>Ga0210384_10001106_pt1 | contig 37953 bp, 37 predicted proteins | sample IncBWH2MmetaG_FD_160574 | JGI IMG/M metagenome (GOLD analysis project Ga0210384, IMG submission 160574) | Forest soil microbial communities from Barre Woods Harvard Forest LTER site, Petersham, Massachusetts, United States - Inc-BW-H-2-M | ecosystem: Environmental > Terrestrial > Soil >...
GCGCATTGTTGTGCACATCTCCGCTGCACAGGACGGAACCCTAAGCGGCACGATCGACTACCCTGACCAAGACACTTCTGGCATCCTGATCACCGCCGTCACCTATAGGGAACCTACGGTGCATTTCGAAAGCAATCCCAGTCAGAGTGTTTATGACGGCACCATGAACAAAGGCGATTCAGAGATCAGGGGTACCTGGAAACAAGCCGGAACGAGCCTGAATCTTATCCTCAAGCGTACGTCTTAGAGCGAGACTTCTGGTCCGTCTCGCGGCCGAATTTGGGTTTGGACGTGCTGTGTTCCATGGTTGGTGAAATGGCGGTGTTACGCCAATGAAAGGATCTCATGAATCGTGTTCAGGCGAAGCAAATGCATCGCATCGTCGCACTCCCTTCGCGGGCCTCAGGCTCTCACCCGACATCGATTACGCCGTCTCATTCACGGTCTCTTCGGGCAATCTATTCGCATAACACGGTGCGTGCTCGACAAACGCGTCTAGCTCGTCGAGGGCTTCCCGCATCATTGCGGCATCCCGCTTTATGCAGAAAAGTGTGTAGTCAATCGTGGTCGTTGGTTTTGGCATAAATCCCCCTGCCCCGTGACTCTAGTCGTGGAGAACAACATTGAGCAGTGAACTATGAACTTCCATTCCACCCTCGCCATAGTCAACGAAGCCCAAGTTTCTGAACTTGTTCATAAAGAAACTCACGCGTGACCGGGTCGTGCCAACCATCTCGGCGAGAGTCTCTTGACTGATCTTGGGAACGACCGGCTCGGTCTTGCCTTCCTTGCCGAAGTGAGCAAGCAACAGCAGAATCCTAGCCAGTCTCTTTTCGCTCGAATTGAAGAGTTGGTCAACCAGGTCCGCTTCGTAGCGGATGTTCCGCCCCAACAAATATCCCGTAAACAGGTCGGACAATGCATGTTCTTGGTGCAGCGCAAATATCATTGCATTCTTGTCGATTCGCATGAGTTCGCAATCGGTCATCGCGGTCGCTGCACCCATGCGTCGAGGCTGTCCAGCAAGGCCACCTTCTCCGAAGAAATCACCCGGATTCAATATGCCGAGCGTGGCTTCCTTGCCGTGCTCCGAGACGACGGTGAGTCTGACCTTGCCGTGCTGGAGATAAAACACTGCATCACTGGCTGCGCCTTGGGCGTAAATGGTTTCTTTCTTTGCAACCTTTACAATTTTCCGGCCCTCACCGATGGTGGCAAGGAACGTCCTCGGGTCGAAAGTCCCGTTCGTGTTCGCCGATTTTTTCTCACTAGCCTTTTTTCTCGTTAGTGCCAAGAATACTCTCCTACTCAAAAGCCCAGCCAGATTTTTGCATAGTCATAGTCCTAAAACCTGTTCATTTTTGCTCACTCCGCGTCCTATGCTCCGCTCCGGAGGTACCCCTACCATGCAGCTAACATCCTCACCAGTAGAAGCCGAACAGAGGATTCTCCAACGGGTCACCGAGGGCAGGTGAGATGAGGCTCGTCCGGTTAGGCTTGAAACCAACAATAACGCAACATTGATTCCAGAGCACAGGCAGAGCTAGTTGGGGAAAGAAGGCACGAGTACAGGCAGACCTTGAGCCTTAGCCGGGTACGACTTGTGCGTTTTTCCACGCTGCATACTCATTGGCTCTTTCCTTAGCATCCGGCCCTGAAAAGACAGCGACGTATACCGGGCCCTGGTCGTCAAAGTCAATCGCCACGACGCGCCATTGGCCCACAATCTTCTTGTCTTCAAAACACTCCCATTCCATACGGGCTCCCGCTGTCACCTCGACGACCAGCGCCGATCTGCTTTTTTCGGCAACTCTTCCGCCCATGACACAACGTCAGGGACGGGGGTGATGGTCGCAAGCACTCTCTTCTCACCGCTGAAAGTCGCCAGCTTGCGCGCCGCGAGAATCGCGGCAGCGATTCAAGGGAGCTCGTTTTCGGCCTTCGTCCACCCGAGAAGCCTGAGAGGTCCCCCTTTCCTTCGCCTAGTGAGACTAATTCCAAAATGGCGAACTGAAGACGCGCACCAGAAGCACAGGTCGAGCCCGCGCTCCAAGACCTCACCGTGTCTGCAATGGCCTCCGCGCGGAGTATCTCGCTAGTCACCGCGTCGTTGCGCGTCGAAGGGCACCGGACGAGAGATTTGTTCAGCCGCAGTCTTGTCCGCTCGACTGAGAACAAACTACGCTTGCGCATGATCGCCGCGTCATTCTAGTAAGCGAGCAACACAATTACCGTAGAATGCGAACTTGCTCGGCTTCGCTGCGAGCTGACGCAATCAGGCGTTTACACTCACAACAGGATTGTGAGTGTAATGGCGATTTTACGTCAAATGTAGACCGTTGAAGAAGCACCGGTCACAACTGAAATCATTCTCAAAACTAAGCTGCCACTGGGTTCCCGATCTTCACGAAACTCTCCATGGACTGCGTCAACTGCGCATCTACCTCGTCCGCGATCGTCATGACGTCGGGCAAGAGCAGGCTGAAATCCAGAGTGTCCAGATTTTTTTTCAACATCCCAAAGATGGCCACTTGGAGTATTCGTGATTCGTTCACGAGCATGGCGGGAGTGTAGCCTTGCTGATGTCGCAGCTTGCCATGCGCTACGGCAGCTGTGGAAAGGAGGGTCTCGCCGTGCTGCGGGTCGATGGTGGGCTTGCGCAGACGAACAACCAGGTCCGAAATCACCTTGGGAAGATGTCCAGTGCGTTGGCACGTGCACCAGGTAAGCAGCGTAAATCAGTCCGCCGATCAAGATTGCGAACCCGATCGAGTAAAGTCCGAACGACATGAAATCTCCTTTAATGCTGGAGCCTGCGGGAACTCGACGACTTCTTTTTGGAATAGCAGGAACAAGTTAACGATACCTGTCCGCGGATTGAGCCCTCTGCTCAAAAACGCTCACATAGCCACTACTGTGGTTTCAGTGGTGCAGCCGCGGAAGCCTGAACCGGGTGGTCTAAGACTGTTTTGGATGAGATGCCCACGGGCGTCTGCTTTTTTGGGGGAATCTCAGTTCCAGCTGGATAGATGAGAATCTGCACCGTCCCCCAGCCAGCATCGAGGCTCGCGTCCGTTTGCTTGCCCATTCCCAGAGTTTTGAGTTGACTGTCATCGAATCCAAAATTCTCGACCAAATACTCGCGCACAACCATGGCCCTGGCTTCCGTTAGCACCAATTCTTTCTGGGTATCGCCTGCGGTGCCAGATGAGGCCACCACCACCGCAAATCCGAACTCGTTATTTGCCAGGAACTCGCCGCCGGCGTTGAGAGACTTCTGGTTTTTCAGTTTGGCGGAATCGTGCTTATCAAAAAGCTGGTTGGCTGAGTACGAAAACGCCTTAACCGGTGTGCCTTGCGGAAGCTGTTCGATCTCATTTTTTGCCAACTCGGCGGAATTTTCATAGCCGCGGTTCTTGTAAAACCCGCGTACGAAGAAGTTGTGCTTCATGGCTTCCATATTCTCCTGGAAGTCGGTGACCCCTGCCTGTGCCTGGACCATCGTGTCGCGCATGGCGCTTGTTGTCTGCTCAAGGTTGCTATAGAGCCGTTTGTCGTTTACCAGAGCGCCTGCTGTCCCCTGGCCCCCATTGATCTTCGCGGTGATCGAGTCTAGATTCGCCGTCGCCCGAGTGGCGTTCTGGATGGCTTCCTGGCTGGTATCCAGAATGCCGCTCGTCTTCTTGAGGAGATCGGACATTTCAAGTGGCGGACGACTCGCGAGGGTATCGCCATCCCGCACGTCGGCGTTCCCCGCAGATCCGAAAGAGATCGCCAGAAACTGGTTGCCCAACAAACCCTCGGTTTCGATAGAAACGACGGAGTCTTGCTTGATGATCTCGTGCGTCGACCTGCCGAGATCCATGACCACCGTGACCTTTTCGCCCGGCTTGTGCGGCAAGACAATATTTCGCACAGTCCCGCTGTGGACCCCGCCTACCCGCACATCGCCTCCGGCATCCAAGCCCACCACATTGTCGAATTGAGCTTTCAACTGGTACGTGGAGCTGAAAAGGTACTGCTTGCTCCCGATGATGAATACACCAATCGCGAGAATTGCCAGTGTCACCACGATGAAAGCTCCTAGCCGCGCTGCTCTCGACATACTTCCTCCTACGAATGCTTTAGAAATTCCCTAACGAACTCGATGTTGCTATTCTGAAGTTCTTCAAAGTTGCCCTCGATCACCACATTTCCCTCATTGAGCAGAGCCAGACGGTCCGCAATCGTCTTCGCGCTGTGCAGATCGTGAGTGACTATGATCGATGCCATGTGGTGTTCCTCCTGAAGCTTGAGAATCAAATCATTGATCTCAGCGGAACCGATGGGGTCGAGACCGGCAGTAGGCTCGTCGAGCAGCAAAATATCCGGCTCCAACGCCAGCGCGCGCGCTAGCCCGACCCGCTTCTTCATGCCGCCAGAGATATCCGAAGGCATCTTCTTAAGGTCACCTTCCATTCCGACTTCCGCCAGTAGTTCCTTGACCCGGTCATCCTGCTCCGACCTCGACTTTTCTTTCCTATGGTGGAGCAGCGGAAAAGCCACGTTCTGTTCCACGGTCAGCGAATCGTAAAGTGCGGCCTGCTGAAACAGAAAACCCATTCTCTTTCTGATTTCGCCCATCTGGTCGAGGGCCAGGCCGGCGATGTCCTGATCGTGAATGCGAATCGATCCCGAGTCAGGCTTCTGCAGGCCAATGATGAGCCTCAGCAATACGCTCTTGCCGGTGCCGCTGCGCCCCAGCACCGCCAGGGTCTCGCCACGACTCACGCTCAGGCTAATTCCGTTTAAGACCTTTTGGCTTCCGAACGACTTATGCAGGTCGGCGACGGCGACAACGGACACACTACCGGTGTCCTTGGTTTCTCCGGCTTCTACTCTCTCCACCGCAACTTGATCCGTTGTGTACATATCTGTTTGACGTCTGTTCTAAATCATGCTCATGGAAAGAATATGATGATGAATTTCACTAGTACGACATCGGCCAGGATCACGAACAGCGAGGACAAGACGACCGAGCTCGTGGCCGCCCGGCCCACGCCTTCGGCGCCTCCCTGTGTTCGCATTCCCTGAAAACACGCGATTAGCCCGATGATCAGGCCAAATACAGCGGTCTTAAACGTGGGTGGCAGAAAATCGTTGAAATGAGAGCCCTTAAACCCGCTATTGATAAATTGGTGTAACGAGAGCGGTTCCACCATAGCCTGCGCAACCCAGCCCATAAATACGCCGCAAAAGTCAGCCGCGAGGGTCAGGAAAGGCAGCACCAGGATGCACGCCAGGATGCGAGTCGCTGCCAATAGCCGATAAGGGTTTACCGCGGATGCCTCGATGGCGTCGATCTGCTCGGTTACCTTCATCGTCGCCAACTCCGCGCCGATGCCGGCCCCTACTCGGCCACTTACTACGAGCCCGGTGATGATCGGACCGGTCTCTCGGATAATCGAAAATACGATAGCGGCGGGAAGCAGCGACTTGGCCCCAAAGCGAGTCAGGCTGAAACGGGCTTGCAAAGAGAGCACGATCCCGGTGGCGGCACCGGCCAAAGCGACCAGCGGCAAGGACTTTGATCCGATCTCATCGAGTTGTCGAAACAATTCGCGGAATTCAAACGGCGGTGTCACCGCAGCCCCCACAACGTACCAGAGAAATATGCCCAGGTCGCCGAACCACTCCAGAAACTCGTTGATCGGGCCCCGCGCAGCGCTTACAGCGGGCGACATAAGTGAGGTCCGTTGCCCCGGACGCGGAACGTCGATGCCTGCAACGGCGTTGAATTTCTGGTCGATCACTGATTGGAACCCGGATTTGACATCTCTGGTTCATGGCGGAGGTGCATGCGAGAAAGCAAGGAGTGAGGACGACCGTAAAGAAATTCCCGAGCGATGTTCCCCCCTACATACCCCAACAGGCTGTAGTTTCCCATTCGGAATGCATCTTTCGCGCCATAACGGTCGGGATACCATCCATAGACGGCAGTCATGGTGCCGGCATACGGGGCGATGAGAGCAGGGAAAGAAAAGACGCGATGGCCGTCGTCGTCACGGCGAGCTGTAATGGTTGAAAGTACGGCATGGCCTAGTCGCGGAAGCACGCCTTTGCACTCACAGCGGTAGTACAGCGTGTCTTCGTGGAAGGCCCGGGCGAGCCCATAGCGCGTGGATGTGCTGACTACGGCGATGCCGAAGTTTGACCCAAATCGCCTGCCATAGCCTCCGGCGCTTTGTTTCCATTCTGGCGGAGTATTGTCCGCCTGGTTAATGCCAGCCGAGAGTGCCACGCCGACGATGGGATACGGCCCGAACGCATCGAAGAAGTAGTTGCGGAGCCTGGTCTTCTCGGTCGGACGAACGTATGCCAAACCCGTTTGCGCCGGGGTCGTGCTGGCGACAGAGCTGGAGAAGTCTCCCGAACCAGCCAGTGATTGCGCCCTTGCCGATCCTGATAGGGCAGCGAAGTCCGCTACTAATAACAGCAAGAGTATCGTCCGGCACATCTTCATGTTGAGCTTCTCATTAGAGATGCTACGGTTCTTGGTCTGTGATATCTGTTCACAATTGCTCTGCTTCCCGCATCCAAGACTTTAGAGATGTTGCGAGGACGTTATTCCTGCTTCGATTTGTCCGGTGTCACCGTCGCCTGTTTCGTCACTCCGCCCACTCATTGTGCACACCCTGCAAGATCCCGAGAGGGCGATGGTTTTGGAAGTGCCGTTCCGGCAGATCAGATCAATCAAACAGGGCGGCCACCGAGCGGCTTAACGATCATCCACACGAATCGGGGATTGTTGGTGTAATTGCGATTTATTGCCAACTGAGAACGTGCGGCGAAGTTTTCCGGATGGAGAGTAAAGCGTTGCCCCGCGCGGGTAAAAACCATGGCGCATCACTTCTCAGGGCCTTGAAAGCTGGTATGCAGGAGATTGGGAACAAGGCGTTCACGATAGCGCCGAGAACTCGTGGATCATAGAACGAAAACGTGCAGCATCCACCATACGAGGAGTAACGCGACGACGGCACCAGCGATATGAACGATCCAGTCGCCAACTGTTTTCGGTCTGCCAAAATTGAACATGGTGGCATGGTAGCACGAGGTTCAAACTAGGCTCAGGAGCCATCACTCGCACATGCATGCTGCCTCTAGAGAGGTTCTTGAGCTTTGCGTCGTACTGAAGCAAAACATTTCGGCAGGATTGACCGACGCAAGCTGCCTACGATTATGGCCGTAATCAGGCGTTTACACTCGGAACCTGGTTGCTGGTGAGATGGCGAGTTTGCGACACCAATCACGGCAGGGCCTTCTTCTCAGCTTTCGTGACGTTGGACTTTGAATCGGCGTGGATAAAATGTTGGCTCCATTCAGAGAAACAGTGAAAATCTGAACCTCACTGCCTTATACCCTGCCGCCGATCTTCTGACACTGTTGGTTTTCGATAGTCCAACCCGTCGAACCGACTGAAATGAGGACGTTGTTTCAGATATCAGATGCTACGTGTCGAAGATGGGTACGGACTGTTCAAAACTGCTCGACACGAGAACGATTCCGAAACTGCACGCCCTGATCCAAATTGACCTGTAATCCCTTTGGACTCGTGACATCATGCACGTATCACGGCATAGAGGTGAGAACTATGAAAAACACCAACACTTGCCCGGATTACAGACGTGCTCTACGAAGTCCCGTCAGCTTGCTGACCACAAGGCTAGCTTTACTCGTTGTGTTTTGGGCTTTTGCGACCGGATGTGTAGCCCCCAAGCGAGCGATCTTCGTCGTTCCCCGCCGCTGTCTGAAGATCGACGCACAAAGCTTCACTCGGCCGTGCGTTCAGAGGGCGGATGGAAAGCTTCTGTGTGACGGCGTGGTTGTCACGACGACTTGCATTCAGGTCTCTCGCTGATTCGAGTTCCCCTCGTTCGGTCTCTGTTTAAACAGAATAGTAGGGCACCGGGCAGGATTCGAACTTGCACCTTCAGACAATGAGTGGCAACAGGGGAGCTAGAGCCAAACCCACTGCACCGATTGACTTTGTCATCACCAGCAACGGCCCCCGCTGCCTCTAGAGCGCCAACCGCACGGCGGGATGGATTGTAGATGTAAATAGGTGGCTACACTCAGTGAGCATTGCCGGGGAAATTGAGTCTGCTCGCGACCTCTTGTATCACTTGAACTACGTGCACTTTGTTAACCACGAAATGTGGGCCAACGAAAACCTTGATACAGTGCAGGTGGGCAGTCGGAATACCGGGAGCGCCTCGTATAGTGTGTCGAAGCCCAAGGCATCACGCTAAACTACTCCGACAAAATCGCTTCCGCTAGAGGGTCGTCGTTAAGCGGAACAATCACGCTACTTTTGGGGATGCACCCCGCCGAGGAATTCTCCACCCTAGCGCATGAGGTCGGTCACGAAAAGTTACACAGTGGCGACGTACCCACGTATTGCTTCGGATCAACGTCGAACCTCTCTTTGCATCTAGAACTGCAGAAGTAATAGGTTTGCCCTTTGTGCTCAGTTTGTTCAGTGGCTGTAGCCGGTTCTATGTCCATAACGCACACCGGATCTTTCACAGCTGTTGTGCTAATCGCTGTGATCGCCCAAGTTGCTGTTGTACTAGTCGTTGGGATCTCCCTCGTTGCTGCTGTGCTAGTCATTGTGATTTCCCTCGTTGGTGAATTTTGGCTCGCTCATACCTCAAAGGATGATTAGACTGCCAACCAAGAGCTCCGGCATCTGCGGCGTCTAAGCGACCGCACAGATGGCTTTCCTTATTACTGTTTCTGACGCAAACTTCTCATCTCGGAGATGCTGAAGTCTGATCAAAAAAGCTCACTTCGAGGAGCGCCTCCAATCATTGACAGTCATCGATGTTCGCGCAGATCGCGCCACCAGAGAAGTTCGTCACGAGTAGAAGTGCATGGCGTTACTTGAGGTCGGTAATTTTGTTGATGGTTGTTGGTTTGATCGCGGCCGGTTGGATCGAGCTTGCTGTGGAGGGTTGCGGGTTCGGCTTGTTGAGGAAACCGCGATCCGCGTGGATAATTCGATTTTGCACAATCAAGCCATCGCTAGAACCTAAGTACGTGACGGCCACGCAAACGAGGGCCAGGCGCGTTGCTTGGAGATCATATGTCAAACGCAACGGAATTGAAACCGGCCTTCACGGCGAGTGACTTCCGCGGAGCAGCCAAGTTCAGAGCAGCCTTCGTTGAAACCAGCACCACGGGCACCTTCCCAGCGACCTGCGACCGAGCCGACGCGGCCGACCAGCTGATCGAGAGCAGCACGACAAGGCTACATGCCCCGCCCAGCAACGATAAGCCTTTCCAGTGATTGCGCGCTCCCGCGAATCCATTCGAGTGGCTCAAATCCTTCAGAATTTTGCCAGGAAGCATTTCGCGACGATCAAACCGCGGAGCGTTCACCAGAAACGCGTTGAGCTCAGTCATTTCATACTTGCCGATACTCTCCTCATTCTGGCGACGGGACATTGGCGCCTCTGCGTTCACAGACACATGCACAAACGCATGAGCATCGTGTTCCGCGGCGGACCGATTCGGCGATAGTACGTCCGCAGGCAGCGGCTCCTGCGTCCCAACCGTGAACGGCAACACATTAGCCAGGACCCCATTTTCCTGCGGTATATCCATATGTTTCGCTGGGATGCTGACAGCGCGGTTCGCCACTGGGGCTCTGGCGTGCAATGTTAGGTTTGCGGAGAAAAGTCGGAATGCCGTCGGTTTGTACACTGTACAACCCTTCACACGTGCGACCGGTACGGGCCCCCGAAACACGCGGCAAAATGGAGGAGCAGACTTGATGTACAGGAAATGCCTAAGCGAATTGCGATGTGGAGGCTTGTTGTGGTGCGGCGGATGGGCTTAGTCCCCGAAGTAGGATCGTGTGCGGACTGCGGGAAGACTTTCATAGTTCCGCTCAATGCCCTGAAAAACGCGAAGGATGCGGATGCTAACCTTCGGCATCAGTTCGCTCAACATTTGTGCAAAGAGTTGAGCGAAGTCCAAAGATACTTCGGGGATACGTAGTGCCATACCATACCCTCCCAAAGCCTGTACCTCAGCGTTTCCCATGCCTAACCGCGTGCCTTTCCCCTGCCTAGCCGCGCCAAAATCTGATCAGAACTGAATTCACGACAAGCACAGCTCATTTTGGGGGAAACGGCTGAGCGTCTTGCGCGTTTTTGTTCTCGACGAAAGAATAGCTGGCCGGCATCGGCCACTTCCCTCTTGCCCAATCAATTCTCCGGCGCTGTTAGTGGAAGGCGTGGCGACAATGTTCACTAATCGGAATACACCAGTCGCGCTGCCGAAATGATAGTGATGAACGCCGAACCGATATCTATCTGATGAGCAATATCGATTCTAAGCCAATCGTCGCTTCGGAACGCAGGGGACTAACCTCCTGCAGGTGATCCGCAAGATGTCAGATCCCAAAGAGGTTTGTAGAATTGCAAAGATGTATTGTTGTGGAACAGCCGAAACCGAGTGGGGTATGGAGAGGGAATCGTCTCTCCCCGAGGTATCAAAGTCCTGCTGTCGAGCGTGCCAAGCCTCTCTGTTTAGTTTGTCCGGATTTTCGCCGGTTGGACTCAATGAAAACGCCAATACTTTTCGCTGGCATGGGTTCCGCAAACAAGTAACCCTGGGCTGACCCACAACCGGCTAACGCCAACAGTTGGTGTTGGTTCGGTGTTTCCACCCCTTCACCGACCACTTTAAGCTCTAAATTGCGCGCCAGCCCGACGATTGTCTTAACGATGGCATAGTTCTCGGCATCCATAGTCTTAACGAACGACTGGTCGATTTTCAAAGTGTCTACGGGAAAACGACGGAGATAGCTCAGCGAGGAGTATCCGGTACCAAAATCGTCGATACTCAGCTTCACTCCCAATGTCCGTAGCTGCGCCATCGCTTGACCGGTCGCCGCAACGTCGTTCATGGCCAAGCTCTCGGTGAGCTCGATGGTTATGCACTGCGGATCAACCGCACTCTCTTGAAGCGCGTCTTTGACGTGTCCAATAAAACCGGCGTGAGAGAAATGCCTTGAACTGATGTTAATGCCGACATATAACGGCGGGTCAGCAGGATAGCGCTGTCGCCAACTCGCCGCCTCTAAACACGCCGTCTTTAAGACCCAAACACTAATAGGAACAATCAGGCCGCATTGTTCTGCCACGGGGACAAAAATGTTTGGTGGTATCGAATTCGATCCGGAGGGCTGCCATCGCAAGAGCGCCTCGAAGCCCTGTACTGCCCCCGTATCTATCGCGACGATTGGCTGGTAGTGAAGTGCCAATTCTTCATTCTCGAGCGCATATCTCAGTTTGGCTTCGATATGAAGTCGATTCATAACTTGCTCGTGCATCGTGCGGTCAAAAAGCTCACTGCGGGCCTTGCCCTGGTCCTTCGCACGATACATCGCGATATCGGCATTTTGAAGCACCGCCTCTGCTGATGTCTCTGGTGATGTCAGCGCGATGCCAATTGACGTGCTCTTGAAGACCTCAAGTCCCTCCAGAATGAACGGCCGTTCAAATGAAGACTGAATTCTCTCGGCTACACGGATGGCATCGCTCGGGTCAGTAACGTCCTCCACTAGAACCGTAAACTCATCTCCACCCATCCTGGCGATTGTGCCGTCGCTACGCATGCATGCCCGCAATCTGTTGCTCACTTCTTTGATTAGAACGTCTCCGATTGCGTGGCCATAGCAGTCATTGACGACCTTGAAGTCGTCGATATCAATGAAAAGGACGGCAGCGGCCTCGTGCGGGTGCCTTTTCATCCGATCCACGACGCTTTGCAAACGTCCCAGAAACAAGGCCCGGTCTGGAAGGCCGGTGAGCGCATCGTGGGTGGCGTTAAAACGCAATTGTTCCTGAGCATGTGTTCGTTCTGTTATATCGCGGGCATTGTAGACAATGCCCGCGATATTCTTGTGCTGAATCAAGTTTCGAACAACACACTCGAAATAAATCCACCTTCCGTCTGCATGTCGTAGCCGGAACTCAACCATCGGATTCTGGCCATATGATGCCGATGGGGGCCCAGTGCCCATGGTCTTCGTGACATCGTCCGGATGTATTAGGTCGATCATGTTCGTTCCCACGGCACTATCTCCATGCAACGCGAGAACAGCGTGAACGGAAGGACTAGCGTACTTGATTTGCCCAGAGGGATCGGTGATAAGAATGATGTCCGTTGACTGCTCGGTGAGAGCACGGAAGCGCTCTTCGCTCTCGCGGAGGGCGTTGCGTTCGGTTTCTTGCAACTGGCCGACGTGCTCTTGTCTCTGGAGCCGGAGAAAAAGTATCAGGATGGCGGTCGCTGCTAGTAGTGCGGCCGCCAGCAATTCGTTTCTGGCTCTCAGCGCAACCTCTTGAGCCCATTTGTCCTCGGCTTCAGTGGCAATCTGCAGTTGGTGCTGCATCAAGTCGAACTGGGGGCTCACCTCCTGGAAATCGACCTGCTTTGCCTCGTCGAAGTCGCCAATCTGCATCAGGGTCCATTGCCGGCCTGCCGACGTAGTGTAATTGTCTAACGTGGACCAGACTTTCTCTAGGGCAGGGGTGTGAAAAGCATGCACGTGTGCCGCCAGCACTGCTTTAGGCAGTGCGTGTCGTGCCTCCCGCATCTCCGTGTCCGCTTGGGGGGTCAGGCTCTGCTCTTGCAAGGCTGCCAACGTGAGATTGTTAATCTCCCGCGTAAGAACCACAATTTGATTGAGAACTACCTGGGCAGAGCGGGCTTCGTCGACCTGATTCCTTTGAAACCAAGAGAGAGCAGCCAAGACGGCGATGGCCGTCGCGAGAAAACCAAATACAAAGGCCAATTTCGGACGTGCCACTATACTCCCACTTAGTGGGTTGAGAGTTCTCAGCGTAGCCCGGACCATTTTGATCATGAAGAACCAAACAGATCTCTTCGCAAGCGCGCCTGTGTACAAATGGGGAGGGGAGGATCGGCTCATCCGCCTACAGCAAGGGCCACATACTACTATCGAGGATCAGGTCCGGTTTTGGCACGTCCAGACGAGGACGCCACATTACGAAAGTGCTTGCGGTTTTGACGGCAGAGCGAAATCCACTGCTCATTATTGAACAGTCTTGCTGCTGACCAGCGCCGCACAATATAGCCATGACTGCCCAAGGTTACCCGCACTAGCCCAGATGCGTGAGCGAAATCGCCATTTCCCGGCTCTAATACTTGGTGCGAACGTATACCCCATACCGTCCGTAACATGGATAACCCTGACGATTCTTGTGAGAATTCAGCGAGCCGTCCATCGTTTTGCTGTTAAAAGTCTTTCCACAAACGGTGCATCGGTACACGTAAGTCGGCCCTTGATGCCTCGTTCTTGCCGCCCGCCGCATGCTTGGTATTACAGTCGATGGTGCGACAGCGAGCGGTCCCGTCGAAGTCAGTTCAACCGCGTAACGCGGCGTGAAAACCTGTGACGTGACGGTCGCGCCCTGCATCCGGTCCACGCGATACGAACGGTGCTCCCCTGAATCTGTACGGATGGCATGCAACACAAAGTACCCTTCCGCCGTCTGTCGCAGCGAATACGGCTCTATGCGCCGGACGCTTCGGTCATAAGTGAGATCAACGCACAGATGGTTCGCCGCTGCGAAGCGAATAATTTCTAGAGTCGACCGCGCACGAAGGGGAACTCCTATCGGTAGCACGCGCGTGCGGATCGCCAGTTCGCCGGCGCCGTGCTGGATGATCGCGCGCCGCGGAACCGGCGCACCGCTCGTCATCCAGGTGAAGATTTCCGGAAGCGCGTCCCAGAAATCATTGAGCGGAGGAAGCATCGGAAGCTGGTGTGAGAGCATGTCGGACCACATCGCCTCAAGCGCCTGGCGGTGCGGCATCAGTGATGCGAAGGTGGGCACCGGGATTGCCTTGTACTCGCATTTCTGCCGAAGCACGTCGAGCAGCACCGCGGCCGTAGGCCGGCTGTCCGTGTGCCTATAGAGGTTCACCACGTCGTAGAGATCGCGTGGCCGCGTCCGCTCTCCGAGCGCGCGCAGCTTTTCACCAAAGGCTTCTTCGTAGGCATAGCAGTTCGCCCAGATGCCTCCCTCAGGCTTGTCGCTGTAAGGATGAAACACCTCGCGGCGAACAGAGGGAAGTACCAGCCTCTCATCCGCCGTCAGGTCGAGCTTGATCTTAGGCCAGCCGCCCGATGTCGGAGAAACGGGTCCCCGATAAGCGATCTTGCCCTGGGAGTTTGGCTTGCCGCGTGGGTTGTCGTAGATTTCGAATTCAAGCTGGTCGGCAGGAATGTTCAGTCCTGATTGTTCCGTCACCCACGCAACGACCTCCTCGAATATCGGCATCAGGAATTCTTCGTCGAGATGGGTTTCATCGCGCAGGCTAAAATCCAAATCCTCTGAGAAGCGGTAAGTCTCGAAGTAGCACTTCTTGAGACAGGTGCCGCCCTTGAAGACCCAGCTTTCCGAGAGCTCTTCATGCGCGTTGATACCGGCGAGTATCCAGCCCAGGACATAATCTTTCTCGACAACATTGGGCAACAGCGAAAACGATGACGCTGCTTCGAGGATTTCGCGTTTGTCGATCATGAGGCCGCGGCTTTCCAGGCCTCCGGCACCCACAGTCGCCAGGCAGTGACGAGCTTCTTGGTGCGCAGCGCCGGATCGAGCTTGGCATAACCGTGCGTCAACCGCGCACGGCATTCATCCGCGAGTTTCTTGTCATGAAGTCGCGTTTCGGCAAGAAATCCGAGGCGCTTGAAGACTGCGCCATTGTCGAACTGCTCCGCGTGACGGATCAAGAGCTCGCGATCAGCCGTCTTGCCCCCGAAATAGTTACTCAGACAATCCGCTACGTGATCGATGCCGCCCCCCACTTCCGGTGTAGCGATCATATCGACAAGCGTGCGCGTAGGCTCCGAGATCGAGACCTTGGCGGAGCCGCGCCACAGAGTTTTCAATCCGAACAGGCGTTTCGGTTTTATGTTATGCAACAGGAATGCGGCGCCCTGCGCGTTCACATGCTTCAGGGTGACACGGCGCGTGGTAAAGACGAAGGTCTCATTGAAGAGCTGCTCGGTGAGTTCCCAATGATGAGCGGCGCTCCAGCCGCCGATGTAGCATTGACCAAAGAGCGTAGGAACAAGCACCCACGGATCTGCGACAACCTGTTCGCTGCCGGCCAAATCCAGGGGCACTGGAACATAGAGCCCATGCCCGATCCTCCGGAGCCAGCCCTGCTCTCTCCAGCGCGACAGAAGCTTTGCGGCTTCGCGCCGCTCGACACTGAGGGTCTTTGTCGCAATATCGACAGACACGACTTCCTTGGCGGCGCGAAGCACGGAAGCAAGCCGCGCGCGGGAGGCCGGCAAAGCTTTTATCTCGCGTTTCACGGCTATATAATAACACGCTAAGTTCTCGTTTTATGGGAACTGTATGCGTAATAATATAGCCACACCGGGGACAGGAGCCAAAAGTCCAATAAATTCAAGTACCTGTCGTGCGTTGAATCTCAATCACTTCGTCCCCTCGATCACGCGCCAGGGAAGCTGCGGAACGTCCGGCGTTTGCACCAAAACGATCTGGCTGCCGCCCTGGGCTCAGCGGCTCATTCGGTTCGCCTGCGACGCCGCAAACAGGCGACGTGCAGCCGCCAAACTGGCGCTCAGACCAAAGGCTTTTCTCAGGAAATCACGTCTGTTCTTCATGGTTCTTCCTCATTTTTTAAAAGCTGACGGACCAAACTGTCCCCCATAAACTCATATGGACATTGGATCGAACAGAAATAGACGGCCAAGCAATCGACTTGAAGTCGCTGCCCTGGCTATACCGGTGTTAGAAGAAGAGGGAGACTGAGATGCGAAGGACGCTGAAAGAAACAGCGGATGCAGGGTGCGGGGACGGCGGGCTGCCATCCAAAATCCATGCGGTCGTAGGATACGGCGCCAGAAACTTTGCCGTGGTACTCAGGACGACGTGACCGCTCCGGGCTACCGTTACCTGAGGAACAATCGCTCTCCAAACGTTGAGGCGTTCCGCTGTGACGCACTTCGGCTGGCACGATTGCGAGACCAATACAGCAGTCACGGCCTCAACACCTGAACGATCCATGGCCGAGTGGTCGTGAACCATTCCCAGTATAGTGTCCGATGGTCGACTACAGTGGCGCTGACTTTCCGCTCGCGCGTGGCGTTCGCACATGAGTGCACAGACCCCGACCGGAGAATTCCCTGCTAGCAAGACCATCAGAAGAACTATCGAAGTTGCGGTTCTTCGGGGCACTTTAGGGAACGGCACCTTGGATTGTATGAGATGCGCAAACTCGCACGGGGACTCTCCTCGAACTGGTGTTTCCTCCTCCTCGCTCCGACCGTCCAGAGCAACGTGAGCATCTACAGGCACTGTCCGGGCTGAAATTCGCGTCCGAGCATTTCTCCAGTAGGCGTGACCCGCTTTCAGGTTCTCTCCCGAGTCTGCCCCTCGGTCTTCCGGGCACCGCTTCGCTGGACGGCTGAACTACGCCTAGCCGCGCCCGGCGGAACTGCGTGCTTCTGCTTCGGCCCTTGGCCGCACTTCGTGTTTCGGCTCCCCCGCCATCCTTTCGGACCGGCTGTTGCCTTGGCGGTCCCCCCGAAAAAGCAACCCTTGTCCTTGGGAGCGGCTGCGCTCGCTCTTGGGTGCCCCGGTAGACATCGGGAGCAGAAAAAGGAGATTCACAACATGCAAAATCGAGCCACACTCACTGGATACCTCGGCCAAGACGCCGTTCTTCGCACCGCCCGCAACCAGACGCCGTTCACGGTGCTCTCCCTTGCTACACATCGCACCTGGAAAGACCGGAACTCCGGCGAGCGTCAGTCTGTGACGACCTGGCACCGCTGCGTTGTCTTCGGCAAACTTGCCAACTACGCGGGCACACTCACCAAAGGCGCGTTTCTCCAACTCGAAGGCGAGATTGGCGTCCGCGAGTACTTTCCACGCGTGATTGCAGGAAGCACGGAAGCCGTGAAGAAAACCGTCACGGAAATCCGCGTATTCCGTATCCTCAACCTGGACCGTCCGGCGAAAGCTGGGCGGTCCGGCACGGCCGCGTGAAGCGGCATGGGCTCCAGTTGCGGTGAGTTGGTTCGTAGACGACGAACCGCAACAACCAATCAAAGCCCCAAGGCTTTTCCAACTAAGGACGAAGCTGGATTCAACGGCACTCCGCTTCGTCTGGCTGTCCATTCTCTCGGAGCGCAGACGGCCTCAAGGGTCGAGACGAACGTCGCTGCGCTCCGCCCTTGACCCCGCCATGCCTCCTTCAAGTCCAAGCTAAGGCACGAGCGGCCCGGAAATTCTCTTCATCCCGTCTTCGGGTAGGAAACCTTTCCCACGTTTCTGGGTTCTAAATCAAGCAAAAGCCGCGCCAGCCGCCACCTTCAAGCCGATTCGGCCTCTTGCACCATACCCAGACCGAAATTGCGTGGCAACGCGCTCTGGGGAGGTGGCTCGTGGTCAGGGTTTGGATTGAAACCACCCGGAAGGAACTCGCACTGATCACCCAAGCCGCTCGTACGCTGGGCGTTACCGTGTCGCAATTCGTCAGAGGCGTGGTCCGATCCCGCAGACAACGGAACTCCCCCAAAATTCCGCCTCAACGGGCCGAAAGCCCCGGCACTGTCAAACTGCCTCGCAAGCGGAAGGGTTGATAGATATATCGCTATATAGATATAGTTCTATCAAATACACTACCGTCGATAGTCCTACCCGCGAGATGTACTCGCGGCCCATTGACTCCCGAGCCAGTCGTTATACAATCCGGCAGGCAAACAATGCGACTGAGAACAATGCAGGAGGGGAAAGTGAAGAAACCGAAACGCAAGACCGTCTCCACGGGCGTGTCCCGAGCACGACGGCCCAGGACCGGAAAGAACAAAGGGATGCTGGTTCTTCTCGACGACGAGGAAAAGATGAGCATCGAGAGGGCCGCCGCCAAGGAAGGCATCAGCATGAGCCGCTTCATTGTCGAACGGGCGTTGACCGCCGCCAAACGTGTCTTGTCCTGAACTGCATAGGCTAGAGCGGTGTTCTCCGCTTGCCATCTCCTCTCTCTATCAATCTCTCTTTCATAGATAGGCACGCCGTTCCGAAGTCCGCTTTACCTCACCCACATAGTTACGAACCATCCGATGCCAGCCTATCCCCGGCGTCCTGCTCCAAGAGGCAGACACTACGATGCTGGAACAAAATCTCTGACCGCGCGTCTAAATATGTAGATATATATGTACAACCATTTTCGGAAAGTTATAGTCATATATCTAAATGGCCGATGGCCATTCCCAGCCGGGGCGAGCGGAGGTGAGAGCGATACCCCGCCCCGGCCCCTTTTAGGAGGTCTCTCCGTGAACGAAACTACTAGTCCCAACGTTGTCAACCCAACCGTTGTAGAACTCAAACCACACTCCTCGTGGCGAGTGTGGACTAAAAGCGCGTTTGCCTTTGGCACTTGTCTGGCCCTAGCGGACGACGCTCTTGCTCAGAGCGGCGGCTCTCCCTGGACACAGGCGGTCCAAGTTTTGCAGACGGCCTTTACCGGGCCGATTGCCACCGGGCTTGCCTTGGTAGCGATTGTCGTGGGCGGGTTGATGTTCGCTTTTGGCGAAGGCGGAGCCAAGCGCACTCTTGCGGGCGTCATTTTTGGCGTGGGCATGGCTGTGGGCGCCGTGAACTTCATGTCTTGGCTGTTTCCATAAAGCGGGTTACTTATGTGGAACGTTGAGGGCGAGCCGATGGAACGAAGGCGCAATCCGGTATTCCGCGCACTCAATACTCCGCTCACGCTTCTGGGAGCCGAGAGGAAGCTCTTCTTCTTGGCTCTCGTCATGGGAGCAGCCGTATTCAACCTGCTGCATACCTTGCTCGGCGGAATGCTGATGTTTGGATTCTTGTATTGGTTCGCCCGCTGGGCCACGAAGACCGATCCTGAGATTTTGCGGCTTCTATTGAACTCCTCGAAAGCCCGCGTGCAGTACGACCCGATGAAGTTCTCTCCGCTGAAATTCAGCTTGATGCGGTCAGCACCCGACGAGTTCTCGACCTCGGAGTTTCCGCCCGCATCTGCGAAGGAGGCGCGTCATGTTTGAGCTGGCGCGGGCGTGGAAGGGATATGGGGAAGCGGGATCGCTCAACGAGCAGATCAATCTCTTTGGGTTTGTGGACGAGCGCACGTTTCTGACCAAGAGCGGAGACGTGGGCGTGGTCCTGGCGGTGAAGGGCGTGGACTACGAATGTCTTGCATCCAACGAGATCGACAACTTCACAAAACGGCTGGAGTCAGCCTTCAAGACTCTCGATGATCGATGCCGCATCTACCAGTATCTTTTCAAAAGTAGTGATCCGGCCATTCCTTACAAGAACCACGAGAACCCGATTGTGAATGCGGCCATTGAGAACCGCATTGCCTATTTGAAGAACAAAGCCGGGAGCCTATACGGGTTGTCGATTTACTTCGTGGTCATGCTCGAAAGCCCGAAGGCTAAACGGACTCTCGCTCGATTCCTCGGGAACGGCAGCCCCGAACAGAAGCACACATGGAAGGAACTGCGAGCGCTTCTCTCCACCGACAAGCAAGTCTTGATCGTTGAGGACGAAATCAAGAGTGCTCAGGCTGTTCTTGCTCAGAAGACATCCAGCTTTCTTTTGCAGGTGAACGACTTCTTGCCCGTCGAACTTCTCGACAAACAACAGGCATTCCGATTCCTCAAGCAACTGCTGAACTTCTCGCCGACGAAGCTCAAATCCGCGCGGCTCAAGCACGAGACGTTCCTCGATTACTATCTCGCCGAATCGCACGTCGAATGCCACCGCGGTTTCCTGCGCGTGGACGACTACTACGTCCGAGTACTCACGCTCAAGGAACCATCGTCCGCGAGTATGCCGCTGATCTTCCAGAAACTCCTCGAAGTTCAGACGGACTTCTTTGTCGCCACCGAGTGGAAGAAAGAAGAAACGGACAGAACCCGCAACCGGATTCACTCCCGCAGGCGGCACTTCCACAACACGAAACAGTCCTTCGTGAGTTACATGAGCACTTCCGACGCGCCTGCCGCGGCACAGGACGTTCTTGTCGATGATTCGAAGGAGGCGCAAATCCACAGCCTGGGCGAGGCATTGAAGGTACTCGAACTCAAAGGCCACTACTTCGGCGAGTTCTCACTCACGGTGGTCGTTTACGACCTCGACTTGGCAAAAGTGCAAGCGGCGTGCGCCGAGTTCTACAAAGTCTTCAGCGTTCATGACGCGCAACTCTACGAAGAACGCTACAACCTGCTCAACGCCTACCTTGCGACCGTGCCCGGTAACACGGCCTTCAACTTGCGGCGTCTTCTCATCACCAACGCGAATTACGCGGACTATTCGTTCCTTTTTACCCTGCATACCGGAGACCGCGAGAATAGCCACCTGAAACAAGAATACTTGGCGGTCCTCGAAACCAACCATCAGACGCCCTATTTCCTCAACCTTCACTACCGGGATGTGGCGCACACCGTCATTCTGGGGCGTACCGGATCGGGCAAGTCGTTCCTGCTGAACTTCCTCATCACCAACCTCCAGAAATACAACCCCTACACATTCATCTTCGATCTGGGCGGCAGTTTCGGCAGCCTGACGCAACTGTTTGGCGGGTCTTACCTGAAGGTCGGCATCGAGTCCCGCGATTTCAAGATCAATCCGTTCGCCCTTCCGCCCACGAAGCGCAACCTCGACTCTCTCGCTCTCTTTGTTCGCGTGCTGGCCGAAGCGCACGGTGACCCGATTAGTGGAACTCAGGAACGGGAACTGTACGAGCAGATTCAGAACCTCTACGAACTGGACGACCCCGCACTGCACACGCTCGGCACGCTGGGCAACACACTGCGCCGCGACCTCGACAACCGCCTCCATAAATGGAAGCAGGGTGGTCAGTTTGGGTTTTTGTTCGACAACCCCGAAGACACGGTTAACTTCTCGCGCTTCCAGTGTCTCGATTTTCAGGGGATGCGGGAGTACCCGCAAGTGCTGGAGCCGCTGCTCTTTTACGTACTGCATCGGGCCGACGCCATCATCCGCGACCCCGCGCTCAGTCACGTCTTTAAAGCCTTCTTCATTGATGAAGCGTGGGTGTTTCTGAAGAACCCGAGCATCCGGGCGTACATCATCGAAGCGCTGAAAACATGGCGCAAACACAACGCTGCACTGGTCCTCTCGACGCAATCACTCGACGAACTGCGGAAATCCGACATCCTCGACGTGATTCTCGAAAGCTGCGTCACCAAGATCTTTCTGGCCAATCCCGAGATGGATCGGGAACTGTACCAGCAGCACTTCCACCTTAACGACCATGAAATCGAGCTGATTGCCGGCCTTGTCCCGAAACAGCAAATGCTCATCAAGACGCCAGACACGTCGAAGGTTGCCAATCTGAACGTGGACGCGAAGAGCTATTGGCTCTACACCAACGACCCTTACGACAACCGGAAGCGCGATGAAGCCTTCGCCGCGTACGGCTTCGACAAGGGCCTGGAGATTCTCGCCGGATCGCATCCGGCTTCGGATGCGACCCAGACAAGCTTTGGAGGGAAATCATGAAGATGTTTCGTTTTGCTGTGCTACCGCTCGCTTGTTCTTTTGCGCTTGCGCTCGTTTTAAACGGGAATGCTCATGCCGGGAACGCCGCTCGCGTCGTGAAATATTCACCAACCGATGTCATTCTAATTCGCGCCAAGGTTCGTTTTTCCACCCTGATCGTTCTGCCCGCCGATGAAGAGATTCTCGACTTCACGACGGGTGACAAGGAGTTCTGGATCATCAACGGCGCTCACAATCTTTGCTACCTCCACCCGGCACAGGCCGGAATCCGCAGCAATCTCAACCTGGTGACCGCGAGCGGCCACGTCTATTCGTTTCTGTTGACCGAAGTCAGCAAGGAAAAAGAAACGGACGCAGAAGCCGACTTGAAAGTCTTTGTCACGCCAAGCGACGAATCAGCGAATGAACCGAGCACAGGAAGCATCACACCCGCGAAGTATGTTCGAGCCAGCGAAGCCGAGGCCTACAAGAACGAGTTGGCGGGCCTTCGCAATCAACTCGCCGAAGAACAGAAGCGTGCCGAGGAGCTAGCCGCCAAGGAAGTCACCACCTACAAGCAAAACTATCCCGCGAAGCTCACCTTCGACTACACACTCGACAAAAAAGCTCGGCTTGCTCCGTTCGTGGTCTCCGAAATCTATCATGACGACGCATTCACCTACATCAAGACCTCGGCCAGCGAGCGGCCCACAATCTACGAAATGAAAGACGGCAAACCAAATCTCATCAACTTCGACGACGCGAACGGCGTTTACGTCGTGCCGAAGATCCTCGACAGCGGCTATCTCGTCGTGGGCAAAAAGCGTGTGACGTTCAACCGCAAAAGCGTAGCGCAGAGCGATAGCACGAACTGATTGCCGAGGAATCGTCGCAAAGGAGTGATTTATGGAACAACCAATTCAAGACAAAGCCAAGAAGCCCGCAGGTCTGGTGCCGAAGAACCTTCAGGCGTTTTTGCTCGTGGGACTCGCGTTGCTCATGGTTGTCATCATGGCCCTCACGGGCCACAAGCCGCCCGCGCCCGTAGGCTCGGGAACCGCTCCGGCGTTGCCGACCATCGTGCCCGTCAACGCTGACAAAGTTACGGACTTCCAGAAAAGCATTGAACAGTCGCAGCGCGAATCCGCACCGCAGGCGGAGGCGGATCTGCTAGCGCTCCAAAAGCAGTTGGCGAACCAGACAGCAACGGGCCAAGCGTCTCCGTCGAATCGTTACGGAACACCGGTTACGTCGGCGAATCCGAGCGGCGTGTACCCGCCCGATGCGTATGCGTCCGCGCAACCCGAACCAGTTGACGGCGAGCCTCCGGTGGATGCCATCAAAGAGGAGCAGAAGAAGAGAACGTACCTTTCATTGTTTTCCGACAACGTCGCACTCTCGTACCGCAAAGAATTGCGCGGTCAAGAATCCGTGCGCGGTACCTTAGCATTCGCACCACACTCTTCGACCATTGAAATGCAAGCGGATTCGCCTCCGAATGGAGACAGGCTGATCGCACAGGCGACCGCCGACCTTGTTCGCGAAGGCGAGATGTTCGTGCAAGCACGAAAGACAGGAGCGACTTCCGAGTCACAGGACCGCCCCGAGTCCCCAAAACCAAAAGCGGCTTCCAGCGAGCCGGACACGAACTCTCCATCATCGTCTGGCGGTAAGAAGTATGTCCTCTTTGAAGGCACGGTTCTTGAAGCCCTGCTCATCAACCGTCTCGACGGCAGCTTCTCCGGTCCCATCGTTTGCCTGCTTTCAACCAACGTCTACTCGCACGACCGCCAACACATCCTCATTCCCGTCGGGAGCAAAATCTTTGGGGAAACCAAGAAGGTAGACACGTCCGGCCAGGTACGGCTCGCTGTAGTCTTCCACCGCCTCATCATGCTCGACGGATTTTCCGTCAACCTCGACCAGTTTCAAGGCCTTGATCAAGAAGGCGCTACGGCACTCAAAGACAAGGTTAACAATCACTACGTCCGCATCTTCGGCGCTTCACTCGCGCTCGGAGCCCTGGGCGGCGTCGCGCAGCTTGGTACCGCAAACACACTCAACACCGGTGCCAGCGATCGCATCCGCGAGGGCTTCGGCACCGGCATGGCCAGCGCTGGAGAACACATCCTCGACAAGTTCTTGAATGTTCTGCCGACCGTCACCATCCGGGAAGGCTCGCGCATCAAGATTTATCTGTCCAATGATCTTGTGCTGCCCGACTACGCGGCGCATAAGACGGCTTCGGACATTTAGTTCGTTGTTGAATTTAAGAAAGAGGAAAACCCTATGAAGAAACTGCTTACCATCACCTTGATCGTGCTGCTTGTCGGGGCCGTGCCGCGTCCAGCGAACGCCCAACTCGGCGTCAGCATTGTCTATGATCCTGCAAATTTTAAGAGCGCCGTGCTTCGCTACTTGCAGCTTATCGCCCAACTCCGCCAACTCCAGGCGACGTACGCGCAGGTGCTCAACCACTACAACCTTGCTGTCCAGATGTCACGCAACATCCCAAACATGGCTTCTCGTTATGGAGCCAGTTCGACTCCGTGGCGCTACGCGACCGCCCGTGACCTCTACGGAAACGCCACTCCGTGGCTCAACGGCGCAAACTCCGGTCTCGTTCCGAGCGTCCTGAACGGTTATCAGAAAGCCACGAGCACGCTCCGGGCGTACTCGCCAACGCTGCTGTCGTTGATGCCCCAAAGCGAAGTCCAGCGTCTAGAAGCCGACGCCGCCACCGTCGAACTCGTTGACGGAGCGGCGCAGAACGCCCTTGAAGCCATTGGCGCGATCCGCGCCAACGCCGTTTCCACCACCAGCACGATCCGCAACATCCAGAACGACTCCTTGTCGAACGGCGCGAACCTCAACACCGAAGTCGGTGTACTGAACAAGGTCAACGCCACCAACGTCCTCTCGCTCCAAAACGCCCAGGACACCAACAAGTTGCTCGTGGCGCTCCTTGAACAGCAGACGATTCTGTCGAAGCAACTGCGCGATGCTTCAACCAACATCACCAATGCCGATATTAACCGTCGCCAGAACACCGTTGCCTTCGGGCAGCAGCTTACGGGCAACATCGGGCAGACATTCAACAGCTACAGGCTGCCCTAGCAAGTTTTCATTTGTGATTTGCGAGGGAAAGGAGCATTCGTATGGGACAGCTCAACACTGTCACCGGCTACATCACGCAGCTGCTCACCCAGCACGTCGGCCAGTTTGCCTTCCTCGGCCAGAGCATGTTCCTTTCCTTCGCCACCATCCTCATCGTCTGGTTTGGCGCGAAGGCCGCCCTCAGTTCCGCTGACCACGGTGGCGGTTTCCAGTTCGGCAACTTCGCCAGCCTCGTCATGATGATCGCGTTCGGCTACGCCATGACGCAGTACTACGACACGCCCATCCCCGGCTTCGGGCGCAGTTTCTATCACCTCATCATCGACCAGACCGAATACCTCAGCAACCTCGTTGCCGGGGCACAACTTCAAAACGCTTCCGATGCCATCAGCAAATATCAAAGCCAGATTCAGTCGCCCGGACTCAGCGATCTGGTGGGCAGCATTGCCTACATCATTGATCTAGTGATCCTCTCGCTGTGGCAGGCCGTCGCCATCATCATCACGGCCTACGGCTTCGTCGCGCAGGCGATTTGCGTTCTCGTGGGTCCGGTTTTCATTCCGTTCTTCATCGTCCCCAAGCTCGAATGGCTCTTCTGGGGATGGCTCAAGTGCTTCATGCAGTACGCGTTCTATCAGATCATTGCCGCCGCCACCATGTTCGTCATGGGCAACCTCGTCATCTTTGTGTTAACGCAGCCGCCGTTCCTGCCCGTGCCCGATCCGGCGACCTTACTCGGATTGTTGATCGTTGTCTTTCTGGGCGGCATCTATGCCTTGCTCAAGGTTCCCGCCCTCACCAGCCACATTTTCAGCGGCATGTCCGGGCTTCATTCCGGAGCCATCGTGGAGCATTACCTGCCATGAGGAATGACCTATGAAAGACACTGAGTTCAACGAGGCCAAGCAGCTCTACCTCGAAAAATACGGCGACGCCATCGTCACCAACAACTACCTCAAGCTCGCTGTCGCATTGCTCTGTCTGGCGGCGCTGGGCTTGGTCGTTCTGAACCTGCATACGATCCACACCTTCCAGAGTTTCCGCCCTCTGGTCATTCGCATCGACGAGCTGGGGCGCGCTCAAGCCGTCGATTACAAGAGCCTCGAATACCATCCCGGGGACCGCGAAGCCAAGTATTTTCTCGCGGAATTCTGCCGCCTCTACTACCGCCGCAACCGTTACACGATTCACGACGACTTCACCAAGGCCCTCTATTTCCTCGACGGCAAAGTAGCCAACGACACGATGGAGCAGTCGAAGAAAGACGACACGATCAACACCTTTCTCAGCAATCCTTCTTCGCCGGAAGTGGACATTGATGTCGAGAAGGTCGCTCTAGAACCCATGCAGAACGCGCCCTACCGGGCGTCCGTGGACTTCTACCGCGTCGAATACGCCCCGGCGGACCACTCGATTCTGAAGAAGACACTCTACACGGCACACTTCATTTTCCTGTTCAAAGACGACGTTCCCAACGAACTGATTCCGGCGAATCCGTTGGGCTTGGCGATCACTTACTTCCGCCAGGATCAGGCCTTCACCAATGAGGTGCAGCGATGATCTCGAATGCTCTGCTCGCCTCCACAGGCATCACACTCGCGCTGCTCTTCTTACTCCTGGGTCACCTTCGCTTTCTGATCCCGTACCGCTCGCTGCTGCTGCATCAGTACGGAACCGTCATCTTGCTCTGCGTAGCCATGTTGTTTTTGAACCTCACAGCCGCCCTTTTCACTCTCGGGCGCCGTTTCTTCCTGAAAGACACAGGTCGGAAACTCGCCCACTTTGACCGCGAACTCAACGCCGGACGCACGCCCATGCCGCCCCATCTGCATCGCGAGGAGTTGCTCTGATGTCCCGCTACGGTCGTGACGACAGCCCGGACGAAATCAACGATTCGACGGCTCGCCGTCCAGCAGGGCCCCAAAGCGGACAGCAAACTTCCGACGCGAGGGGCCAGGGCGGAGGTAGTGGAACCACAGACAACCAAACTCTTCCACACGACATTCCGAACCATGAACGAAGTGGTTCGCCTCGCAATCCAGAACCGAGAGAACTTGATCCCAGACGGGAGCGTCACTACGATCTTCGGGATTCCGAGGTCCAGACGCTCGCAGACATTGGAGCATTTCGCGCTATCAAGACCGAAGACTTGGTCGAGTATCGCTATGGCGGCGATGCCCGCCAAGCACGTCGCGACCTCAAACATCTCGTCGAACAGGGGCTTGTACAACGGCGCACAACCTACCCCGCACGGAACGTCTACGTCGCCCTAACACGCAGCGGCCATCGCTATATCGAGCACCACCGGCCCGCGAACGCGGCCGCCCACCAAGTCTTTTATCACGGCTTCGCCAAGCGCCGGGAAGCGCGCCACGACGCCGGCATCTACCGGCTCTACCAGCGCGAAAGCGAACGAATCACGCGAGCCGGAGGCAAAGTGAACCGCGTAATTCTCGACTTTGAACTGAAAGCATCCGTCAATCGCGAGCTGGCGAAGGTCCACTCACTGCCCGCCGAGGAACGGTTTTCTCGCAGACAGGAAATCGCCCAAGCGCATGGCCTCGCAGTCGTGGGCCGCAAGATCCCGCTGCCCGACCTTCGTCTGGAATACGAAACTCTGGACCTGCAACAGACGAAAGTCGATCTTGAACTCGTCAGTGGCGAGTACCGTCAGGGCCAAATCGCCGAAAAAGCCCGCGCCGGATTCACTCTCTACGCCGCCACCGCGAACGCTGCACGGCTTCGTCCTGCTATGGCCGATCCCGAGATCATGCAGGAGATTCTCTCGCTATGAGTCTTTGCGGCGAATACGTCGAGGCCATCGTGCGCTACGGTTACACGCCCACCGAAGCCCGATTTCTCTACCTCGTCGCCACCCATTCCGGCTACTTCACGCAACAACAGTTCTTCCATTTTGCCGGGGTCCACCGCGGGGGCATGGGCACGCGCTTGACCGCGAAGGCTCTTCAGCACGGCCACATTCGCACAGCCAGGTTGGCCCGGCATACCTTGATTTACAACCTCTTCTCACGGCCATTTTACGAGTCGATCGGTAAGGATAATCTCCGCAATCGCCGCCGACTTTCCGACGAACTGATTCGCACCCGGCTTCTGATCCTCGACTTTGTTCTGACCCACCCCGAGCACGACTACCTTGAAACCGAGCACGAAAAAGTCCGCTACTTTCACGACGAACGTAGTCTTCCTCTTTCCCTTTTGCCTCACCGGACCTACAAGGGAACGCAATCACAGTCCGAAACCCAACGCTATTTCGTGGACCGCTTTTCCATTTTCACGAGCCGCCCCGCGCTACGCTCGGGCCAGTCTATTCCCTCGTTTATCTATTGCGATTCGGCTGACAATAGCCTTGTCGGCTTCTTCTCCTACCTCGAAAACTATCAGCCCCTGTTGCGCCGCTTGCACGAGTTCGAGCTGGTCTATGCGGCCCCCAACGCCGCAAAGTTTCGTCGGGCGGAGGCGTTTTTTACCCGCCTGTTTGCCCCATCTCCTCGGGTAAATACGCAACTTCTCTGCCGGTATTTCACCGTTCGTCAGCTCTGGGAGAGCGGCCAAACCAGCCAACTGACACGCGCAGATCGTGACGTTTTGCGCGATGGAGACCAGCGCTATCAGAGTAAAATCTTTGCCGACGCATACAGGGATTGGGCAGCCAAAGGACTAACGCCAGAAGATCTCGGAACCCTCCTCAACCCCGTCCAGGAGCAGCAGAAAATGGCATTCAAGAGCCATCTCCTGCCCGAGCCCTACGACATTCTGGACCACATTTCCATCAACAAAAAACCGTCCGTAAGTGGAACCATGCGCGGAAATGCTCATTCCACTCATTGTTCCGCATTGGGTTCCACTTCAGGTACAACACAAGCCCTTGAAAGCACAGGAACAACCCCATGAGCACTACCAGCCATCCGAACGCGGGGAAAAACGTTTTAGGGCCGGGAGCGACCCCCACTTTGGACGCGTGTTCCGCGCCCAAGTCTCTACGGGCTTCGGGGGTCGCTCCCGGCCACGTTGTCTTTTCCCCGCGTTCGCATTGTGGACATAAGCCAAGGTTCAACCCCAACCCAAGGAGAACACCATGCCTCTACTGAAACCGCCTGAACCGCAAGTCGCAACCCGCAGAATGTTCGTTCACATCAACGAACCTCTTGCTCTGACGATGGAGCGCTACGCGGAGTTCCTTGGCACTGACAACCTCGATCACGTCGTCAGTCAAGCTCTCCAGTTCATCTTCAAACGCGACGCTCAGTTCAAAGCATGGCTCGCGCAGAACCCAGACTCGAAGTTGGCAGCAGTTCGGGCAAAGTCGAAGACAAACGCCAAACCAGAACCAACCAACGGAGACTCGCAATGATCCAACGAGCGCTCGCCTCCAAAGGCACCGTCGCCTACGTTCTCGCCTGCGCCACCGGAATCACTCTCTTCGTCCGCTGGCCTTTCCCAGAGAACGATCTCGTGCTGCGCTTGATCTCGATCCGCGCTCCAATGATCTACGCCTGCTTCAAGTACACCTACACCCTGTTCCTCTTCACGACTCCCTACATCGGCTACTCGCTCATTCTCTCCGGCCTCTACATCTTCGCCTTCCGCCCCAAACGCAGTGTCAAACCGATGCCCTTGCCCCCTTTCCCCGACGCGCGGAAGCGCAACAAACTCTATCTCGTGCTCGGCGAAGTCCATGACCCGCGCCAGCCCGTCGTCGCCGAGCATCCCTACTGGCTGACCATCCCCGAGCGCGGACTCTTCACAGGCATCGCCATCTTCGGAGCGATCGGCTCCGGCAAAACGAGCGGTTGCATGTATCCCTACGCCGAGCAGCTCATCGCCTACGGCGCGGACGACCGCTCGAAACACATTGGCGGTCTGGTCCTCGAAGTCAAGGGTGACTTCTGCCACAAGGTGCACGGCATCCTCAAGCGCCACGGACGCGAGCGCGACTACGTCGAAGTCAACCTCAACGCCGACTACCGCTACAACCCGCTCTACAATGACCTCGACGCCTACGCGCTCGCCTACAACATCGCATCACTCTTGAACAATCTCTTCGGCAAAGGCAAAGAGCCGTTCTGGCAGCAGGCCTATACCAACCTCATCAAGTTCATTATCCAGTTGCACAAGGTTGCTTATGACTACGTGACCCTGTTCGATGTCTACGAATGTGCCATCAACCCCGAACTGCTCGAATCGCGGATTCACGAAGCCGAGCGCCGCTTCCACGGCTCTCACTACGTTGTGCTGGCGGACGCCGCCTTTCGCGCCCATCCTGAGTTCGAGCACTTTCACTTCGTGGTCCATGAACCCGGCAGGAGCCACAAAGCACCTCAGTCGCCAGCTCTAGAAGAAGCGCTCAAGCAAGCCCAGCTCGAATACGAACTGCTCTTCGAGCCGCCCGCGCAGCCTGTCGACACCATGAACCTCGAAATCCTTGAAGGCGTGAAGCGCTGGTTCTACCACGACTGGCGGCGCATCGAGAACAAGCTCCGCACTTCCATCGTCGAAGGCATCTCCGTATTTCTCTCCCTGTTCGACGACAACCCGATGGTCAAACGCACCTTCTGTCCAGCGAAAGAATGCTACGACCCGACTTTGAACATAGACGCCAGGTACGGACGGCCCTTGCCACCATTCGCCGATCTGATCGAGGCCGGCAAAGTTTGCGCCCTGGACTTCCCCGTGTCCCTGAACCCCGGCCTCGCCAAGGCTATCGGCGTCATGATGAAGCTCGATTTCCAACGGGCCGTCCTCAACCGCATCCCGAAGATCGAGAAGAATCCCGAAGAGTATTTCCGGCAAGTCTTCTTCATCTGCGACGAGTACCAGCACTTCGCCACCGTCGGCGAGAACGATCCTACGGGCGACGAGAAGTTCTTTGCCCTCTCCCGCCAGCCCAAGTGTATTCCCATTGTCGCCACCCAAAGCATCAGCTCTTTGCGCTCGACCTTGCCTGCTGAGACCTGGCGCACACTCATGCAGACCTTCCGCACCAAGATCTTCTTGGCCTTGTCCGACGAGTTCTCCGCCAAGACCGCCAGCGAACTGTGCGGGAAGGAAGACCAATGGAAAGTGAACTACAACATCTCCGAAAGCGGACACGACGCTCGCGTCAGTCTCTGGACGGGCAAAGCCATTGCGCACAAGGCCAACGTCACCACCTCAAAGAGTTACAACACGCTGAGCGACTTCCGCTTCGACTTCAAGACCTTCACGGAAATGAAGAATGCGCAGGCGGTGACCTTGGCCTACGACGGACTCAATCCTCTGCCCCCGACGTTCATGTACCTGAAGCCCTATTTCAACGACGTGAACAAGTCCTACTTCCGGCAGTTGGGAGATGGAGAACTGTAGTGGCAACAATAGGCTTCGAGTTGATCCTGCCCTTCTTGCGACCGATACAACATCTGATCCTCGACCCCGAGATCAGCGAGATCATGGTGAATGGTCCAGAGCACGTGTTCATCGAACGCGCCGGACGCATCGAGGAAGTGCGTGGTGTAACTCTTACCGCCAAGTCCCTCGAAGTTGCAGTCCGAAACATTGCGCGCCGCTTGGGAGACGACATCTCGGAAGAGAAACCCGTCCTCGACTCGCGCCTCCCGGACGGTAGCCGCGTTGCCGCCGTCGTGCCCCCATGCAGCTTGCAGGGCGTCACACTCACCATCCGCAAGTTCAACGCAAAGCACTTCGGCATCGACGACCTCATCCGCATCAGCACCCTCACCGAAGCACTGGCCGAGACTCTCAAAACGGCCATTGTGAACCGGAAGAACATCCTCATCTCGGGCGGAACCGGAACGGGCAAGACCACCTTGCTCAACATCCTCGCCACATTCATCCCGGATCACGAGCGCGTCCTCATCATCGAGGACACGGCGGAGATTCAGATCAGCGCCCCGAACCTCGTCCGCTTCGAGGCTCGTGTCGCACAGAACGACTTACCCGCCGTCACCATCCGCGAGTTGCTTAAGGCCAGTCTCCGTCACCGCCCCGACCGCATCCTTCTAGGCGAGATTCGCGGAGCAGAAGCCTTCGACCTTTTGCAATTGCTCAACACCGGACACTCCGGCACGCTCTCGACCGTCCACGCCAATTCGGCATTGCAAGCGATCAACCGCTTCACCAGTTGCGTCCTCCAGAGCAATGTCGAGCTGCCATATCGGGCGATCAAGAGCAACATAGGCGACTCCCTCAATCTTCTAGTCCACGTCGAACGGCGGCCAGGAACAAGGTTCGTGTCCGAGGTGCTAGAGATCGCTGGGTACTGTCCCGACACCGACCGCTACGAGCTCAAGCAGGTTTTCGTTCGTCTGGAGGGAAAATGAAACGACGACCCTTTCATCTTTTCTTCCGGTGGGCAGCACTAACGGCAGCACTCTCAGGTCTGTTGTTCTTGACGGCAGGAAGCACCCACATCCCTTCGATCCGCCGCTACCTCGTGATCTACAGCGTGCAGCTCTTGGTCACCATGCTTGCCGTGAACCCACGACTCGCCGAGGAACGGGCGCACCCAACGAAGGGTGGTTCTAACGCAAGTTCTGATCGCCAGCGCTTTGCCGCAGGTTTCTTCTTCCTTCTCACCTTGACCGTCGCCGCTTTCTCAGTGGGCCGTTTGCGCTCAAGTCTCAGCGTACCAACATATTTTCGTGAAGTGGCACTAGTCGCCTTGGCGCTCAGTGGCATACTCCAAATTTGGGCCATGATCGCCAATCCCTTCTTTTCACCGTTGGTCCGGCTTCAAACCGAACACGATCATCATGTCGTCACGCACGGCCCTTACCGCTTCGTGCGCCACCCCGGCTATCTCGCCATGCTCATGTCCGCCCCCGCTAGCGCCCTTGCCATTGGGTCATGGCTTGCGTTGGCCCCCGCCGCCGCGTTTGCCGTAGTGATCTTGCGGCGTGCTCGACTAGAAGATGAATTCCTCCAGAACAACCTGCCAGGCTACGCCACCTACGCAAGCCGTGTCCCAGACAAACTCCTTCCAGCACTACGAACCTTTCGGAGGTCTTATGCACAGTGCAGACCCTAGACCACAAGAAAAACAAAACGAGTTCGATCTACTATTCGAGCCTCTGCTCGATAGTGACGAAGCCGCACGCCTTCTCAAGATTCATCCCAAGACTCTTCAGCGAATGGCACGCCGCGGGGAAATTACAGGCGTCCAAATCGGCAAGCTCTGGAGATTTCGGGCTTCCGAATTGAACATCTGGATGCGCGGTATAATCGCGCACAGCTATCCATGCCGCCTCGACCTGAAAAGGAGACGAGGATGAGGCGTGCAAGTTACCAAAGAGGATGCATTCGAAACATCCGCCGCAAGAACGGAACCACAGTTTGGGAGTACAGATGGCGCGAAACGCAATCCGACGGTACTCGAAGGCGAAGAGCCGTAATCGTTGGCACTCTGGAGGAATATCCACACGAGTCGCTGGCGCAGGCGGCAGTCGATTCCGTTCGTTTAACCATCAACTACCGAACTCCCCAACAACAACTCATACGGGAAATCAATCTGGAGAAACTTGTATCCCACTACAGGGAACACGAGCTCCCAGACATTTTCCACAAACAAAAACCCAGCAAGATCAGAGAGGAGGAGCAACGAAAGTCCTACGCAACTCAAGACACGTACGAGGGTTATCTCAGGAAATGGATTCTCCCTCGTTGGCGCTCGTATCTGCTTTCCGAGGTCAAAGCTGTGGAAGTCGAGACCTGGCTGAAAACTTTGCCGCTGGCCCGTGGAAGCAGAGCCAAAATCCGCAATGTCATGAGCGCGTTGTACTCCCATGCAATTCGCTGGGAATGGGTGGAGCGAAATCCCATCACCAGCGTTCGTCAGAGCGCAAAGAGGGAACGAACTCCGGAAGTCCTCACGGTGAAAGAATTGACCGATTTACTCAGGGCAATTCCAGAACCATTTCGGACGGCAGTCTTTCTCGACGGTGCCAGCGGACTCCGTGTCGGCGAGCTGCTAGGCCTCAAATGGGAGGATGTAGATTTCGATCACAATGTGATTCACATCCGGCGGTCTATAGTGAAGCAGCATATCGGACCGCCAAAGACCGAAGCGTCACAGAAACCCATCCCAATCGACGCCGAACTGGCACGTTCTCTCTGGCTCTGGAAGCAGGAGAGCATTTACCACGCGTCTTCGGACTGGATATATGCAAGCCCAGCGAAGAACGGCAAACAACCATACTGGCCCAATTCGATCTATCGCGTTTATATCAAACCTGCGGTAGTAGAGATTGGGTTGAACAAGAAGATCGGCTGGCACACCTTCCGACACACCTTCGGAACGATTCTGAATTCCAATGGCGAGAATCCCAAAGTGATTCAGGAGCTTTTACGCCACGCGAATCTGAGAGTCACAATGGACACGTACGTTCAGGCCGTGACGGACGAAAAGCGAGACGCGCAGAAGAGAGTTGTGAAGATGCTTTTGCCTGGCATAGCAAGGAAATGTTCGTAGTGGACGTTTCTGGACGCGCGTCAATAAACGCCAATCTCTGTAAGTTCTTTGGAATCTTGGCGTCCCCGACGGGATTCGAACCCGTGTTATCGCCGTGAAAGGGCGGTGTCCTAGGCCGGGCTAGACGACGGGGACGCTTGTGGTTGGAAGCCCGATTCGCAGGCTATTTTGATGGTACAAGCTCATACGACGACTGTCAAAAATGAGTGGGCATTCTGGCGGCGGTACCGAAAGTCTCTTGTGGTTGAGACGTCTTAGCGGAGCGCCCAAGCCAAGATCCGGCGCTCTTTATGCACGCACACGATCGCATACGACGACGTGATTCGGTCCGGTACAATTACAATGAAGACAATGGCGTCGTGGCTGTGATGGTTGTCTGACACAGGTCCGGCGGTTTGCTCCGCTGCCGTCTGCCGTTTGCCGGAAGAAAAACACCATGTCCGATCAACTTTCTCTTAGCCTGTGGTTTCCGAGTTTTGATGAACAGGCTATGTTGCGGCACGCTGTCTCCGTGATGCGGCAGTTCGTGTTTTCAGAACAAAGGGATGGCGTAACCTATGTCGCGCTGCATCCCATTTCATGGACTGAGCCTACGATTTTCGAGAAACGGTTTGAACCTCCGGTGCCCCCGGAAGAAGCTGCCGCCGTGGCCAGCGAATTCCTGCACAGTGACCACGCCTGCGTATTTTCCGCATTTTGGGATTTATGGGTGCCGGAGCCACACTCGGGAAGGTGGCATCTGGCCCCAACATCCGTGAAATTCCTCGTGCAGGGCGAGGATTTTGAGGAAGAAACTTCCGAAGAAACTGGGCAAATCCAAATCGAGTTCGGGACCGACACGCCGTTTCTCTACGAAGATGCGCGGGCGCACCACGAGGCCGACCATCACGTGCGCTCCAATATCCAGAAACTCGTGGAGTTCACCATCAAGATAGAAAAGAACAGCGGGGCGACGGGCCGCGTTCTGTGGTCGGAGTCGGAAGACAATCTTGCGCAGAAATTGATTCAGCGCTTGCAGAAAGTTCAGTAAATGGAAAAAGGTCATCGCAAGAGTCTTGCGATGACCTTTTTCTACCCTTACTCTCTCGATTGAGCTGGGATTTCGTTACTTCGTACGCCCGCCTTCCACCTTGAGTTTGTCACTCGCGGCAGCTTGCGCCGCAGCTAAACGCGCGGTCAGCACGCGGAAAGGCGAGCAGGACACGTAGTTCAATCCGATCTGATGACAGAATTCCACCGACGACGGATCGCCGCCATGCTCGCCGCAGATACCCACCTTTAAGTTCGGGCGGCTCTTGCGGCCATTGTCAGTTGCCATCTTCACCAGCTTGCCGACACCTTCGCGATCCAGCACCGCAAACGGATCTTGTTTCAGGATGCCCTGCTCGATGTAGGCGGGCAGGAACTTGTTAATGTCGTCGCGGGAAAAACCGAACGTGGTTTGTGTAAGATCGTTGGTGCCGAAGGAAAAAAACTCGGCCTCCTTTGCAATCTCATCAGCCACGAGCGCAGCGCGCGGCAATTCGATCATGGTGCCGACCAGGTGATCGACTTTTTTCTTCTTTTCCGCAAACACTTCGGCGGCAACGCGGCGCACAACAGCGGCTTGGTTGGCCATTTCCTGGAGTGAACCGGTAAGCGGAATCATCACTTCGGGAAAGACTTTGACTCCGTCTTCGGCAACGGCAACTGCCGCCTCAAAAATGGCGCGAGCCTGCATTTCCGTGATCTCCGGATAGGAGATTCCCAGACGACAACCACGGTGCCCCAGCATGGGGTTGAATTCGTGCAGTTCTTCGACGCGATGCAGGACAGTCCGGAGATCCTTAAGCTTCGGCGATTTCGGCTTGGTCGCTTCCAGCACTGCGATTTCGACCATAAGTTCTTCGCGGCGCGGCAGAAACTCGTGCAGCGGCGGATCGAGCGTGCGGATGGTCACCGGGAAACCATCCATGACGCGGAAGATGCCAATGAAATCCTTGCGCTGCATGGGTAGCAGACGCTTGAGGGCCGCCCGGCGGTCTTTCTCCGTGCGCGCCATAATCATGGTGCGCATATGCGGAATTCGGTCGGCGGCAAAGAACATGTGTTCGGTGCGGCAGAGACCAATACCCTCGGCTCCAAATGCTCGCGCCTGGATGGCGTCCGGCGGAATATCTGCATTTGCCCGTACCTTCAAGGTACGGAAAGGCTCGGCCCACGCCATGAACGTCTGCAACTCGGAATTGTCCGGAGAGGCGGCCAGGGTATTCAGCTTGCCCTTGATCACGCGTCCGGTTGTTCCGTCTACGGAAAGCCAATCGCCTTCACGGAAGACCTGGTTTCCCACCCGCATCTCAAGGTTCTTTTCGCTGACAGCGAGATCTCCGGCGCCTACCACGCAGCACTTGCCCATGCCACGCGTGACCACGGCGGCATGTGAGGTCATACCGCCGCGTGAAGTGAGGATGCCCGCCGCTACCTGCATGCCGTGAATATCTTCGGGCGTGGTTTCCGCGCGCACCAGGATGACAGGAATGCGCTTGTCGCCAGGGCCTGCCTTTTTCACCGCCGCATCCGCAGAAAATACAATCTGGCCGACTGCGGCCCCGGGTGAGGCGGGGAGCCCCGTGGCCAGCACTTCAATCTTGGACTGTTTTTCGTCGAGCCGCGGAACCAGAAAATCATAGAGTTGGTTCGGTTCCACCCGGAAGATGGCTTCTTCCTTGGTAATGAGGCCTTCCTCGACCATATGAATCGCTACGCGAACAGCGGCACGGCCTGTGCGCTTGCCATTGCGCGTTTGCAGCATGTAGAGGCGGCCTTCCTGGATGGTGAACTCGAAGTCCTGCATGTCGCGATAATGCTTTTCGAGGCGCGAGGTGATCTCGCGGAGTTCGCCGTACACTTTCGGCATGACGCGTTCAAGCTCTAGAATTGGAACTGGAGTACGAATGCCGGCGACCACATCTTCGCCCTGCGCGTTCATGAGGAACTCGCCGTAGAACTCTCTGTCTCCGGTAGCGGGATTGCGGGTAAAGCCCACACCGGTGCCGCTTGTTTCTCCCAGGTTGCCGAAGACCATGGCCTGAACGTTGACGGCCGTGCCGAGATCGTCGGAGATATTGTTGATGCGCCGGTAGTATTTGGCGCGATCATTTTCCCAGGATTGAAACACAGCATCGCGGGCCATCACCAGCTGCTCGTAAGGGTCTTGCGGAAAATCCCGTTTGGCGTGCTTCTTGACCACTTTCTTGTATTCGGCGACAACTTCCTGCAGCGCCTTGGCATCCAGGTCCATGTCGAGCTTCGCTTTCTTCTGCTTCTTCTTTGCGTCGAAAACTTCTTCGAATTCAACCTTGGGAATTTCCAGGACCACGCTGCCAAACATCTGAATCAGGCGGCGATAGGAATCGTAGGCAAAGCGCGCACTCTTGCTGCGGGTGGCGAGCGCTTCCGCGCTTTGATCGTTCAAGCCGAGGTTCAGAATTGTGTCCATCATGCCTGGCATGGAAAACTTCGCCCCGGACCGGACACTCACGAGAAGAGGATTGTCACCGCGACCGAGCTTCTGCCCTTGCAAGACTTCGAGGCGGTGCAAGGCCTCATCCATTTGGCGATCGATTTCCGCGGAGACTTTGCCGGTGCGCATATATTCGCGGCAAGCGTCGGTTTGTATGGTAAAGCCGGGAGGAACGGGCAGGTTTGCGTTCGTCATTTCGGCGAGGCCCGCGCCTTTGCCGCCGAGGATGTCTTTCATCTTGCCATTGC
>Ga0210384_10001107_pt1 | contig 37933 bp, 33 predicted proteins | sample IncBWH2MmetaG_FD_160574 | JGI IMG/M metagenome (GOLD analysis project Ga0210384, IMG submission 160574) | Forest soil microbial communities from Barre Woods Harvard Forest LTER site, Petersham, Massachusetts, United States - Inc-BW-H-2-M | ecosystem: Environmental > Terrestrial > Soil >...
CAACTCTGATGAGGTTTTCGATACACACAGGAGGCGACAGCGGAGGGCGGCTTCAAATCATCGTCTCTAGCACCTGGCGGACCGGCCGTATAACCCAAGTTGGTCGACCCTCGCCGCGGCCGCCCTGGAAGCCGCGAACGGGATGACATCTCACAGCAAAACGTGCTACTTCGTGAAGTGTTTCGCGAGGCGTTGAGCCCGAGACGCCGAGTTCAGCAACGCTTCGGGCGATTTCGCTGTGTTCACGATGGGCGACGATCAACTCACAATAAGCCTGCTCGACCACCTCCTGAAAATCTAGCGCCATGTTGGATCATTCCAAAGCGACAGTCGACCATCGGCGCGTTCCGTGGCAGAGAGGCATCATTGGCGCCTTCACCAGGGCACAACCCGAATCCGGGATGGACCGACGCTGGACTCCCCGCATCATCGTCCTGAGCGGCCTTGTGCTGGCGATTTTGTGTGACGCCTTCGTGGCGCACATGCTCTCTGTGAACTATTGGGAGACCTATCGGGCGACCGAAGCCGCGAACGGCGATCTCGCCCGCGCCCTCGAAGAATACATGTTGCGCAACATGCAAGGCGTCGACCTTCTGCTGGGTACGACCATCGATGATCTCGAGCAGAACCCGTCCCTGCTATCCGCCGGCAATCCGGCCTTGATCAATGAGTTGAAACGCAGGGTGGCGCCGTACCCCGTGGCAAAATCGATCGTGGTTCTCGATGCTGATGGAAACATGCTGGGCGACACCCTGGGCAGCAAGGCTTCCGGCCGGCCAGCAAACTTCGCCGACCGGGATTATTACAAGGTCCAGCGGGATGATCCCGGCCGCAGTCTCTTCATCGATGTACCGCTTATTTCACGCGTTCCTCCTCAAGGTCGCTTTATCGCAGTGAGTCGCTCCTTTCTGACGGCCGACCGACGTTTTGGCGGCGTCGTCTTCGTGGCTCTCGACTACAATATCCTCCGGCAGTTCTTTCTGTCCCTGGACGTGGGGCAGCGTGGCACAGTGACGCTTTACCGCGACGACGGCAAGATTTTGCTGCGAGCGCCGAACGCGGACGAGTTTGCCGGTCGCGACGTCAGATCGAATCTGTTGTTCACGCGCTATCTCCCGCAAGCGCCGAGCGGAAGCTTCAAAGGGAGCGGAATCACGGACGGGACGTCGCGGAGCATCAGTTATCGACGGGTCGCCGGAATGCCACTGGTAGTGAGCGTGGCACGCGACCCGGTCGAGTTTCTGGCCGGCTGGAAGAATAATGCGCTGTACTACAGCGTGGTCGCCGCCGGGCTCAATCTGTTGATCGCCGGATTCGGCCTGGGTCTGGCTCGGCAATGGCGGCTGCGCGCGAAATCGGAACAAGCGCTGCGGGACAACCTCGAGCAGCATCAACTGATCACCGAAAACGTCCCCGCCCTGATCGTCCATGTCGGCGCCGATGGTCACATCCGCTACGCCAACCGTGTCGCACTCGAATGGTATGCCCAGCCGTCCGCCGACGTTATCCGCACTCGCAATATCGACGATTTCATCGACCCCTTGCGACTTGGCGAGGGGCGGCTGAAGGTCGAGGCGGCGCTGGCCGGCCGAACCATCCGCGGCGAGGAGAAGGCGACGTTCCCCGACGGCTGTGAACGCTGGTGCGAGACTATCCGGGTGCCCGATTGCGGCCATGACGGCACGGTGCGCGGCTATTTCGTGCTGTCGGTCGACATCACTGAGCGCAAGCGCATCGAGGACGAACTGCGTCAGGCACAGAAGATCGAAGCCATCGGGCAGCTGGCCGGAGGGATAGCGCACGACTCCAACAACATGCTGGCGGCGACGCTCGGCAATCTCGATCTGCTGCTCGACGCATTGCCGCCCGCCGAGGTCTCCCGCCGCAACCTGGCTGAGCGGGCGATAGAGGCAGCGGAGCGGGTCGCCGATCTTAACCGCCGCCTGCTCGCTTTCGCCCGCAAGCAGACGCTGCGGCCGCAGATCACCGACGTGAACCAGCTGGTCAGCGGGATGACGACTATCCTGCAGCGGACGCTCGGCGAAACCATTGAGATCGAAGTTGCGCAGGACCCAATGCTGTGGCACTGCCTGATCGATCCAACGCAATTGCAGAATGCGCTGCTCAACCTGGCCATCAACGCGCGGGATGCGATGGCAGGCAGCGGTCGCTTGACGATCACGACCGCGAATGCCGTGCTCGACCGGCCACTCGTTGACGGCGTCGAACGCATCGTCCCCGGTGATTACGTGACGATCGCCGTGTCGGACATGGGCGCCGGCATGCCGCCCGAGATAGCGCGCCGCGCATTCGAACCGTTCTTCACCACCAAGGAGGTCGGCAAGGGCAGCGGGCTCGGCCTCAGCATGGTCTATGGCTTCGCCAGGCAATCGGGAGGCACGGTGGTGATATCGAGCCGAGTGGCGCACGGTACGCGCGTCACTCTGTATCTGCCGAGCGCGGGACCAGCGGCAACCGACCGGCCGCGCGCCGGGGCGGCGCGACTGACGCGACGAGAGACTGGCGAACGGATTCTCGTGGTGGAGGACAATCCGCTGGTGGGCGCCATGGCAACCAGCATGCTGTCCTCGATGGGTTACAGCCCGGTTGTCGTCATCAATGCTTCCTCGGCGATCGCCGAATTGGAGCGGCCGGACCCGATCGCGCTGCTGCTGACCGACATTCTCCTGCCCGGTGGCATGACCGGCGTTGACTTGGCGCGTCAGGCGCGCCGCAGATGGCCCGACCTGCCTATTCTCTTTATGTCGGGCTTCGCGGATCCCTCGCTGGTGCCCGACGACTTCCGCGCCAATACAAAGCTTCTCACGAAGCCATTCCGTCTGGGACAATTGTCCGAAGCGATCGTGCTCGCCTTGGCAGGCACAAAAGTGACTTGAGTTCGGTTTTCTGCACCGGCGGCGTCAATCGTCGCAGTGAGGAACCCTTGATTGGTCATCTTGCAACTATAGCACGAGGAACACGCGCCGATTAAGGCATGCCCGCTTGGCGGCAAAAACGCGAAGAACTCGGCGTGTGCAAATCTAGTCCTCTATGACCCGATAAACCGACCTCAACGAGAGATGTCGCGACTTCGCTGATGAGCCAATAGGCGACATCTCTGCGTCGGCGCCGAGCCTGATCCACGCTGTCCGGGTTCGAGGTCGGGATAGAAGCTGAGGCTCCAGCCCCACTGATCGACCTCGACCGGTACACCGGCACGCCAGCCGATCGTGCCAACGCGCACGTCTTGGTAAAAGATGCTCAAGCTTTCGCGGTGAAGGTCGTTGTTATGGCGGCGCGTGAGCGTTGGCATCGCCTATGACAGCGGCTCAGTCGGCGGCAGAAATGGCGATCAACCCTTCAACCGGGCAAGCACGTTTTCGACGGCCGCGATAGCCCCGACCTGATCGCCCTTGGTTAGGTCGACCAGCAGCCGAAAGCCGTCGCGCTCCTCTCGGATGATCTGGCCGTCCTTTTCCAACTCGTCATAAATGCCGACGACCCGATAAGCCCGCACCGGCTGGGCGAAGCCCTTCACGGAAACAACCTCCTGTTCCTCGGTCAGGATCGTATCCTTGATTAGGGACGACGTTTCGTGAGTGATCAGGATTCCGCCGAGTTCAGCATGGGACTGCAACCGGGCGGCCAGATTCACCTCGTTGCCAATGATGGTATAGTCCATCCGATCTTCGCTGCCGAAATTGCCAACGGTACAGAAACCCGTGTTGACCCCGATGCGCAGCTGGAACGGCTTTTCTGAGCCCAGCTCCAGCCACTTGAGCTGGAGCTCGCGCATCCGCCGCTGCATGGCGATCGACATCTTGATGCAGGCGATCGCGTCTTCCTTGCGTCGGCATTTTGTCGTGTTCCGCCATCTAGGCACTCCGCACGAGATGATCGTACTGCACGACGCTCGAAGCCGGCTCAACGCGGGAGCATCCGCAGGGTTAACAAGGAAGGATTCGACAAGGCGGGAACGACAAACGCCAGCGGCGTCGCCTACCGGCGCTGCCAAATAAGTCTGGCCAGCGGTTGCCGCACAATTGCGTCCCCGTCACTGGAAACAAAGATCACACGAGACGTCTCTCTCCTCCCTTCTTCCAGTTCGGGATACGGACGACTCCAAAATATGCCAAAGCCTCGCCGCGATGGACTTGTCGCTCGCACGCTGGCGGGAGTGTTGGCCCTCATTCGCGGTTCTTGCCATTGACCGCTTCGCCACAAGCGATATGATACCATTTTGGAACAGTGTTCCTTATAGAGGAACATAAGCTTCGAACGGGATACTTCGATAAGCGGCAATCGGATATTGATCATGCGGCGAAATCTCGACCATGGATCTCTCAAAGTCTGGGGAAAGACATTGCCGCCTCTGGCGGCCATGGCGCTAGTCTATGCTTTGTCCTTGGGGGTCGCAGGCGCGGCAAATGACGATGGTGATTATCCCGCTCGCACCGTCAGAATCATCGTGCCGTTTCCCGCGGGAGGAACAACGGATACATTGCCGAGACTTGTCGCAAATCAGCTCTCCGCGAGATGGAAACAGCCAGTCGTTGTCGAGAACCGGTCCGGCGCTGGCGGCAACATCGGGGCCGCCGTTGTCGCGAGTAGTGACGCAGACGGCTATACGCTCTTGGCCACCCCCCCGGGACCTCTCTCGATCAATGAATTTATCTACAAGACTCTTCCGTTCAAGCCATCAGACCTGACGGCAATTGCAATGCTTGGGACCACGCCGAATGTCATCGCGGCTCGTCCTAATTTTCCAGCCAAGACAGTTCAGGAATTGATCGCTTATGCGAAGTCGCAACCGGGCAAAGTAACCTTTGCGTCCCAGGGAAATGGTTCGACATCGCACCTAGCGGCAGTCCGCTTCGAGGATCTCGCCGGCGTCAAAATGATACATGTCCCCTATCGGGGCTCTGCACCAGCCCTTCAGGATCTCACGGGCGATACGGTTGACTTGTTCTTTGGCAGTTTCACCTCGCTGCAAAGCCTGTACCAGGGTGGTCAGATTCGCATATTGGCGGTGTGCAGTCCTGATCGTCTTGAAGCATTGCCGGATATCCCGACTGTACGCGAGGCAGGCGTTCGCGACTTCGTTTCAGTGACTTGGTATGCGTTAATGGCACCGCTAAATACGCCCGAGCCCATCCGTGACAAGCTCAATTCGGAGATCACAAAAATCTTGGATGAACCCGACATTCGGGCTCAGTTCGTGAAGCTCGGCATTCAGCCCAGTCGGATGAGCATGGCGGACATGGCGCGCTTCATCGAGGAGGAGCGCCTCGGCTGGAAGGCGTTGATCGATTCGGAAAAGATAACCGTTGATTGAATGGCGTTGACCTTCGATGTCTGTCGTGACTTCCCCCTGAACGGGTAGTGGCCCGAGGCGGATTGTGCTCGACTAACCTCCTCCTCGGCCGCATTGTCGGGACATGTTGGGCAAGCGCGATCATCCGGGCCGTTCTGTCGCCATCAGGCGACTCAAGCTGCTCACGAGGCGGCGCTTTGCGCTCGGCCCCGATTCACCGGTGATGGTCGCCGAACTCAAATGCGGGCTGCCGGGTTGTCCACCCTTGGAAACAGTGATCGCGTTTTGGACATCCCCGGTGAACCGACACGCCTTCAAGGTTTTCAAGCCACTCGAATCGGTGACGCACGATGATTTCCCGCCGCGTTGGATGAAATCCGCGCTGATCAGAGATGATGGGTTTGACTGTTGCTGAGGTCCAAAAAGTATCGACGCAGTGGTGCGACTTCCGACTTGAGTTGACGCTGACCCAAGGCGGAGCTATTTTGAACAATATAAGAACACCGTTCCTCATAGAGGAACGCACAATGACCTAGCGGAGATCGGATATGCTGCGCAAGGAACAAAACGACCTGCTCACATTGACCGGGCCGGGCATGATGGCCGGGAACTTGTTCAGGCGTTACTGGATTCCCGCTCTGCTGGCCGAAGAACTGCCGGAAAACGAATGCCCGCCTGTTCGGGTCAAGCTCCTGTCGGAACGACTTCTCGCTTTCCGCGACACCAACGGCCGCTACGGCTTGATCGACGAGTTTTGCGCTCACCGCGGCGTTTCGCTCTGGTTCGGACGCAATGAAGAAGCCGGCCTGCGATGCCCCTACCATGGCTGGAAATACGATGTGACGGGCCAGTGCATCGACGTGCCGTCGGAGCCGGAAGAAAGCGGCTTCTGCCGGAAGATCAAGCTCAAATCCTATCCGCTCATCAAGATTGGCGACGTGCTTTGGACCTATATGGGGCCGCCGGAAAAGCAGCCCCCGCAACCGGAATGGGAGTTTGCGCTCGTTCCATCCGAGCAAACCTTCACCTCGAAGCGCTTGCAGGAATGCAACTGGCTACAGGCGATGGAGGGTGGGATCGATTCAAGCCACGTCTCATTCCTGCATCGGGGCAGTCTCAATTCGGATCCGCTGTTCAAGGGGGCAAAGGGCAACCAATATAACCTCAACGACATGCGGCCGGTCTTCGAAGTGGTCGAGCAGCCGGGCGGCCTCTATATCGGCGCGCGGCGCAATGCCGAGGGCGGAAATTATTATTGGCGGATAACGCCGTGGGTGATGCCGAGCTTTACGATGGTGCCGCCCCGCGGTGACCATCCTGTGCACGGGCACTTTTGGATTCCGATAGACGACGAAAACTGCTGGGCTTGGAGCTTCGATTATCACCCGGTGAGAGCCCTGACAGCGTCAGAGCGACAGGCGATGATCGACGGCCACGGGATTCATGTTCGCTATGTCCCCGGGACCTACCGTCCCGCCGCCAACAAGGACAACGACTATCTCATGGATCGCGCAGCGCAAAAGGCGGGGCATACCTACAGCGGTGTTGAAGGGATCGCCATGCAGGATGCGTCCTTGCAAGAAAGCATGGGTCCGATCGTGGACCGAGCAAAAGAGAACCTCGTCTCGACGGATAATGGGATCATCATGGCCCGTCATCGGTTGATAAAGGCCGCGCGCGCATTGGCGGAGAAGGACGTCACGCCGCCTGGCGTTGATCCGGAACATCAGCGTGTGAGATCAGCCGCCTTCGTTCTCCCGCCCGACCAGGCATTCAAGGACGCGGCGAAGGACGACCTCATGGTACGTCCAGGCGTCCGCCAGACGTCGATTTGAGCGCCACTTTCTCTTTTCGGTCGAGCGCCCTTTGTTAAGCTGACTGGGACTTACTTTCTGTTGTAGTGGAGCGATAACATGCTTAGCGAGAGCGCGCGCGTAACTACCGCTGCGGAACAGCGCTACCGCATCGATGCGCCGAACGCGCTGCCCCGGCGCGTCAAAGTCGTCGCACTCGATGCCCCTTCCGCTCAACTCGTCGATAGATTGTCAAAGCGTCCGTGGTCGAACGCGACGTTTCTTGCGCTGCCGGACGACGGAACTGCCACGTCGCCAGCAATGGGCTCGCTGAAGGACTGGATGCATTCGGTTGCTGGTGAAGCTCAGGACCTGATCAACGACGTGCATGGAACGGATGTCATGGTCATCATAGCTCATGCTGAGGCTCACGCGCATCCGGCGATACCAATTGGCGAGGCCTGCGCGGTGCGCGGCATCCCTGTCGTGGGCATTGTGATCCAGGACGGCAACACACCTCCCGCCCTTGAGACCGTGAATGCGTTGCGTCCGTTTACGACCATGCTGGTGATGGCCTCGTCCGAAGATTACGTCGAGGCGATGTTGTCCGCCTTCAACGCGTGAGCCTGAGGTAGAGCGCCCCAGCTGAGCGCATCAAACTGGGAACCCAAAGCATGGTCTCGATTTGGCTGTCCCCTCGACTCCTAGCTCCTGTCCACGCGGCCCTTCGCCCATTTGGCGTGGTAGTAGCGCCACGCCTTTTCAAAGAGGTCAGCGCTCCAAAGACTTCGAGCGGCAGCCGCCCTCTCCGCCTCGGTCATCGGCCTGCACTGACCGGCGCCATGAGCCAGAATCTGACGCCGAGCATTCTCCTCAAGGTAATAGGAAAGAACCACTGCCTCTTGGATGGTGCTTCCACACACGACGATACCATGCGACTGAAGGATGAGCGCGCGCCTGTTCCCCAGACACGACGCAACCGCGCGGCCCAGTTCTACCGTGCCGATAGATGCGACCTCGGGGAAAAGCGGTACCTCACCAACGAGGGCTCCCTGGGCAAAGACCGGCGCATATTCGATGTCGCTGGTCGAGAGCGTCGTACTCCAGATAGAGTGCGCGTGCACGATCGCATGAATATCGGATCGCGCGGCGTACAATTGAGTGTGCAAAAATCGTTCGCGAGGCGCCGCCAATCTCCCCGCTTGCGTCTGGCCGGCGGCGTCGACGACCGTGATGTCGCCTGGACCAAGGTCTGCCCGGTTGGAAGCACCGGAGTTGATGGCGATCGAGCCATCCGCCATCCGGCAACTGACATGGCCATTGTAGTCGATGAGGCCGCTATGCTCCAACATGCCGATGGCATCGCAGAGCTCCTTGCTGATCTGATTGAAGCTCTCATCGTTCATGCGATGTCTCTCGTTCACCAGCTACGCCGACGCTGGCGCACATTGCTGTCTGTCGAAGATAGTCGTTACCGTCGCGCAAGGGTAGAACAAAGTACTGACATGCTATTTTTTGGAACAGCGCCGTCGCGTGGCAAGTCCCTCGTGAATGCTCTGGGCAAAGTGGGATAAAGATATGTCAAAGCTGAAATTGAGCCTGGCCTGTTGGGACTATGACCGTGTGCGCGCCCTCCAGGATGGGACTGTTCGTCCGGACGGGATTGAGTTGAACTTTCTCAATCTCCCCGTCGAAGAGACGTTCTTTCGGATGATCCGGCACGCGGAATTTGACGTTGCCGAGATGTCGCTGTCGTCCTATTCGGTTTCGCTATTCCGATCTCCACGGCCATTTGTCGCCATTCCCGTCTTCCCGTCGCGTTTTTTTCGTCATTCCTCGATCTATGTCAATTCGAATGCGGGAATTCGCCAGCCGACGGATCTGATCGGGAAAAAGATCGGCGTTCCTGAATACCAGATGACTGCTCCCGTCTGGATCCGCGGAATTCTTGCCGATCACTACAGCGTTCCCATCGATGCGGTGAGCTATTTCACGGGTGGAGAGGAGGAGCCAGGCCGCCCCGAGAAGCAAAAACTCGATTTGCCACCAAACATCGAGGTGCAGCCCATTCCGCCGGGGAAAACGCTCTCGCGCATGCTGCTCGATGGTGAGATCGACGCGCTGCATACGGCACGAAAGCCATCGACATACGATCGGAAGACAGTCACTCGACTGTTTGAGGACTATCCTCGTGTGGAGCGCGATTATTTCAAACGCTCTGGGATCTTCCCGATCATGCACACGATCGTGATCCGGCGGAGCCTGTACGAGCGCGATCCCTGGATCGCCCAGGCGCTATTCAAGGCCTTTTGCCTCTCCCAGCAAAAGGCCTACGTGGACCTGTCCGAGACCGCAGCGCTCAAGACCATGCTGCCATTTCTCACCGCAAATATCGAAGACGCCGTAAGCGAAATGGGCCGTGACTACTGGCCGTACGGCCTCGAGAAGAACCGACTGACGCTATCGACCTTTCTTCGCTACCACCACGAGCAAGGTCTGTCCCGGAGCCTACTTACTCCTGAGGATTTATTCGCTCCGGAAACGCTTGAGGCGTTCAAGATCTAGCGGCGGCGCGGCATCCCCATCATTCTCGTCTTTGACATGGCAGGCCTTGGCCGTGGCATCCACAGCGGCATATCGAACGGATTGCAGGCCGGCAGGACGGCGTCGAGAAGTCATCGATCGGCATTGACCGAAGAGCGTTGACTGCTATGATCCTTATAAGCGAACAATGTTCCCTATAGCGGAACACGATTGGAAGGCCTATTTAGGATGGTCGAGAAATTGCCTCTCCGCATCGCGCTTGGAAAGCATCAACACGTCGCGCCTCTCAAGGACGGCCGCGTCACCTCCGATCGAATAAAGTTCGAGTTCAAGGAATACGATCCCCTTCCAAACGCGTTTCGCACGATGGTCCGGACGGGCGAGTTGGACGTCTCCGAGATGGCCATCGTCACACACCTCTTGGCCCATCGCTTCGGCAAGCCAATTACTGGCATCGCGATTCCGCTCTGGAGCCGGCTTCCGCACACAAATCTTGTGTGTCCAATCGACTCCAGGATCAACGAGCCTCGTGATCTCGAAGGCACCCGCGTGGGCGTGCGCGCTTACGCTCAAACTTCCGGAGTTTGGGTTCGTGGCATTCTCAAGAGCCAGTACAGAGTCGACTTGAACCGGATCACGTGGGTGACAATGGAAGACGCCCATCTCGCCGAATACAAGGATCCGAGCGTTGCGATCCGTAATAACAAACCCTTGTCTTTGCGTCCTTTGATGATGGCTGGTGAATTGTCCTCGATCATGGGCGAGCGGATCATTGATCCGGCCGGCATTAGAACGGTCGTGCCTGATGCGGAAAACGCGGCGCTTGACTGGATTTCCGACACCGGGATCGTGCCCATCAATCATGTCATCGCGGTCAAGAATGATCTGCTCACCGAGCATACGTGGCTAGGCAAGGAGCTCATGAACCTCTTTCAAGCGGCCAAAGCGATAGCGACCCGGGATGACAAGGCGCCTGCCCCTCCCGAGTATGGGTTCGAAGCAAACCGTCGATCGCTCCAGCTGGCTTTCGATTTTTCAGCCGATCAATCCTTGACCCCACGCGTATGCAGAGCCGGGGATTTGTTCCTCAAGCTCTAGCAATCGATCGCGCCTCAGTCGGACTCTGCAATGAGAGCGGCGTCATAAAGATTTGTTTAACAAAGCGAAGCTGATCAGACCTTCCGCCAACTCTTCGAGCTTCACCCGCACTAACGCGGCCTCGGGGTGCCCCTATCGGACGCAGTTTCGCAGACTAAGGAGAAGAACATGGTAGAGATGGTAGTTGCAGCAGTCCGCACCGGTCCGAGCAAGATGGAACTTCGCGAATTTCCGATGCCAGACATTCCCGGTGATGCTGCGCTGATGAAGATGGAAGTGGCTGGGATTTGCGGGACGGACGTGAAGCTCTTCAAGACGCCACCCAATTCTGCTCCAACAATCATGGGCCATGAAAATATCGGCATCATCGCCAAGGCCGGGAAGGAATTCACGCGCCGCAAGGGCTTCAAAGAAGGCGATCTCGTCTTCGTTGAACACTATGTCATGTGTGGCAAATGTCAGTGGTGCCATCAAGGACAATACCGGCATTGCGAGAATACGGATTGGCGAAACAATCCTGAGGGCATCCGTTATGGATACACTTCCGCTGAACGTGCGCCCCACCTTTGGGGAGGATTTGCCCAGTACGTTTATTTGCCTTGGAACGCGGTGGTGCATCACGTCCCGAAAGGCGTGACACCGGAACTCGCGGGTCTCGTGACGCCGATGGCGAACGGCGTCGAATGGTCCCTGTTCGATGCCGGCGTTGGCTATAATTCGACCGTCCTCATCCAGGGCCCAGGTCAGCAGGGTTTGTCGCAGACGGTTATCTGCAAGCAGGCCGGAGCCTCACTCATCATTGTCACCGGCACGTCCAAGGACGCCGCCAGGCTCGAAGTGGCCAAAGAGCTCGGCGCGGACCACGTGATCGATGTGCAGAAGGAGGATCCGCTCGCCCGCATCAAGGAAATCACGTCCGGGAAAGGCGTCGACATTTCGCTGGACTGCACGGCAGGTGCAGGCACCATTCCGATTTTACTGGGCATCGAATCCCTCAAGCGAAAAGCCGGAACACTTCTCGTCCAGGGAGAGATGAAGGAGTTTCCCAACTTTCCGCTGGAGAAAATGACCGTAAAAGCTATCACGATCAAGAGCGCGCGTGGTCACAGCTATCGCGCGTGCGAACTCGCCCTCGAGCAAATTTCGTCCTCCCGCTTTCCGCTTGACCTTGTAACGACGCATCGGTTCGGCTTGAAGGACGCGGCCCTGGCGATCCAATCCGTAGGCGGACATGGGGTCCCGGATGTGATCCATGCTTCGCTTCTGCCGTGGCAATGAGAGTTCAACAAGAACCTAGACCAGGGCTATTGGCTTTCGAATTCTCACGCACCACCGTCGAATTGACCCGACGACGGCATCGCGGTCCCTACAAGGGCGGCCCGGGCGAAATCAACGTCCCGATTTCGTTCGACGGCAAGGTCATTGAGCCGGGCGATCTGCTTATTGGCGATGATGGTGTGTTGTGCGTCCGTTTCGACCGAACTGACGACATGTATCGGCAAGCGCGAGCAAAGAACGAAGCCGAGTCCAAGACCGTCGCGAATACCAACGCCGGCAAGCTGGATCCCAAGCTGTGGGTGGACGAGACACCCAGGCGTGTGGGCTGTGAAGGGGCGTGAACCGCCTCAGGCGGCAGGAGAGCTACGATGGCTATGGCGACGATTGAGGGAATTCCTACTTACTTCGAAACGTACGGTTCAGGGCCGCCGTTACTCATGTGCGCGCCAGGCGGATTTGATGCAGACATCGAGAAGTGGAGAACACAAGGGGTCTATTCGCATATCAAATTCCTCGAGCATCTCCCGCAACGCTTTACCTGCATCGCCTATGACCGGCGTGATACCGGTCGTTCCGGCGGACGGGTTGACCGGGTCACGTGGCTTGACTATGCCCGCCATGCCAAAGGGATGCTTGAGCACCTCGACCTCGACCGCGCGCATATCATGGGTGGTTGCATGGGGTGTAGCGTCGCCATCGCTTTCGGGACCGCCTACCCACATCTTGCGAGTAGCTTGGTGCTTTTCTGGCCCGTAGGCGGCGCAAAATACCGCATCAACGGTCATTTGCGTTTTGCCGATCATCTTGCCTTTGTCCATCAAAACGGACTTGCCGCGACCGTCGAACTTGCGCGTCAGAGCGGAAAATCATTTGGAAACGACTCGCGCGTCGGCCCGTGGGTCTCCGTCATTCGGAACGATCCGGAGTTCGCTTCGAGATACGCTGTCCAAAACGTCGAGGACTACAAACTCGTGGTGGGCGCCATGGCGAACGGCCTGCTCGACCGCGACACATCACCGGGGGCAGAGCCCGAAGATCTTATGCGCCTGTCGATACCGACATTGGTCGTGCCGGGATCAGACACGTCGCACTCGACATCCGCCGCGCGCTATCTGCACGAATGTATTCCAAATTCCGAGTACTGGGACGTTCCGACCTCCGCGCAAGCCGGCCCCCAAACCAATGCCAAGGTCATCGGCTTTTTACAAGGAATAGCCTAGCGGTCAAAGAAACGACGCGCTTTCATTGGCCGCGAATTGTTACTGGAGCGGTCCCATCATCCCGAGCAAGATTCTCAGTAGAACTGGTCGAAGTGAATCTGCGCCGCGGGAACGCCCAGATTTGCGAGCATCTCCTGTATCGCCTGTCCCATCATCGGCGGACCGGCGAAATAGATTTCAGAACTGGGGAGACGATCCGCGAGAAGTTTTTGAGCGAGCTCGTGCACGAAACCACGGTGACCATCCCAGCGGTCATCGAACTCGAGCGGCCCAGAGACGACCGGATGAAAGTGTATTGTGTTGCCAAATCCTGGTAATTCTTGAAGCATGTCCTTCCCACAAATGTCTGCCGCCGATCGACCGCCATAAATGAAATCTAGTCGACGCTGGGCGAGGACAGGCGTACGCGTCGCACCTCGTGCGATGGATATCATCGGAGCAAGACCCGACCCGCCGGCGAGACAGATGATATCGCGGTCGACGCCCTCACGCAGATAGGCAACTCCATAGGGACCATCGAGGGTCACGAATGCGCCGACCTTGAGGTCTCTGAACAGCTTTGCGGTCGCTTGTCCGTCCGGAACGTGCCTTATCTGGAAGTGCCACGCTCCATCTTCATTGCCAACGTTCGCCATCGAGTAGGGGCGACTACCGCTCACGCCTGGCAAGTCGAGCAAGGCATATTGACCAGGGAGAAAGTTGGCAAGGTCCTCCGTCTGAAAGTGGAATTCTCGAATGTCGTGGGTGATCTCGCGGGTTCCGCGGAGAATTGCCCGGGAACGCCGCGGACGAAAACGACTCTCGTACTGGTTCATCAGCCGAAGCTTCACCGCGCAGTCCGACAAGGGCCGCGCTTGGCAACCCAAATATCGCTGTCGCTGGCGGTCCTTTTCCGTCAATCCTGGCGGGTCAGCGCGCAGGTGCTCGACTTGACCTTCGAGGAGTTCAAAGCGGCAATTGCCGCACGCACCGACGTTGCATTCATACGGAAAGCCCAGACCGGCCCTCAATGCCGCACGCAGGATGGTGTCTTCCTCTCCGCAGGACCAAATGAGATCTGTCCCGTTGAGTTTGATTACGGCCATACATCCTCGCCCGTCAGCTGTAAGGCGCGCCATAACCGAGGCGCGTCGAAATCGCGGCAACCGTTTCAAGAAGTGGTTGGGCAAATTTTTCTATTGAATCCAGGGAGAGACGTTGAGATGGGCCTGCGACGCCGACCGCTCCCACCACGGCGCCGGTCGCGTCGCGAACCGGGGCAGCAATGACACGAACACCCGGCTGGTTCTCCTCATCTTCGACCGCAAATCCGCACCGACGCACCTCGGCAAAAGCTTTCCGGAGAAGGTGGGGATCGGTCACCGACTGCTTGGTCCGTGAACGAAGCGGTCCGGAAAGAAGCTTGTCGATGGTTTTCTCAGAAGCGAAGGCAAATATAGCCCTGCCAATGGCCGTACAATGTGCCGGCCGCCGAGCACCGAGGTCCGACTTGATGCCGAGTGCCTGCGGACTTTCGAGGTCATACACATGCATGACCTCCATATCGCTTGGGATGCCAAGCAGGATGGTCTCGCCGGTCAGCTTGCGCAACTCAAAAAGATACGGCCTGGCCTCGTTCGAGAGGCTCATTCGCCGACGCACCAAAGTGCCGAGCCCGAAAAGACCAATGCCGAGGCGATAGCGCTCATTCTCGGGATTTTGTTCAAGCAAATGAGCGCTCACGAGGGTGACAGCCAAGCGATGAACGGTGCTTTTGGAGACCTTCAGCTTCTTGGCAAGGGCACTCACGCCGATTTCGGCTTCGTCTTCAGAAAAGGCTTCGAGCAGACGAATCGCTGTCGCGACTGAGGACAGCCGCTTTCGCGTGCTTAAGGCGGGCTTCTTCGCAGATTTCGAGGTCTTTTTTGCTGTAATCATGGATGGTCATCGGATCAAAATGAACAAGCCGGCACGATAATGGCTTTGGTCGGCATGTACACCCTGCTCTGCTTCCAGCCTGACCGTCAGCTCCCGCCGACATGATAAGGCCTCTCAGGATTTGCACCCAGCCGACTTTCCAATTGACCCATCAATCGGATCAAGTACAGTATCACGTCGTTCCTTTATATGGAACACTGTTTCGTTTTAACGAATATCATGAATAAACGGCTGGTCAAGTGTGCTGCCGCTACCGTAAGGAAACGAGATGTCGGATACGCGCGCGAAGTTGAGATTATGTTCAGTCGATGATGTGGCGCGCGATAGCGTGATCCGTGTGGAAGCCGGCGACCTCGCGCTCGCCGTTTTCAACGTGAGTGGCGTGTTTTACGTCACCAATGACCAATGCACGCATGGCCCGGGATCGCTGTCAGACGGCTATCTCGACGGGTTTGAGATCGAGTGTGATTTCCACAATGGGAAGTTCGACATCCGCACGGGCGAAGTATTGGCTCCTCCGTGTATGCTACCGCTGCGCACTTACAAGGTCTTCATCGAAAACAATGACGTCCTCGTTGAGCCCTTCGGAGAAGCCCGGTAGCAGCAGGACAGCGCCCTGAAGTTCAATTTTTTGTTCGTACGCCGGTCAGCCGCGATTGATGTAGGAGCTTGGCAGTCTCGTTCGAACGTTATTTGGGGACGTTAACCTGCGCCGACTATCAGCTCAAGACCGAGCGCGAGATACCGGTGGTCGTGCTGGATCCAGTCCATTAAGGACTTCTTACGCATTCGCGTAAGGCTTGATGATCTCCTCGCCGAAGCGGGCCAGAGTCGTTTCGAGATCGGGCAAAAACGCCGTCACCGGCAGCGCAAGGCGGCCCGCACCCCGCGCGATACGCTCCTCGACAGCCGCGCGCGGGTCGAGGCCAGACTTTGGCAAAGCACCGGGACAACCGAGGATGAGTTCCACCTTCGCCGGATCGCGGCCGGCCTGTTCGGCCGAACGGCGCACGACGTCGAGCAACGGCAGGGTGTCGACCTGGGCACCGATCGAGGGGAAGAAGCCGTCGCCCAGGCGACCGGCACGGCGGGCGGCCGCTTCCGAGTGGCCACCGACCACGATCGGCACCGATTTCGCGACCGGCTTCGGATTGCAGCTGACCTTGTCGAATCTCACAAACTCGCCCGCGAAGCTGGCACTGTCGCTGGCCCACAATGCGCGCATGGCTGCGACATATTCATCAGCTCGCTTACCGCGACGCTCGAAAGGAATTCCGAGCGCCTCGAACTCCTCTTTCAGCCAACCGACCCCGACGCCGAGTTCGATCCGGCCGCCGCTGAGATAGTCGAGCGTGGCGACCTCCTTGGCCAGCACCAGCGGGTTGCGCTGCGGCAGGATCATCACGGCCGTCATGAAGCGCAGGCGTGTGGTGGCGGCGGCGACCCACGTTAGCCAGATCAGCGGATCCGGCAGTTTCGCCGAGGGGCCGCCAGGTAATCGTCCGCCCGGCGCATAGGGATAGACGCTCGTGTAGTTGTCGGGAAACACGACGTGTTCGACAGCGAACACCGAATCGAAACCGGCCGCCTCCGCCAAGCGCGCCAGTCGGCGTGCACCTTCAGGGTCGGAGAAGTTGTTGTTGCCGAAATGCAGGGCGAATTTCATGATCGCGCTTCCTTCCAGATCGAGGGGCGCGTTCGACCGGCGCCTTCCAAGCACGATCATGGCATGCCGCGAGCCTGTCGGGGAGCGCCCTTCGAGCTGCCCTCCCGCATGCACCGACACCTGTTCAAGCGGCCCGACGCTTCGTATCGTCGGTCCAGTCTACTAGGGAGAAAGAACGATGCGCATCGGCGGAGCCATGTTTTTCACCGACTATTCGATGTCGCCGACCGAACTTGCGCGGGCACTCGAGGACCGGGGCTTCGATTCACTCTGGGTGCCCGAACACTCTCACATTCCGTTGACGCGCAAGTCGCCCTTCCCCAGCGGCGGCGATCTCCCGAAGAAGTACTACGACGTGATGGACCCGTTCGTGGTGCTTGGCGCGGCCGCGGCAGTAACCAGAACGCTGCTGCTCGGGACCGGCATTTGCCTGATTGCTCAGCGCGACCCGATCCAAACCGCCAAGCAGGTCGCCTCGATCGACCAGGTCTCGAGCGGCCGCTTCCTGTTTGGCGTCGGCAACGGCTGGAACGAGGACGAGATGGCCAACCACGGCACCGTTTTCGCGAGCCGCCACAAGCTAGCGCGTGAGCGCATCGAGGCCATGAAGGTGATCTGGACCCAGTCGAAGGCCGAGTATCATGGCGAGTTCGTGAACTTCGACCCCATGATGACCTGGCCGAAGCCGGTTCAGAAACCGCATCCGCCGATCATGGTCGGCGGCGCCTTCCCGTACGGAGCGCGGCGCGCCTTAAGCTATGGCAGCGGCTGGATGCCCCACCGCACTCGGAGCCAGTACGCGGATGTGCAGGTGCTGCTGCCGAAGTTCCGCGCGATGGCGACTGAGGCGGGCCGCGATCCGGCGTCGGTGCCGATCACGATCTGGGGCGCCAAGGAGAACCTCGACCTGCTCAAGCGCGACCGCGACGACGGTGTCTCACGCGTGGTCGTCAGCCTCGATTCCGGCAAGGCCGATACGATCCTGCCGGAACTCGACCGATGGGCGACGTTGATCCGCCAGCTCGACAAGTGAGTGTGGTCCAAATCCAGATTCAATTTTCAGACAGCCGAAGGCATGACTAACTTTCTCGCGGCGCGATTCGGCCCGAGCCATACCTCGATCGCGTCCCTCCGAAATTCAGAGGGCGCAGGGAATGCCGGATGCTGGCCGCACCCATGGCCCGCCTGCAACAAAAAAGCAGGCGGCAGTCACCACAGGTAAGGCCGGAACAACCGGCATTCCCTGCACAATGGTTTTAACGGCTGCTCCGTGCTCTCCTCGGGGCTCCGGGCTTGTTGGCCCCCGTCGCTCTCGACGAAACGTCTCGCGAGAGCTTGATCCCAGCGTCGGGGGATCAGGACCACACGGCTTGGCCGTCCGCCCTCGCCTCGCACGCCTGGCGAAACGAGAACGTCCATCGCATCCTGCCCCAACGAACGTGGCGTTGCGCGTGCGCCCCTCCAACGGGACAGGACGCGCGAATTAGTGGAAGTGATTTGCCCGACGAGGCAAGTGGCTTTTTTGCCACGGGAGAGGTGGAGGGATGGATCGCGCTGAAGCGGCAACTGAAAATTGGATCTTTGGTACTGGCTCGATGCGGCCCTTGTCTCGATCGCGATCGCACATAGCAGAGAAAATAGCTTGCCATAGTAGGCCAGTACACGCGCCGGCGGGATGCCCTAGCAAGTAGAGAGCGCATCGAGAACTCTGCACTGGCCGAACGATCGTTCGTCGAACTGTGCGTCTTCCCTCGATGGGTCGGCGTCAACGGCACCTCACGTACACGTGTCCGGCGAGGTCGCCATCCCCTGAGCTTGCTTATTGAAGTACGATCATAATTTAATATTATAATCGTAATTTAATGGAGCCGAGCGGTGCTGCGCGGAAGCGCGATGCTGCGTCTCAGCTTTTTGCGAGGGTTCATGGACGACACAATCGCCACTTCAATCCGCGTCGCATCGCGTCAAACTACAGATATCAGCTTGCTCGGGCTCGCAGCCGCAGCTGCGGCAGTTCGTAACGGTGAAATCACGTCAGAGGCTTATACCGCGTCGCTCTTACAGCGCACCCGAGCGCTTGCCGAGCTCAACGCATTCATCACTGTTGATGAGGCCGGCGTGCCGGCGGCCGCGAGGGACGCGGATAAAGCGCGTGCGGGCGGATCGGCGGCCGCGCTCCTGGGCGTGCCGCTCGGTGTAAAGGACAGCTATTTGACCAAAGGGCTGCCTACAAGCCTGGGTCTTCAAAGTCTCGCTCACTTCGTGCCGCGCGAAGATGCGGACGCTGTCCGCGCCATTAAAGCTGCGGGCGCTTTGGTCTTCGGCAAGAACAACCTCGTTGAGATGTCCTACGGCTTGACCGGTCACAACGCACGTTACGGCCAGGTGAAGAATCCGCACGCACGAGATCGCGTGTCGGGCGGCTCCTCGAGCGGGTCCGCCGCATCCGTAGCCGCCGGCCTCGTTCCCGCGTCCTTGGGCGGTGATACCGTTGGCTCGATCCGGGTGCCTGCATCGTTCTGCGGCGTCGTTGGATTCAAGCCAACCACCGGACGTTGGCCGCGCAACGGCGTTGCTCCGATCTCCTATACGCTCGACACGACGGGTGCTTTCGCCCGAAGCGTTGAGGACTGCATTTTGCTGGATCAGGTCGTGACTGGTGAACAGACTGCGGAGCTCTCCGATCGCGGCTACGACCTGAAGGGAGCCCGACTGGCCTTCGCGCCGCGCCAGTTCCTGGATCTGGTGGACTCGGAAGTTGAAACCCGCTTCCGTGAGGTGGTTCGGCGGCTGCAGGACGCCGGCGCCGAGGTCGTTGAGGTCGATCTTGGCGACGACTTCAATGCCCTCATCCAAACCGCTACGTGGGGTATCTTCGCCCATGAGACGATGGACGCAATTTCGGTATTCCTTCGCCGCCACGACATTCCGACCACGTTCGAGGCAATCTACGAGGGCCTTAAGCCCCAACTCCGACAGGCGTGGAGGCACATCGTGCTGCCGGGCGGTGCAGGTGCCATCTCGGTAGAGGCCTATCAGACGGCACTCAACGTGAGCCGGCCGGAAATCCAGCGCCGCCTCGGCACGGCGTTCGTCTCTCATGGGGCGCTGGTCATCCTGCAACCGACCACGCCTTGCACGGCGCCGTTGATCGAGGAGCAGGCGACCGTCCAGATCGCGGGGCAGGAGGTCAGCTACCTCGCTTTGGCGAACCACACCGTTTCGGCGAGCAGCGTGGGGCTGCCGGGTATCAGCCTTCCAGTTGGCTTGTCTCGCGCTGGGCTGCCGATTGGCGTTGAGCTGGACGCCCCCTTAGGGAGAGACCGGGCCCTCCTGAGCCTTGCCCGCAGGATCGAAGGCGTCTTGGGCGTCAAGTCGGCGATCTAAACGAGTGGCAAGACCTCGGCCCGGAATTTCCGCATGCCGGCGAGGACTTCGTCGGCTGTCGATCCGCCGAAGCCGAAATCGATGGAGTCGACACCCATGTCGCGTAGCGCCCTGACGTCGGCGGCCATGAGCGCCGGCGAACCGGCGAACAGGCGATGTTCGCCATCACTGGCCTGCGATGGCGCCGTCTCGCCGAACACCGTGACGCGCAGGCTGAGGCCGACCGCCTTGGGATCGCGCCCCGCCTCAGTGACCATCTTGCGCAGGCGCGCCGCCTGGGTCTTGAAACGCGTCAGGCTATCGAGCGGATTCTGCGGGTTGGTGCCGATCGGATACCAGGCATCGCCGATGCGCGCAGCCCGCCGCAACGCCGGACCGCTCTCGCCGCCGACCCAGATCGGCGGATGCGGCTTCTGCACGGGCTTCGGGTCCAGACCAATGTTGGAGAAACGGACATGCTTACCGTCGAATTTCGGCGCATCCTTGGTCCAGAGTTCAACGAAGGCGCGCACATATTCATCGGTCACTGTTCCACGCGCATCGAAGTCCGGCGCGTCGATGGCCTCGAACTCCTCGCGCATCCAGCCCGCACCGATCCCCAGAGTCAGCCGGCCCCCCGAAAGAACGTCGATGGTCGAAAGAATCTTTGCGGTCAGCACGGCCGGTCGATGCGGCACCACCATGACCGAGGTCACCAGACGCAGGCGCGTCGTCTTCGCGGCGATCCAGGCGATCTCCGTAAGCTGTTCGTGCCGCTCGCCGCGGGTGCCGCTGGGGAACTCCCCGGAGGCGCTGTAGGGATATTCGGCCGCAATCGACGTCGGAATCACGACGTGGTCGCTGAACGTCGCGTAGTCGAAGCCCATCGCCTCGGCGCCAACCACGATCTTCGTCAGGTTATCCGGAGTCGACAGGGGTCCGGCAATCGGTGCGTTGAAGCCGATCTGCATTTTTGCGTCCTTCCGAGCATTGCATCGCTTTCGTCGATGCGACACCATGCGGCCACAGGCGGGCGGCGGCAAGCACGTCCCGCGACGAAATGCGCCCCTCTACGGGCGGAGATGATGGGATTATGACGGCGGCCGGTAGACAGGTGACGCGGCAGCGGTTCGAAGCGCCGCTGGCCGAACTGATGACAGAAGCCGCGGCCTTGCGCGATTCCGCGCACGGCCGGCTAATCTCCTACTCGCGCAAGGTCTTCATTCCCCTTACCAAGCTCTGCCGCGATGTCTGTCACTACTGCACATTCGCGCAGGTGCCGCGCGCGGGCAGGCCCACATACCTGGCGCCCGCAGAGGTGCTTACCATCGCGCGTGCCGGCGCGGCCGCGGGTTGCACCGAAGCGCTGTTCACGCTGGGCGACAAGCCCGAGCTGCGATACCAGGCCGCGCGTGACGCATTGAAGGCGCTCGGCCACGACACGACGATCTCCTATCTGACCGCGATGTGTGCGCTGGTGTTGCGCGAGACCGGATTGCTGCCGCATGCCAATCCCGGCGTGATGACGCTCGACGAGATCACCGGCCTGCGCGAGGTGACGGCCAGCCAGGGCATCATGCTGGAATCCACCAGCGAACGGCTCTGCAGGCAAGGTGGCGTTCACTACGGTTCTCCCGACAAACATCCTGCGGTCAGGCTGCAGACCCTGCGTCTGGCCGGCGAGCTGAAGGTTCCGTTCACGACCGGCATCCTCATCGGCATTGGCGAGACACGCGACGAGCGGATCGACGCCCTGGAGGCGATTGCCGATCTGTACGCCGCCCATGGTCACATCCAGGAAGTCATCGTCCAGAACTTCCGGGCCAAGCCCGACACCAGGCTCGCTCACTCCGAGGAGCCCGATCTCGACGACCTGTTGTGGACCATCGCGACGGCACGCCTGATTCTCGGGCCCGACATGAACATCCAGGCGCCACCAAATCTGTCGCCTGGAGTCTATCAAAAGCTGATCGACGCAGGGCTCAACGATTGGGGCGGCATCTCACCGGTCACACCTGACCACGTGAACCCCGAAGCGCCGTGGCCGGCCATCGACGAACTCGCGCGCAAGAACGCGGAGGCCGGCAAGCTGCTGGTGAGCCGCCTGCCCGTCTATCCCGCCTACGTGCGCGCCGCCGAAACGTGGCTGGCTCCCGACATCGCCACCCGCGTGCGGCGCATGAGCGACGCTGAAGGCTTCGCGCGCGACGACGACTGGGCACCGGGCAACACCAAGCCGCCACCAACGCCGCTGGTGCTCGCCCGTGACGTCGACGCCGGAATCGTGGAAATCGTCGGGCGAGCCACATCGGGCAAACGGCTCGCCTCCAACGACATCGTGCGGCTGTTCGCGGCACGCGATGCCGACTACCGGTACATCACCCAGGCCGCCGACGCGCTGCGAGCCGCGCTCAGCGGCGATGTCGTGCGTTACGTCGTGAACCGCAACATCAATTACACGAACATCTGCTATTTCCGTTGCAAGTTCTGCGCTTTCTCGAAAGGCCGCACGCATGAGGATCTACGCGGCTCACCCTATGATCTCGCCATCGAGGAGATCGCGCGCCGCGCGATCGAGGCCTGGGATCGCGGGGCGACGGAAGTGTGCCTGCAAGGCGGCATCCACCCCGACTACACCGGTGCTACCTACGAAGCGATCTGCCGGGCGATCAAGGCGGTCGTGCCCGAGATGCACATCCACGCCTTCTCGGCTCTGGAAGTGACGCAAGGTGCGGCCACACTCGGGCTGTCGATCGACGAATTCCTCGCGAAACTGAAGGCGGCCGGTCTCGCTACCCTGCCCGGGACGGCAGCCGAAATCCTCGACGATGACACACGTGCCATCATCTGCCCGGACAAGATCAATACCCGGCAGTGGCTCGACGTGCAGCGCGCCGCCCACCAGGCGGGATTGCGCACCACCTCGACCATCATGTACGGCCACGTCGAGACCTCGAGTTCGTGGGCGAAACATCTCCTCGCGCTACGCGACTTGCAGGCCGAGACCGGCGGCTTCACCGAGTTCGTGCCGCTTCCCTTCGTCCACATGGAAGCGCCGATGTACCGCCTCGGCAAGGCCCGTCCCGGCCCGACGTTCCGCGAAGCCGTGCTCATGCATTCAGTCGCGCGGCTGACCCTGCATCCAATGATCCCCAACATCCAGACGTCGTGGGTGAAGATGGGGCCGGCGGGCGCTGCAGTGTGCCTGAAGTCCGGCGCCAACGATCTTGGTGGCACGCTGATGAACGAGAGCATCTCGCGCGCCGCCGGCACCCAGCACGGCCAGGAGTTTCCACCGCACGAGATGGAAGCGCTCATCCGCTCAATTGGCCGCGAACCGATGCAACGCGACACGCTCTATCGGCCGGTGCCGGAAGAGCGTCGAGCGGCATCCATGATCGCGGCCGAGCTGGAGCCGATCGTGCTGACGCCGCCCCGCAAGAAGGCGGCGGTCGGTTAACGAATGCCCCGCTCGGTCAACCGCGCAGGCACGCTGAGTTGATCGAGCAGCGTGCGGGTTCGCGTGCCCACTGATTGCTGCAGGCGCAGGAACAGCGCCAGATCGACCGGGTGGTCGATATCCATCGCGATCCCGGGCTGACGGATCACGGTCGGCTCGATACCCTGACGACGCGCGGCGTCGAGGTGCGGAAAGTAGCTGTTATCGCCGAAGCGAAGCGGCACCGATTCCGGCGGCGAGCAGACGACGGCATTAGATCCGAAATCGTCATGTGCCGGCGAGATCGTGAAAGACGGCCCTGCGAGATGTGCCGACAAGACCGCGGCGATTTCGTTGGCGCGGGTAGCCGGAATGTCGCCCGGCATCGTGATCATGCCGCCGCGTCCTTCGCCTGCGAGAAGCCGCCGGCCGGCATTCACACTGCCGGTATGTCCATCTCGCGCTCCCTCGGTTACGATCCGCGCACCGATCCTTTCGCCAAGAGCAGCTGCACGTGGATCGAGTGTGACGATCATCACGCCGGCCAGACGCCGGCAACCGGCAACGGCGTCAAGCGTGTCCGTCAGCATGGTCTCGGCGAGAAGGCGGCGTTCTGCATGCGACAGCAGGTCCGACAGCCTATGCTTGGCTCCGTCGAATTCCTTGACTGGAATGATCGCCCAGACGTCGCTCATCGCAGCACGGCCACTGCGTCCGCCGCGTCGAGCGTTACACGCGCCAGCGACTCGCGGTCCTTCAAGCTTGTCATCAGGGTTCTGGCGATCGTGACCCGCGCGCCGATATTGGTGACCCCATCGGCGTCGGCATGATCGACGATATAGCCATCGAGCAGGTCGCCGTACCGGGCGGCGACGCCGGCGGCGCTGACCTCGAGGCCAAGTTCACGCATCATCTTCGCGGTCGGGCCCTTGACGGCCTGCCCACCGATGATGGGCGACACCGCGACGACCGGTGCACCGCTCGCCTTGATCGCATCGCGCATGCCTGATATCGCCAGGATCGGCTCGACACTGATGAAGGGATTGGACGGGCAAATGATCACGGCCCGCACGTCGCCCGAGCGCAGCGCCGCCGTGATGTCAGCGTGCGGCCGGGCGAGCGTCACGCCTTCGAAAGCCAGCTCATGGACAACCGGTCGGCACTGCTGGCGCACGAAATAGTCCTGGAAGTCGATCCAGCCCGCGGCGCCGCGCACGCGGGTACGCACGCGGTCGTCGCTCATCGGCACGACACGGGCAGTGATGCCGAGGCGCCGGCAAATGTCTGATGTCACCTGGGACAGGGTTTGCCCCAGACGCAGGCGACGGGTGCGCTCGACGTGCATCGCGAGATCGCGGTCACCGAGCCGAAACCAGTCCTCACCGCCGAGTGCGCCGATGCTGTCCATGAACGACCACGTCTCGTCACGCCGGCCCCAGCCGGTGACGGGATTATCGATGCCAGCGAGAACATAGGTCAGCGTGTCGATATCGGGCGAGATGCTCAGTCCAAGATGCTCGAAATCATCGCCGGTGTTCGCGACCACGAGCAGTTCGTCCCCGGGCAAGACGCGGCTCAGACCGAGCGCCAGTTTGGCGCCGCCGACCCCGCCTGACAGCGCCACGACAAGTCGCTTGCTCATCGGAACATGTCCTCGTCCGCCGGACGCACCAGCTCGGACGCATTATTGTCGGGACCACGCCATGTCAGACCGCGCACGAGCACGACGGGCCGGCCCTCAGCACCCTGCCCCATCACGAGCGACGCTGCAGCGGCGATCTCGTCCGCATGCCCGGTGATGCTGACCTGAAGCTCGCGGCCGAGCAGATCGGGCGAGCCACGCAGATCCATCAGCGACGGCAGGCCGGCGGCGCCAATCGCAACGCCGCAGGTCCCGCGCCGCCAGGCACGGCCAAAACTGTCGCTGATGATCACTGCGACCGGCACGCCGAACCGTTGCGACAGCCGCTCCCTCAATGTCGCCGCGCTGCCGTCGGGATCGACCGGCAGCAGCAATGCCCGCTGAGGGTCATCGGGCGAGGCCACGTTGGACTGGTCAATGCCCGCATTGGCCATCACGAAGCCCAACCGGTGCTCGACGATCAGGACGTTGGGCCTTGCCCGCACGACGCGTACCGATTCCGACAGGATCAGCTCGACAAGGCGCGGATCTTTCTGGACGCCGCCGGCGAGTTCGATCGCTTGTTTCGAGGGTTTTACGGTCGCGAGATCGACCATGCGCCCTTCAGCTTTGGATACGATCTTCTGCGTCAGCACGAAGACGTCACCGCCACGCGGCGCGATGCCACCCTGCGCCAGCCCGTCGGTGATCAGGGCGACGAGATCGTCGTCCTTGCGCACCAGCGGAATGCCGGGGACGGCGATGATCTCGACGGCACTGCTGCTCATCATCGACCGATCTCGCGCACTCAACCGAAATGCTTACGCAGCCGCGGCAGCACGTGCTCGCCGTAGAGCTTCAGAAAACGCGCCTGGTCTGGTCCCGGCGCGTGGAAGACCAGATGCCGGAAACCGAGTCCGACATAGTAACCGATCCGCTCGACGTGCTCGTCGGCGTCGCTGGACACGATCCATCGACTGGCAGCGCGCTCCAGCGGCAGCGCGTCGGCGAGCCGCTGCATCTCGACCGGATCCTCCACCGACATTTTTTCCTCTGGCGTCAGCGCCAGCGCCGCCCATTGGCGCGTATCCTCGAGCGCTCGCGCCTTGTCGGTGTCGAACGACACCTTGACCTCGATCATGCGATCATACGACCGCGACGGATCCTCCGACGCCGCGATGCCCTCGGCGACCTTCGGCAACAGCGTCTCGGTGTAGAGCTCCGGTTGCTTGCCGCTGGTGCAGATGAATCCTTCGGCGGAGCGGCCGGCGTAACGTGCCACGAGGGCGCCCGCGGCTGCGACATAGATCGGCACCGGCGTGTCCGGGCGGTCGTAGATCGTCGCCTTCTCGGTCTTGTAGTACTGGCCTTCAAAACTGACCCGCTCCTTTGTCCAGAGCGCCCGGATCAGCGCAACGGCTTCGCGCAGGCGGGCGAAGCGCTCCTTGAATTCCGGCCAGGGCTGGCCGGTCGAAGGCACCTCGTTCAGTCCCTCGCCGGTGCCGACGCCGAGCACGACGCGTCCCGGGAACATCGCGCCCATCGTGCCGAACGCCTGGGCGATGATGGAAGGATGGTATCGGAACGTCGGCGTCAGCACGCTGGTGCCCATGACGACGCGCGACGTTCTGGCGCCCAACGCGCCCAGCCACGTGAGCGAGAAAGGCGCATGGCCGTCGACATGCTTCCATGGCTGAAAGTGGTCGCTGATGAAGACCGAATCGAAACCGACTTCCTCGGCAAGGCACGAGAAGCCCAGCAACTTGCCCGGTGCGAACTGCTCCGCCGAGGCCTTGTATCCGAGCTTGATCACCGAATGTCTCCTGGCTGGCACCGGTCGCTGCCGACGCCGTGGTACCTGTCGCGGAAACCTATAGACTATCGGGAAATCAGCAACCAGCCAAAGCGAGGAAACAACCATGCATCTCGGACTTGCCCTGCCTTTCGGCGACATCGGTGGTGATGGCGGAATTGTGCGCGAATTCGCTGAACTCGCCGAGGCCGAAGGTTACGACGGCCTGACGCTGGCGGACCACGTGCTCGGTGGCAACCCGGCCAATCCCGCCAGCGGCCGTGCAGGTGGGCTCGGCCTGTTCCACGACCCCTTCGTCGCGTTCGGCTTCATCGCTGCCTGCACGAAAAAGGTCGAGCTCTCCACCCAGGTGCTGATCCTCGCGCAGCGTCAGACCGTGCTGGTCGCCAAGCAGGCTGCCAGTCTCGACGTGCTCAGCGGCGGCCGCTTCCGGTTCGGCGTCGGAGTGGGCTGGAACGAGCTGGAGTTCATTGGCCTCAACGAGAATTTCCACAACAGGGGCAAGCGGTCCGAGGAGCAGGTCCAGGTGATGCAAGCGCTGTGGGCCGATCCCTACATTGCATTTGAGGGCAAGTGGCACCGCCTCCCCGACGCCGGCATCAATCCACTGCCGCTACGCCGCAAAATTCCGCTGTGGTTCGGCGGCCACATGGACGTGACCCTGCAGCGGATCGCGAAGTGGGGCGATGGCTGGATGATGCTGTCAGAACCGCCGGGCCCCAAGGCCGTTGCGGAATTCGACAAGCTGCGCCGCTTGGTGGAAGCCGAGGGACGCGATCCGGCCTCGGTTGGCCTCGAGGTCTGGACTTCAACCGGTACTGGCAGCGAAAAGGACTGGCGCGAGGAAATCAACTTCTGGAAGAAGGCCGGCGTCACGCATGTCACGCTGCACAACACCTTCGGCGGCTACCACCACAAACGCATGGCCGGCCGGAGCATGGCCGACCATGTCGGCGCGATGCGGCGCTACCGCAACGCCGTTGCCGATCTCCTCTGAAAGGGCGCCATACCTCAGGTATCGGCGAGCGCCGCCAGCATGCGGTCGCGGGCGGCGAAATCGGCATCCGCGTGGACCGGCTGTAGACAGACATGCGTGGCGCCGGCCTCAAAGTGCGCCCGCAGGCCACGCTTGATCGTGTCTGCATCACCCCACAACACCATCGCGTCAATGAACCGGTCGTTACCGCCGTCGGCGAGGTCGGTCTCGGTGAAGCCCTGGCGCAACCAGCTGTTGCGGTAGTTCGGCAGCACCATGTAACGCGATAGTTCCTTGCGCCCGAGCGCCCGCGCTTTCGCGGGATCGGTTTCCAGTGTCACCTTCTGCTCGACCGCGAGCCACTTGGAAGGTCCGAGGATCGCGGCGGCCTCGGCCGTATGTTTCGGCGTCACATTGTAGGGGACAGCGCCGCGCGACTTGGCACCGCTCAACGCCAGCATCTTCGGTCCGAGTGCTGCAACCACGACCGGCGGCGGTTCGCCTGATGGCGCCGACTTGTTGATGCCGTCGAGATAGGCGCCCATTGCCGCCAACGGTTTGTCGTAGCGATGACCGCGCAGGCCCTCGACCATCGGAATGTGGCTGACGCCCAGACCAAGAACGAACCGGCCGTCATAGAGCGCATTCAGCGATATCATGGCGCGCTGCGCGGTGAAGGAATCGCGTGCATAGATGTTGGCGATCGAACTGCCGATCACCAGCTTCTCGCTGCTCGACAACAGCCACGCCGCCAGCGACATCGACTCGTAGCCCCGCGATTCCGGGTACCACAGGGTCGAGTAGCCGTGATTTTCTACCGTGCGCACGAAATCGCGCAGCTGCGATCCGTCGAGTTTGTCGGTGCCGTACCACACGCCAAGGCGCCCGAGTTTCATGTCGATTGTCTCCGGTTGAAGGTGCGCTCGCTGCCGTTCGACTTGCGTTCCGAGAACGGTGCGCCGAAGCTTCGCTTGCGACCTAAAGTATGCTTTACCGGGCAGTATCGCAAAGAGCCGATCGTTCAGCACAGAGGCCGGAATTGGCCGACCCGCCGCCCGATGGTATATTCCGGGAGCTTTGAAGGAGGACACAATGGCTGAAGCGAAACTCGCTCCGAACCTGCCGGACTGGATGTTGGAGCACGCGAACCGCTATCTCGCGAGCGGCGGAACCGACGGGCACATGTACAAGGTCACCCTGCCCCAGCATGGTGAGATCACGGCGCCGGCGCTGCTGCTGACCACCACCGGCCGCAAGTCTGGCGATAAGTTCATATTCCCGCTGTTTTACGGAACGGAGGGCGACAGTTACTTCGTCATCGCCTCAAAGGGAGGCGCGCCCCAACACCCAGGGTGGTATCGCAACATTCTGGCGAACCCCGACGTCGACGTACAGGTCGGGACCAAGAAGATGAAAGCACGCGCCAGGACAACGGCGGGCGAGGAGCGGCTCCGGCTTTGGAAGAAGGCGCTCGAATTCTGGCCACCCTACGCCGACTATCAGCTCAAGACCGACCGCGAGATACCGGTGGTCGTGCTGGATCCAGTCCATTAGGCACGTCTCCTGGGTCGGTCCCGGCAAACCCAAGACAAGCTACTCTTTAGCTTCGAGCCGACAATAGACTTCAAGTCTATGCGCTTCGTTGGGGCGCTGCGGCCGGCCGCCAAGAGAGGTCATCGACCATAGATATTGCGGCCAACCACAGAACGACGCCGATCCGGAAGATTGGCGAATGATGGATCGATCGCCGATCACGCCCATTCGTCTTCATTCTTGCACCTTGCCGGCAGCAGCCTCGCGAGCAGGAGAGCCTGCCCATTGACGCGGGCAAATCAGCGTAGGAGATTTCAATCGAGCGGCAAGTGATCGGACGCGAATACATGGATCTCTACCACTTCAAGAATCTTGAGATACTCGATCCCGAAGCCGGAGAATTGCACGGTGGCCACGAACTGGTCGTCGAAGGTGACAAGATCAGGGAAGTTTCGTCCAAGCCGATCCAACTCGCGGCGGCCAAGGTCATTGACTGCGGCGGACGAACGGTGATGCCCGGCCTGATCGACAGTCATGTGCACGTGGTGCTGTCCGAAGTCTCGATCCGCAACCTCGAGAATATTCCATTGACGCTGATGACCGCGCGCTCTGCCGCCCTGATGCGCGGGATGCTCGATCGAGGCTTTACCAGCGTGCGAGACACGGGCGGTGCCGATTGGGGCTTGAAGGAAGCGACCGAAAAAGGGCTGTTGGCGGGGCCGCGCCTGTTCATCGCCGGACGCGCGATCGGCCCGACCGGCGGACACAGCGACAGCCGGCGCCGCACCGATTTCGGTGTGCGTTGTCATTGCTGCAACGCCATGACGTTCTCGATGGGTATCGCCGATGGCGTGACTGAGGTCCGCCGCGCGGTGCGCGAGGAAATGCGCCAGGGCTGTGATCAGGTCAAGATCATGATGTCCGGCGGCGTCGCCTCCCCCTACGATCCGCTCGACAGCCTGCAATTCTCCGTCGGAGAGGTCGAGGCCGCCGTGCAGGAGGCGCACGCCTTCGGGCGCTATGTCTGTGCGCATGCCTACACGCCGCAAGCCATCACGCGTGCGGCCAATGCGGGCGTACGCACCATCGAGCACGGCAATCTGATCGACGATGCCTCCGCAAAGCTGATGTCCGAAAAAGGCATGTTCCTGGTCGCCAATCTCGTCACCTATTTCGAGATGAAGAAACATGCCGCCGAATACGGCATGAATTCGGACATGCTAGCCAAGAACGATCTCGTCATCGAGGGCGCCCTGAAGTCGCTCGAAATCTGCAAGCGGCACGGCGTCCCGGTCGCCTACGGCACCGACTTGCTCGGCCAGTTGCAGGTGGCGCAATCCGAGGAGTTCACGCTCCGCGCACAGGTCTTGTCGCCGGTCGAGATCATCCGTTCAGCAACCATGATCGGTGCGCAGATCGTGCGCATGGAGGGCAAGCTCGGTTGCCTGAAGCCGGGCGCGTTTGCCGACCTGCTCGTCGTCGACGGCAACCCGCTGAAGGACCTGAAGCTGTTTCACGGCCAGGGCAAGCATCTTTCGATCATTATGAAGGGCGGCCGCTTCCACAAGAATCGTCTGCAGTGAACTCGTCAATGTCCCAACAAATCCTGTTCAGGAATTTCGAACTGCTCGAACCTGCGTTCGGCGAGCTCCGTGCCGGTTATGAGCTGCTGATCGAAGGCGATACGGTCAGGGAGCTCAGCGAGACGCCGATCAAGGCCAACGAGGCGACGGTGGTCGACTGCGGCAAGCGCACGTTGATGCCGGGACTGATCGATTGCCACGTCCATGCCATCCACAGTGAAGTCAATGTTCGCTTCATGGAAGCGCTGCCGCTGACCCTGATCACCGCACGCGCGGCGACGCGCTTGCGCGCCATGCTCGACCGCGGCTTCACGACAGTGCGCGACACCGGCGGTGCCGACTGGGGCATCAAGACCGCGATCGAGACCGGGCATATCACCGGCCCGCGGATCTACATCGCCGGTCAGTCGATCGGGCCGACGGGCGGCCACTCCGATTCACGCCGGCGCACCAAATGGAATTTTGACAACGAATGCGCCTGCTGCAACGGCCTGCAATTCAAATCCGCGGTCGCCGATGGCGCCGATGCCGTCCGCAAGTCCGCGCGCGAGCAGATGCGGCAAGGCGCAGACCACGTCAAGATCATGATGTCCGGCGGCGTTGCCTCACCCTACGACCCGCTCGACAGCCAGCAATTCTCGGATGGCGAAGTCAGCGCGGCGGTGGAGGAAGCGACCGCCTTCGGCCGCTACGTCTGCGCCCACGCCTATTCCGCGGAATCCATCACCCGCGCCGCGCGGCTCGGCGTTCGCACCATCGAGCATGGCAATCTGATCGACGACGCGTCGGCAAAATTGATGGCCGAGAAAGGCATGTACCTCGTTGCCAACCTCGTCACCTATTACGCGATGAAGGATCGTGCCGCGCAGTTCGGCATGATCGGCGAAAGCCTCGCCAAGAACGAATTGGTGTTGCAAGGCGGGATGAAATCGCTGGAGATCTGCAAGCGCCATGGCATTCCGGTCGCCTATGGCAGCGACCTTCTGGGTGAGCTGCATTGGGATCAGTCGAAGGAGTTCACCATCCGCCAGGAGGTGGTCTCCCCGATCGAGATCATCCACTCGGCAACCACGATCGGCGCCGAGGTGCTGCGCATGCCGGGCAAGGTCGGCACATTGCAACCGGGAGCATTTGCCGATGCCATCGTCGTCGACGGCAATCCCCTGAAAGACCTTGCGCTGCTGGGCGATCAAGGCAAACATCTCTCCCTGATCATGAAGGCAGGTTTCTTGCATAAAAACCGGCTGAGCTGATCCGAGACCCTGAGAAGAGACGACCTTGACCGCCGTACCAGGATGGACCTCATCGCGCGTTGCCGGCCGCATGGCGCTCAGGGCCGCCGCCGGCATCTCACTGGCCTATATTCTGCTGCCGATATTCTTCGTGATCTGGCTGGCGTTTTTCACCCAGGAAATTCCGTCATTTCCCCCGGAGGGCTATTCGCTCAAATGGTTCCGCGCCATTCTCGATAACGACAGGTTCGTCTCGGGATTTCTTCTCAGCCTGCGGGTTGCCGTGGTTGCGACGTTGATCGGCCTCGCGATCGGCGTTCCCGCCGCCGTGTGCCTGGTGCGAGGGCACTTTCCCGGGCGTGAGGCAGTGAACAACCTGCTCTTGCTGCCACTGATCGTGCCGGGCATCGTGCTCGGTATCGCGCTGTTCGTCTTCCATGTCGAGGCCGAGATCAAGACGGGCTGGCCTATCCTCGGCTCGCTCGCAGGCCTGATCGCCGGTCACGTCCTGATCGCGATCCCCTGGACGGTGCGCCTGATCACGGCCAGCCTCGCCGGCATGGATCGCACGATCGAGGAAGCGGCCGAAAGCCTGGGCGCCAATCGCTTCACCACGTTCTGGCGCATCACCCTGCCCGGCATCTTGCCGGGTATTGTCGCGGCCGCCTTGTTTAGCTTCATCGCCTCGTTCGGGAATCTGGAGATGAGCCTGTTCTTGGTCGGCCCCGGCCGCACCACCCTGCCGATCGCGATCCTGCAATATCTCGAATGGAAGATCGATCCGACCATCGCGGCCGTGTCCGTCTTGCAGATATTGTTCATCGGCGGAGCCATGCTGTTGACCGATCGCTTCGTCAAAATCGGCCGCGTGGTCTGACGATGGCGCGCCTGCAATTGACCGGCATCAGCAAGAGCTACGGCGACTTCAAGGCGGTCGACGACGTATCGCTCGACATCGCCGATGGCGAATTCCTGGTCCTGCTCGGCCCGTCCGGCTGCGGCAAGACCACGACCTTGCGCATCGTTGGCGGTTTCATCGAACCGACCGCTGGCAGTGTGCAGCTCGGCGAACGCGACATCACGGCATTGCCGCCATGGAGCCGCAATGCCGGCCTGGTGTTCCAGAGCTACGCGCTGTTTCCGCACATGACGGCGGCCGAGAACGTCGCGTTTGGCCTCGAGATGCGCAAAATGCCGAAGGCGGAGATGGCGCCGAAGATCACCGAAGCCTTGCGCCTCGTGCGTCTCGATCATCTCGCCGACCGGCTGCCGCGACAATTGTCCGGCGGTCAACAGCAGCGCGTGGCGCTGGCGCGCGCTCTGGTTTTCCGACCCGACGTCCTGCTGCTCGACGAGCCGCTGTCCAATCTCGATGCCAAGCTGCGCCAGGATGTGCGCGTCGAAATCCGCGAATTGCAGCGCAAGCTCGGCTTGACGACCGTGATGGTCACCCATGACCAGGAGGAGGCATTGACCATGGCCGATCGCCTCGTCGTCATGAGCGAGGGCCGCATTCGCCAGATCGGGTCGCAGCAGGATCTCTACGAACGGCCTGCGGAAAAATTCGTCGCCGATTTCGTCGGCCGCTCCACCTTCGTCAATGGCCGCATGGAGGGGTCCGGACGCTTCGTCTCGGCCGGCGGCCTCGTCGTCGCCTGCGAAGGCACCGGCACTGGTGGCGCTTCGCTGGCGCTGCGCCCCGAGCGCGTCGTGCTGATGAGCGCTGCCACACCGGCGATGGACAACAGCTTTCCCGGCGCGGTCGAATTCATCTCCTATCTCGGATCGCAGGTGGATCTGCACGTCCGCCTGTCGCCGCTGGAGCGCATCATCGTGCAGATCCAGAACCGGCCGGAACAGCCACTGCCGGCGATCGGAGAACAGGTCCGCCTCGGCTGGAGTAAATCGACAGGCCGCGTGTTTCTGTCATAAGTTCTTTGCGAAATGTCTCTGCCAATCATCAGTCGGAGGTGCTCCTCATGACCAAATCGAAATCCCGCCGCGAAATCCTGGTTGGCGCAGCCGGCCTCGCCGGCGCGGCCATCCTGCCGCGAAGCACATCCGCTCAGGCGAAAGGCCGCATCGTCGTCGGTACCTGGGGCGGCGATTACGCGCGCCTGCTCAACAAGAACATCGAGGTGCCGATCCTGATCAAGGACGGCTGGGAGGTGGTGCAGGATCAGGCCGGCGATCCCGAGCGGCGCTCGAAGATGATCGCCGAACAACGGCTGCCGCGAGGCACGTCGGACGTGCAGGGTCTTTCGGCCCTTAACATGTTCCAGATGGACGATGCCGGCACTGTGCTGCCGATCGACTACAGCAAGCTCAAGAATGCCGGTAATCTGCTGGCGCCGATGAAGTATCCGTACGGCATCGGCCAGATCTATTCGGGCAAGGTCGCCGTCTACAATCCGAAGCTGATCACGACGGCACCCGCCAGCTACACGGACGTATTCAATCCCGCGCAAGGAAACAAGCTCGGCATCATCGATATACAGTATCAATACACGTTGGTCTGCGCGGCGCTTGCCGCTGGCGGCAAGGTCAACGATCTCGAGCCCGGCAAGAAGCTGCTGCTCGAATGCAAGAAGGCCGGGATGCGGATTTATCCGACGAACGAGGCGTTCGCTCAAGGACTGAAAGCGGAGGAATTCGGCATCGGCGTCATGTGGAAGGCGCGTGTCGTGCAATGGCAGAATGCTGGGATTCCCGTGACCTCGATTGCCCCCGTGGAAGGAGCCCTCGCCTATATCTCGGGCTTCGTCATTCCGAAGAACGCCCCCAACAAGGACGGCGCCTACGCCTATCTGGACGCCATGCTGGAGAAGAGCGCGCAGGAAGCCTTTGCCGTCGACATGGGCTACAATCCCACCGTCAGCAACGCGACTGTCGCGCCCGATCTCAACAAGCGCATCGGCTTCACGCCCGAGGAAATCAAGAAGCTCGTCGATCTCGACTACGACTACATGAACAAGAACGACATCGCGCTGAAGGAGTGGTGGGACAAGGAGCTGAAGAGCTGAACCGAAGCTCCGGCGAAACCGCCGATGGCCACGACATCCGCGAGCCAATTCCGGCCGGACGAAACTCCTACGTCGTGGCTCTCGGCCACGGCGCTGATCGGGCCGGCAACGGCGTTCGTGAGCCTTGGGCTGCTTGCGCCGCTGGCGATCCTGTTGCGCTACAGCTTCAATACGATCGACCGGCGGCGAATGATGGTGGAGACGTTCGCGCTGGACAATTACGTCAAGTTCTTTTCCGACTCCTATTATACCGACATCCTGTTGACGACGTTACGCGTGGCGGCGTTTTGCACCGTCGCGTGCCTTATCATGGGTTTTCCCCTCGCCTACGTGCTGGCACGCACCCAGTCGCGATTCAAGAACGTCCTGATCATGCTGGTGGTGCTGCCGCTGTTCGTCGGCAATGCGGTACGTGCAGCCGGCTGGATGACGATCTTCGGCTCCAAGGGCTTTCTCAACGTCACCCTGATTCAGCTCCGCTTTATCACCGAGCCGCTGCAAATCATGTACACCGAAAATGCCGTCGTGGCCGGCATCATCGCCGTCAACCTGCCCTACATGGTGTTAACCTTGCAGAGTGTGATCGAGAACATCAACCGCAATGTCGAAGAGGCCGCCTTCAGTCTCGGCGCCGGGCCGATGACGATGTTTCGTCGCGTGCTGCTGCCGCTGTCGCTGCCGGGCATCCTTGCCGGCACCATCCTGACCTTCATCCTCGGCATGAACGCCTATGCAACACCCGTGCTGCTCGGCGGTCCAAAATTCAAGATGATGGGGCCATTGATCTACGGGCAATTCCAGCTCAACAACTGGCCGTTCGGTGCGTCCGTTGCGTTCGTGCTTATGGCGGCAACGCTAGGGTTGACGGCGACGGCAAATATTCTGGTCCAACGCCGGTTTCGGCGATAACAACAAGAGGTTTGTAATGACAATCGGCGTTGGCGGATCGACGGCGGAGGCAGAACTCGCCGCAATGAAGAACATGCGCGGGGACGTGCCGCCGATCGGCGTCGACGAGCGCCTGCGGCGCATTGCCTGCGCGCAGGCGATCATGCGCGAGAAGGGCATCGATGCGCTCTATCTCGATGTCTCCTCGAGCATGACCTATTTCACCGGACTGAAGTTCCGCCGCACTGAGCGCATGCACAGCGCCGTGCTGCCTGCCAAGGGAGACATCGTCTATGTCTCGCCGGCATTCGAAGTTGAGAAACTCAAGACCATGCTTTCGTTCGGCGACAAGATCGCGGTCTGGGAGGAGGATGAGGATCCGACCGCGACCGTCACCGACACGGTGCGCGCACTCGGTTATCCAACCGGCACGATTGCCGTCGACGAGGCGACGCCGTTTTTCACCTTCGACGGCTTGCGCCGTGCCGGCAACGCCTACACCTTCATCAACTCGATCGACGTCACCGCCGGTTGCCGCATGATCAAGTCCGAGCACGAACTGGCGTTGATGCAGATCGCCAAGAACATCACGCTCGAAGCCCACAAGGCTGCCGCCCGCATCATGCGTGAAGGCATCACGACGACCGAGGTGCAGGCCTTCCTCACCGCCGCGCACCGCAAGCTCGGTTCGGAGGGCGATCCGCCGTTCAATGCAGTGCTTTTCGGCGAAGCGTCGGCCTATCCTCACGGCGTGCCCTACCCGCAGACGCTGAAGGACGGCGACATGATCCTGATCGACACCGGCGCGCCGGTCGATGGCTATCTCTCCGACATCACCCGCTCTTACGTTTTCGGCGAACCGACCCGGCGCCAGCGCGATGTCTGGAACCTGGAGAAGGCCGCGCAAGCGGCAGGCTTCGCTGCCGCCAAACCCGGCAACCGCTGCGAGGACATCGACATCGCCGCCCGCGGCGTCATCAGTGGCGGCGGTTTTGGCCCGGGCTACGCCACACCCGGCCTGCCGCACCGGACCGGCCACGGCATCGGACTCGACGTGCACGAATGGCCGTATCTCGTGAAGGGCGACAAGACGGTGCTGAGGCCTGGTATGACATTCTCGAACGAGCCGACCATTTGCATCTACGGCGAATTCGGTGTGCGTCTCGAGGACCACATGGTCATCACCGAAACCGGAGCCCGTTGGTTTACCCAGCCGGCCCATTCGGTCGACGATCCCTTCGGATTGGAGAAGTGAGCATGGACGACGCGCTCACGGTGCGGGCGCCAGACCGAAAAACTGAGAATATCAGAGACTGATTTTTGGGCGTGGTGCGCTCGGAGCGCGCACCCTTTTTGCCGCGATTTCAATTGGTTACCCGGATCAACTGAGGAATAAGGTGCATTTCGGGCCCGAAAGTACCTTTCGAGAGAACGTTCACTGACGTCATCCTGAAGCCCACCTCCCCCGCAAGCAAGCCCGTCGGCGGAGCCACCTTGAGTTCGTCTCTCTCTCTCTCTCTCTCTCTCTGCGACCGACGGCGACTGATACTGACGTCTGGCCCTTCCGGCAGATCCCCCCTTCAAACGAGATGACACAATCAGCCCCTGCCTCTGGTCCGTCAAGCATCG
>Ga0210384_10001108_pt1 | contig 37919 bp, 32 predicted proteins | sample IncBWH2MmetaG_FD_160574 | JGI IMG/M metagenome (GOLD analysis project Ga0210384, IMG submission 160574) | Forest soil microbial communities from Barre Woods Harvard Forest LTER site, Petersham, Massachusetts, United States - Inc-BW-H-2-M | ecosystem: Environmental > Terrestrial > Soil >...
CCGCATCCGCCCGCCTACAACCCGATCAACCTCGTGCGCGTGATCGGCCCGGGCGCCATCCTGCTCGGTGTCTCGCTGGGCGCGGGCGACTGGCTGCTCGGCCCCGCGCTGGTGACCGCCTACGGACCTGCCCTCCTCTGGCTCTGCACGCTCTCGGTGCTCTTCCAGGGCGTGCTCAACGCCGAGATGGCGCGCTACACCCTCGCCACCGGCGAGCCGATCTTCACCGGCTTCATGCGCCAGCGCCCCGGTCCGCGGTTCTGGGCTGCGAGCTATTCGCTGCTCCATCTGGCTCAGGTCGGCTGGCCCGGCTGGGCGCTGGCCGGCGGCGCCGCGGCGGCCGCGCTGCTGCTCGGCCGCGTGCCCCGCCCCGAGGACCACGCGACGGTGGTCGGCCTCGGCTATCTGCTCTTCCTGGGCGCGGTCGGTCTCGTGCTGCTCGGCCGGCGCGCGCAGCGGGTGCTCGAGATCACCGAGTGGATCATGATGGCGTGGATGCTGCTGTTCCTGCTCGGGCTCGGCGTGCTGTTCGTGCCGCGCCTGCTCTGGTCTCAGCTCGCGTGGAGCTTCACGGGGCGTTTCCTCTGGGAGCCCGGCTGGCTGCCGACGCCGGCGCTCGCCGGCCCGCTCGACTGGGCCCTGGTGGCCGGCTTCGCCGCGTATTCCGGGGCCGGCGGCACCGTCAACGCCATGCTCACCTACTGGCTCCGCGACAAGGGCTTCGGGATGGCGGGCACGGTGGGCGTGCAGCCGACGCCGGTGGGAGGGCAGACCATCCTGCTACCGCGCGACGGCGCGATCTTCCCGCCGAGCGACGCCAACCTCGCGAAATGGCGCGAGTGGTGGCGCTATCTGCGCGCCGATCTCTCGTACCTCTGGACCGCGGGCTGCTTGATCGGGATGGGGCTCCCGGTGCTGCTCGCCCTCGACGTGATCCCGCGCGGCACCGACATGAGCGGGGTCGGCGCGGCCGTCGTGCTCGCGCGCGAGCTGGCGCACCGTCATGGGACCGTGCTCTGGCTGCCCGCCCTGATCACCGCGCTGTGGATCTTCTTCTCCACCCAGGCCGGCATCGTGGAAGGCTTCGCCCGCAACGTGACCGAGATGCTGTGGACGGGCGGCCTGCGGCCCGCCACCGCGGGCCCCGCGATCGTCTACTACCCGCTGCTGGGCGTGCTCACACTCGGGGGCTGCCTCGCGATGAACCTGGCCGGCCCGCGCACCCTCATCCTGATCGGCGCCAACGTGGCCGCGCTCAACTTCGTGCTGCTGTCCTTCCACACCCTGCGCCTCAACCGCGCCCTGCTGCCCGAACCCCTGCGGCCTCCGCTCTGGCGGGAGGCGATCGTGGCGCTCGGCGGGCTCGGCTTCGCGCTGCTGGTCGCGCGCGTCCTGCTCCGGGTCGGACTCGGGCTCTAGGCGGGAGCGGGGTCGTCCGGAGGCGGCGCTTGCGGACGGCGCCGCGCGAAGAGCGCGTAGACCGCGGGCAGGACCAGCAGCGTGAGCGCGGTCGAGGAGATCAGACCCCCGATGACCACGCGGGCCAGCGGCCGCTGGATCTCCGAGCCGATGCCCTGGGAGAGCGCGGCGGGCAGGAAACCGATCACCGCCACGATCGCCGAGACCACGATGGGGCGGAATCGAATGTCGCAGCCGCGCACGATCGCCTCCGGCAGCGGCAGCCCCTCGTCGAAGGCCTGCCGGATCGACGAGACCAGCACGACCCCGTTCAGCACGCTGACCCCGAAGACCGCGATGTAGCCGACCGCCGCGGAGATGTTGAAGTTGGTCTGCCACAGGTACAGGGCCAGGGTGCCTCCGATGAGGGCGAAGGGCAGGTTCAGCATGATCAGGAGCGCGTCGGCCACCGAGTTGAAGGCCGCGAAGAGCAGCACGAAGATGATGAAGATCACGAGCGGGACGATCACGTAGAGGCGGGCCAGCGCCCGCTGCTGGTCCTCGAACCGCCCGCTCCACACCATCTGGTACTCGGGCGGCAGGGTGATCGCCGCGGCCACCTTGCGCATTCCCTCGGCCACCATCCCACCCATGTCGCGCTCGCGCACGCTCCACTTGATCGCCATGCGCCGCACGTTGCCGTCGCGGACGATCTGGGCGAAGCCCTCGGTCTTGACGAACTCGGCGAGCTGGGAGACCGGGATGCGCTCTCCCCCCGGCGCGCTGATCAGCAGGTTCCGCAGCGCCTCGAGCGCGTCGCCCTCGCGGGCCAGCTTCACGGCCAGGGTGAAGCGGCGCTCCCCTTCGAAGACCTCGGTCACGTTGTGCCCCTTGGTCGCGGTCTCGATGGCGTCCTGCACGTCCTGCACGTTGATCCCGTAGCGGGCGGCCGAGGCCCGGTCCACCGTGATCTGCAGCTGGGGCTGGCCGACGAGCCGATCGTAGTCGAGATCGGCGACCCCCCGGACGCGGCCCAGCACCTCCGCGATCTCCTTCGCCTTCTGCTGGAGGACGAAGAGATCGGGGCCGAAGAGCTTGATGGCCAGCTCGCCCTTCACTCCCGCGAGCGCCTCGTCCACGTTGTCCTTGATCGGCTGCGAGAAGTTGGTGGTGATGCCCGGGATGTCGGCGAGCGCGCCCGCCATCGCGTCGATCAGCCGGTCCTTCTCCCGGAAGCGCCACTGCTCGCGAGGTCGGAGCCCGATGTAGAACTCGCTGTTGTCCGGTCCGTTGGGGTCGGTGCCGTCGTCGGGGGCGCCGGTCTGGGACACGATCACCCGCACCTCCGGGAAGCGCAGCATCCGCTCGCGGATGTCGTGCACGTACGGCCGGGTGGCCTCGAGCGAGACGCCGATGGGAAGCTTCACCCGTAGCCAGAGGTCGCCCTCGTCCAGCTCGGGCAGGAACTCCTTGCCGAGCAGGGTGAACACGAACAGGGAGAGCGCGAGGAGGCCGGCCGCGCCGAGTAGCGGCACGAGGGGCCGGCGTACGCACCAGCGAATGGCGGGCAGGTAGGGCCGCCGGAGCCAGCGAAGCAGCGGGCTCTCGCGCTCAGACGGCGGCCGCCGGAAGAAGTAGCTGGCCAGAACCGGGATCAGGGTGAGGGTCAGCAGCAGCGAGCCCACCACCGCGAGGGAGATCGTCACCGCCATCGGCCGGAACAGCTTGCCCTCGATGCGCTGGAAGGTGAGGATCGGCCCGTACACCGTCATGATGATCAGCACCGCGAAGGTCAGCGGTCGCGCCACCTCGAGCGCGGCGTGCTGTACCTCGCGGACCACGCGGTGGCCGGTGACCCGGCGCTCGCTCAGGTGGCGCATGATGTTCTCGGTCATGATCACCGCGCCGTCCACGATGATCCCGAAGTCGATCGCGCCCAGCGAGAGCAGGTTGGCCGGAATGCCACGCAGGTCCATGAAGATGAACGCGAAGAGGAGCGAGAGCGGGATCGTCAGCGCCACGATGAAGGCGGCGCGCAGGTTGTAGAGGAAGAGCGAGAGCAGCAGGATCACCAGCACCGCCCCCTCCACCAGGTTCCGCATCACGGTGGTGACGGTGGTCTTCACGAGCCGGTCACGGTTGTAGTAGGGGTCCAGCTCGACCCCCGCGGGCAGCAGCTTCTGGACCTCCGCGATCTTCTTCCGCACCCCCTCGATGACCTGCCCCGGGTTCTCCCCTTTCCGCATCAAGATGATGCCCTGGACCAGGTCGTCCTCGTGATCCTTGCCGAGGACGCCGAATCGGATCGCGGTGCCGATCCCGACGCTGGCGACGTCGCGCACCCGGATTGGCGTGCCCTTCTGGGCCGCCACCACGATGTTCTCGACGTCCCGGGTGGACTGCACCAGCCCGATCCCGCGCACCATCAGCGCGTACTCGCCCTGGCGGATGTAGCTGCCTCCCGCGTTGGAGTTGTTGGCCGCGATCGAGTCGAAGATCTGCTTGAGCGTGAGGTTGTAGGCGCGGAGGCGGGTCGGGTCCACCGTGACCTGGTACTGCTTGATGCCGCCACCCCACGACACCACGTCGGCCACCCCCGGCACCTTCTTGAACTCGCGCTCGAGCGTCCAATCCTGCAGCGCCTTCAGCTCCACCAGCGGCATGGTCCTGGACTCGAGCGTGTAGCGGTACACCTCGCCGATCGCGCTCGCGAGAGGACCGAGCTGGGGCTTGGCGTCGGCCGGGATGTCGGCCTGCCCCACGCGCTCCAGCACCTGCTGCCGGGACCAGTAGTTGTCGGTGCCGTCGCTGAAGAAGACCTTGATGTTGGAGAGGCCGAAGATCGAGATCGAGCGGATGAAGGTGACGTTGGCGATCCCGTTCAGCTCCTTCTCGAGCGCGACGGTCACGAGCCGCTCGACCTCCTCGGCGGCGTGTCCGGGCCAGATCGTGATGACGTCGACCTCCACGTCCACCACGTCCGGATAGGCTTCGATGGGCAGTCGGTGGAAGGAGACGATCCCGCCCACGGTGAGCAGCAGCGCCATCGCCAGCGTGATGAAACGCTGGTGCAGCGCGAAGTGGACGAGGCGTGGGATCACTGCGCGTTCTGCTTCAGGAGGATGCCGCCCGTGGCCACCACCCGGTCGGCCGGCGTCACGCCCTCCTGCACCTCCACCACTCCGTCGAACTCCGCGCCGGGCTTGATCGGCCGCGATTGATACTGGCCGGGCCCGGTCTCCACCAGCACGAACACGGTGCCGTCCCGACGCTGGACCGCGGTCTGGGGCAGCGTGAGGACGCGCGTCGAGCCAGACTCGATGGCGACCCGGACGAACATCTCGGCCTTGAGCGCCCGGCCCCGGTTGGGGACCACCGCCCGCACCTTGAGGGTGCGCGAATCCTTGTCGATGGAGTCGGCGATGTTGGCCACCGTGCCCTCGTACCGCTCGTCGGGGCAGCAGGTGAGGGTCACCGAGACCCGCTGCCCGAGGTGTACCCGCGGCACGTCGGGCTCATAGACGTCGGCCAGCACCCACATCGTGCTGAGGTCGGCGATCACGAACAGGTTGAGGGGGGTGTCGGACTGGCCGTAGGCCACCACCTGCCCCGGGGCCACGTTGCGCTCCACGATGACCCCCGCCCGCGGGGCGGCGACCGCGAGCAGGGTGGAGGCATCGGCCCGCGCCGCGATCTCCGGGAGCCGCGCCTCGGTCACGCCCAGCGTCCGCAGGCGCGCGGCGGCGCGCTCGCGCTCGGCCACCGCCTTATGGGAGTCGTTCTCCGCGTCGCGCACCTCCTTCTGGGCGATCGCCCTCACCTCGAACAGCTCGCGGGCAAGCGCCAGGGCCTGGGAGGACCGCTCCGCGTCGGCGGCCCCCTTGGCGTAGTCCGCCTTGGCCTGACCGAGGTCCGGGCTGTCGAGCACCAGCAGCCGGCGGCCGGGCTCGACCGTCTCGCCGGGGCGCGCCAGCACTTCCACCACCCGGCCGGTGACCGGCGCGGTGATCCGCACGAGGCGCTCCTCGTTGAACTGGATCTTCCCGGTGGTCTGGATCCCGGTGGTGCGGACCCGGTATTGCGGTGCGACGATCTGCACCGCCGCCGGGGCGACCGCCGGCGCGCTCGCCGGAGACGGCCCCGTCTCGGGCGCGCCGGTCGACGGGTCACCGCACGCGCCGGATAGCGCGGCGAGGAGGGCGAGGGCGAGGACGGGGCGCATGTCAGGGCGCTCCCGTCGAGGCCGGCACCGGTCTCGTCGTCTTCGTCGCGATCTGCTTCGTTCCGATCAGGATCATCATGCGGATGCGCGCCTCCTTCGACAGCCAGACCACGTCGGGCGCCCGGGGACGCGAAGCGCGTCGTGACGAAAGCGAGGGCGCCGACTGCGGAGCGGGCCGCGGCGTGGCCGCGGCAAGGGCGACGGGGGAGAGCTAGACGAGCGGAGGAGCGCGGGGAGTGCGGCAGACGAGGGTGCGAGTCGGGGTCGACGGCGTCTCGGCCGGCGAGACCGGATCGGCGGGCGCCGGCGCGGTCCATTCCTGATCGAGCGGGAACGGATCCACCGTGGCGCCCGTCGAGGTAACGAGGACCACGACGTCGTCCTGGTCGCCATCGTCGAAGAACCCGGAGACCCAGGCCGGATCCGGAGGACTGGCGTAGGCCATCGCGGTCAGCACGGCCAGCGCGGGCAGGAGCGCCAGGACCACGAGCGAAACCAGAAGCCGAGCCTTCATTGGGATTTTGACCATACGCGCCGCGTTCGCCGGTGTCAACTTTCGCCCCGCCGGACGATGCGGCCGTTGGCCAGCACGAGGCGGACATCGGCGAGGGCCCCGATGCGCTCGGCCGGGTCGCCGGCCACCGCGACCAGGTCGGCGGCATAGCCGGGAGCGACGCGACCGGTCGCCTCCCCCAGACCCAGGCAGTCGGCGGCGACCACGGTGGCGGAGCGAATGGCCTCGAGCGGCGTCATCCCGTACTTCACCATCAGCTCGAGCTCGGGCAGGAGCGAGCCGTGGAAGTTGAGCGGCGTTCCCGAGTCGGCGCCCGCCGCGATGCGCACCCCGGCGCGGTGCGCGAGCTGGAAGCTCGTCACGTGGGCCGGCACCACCAGCTCCGACTTGCGCACCATGAACTCGGGAATGCCCGCGGCGAGGCCGCCCGTCGCGATGGCCGCCGGGGCATGGAGCGTCGGGACCAGGAAGGTCCCGTCGCGGCGCATGTGGGCCACGATCTCATCGGTGAGGTAGATCCCGTGCTCGATCGAGGTGATGCCGGCGGTGATCGCGTCGCTGATGCCGTTCGAGGCCATCGCGTGCGCCGCGGTGCGCCGCCCGGCCTTGCGGGCCTCCTCGACGGCCGCGCGCATCTCCTCGAGCGTGAGCTGGGGCGACCCCGGCTCCACCCCCGGGGTCATGACGCCACCGGTCGCGATGATCTTGATCACGTCGGCGCCCGCCTTGAGCTGCTCGCGGACGGCCTTGCGGGCGTCGTCGGGCCCGTCGGCCTCGCGCGCGAGCCAGTGCCCGTGCCCGCCGGTCATGCACACCGGCCGCCCGGCCGCCACGATGCGGGGGCCGGGGAAGAACCCCTCCTGGATGGCCCGGCGCACCGCGATCTCCGCGTACTCGCGGCCGCCCAGATCGCGCACCGTGGTCACCCCGGCCTCCACGGTCTGCCGGGCCCGCAGCAGGGCCTTGAGCGTGGTGAAGGCGAGCGGCTCGTCGCGCAGCGGGCGGACCGGATCGGCCTCGGCGCCCAGGCAGAGATGCACGTGGCAGTTGATGAGCCCGGGCAGCAGCGTGTGGCCGGCCAGGTCCACGCCGCGGCCGCGCGGCGCGCGAGCCTCGTCGACCACCGCGGTGATCACGCCCGCCTCCACCACGACCGCGCGGCCGCGCACGGGCTCGGAGCCGGTGCCGTCGATGATGCGCGCGCCACTCAGCACCAGGGTATCGGAGGTCACGATCAGACCTTGAGGCGGGGATCCAGGGTATCGCGCAGCCCGTCGCCGAAGAGATTGATCCCGAGCACCGTGATCAGGATCGCGAGGCCCGGGAAGGTGGCGAGCCACCACGCGGTCGAGAGGTAGACGCGCCCGTCGGCCAGCATCCCGCCCCACGTGGGAGTGGGCGGCTGCACGCCCAGCCCCAGGAACGACAGCGCGGACTCGATCACGATCACGCGGGCCATGTCGAGCGTGGCCACCACCAGCCACGGGGTCAGCGTGTTGGGCAGGACGTGATGGAGCAAGACGCGTCCGTGCCGGCTGCCGAGCGCCACCGCGGCCTGCACGTACTCGCGCTCGCGGATCGAGAGGACCTCGCCGCGCACCACCCGCGCGTACACCACCCACGAGGACACCCCGATCACGATGATGATGTTGCGCAGGCTCGGCCCCAGCACCCCGATCACCGCGATCGCGAGCAGGATGAACGGAAAGGCGAGCTGGATGTCGGCCAGCCGCATCAGGAAGTCGTCCGTGCGTCCCCCGAAGTAGCCGGCCACGAGCCCGATGAGCATGCCGAGGACACCCGAGATCACCACCGCGGCGAGCCCGACCACCAGCGCGACGCGCGAGCCGAAGATGACACGGGCCAGGATATCGCGCCCGAGATGGTCGGTGCCGAGCGGGTGCACGCGCGCCTGCGCGTCCTGCCAGCCCGGCTCGCGGAGCCGCTGGCCGATGTCCTGCTCGAGCGGGTCGAAGGGCGAGATGAGCGGCGCGGCCGCTGCGGCCACCATCACGCCCACCACCACCAGCAGCCCGAAGAGCGCGGTACGGCGCCGCACCAGGCGCCGGACCAGCGCGACCCACTCGCGCTCCGCCCACGGGCGCGGGCGCACCAGCGGCGGCAGATCGGAGGTGGCGACCGAGGAGGGCGACGGCGCGGCCATCAGCGGAACCGGATGCGCGGGTCGAGGTAGGTGTAGATCACGTCGACCGTGAAGTTGACGATCACGAACGTGCTCGCGAGCAGGAACACCGCCGCCTGCACCACCGGGTAGTCCCGGTTGAAGATGGCCTGGACGGAGAGGCGTCCCACCCCCGGCCACGCGAAGATGGTCTCGGTGATCACCGAGCCGCCGAGGGCCGTCCCGAGCTCGATGCCGACGATCGTCACGATGGGGATCGACGCGTTCTTGAGCGCGTGCTTCCACACCACCGGCCGCTCGCTCACCCCCTTGGCCCGCGCGGTGCGGATGTAGTCCTGGCCGAGCACCTCGAGCATGCCGGAGCGCGTGAGCCGGGTGATGCGCGCGGTGGTGAAGAGCCCGAGAGTGATCGCGGGCAGGATCAGGTGCTCGAGGCCGCCGCGGCCGGAGGAGGGCAGCCAGTTGAGCCGCACCGAGAAGACCAGGATCAGCATGATGCCCAGCCAGAAGGTCGGCATGGCCTGCCCGAGCAGGGCCACCACCGTCGAGATGTAGTCCACCGAGGTGTTGCGCCGGACGGCCGAGACGATGCCGGCCGGGATGGCGAGGGCGAACGCGATCAGGAGGCCCGCCCCGGCCAGCTCGAAAGTGGCGGGGAGACGCTCCAGCACCAGGCCCATCGCGGGCTCGCCGTGGCGTAGCGACTCGCCGAAGTCGCCGCGCACCGCGCCCTTGAGAAAGCGGACGTATTGCACGGCGACCGGATCGTCGAAGCCCATCGCCTGCCGGAACTTCGCGATGTCCTCCGCGGTGGCGTCGGGGGGCAGGAGCAGCGCGGCCGGGTCGCCGGTCAGGTGCAGGATGAAGAAGACCACCACCGAGACACCCAGGAGCACCAGCAGCGACTGCCAGAGCCGGCGCGTCAGGTACGACCTCACGAGGCGACGCGCTCCAATCGGGCCACCGCCTCGATGTGCGGGGTGTGCGGGAACATGTCCACCGGCTGCACCCACTCGAGGCGGTAGCCGCCGCGCACCAGCTCGCCCAGGTCGCGCGCCAGCGTGGTCGGGTTGCACGACACGTAGACGATGCGGCGGGCCCCCAGCGTGGCCAGCGCGTGGAGCGCCTTGGGATGAAAGCCGGCGCGGGGCGGATCGGCCACCACCACCTCCGCGGTCACGCCCTTCGCGATCAGCGACGGCAGCACGAAGCGCACCTCGCCGCAGAGGAACGTGCAGTTGGTGATCCCGTTGGCCGCCGCGTTCTTGCCCGCGTCGTCTATCGCGGCCTGCGCGAGCTCGACGCCGTACACCCAGCGGGAGCGCCGGGCCAGGAGCAGGCTGATCGTCCCGGTGCCCGAGTACAGGTCGAACACGGTCTCGGCGCCGGTGAGCGCGGTGGACTCGACCACCAGGTCGAAGAGGCGCTCCGCCTGGCGGGTGTTCGTCTGGAAGAACGAGTTGGCCGAGACCTGGAACGTGAGCCCGCCCACTCCTTCGCGGATGTGATCGCGGCCGCCCAGCAGATGCTCCTCCACCCCGACCGCCACGCTGGCCTTCTTCGGGTTCACGTTCATCACCACGCTCGTGGTGCCGGGCACGCGGGCGGCGAGGCGCTCGGCCAGCGGGGCCAGCTCCGAGACCGCGGGCGCCGAGGTCACCACGTTGGTCATCAGCTCGCCGGTGTGCTGACCCTCACGCAGCATCAGGAAGCGGAGGAGTCCCTCGCCGCTGTCCTGCTCGTACACCGAGAGCCCGCGCTCGGCGAAGAAGGCGCGGGCCTCGGTGAGCAGCGCGTTCATCTTGTCCGACTGCAGGAGGCAGCGCTCGATGTCGAGCACCGCGTCGTAGCGATCGGCCTCGTGCAGACCGACGATCATATCCCCGGGCATATCCCCGGGCATCGCCCCGGGCGTGCCCCGAGGCGCCCGCGCGACCGTGAACTCCATCTTGTTGCGATAGCCGAAGGTCTCCCGGGCGCCGATGATGGGACGCAGCTCCACGTCGCGCAGGCCCCCGAGCCGTTCCAGCGCGTCGGCCACCTGCTTGGACTTGTAGGCGAGCTGCGCCGGGTAGGCCACGTGTTGGAGACGGCAGCCGCCGCACCGTCCGAAATATGGGCAGGGCGCCTCGACGCGCTGTGGCGAGGGCTCCTCGATCGCCTCGATCGCGCCGCGCCCGAAGCGGGATCGGACCTGCACCAGGCGCACCCGCAGCCGGTCCCCCGGGAGGCCCCCGGGCACGAAGACCACGTAACCATCGGCGCGCCCGACGCCCTCGCCCCCGAACGCGAGGTCGTCGATCGTCAGGGACAGAATCTCCCCGCGCTTGGGTCGAGCCATGGTAGCGACACTATAAATGTCCGTCCGATTGGAGTCAATTTGCCCCGGCTCACCGCGTGCCCGCGCCGCGCGAGCCGTGTTCCGGACCCGTTGAATGTGGCGGCCGGATAGGCGGTCAAGTATCATGGAAGCGCGATGCGGAGCGCCAAGGGTTCGGCTCGCTCATCCTTTCCCATCCGAGTGGGCAATCTCCTGACCGCGGCACTGCCCGCCCTCGACGAGCGGCTGCTGGCGGAGCGGATTCGCCGCGACTGGAGCCGGGCGGTGGGCGCCGAGCTGGCCCGTCGCGCCCGTCCCGGCGAGCTGCGCGCGGGCGTCCTCACCGTGAACGTCGACAACTCTCCCTGGCTGCAGGAGCTATCCATGCGATCCTCGGAAGTCCTGAACGCGGTCCGATCTCATTTCGGTCCTACCGTGACCGCCCTGCGGGTCAATCTGAGCGGCCCCACCCCGGTGGAGCGCCCGGCGCCCCGTCGCGCGGCGGCGCGGCCCGAGCCGGCGCGACTCGACGCCCAGGAGCACGCGCTCGTCGAGCAGGCGACCGCCCCGGTGCGCGATGCGGCCCTCGCCACCGCCGTGCGCCGCGTGATGACCAAGGACCTGATCGCGCGCCGCGCGCGCGCGCTCACGCTGCTGGTCGGCGCCATCGGGCTGGCCGGCGCGCTCGCGGGCTGCGCCACCACCGACAGCGGTCAGGCCGAGTCCGGGCCGGCGCTCGCCCAGCCCCTGCCGGGCCGGCGCGCGGTCGGGGCGCAGGGCGAAGCGTACGACCACTACGTCATCGCCCAGATGGAAGCTCGCGCGGGCCGCCTGCCGCAGGCCATCGCCCAGCTCCGCGAGGCCATCAAGGCCGATCCCAACACCGCGACGCTCTGGATCCAGCTCTCGCAGTGGCTGATCCGCAGCAACGACACCGCCGGCGCCTTCACCGCCGCCCAGAAGGCCATCGCGCTCGAGCCCGACAACCCGAGCGCGTACATGACCCTCGCCGATCTCTACAAGCGGCAGCGGAAGATGCCGGAGGCGGAGGCCGCGCTCGAGAAGGCGGTGGCGCTCGATCCCCAGACCCCGGACGGCTACCTGGCCCTGGCCCAGCTCCACTTCGAGCAGAAGAACTACGACAAGGCGCGCGAGGTGCTGCGACGGCTGGTGACCGCGCGGCCCAACCTCTCGCAGGGCTACTACCTGCTCGGGCGCATCGGCATCGAGAACGAGCAGTGGGACGACGCGCTCACCAACCTGCGGCGCGCGGTGGACCTGGATCCGGACCACGACGGCGCCTGGTCCGCGCTCGGCTTCGTCTACGAGGCCCAGAACAAGCTCGACGACGCGGTCAACGTCTACAAGGAAGCGCTGAAGGCGAATCCGGACAACGCGGCCTTCGTGGAGCGCCTGGGCGATCTGCTCGCCAAGCTCGGCCGCTACGGCGAGGCCCAGAGCGAGATCGAGTCGCTGGTGGAGTCGCTGCCCCGCGACCCGCGGGTGTGGCTCAAGCTCGGGGCGATCCACTACGAGCAGAAGCAGTACGACAAGGCGGTGGCCGCCTTCCGCCAGGCGGTGCAGCTCGAGCCCGGCAACATGCGCACGCGCTACTACCTGGCCACCGCGCTGATGGACGCGGGCAAGGACGACGAGGCGCGCGGCGAGCTCGAGAAGATCCTCCAGGCCGATCCGCGCTCGGTGGACGCCCGCGTGCAGCTCGGCTTCCTCTACGGCCGGGCCAAGCGCTACGACGACGCGGTGGCGGTCCTCCAGGAGGCGGTGAACATCGAGCCCAAGCGGCCCGAGCTCTTCCTCTATCTCGGCACCGCGCTCCAGCGGGCCAACCAGTACGACCGGGCCGCCGCGGTGCTGCGGGAAGGGCTGTCGGTGGACGACAAGCAGAAGGATCTCCACTTCCAGCTCGGAGTGGTGCAGGAGAAGCAGCAGCGATTCGACGACGCCATCCGCTCTTTCCGCCGGGTGATCGCGCTCGACCCCAAGCACGCCGAGTCGTACAACTACATCGGCTACATGTACGCCGAGAAGGGCACCAACCTCACCGAGGCCATCCAGCTCATCCAGCAGGCCCTGGCCATCGAGCCCGAGAACGGCTACTTCGTGGACAGCCTCGGTTGGGCCTACTATCAGCAGGGCCGCTACGTGGAGGCCCTGCGCGAGCTGAAGCGCGCGGTCAGCCTCGCCAAGGAAGACCCCGTGCTCTACGAGCACCTCGGTGACGCCTACCTCAAGAACAACCTCTCCAGCGAGGCGATCGAGGCGTGGGAGAAGTCGCTGAAGGTGGATCCGGAGGGCCCGACCGCCGGCCAGGTCAAGGACAAGATCCGGGATACGCGCGAGAACCGGGCCAAGGGTGCGGCACCCAAGGCCGAGCAGAAATAGCCGTCCCGTCGCGCGGTCGGTCGCCGGCGCCACCCTCGCGGTCCTGGCCCTCAGCTCCTGCGCGACCGCGCCGCCCGCGCCGCCTCCGCCGATCGCCGACGAGGCCCGCGCCGCCCTAGCGCGAATCGAGCAGCAGCGCCGCTCGCTGACCGACCTCCGCACCCTCGCCGACATCACGGTGCGGCGCAGCAATCGGTCCCAGCGCCTCTCCGGCGTGCTGCTGCTCCTGGGCGAGCCCGCCTCGCTGCGCTTCGAGGCCCTGTCCCCATTCGGCACCCCGGTGCTGATCGTCGCGGGCGACCCCCAGAGCGTCACGCTCTGGGAGGTGCTCGACGACCGCGCCTACATCGCGCCCGCCTCCCCGGACGCCAACCGTCGCTGGCTCGGGGTGGCCCTGGGTGGCGAGGATCTGGTGGCCCTGCTCGCCGGTCGCGTGCGGGCACTCGTGGATCCGGCCTCGGTGGAGTTGCTGGCCGCCGATGGGGTGGGACCATCCCTCCGGTTGACGGGAGACGGCGTCGAGCAGCGCATCTGGTTCGACCCGGACGGGGGGCGTCCCAAGCAGGTCGAGTGGACCGGTAAGAATCCGGTGCGGGTCACCTTCACCGCCACGCCGCCGGAGGCGCCGCCGGCCGGCCTCAAGCTCGAGAAGCCGGACGGATCGCTGCAGGTCACGATCACCTATCGCGACCCGCAGATGAACACCGGCCTCGATCCGTCGCTGCTCAAGCTGAGCGTCCCGGAACGCGTTAGAATTCAGGACTTCCGTTGACACTCCGCGAAAACGCGTGATAGCCTGTACCGCCGTGTCGAAGCGGTCACGGGGTCGCCGAGAGCTTGTGCTCCGCACCTCCGCCAAGGTGAATCTGGCCCTCGAGGTGCTGGGGAAACGGGAGGACGGCTATCACGAGATCGCGACGGTGCTGCAAGCAGTGGACCTCTTCGATCGCCTGAAGGTGGAAGTGGCCGATACCCTGTCGCTACGCACGGACGACCCCGCGTTGCCCACCGACGACGGCAATCTGGTGATGCGCGCCGCGCGATTGCTTCAGAAGGCGGCCGGAACCGACGCGGGCGCGGCGATCCGGTTGACCAAGCACATCCCGGTCGCGGCCGGGCTAGGCGGGGGCTCGAGCGACGCCGCGGCCACGCTCTGGGGGCTGAACCGGCTCTGGAAGCTCCGCTGGCCGACCGCGCGGCTGCAGGAGCTGGCGGTGGAGCTGGGCATGGACGTGCCGTTCTTTCTCGGGTCGGGGCGCGCGGCGGCCACCGGCCGGGGCGAGCGGCTGGCCGCGTTGCCGGCCGGAGGGGGTTACGCCCTGGTGCTGGTCAACCCGCGCGTGGCGCTGTCCACCCGCGAGGTCTACGGCCGGGTGCCGGCGGGCTGGCGAGCCGAGCCGACCGGCACCGAGCGGGTGATCGAGGCCCTGCGCACGCGTAACGTGGGAAAGGTGGCGGCGGCGCTGACGAACAACCTGGAAAGCGTCGTCGAGCCGGTGATGCCGGTGGTGACGCGCATGAAGGCGGCGCTGCTGGCCGCGGGCGCGCTCGCCGCGATCATGTCCGGCAGCGGGCCGACCGTGTTCGGGATGGCGCGATCCCTGGATCACGCGCGTCAGATCCGGACGCGCGTCAGCCGAGCGGGCTGGGCGTGCTGGGCGGTGCGCACCAACTCCGGCCCGGCCATCCGCGCGACGTGACTTTATTGGGGCGTCGTTCAGTGGTAGGACCCGGGGCTTTGGACCCCGCGATGGAGGTTCGATTCCTCCCGCCCCAGCCATCTAGGCAGGCTTGGCGAGGCGCAGCCGCAGGCGAGCCGAGCGGATACATGAAGAAGCAGTGGCTTGGTGAGGCGCAGCCGCAGGCGAGCCGAGCGGATACATGAAGAAGCAGTGGCTTGGTGAGGCGCAGCCGCAGGCGAGCCGAGCGGATACATGAAGAAGCTAAGGGAGCTACACGAGCCATGGCCTACGAGCTGAAGCTCTTCTCCGGCAACGCGAACCGCCCGCTGGCGGAAGAGATCGCCAAGACGCTCCATCTCCCACTGGGCGACGCGGACGTCTCGCGCTTCTCCGACGGCGAGGTGTACGTGCAGATCAACGAGAACGTCCGCGGCCAGGACATCTTCGTGATCCAGCCCACCTGCCCGCCGGTCAACGATCATCTGATGGAGCTGCTCGTGATGATCGACGCGTTCAAGCGCGCGTCTGCCCGCCGCATCACCGCGGTGCTGCCCTACTACGGCTACGGCCGCCAGGACCGCAAGGTGCAGGGACGGATGCCGATCACCGCCAAGCTCGTGGCCGACCTCCTCACCGCCGCCGGCACCCAGCGGCTGCTCGCGGTGGACCTGCACGCGGGCCAGATCCAGGGCTTCTTCGACATCCCGGTCGATCACCTCTTCGCCGCGCCGCCGGTGATCATCGACTACCTGGCGAAGAAGGGCCTGAAGGACCCGGTGCTCGTCTCCCCCGACGCGGGCGGCGTGGAGCGCGCCCGGGCCCTCGCCAAGCGACTCAAGGCCGGACTGGCCATCATCGACAAGCGGCGCGAGGGCAACAACGTCGCGGTGTTCATGCACCTCATCGGCGACGTCAAGGACAAGGACGTGGTGATCGCCGACGACATGATCGACACCGCGGGCACCCTGATCCAGGCGGTGGACGCGCTGCGCCGCGAGGGCGCCCGGCGCATCCTCGCCTGCGCGGTGCACGGGGTGCTGTCCGGGCCGGCGATCGCCCGCATCAAGGAGTCCGTGCTCGAGGAGATCATCATCACCAACACGATCCCCCTCACCCCCGAGCGGCAGCTGAACAAGATCCGCGTTCTCTCGGTCGCCCCGCTGCTGGCGGAGGCGATCCGACGCATCCACGACGAGGAGTCGGTCTCGACCCTCTTCGTGTGAGCCATCTTCAAAAGGAGCAATGAGTCATGGAAATGCGTGAGCTGACCATCAGGAAACGGGACGGCATCGGCAAGGGACCGGCCAGGCGGCTGCGCCGCAGCGGGCAGGTGCCGGCCACCCTCTACGGCGGCGCGAGCCCGGTGAACATCGCGGTGGCGCCCAAGGACATCCTCCGCCTCACCCACGGCCACGAGGGCAGCACCCAGCTCTTCCGGGTGACCTTCGAGGGCGCCAAGGACGGCAAGATGGCCATCATCCGGGACATGCAGTTCGATCCGGTCTCGGAGCATCTCATCCACGTGGACCTGCAGGAAGTGGCGATGGACCGCACGATCCAGGTCTCGGTGGCCATCCACCACGTGGGCGAGTCGGTCGGGGTCAAGGACACACAGGGCATCCTGGAGATGGTGCTCCGCGAGGTCCGGGTGTCCTGCCTGCCCGGCAACATCCCGGAGTACCTCGAGGCCGACGTCACCAACCTCGCCATCCACGACGTGCTCACCGTCAAGGACCTCAAGTGTCCGGAAGGGGTGCGCATCCTGAACGACCCCAACCAGGCGGTCGTGACGGTGGCCCCGCCGGCGGCCGAGGAAGTGGTGGCGGCGACCGCGGCGGCGACCACGGAGGCAGCCCCGGCCGAGCCCGAGGTGCTCACCGAGCGCAAGCCCAAGGAAGAGGCGGCGGCCGAGGGCGAGAAGGCCGGAGCCGAGAAGAAGAAGTAGGTGGCCCAGGCGGTCGTCGGGCTCGGCAATCCGGGCCCGGAGTACCGCAACACTCGTCACAACGTGGGCCAGCGCGTTCTGGACGCGCGGGCCCGCCGCATTCATGTACGCTTCGCGCGCGATGGCGGCCACGCCGTCGCGCGCGGGCGATGGCAGGGCGAGACGGTGTACCTGATCAAGCCGGGCAGCTTCATGAACGTCACCGGCCCGCCGGTGGCGCGGATGGCCCGCAAGCTCCACCTGGGGCCCGCGGATCTCGTCATCGTCTTCGACGACCTCGACCTTCCTCTCGGCAGGGTGCGCGTCCGCATGAAGGGCAGCGCGGGGGGCCACAACGGGGTGCGGTCGCTGATCGAGGCCTTCGCCACCGACGAGCTGCGCCGGGTCAAGATCGGCATCGGTCGTCCCGGGCGGCCGGGCCAGGACCGCGATCGCGTCACCGATCACGTGCTCTCCTCGTTCGAGCCGGAGGAGCACGACGCGATCACCACCGCCTGCGACGAGGCGGTGGACTCCGTGCTGAAGCTGGTGGAGCGCGGTTGAGGCGCGCGGGCCGATGAGTACGTCTCACCCCGCGTTCCGGCTCTCGGCGGGAGTCGGCGGGCTCGAGTGGCCGCAGGTGCTGGCCCTGCTCGCCCGCGAAGCCCGCACCCCGATGGGCCGCGAGCTGGCGCTCGGCACCATGCCGTCCGCGGAGCCCGCCGCGATCCGCCGGGCCCTCGGCGAGACGCGACAGGCCCGCGACGCGATGGGTCTCTCCGGCGTCCCGCCGTGGGAGGGCATCCCGGACGTGCGGCCGACGCTCGAAGCGGCCCGCGTGCCGGGCACGGTGGCCGAGGGATCGGATCTGGCCGCGCTGATCCCGCTGCTCGACGCCGCCGCGCGCCTGCGCGCCTACGGCCGCGCCATCGCCTCCGTCGCCCCCGATCTCGCCTCCGCCCTCGCCGGCTTCCCTCCCCAGACCGAGCTCGGCGATCTGCTGCGGCGCTCGATCGACGCCGACGGTCAGGTGCGCGACGACGCGGCCCCCGCGCTCCGTCGGGTGCGCCAGCGCATCCGCGATCAGCGCCGCGAGGTGGTCAAGCGGCTCGAGGCGTATTTCAGCGGCCCCAACGCCGACACCACCTTCCAGGAGCGCTACGTCACGGTTCGCCACGGCCGGTACGTGCTGCCGATCCGGGCGGAGGCCAAGGGCCGGCTCCGCGGCATCGTCCACGACCGATCACAGAGCGGCGCCACTCTGTTCGTGGAGCCGGAGGCGATGGTGGAGGCCAACAACGACCTCGTCCAGGCGGTGCGCGAGGAGGAGGCGGAGATCGTCCGCATCCTCGCCGCGCTCACCGACGCGGTGCGGGAGGCGCTGCCCGAGCTCGAGACGCTGGTGGCCGGCATCGGCGGGCTCGACCTGATCTTCGCCCGCGGCGCCCTCGCCGACCGCATGGGAGCGGTCGAGCCCACGGTGGACGAGGAACGGCTCGTCTCGCTGCGCGGCGCGCTGAACCCGCTGCTGCTCGCCCAGGCGTGGCAGGTCGCGTCAGCCGGTGAAGGGCGAGGTGCAGCCGCAGGCGAGCCGAGCGCATTCGCGGGGCGAGGTGCAGCCGCAGGCGAGCCGAGCGCATTCGCGGGGCGAGGTGCAGCCGCAGGCGAGCCGAGCGGACCAGTAGTCCCGATGGACATCGAGATCCACGGGGAACGCCCGCTGCTCGTCATCACCGGTCCCAACGCGGGGGGCAAGACGGTGGCGCTCAAGACCCTGGGGCTGCTCGTGCTGATGGCCCAGTCGGGCTGCCACGTGCCCGCGCGCGCCGGCGCCCACCTGCCCGTCTTCTCGCAGTGCTTCGCGATCGTGGGCGACGACCAGAGCGTGGCCGAGAACCTGTCCACGTTCTCCGCGTTCGTCAAGCAGCTCCGCGACGTCCTGGAGCGGGTGGACGCGCGCTCGCTCGTGCTGCTCGACGAGCTGGGCGCGGGCACCGATCCCGACGACGGCGCCGCGCTCGCCCAGGCGGTGCTTGAGGAGCTCGCCGAACGAGGAGCGGTCGTCGCGGCCTCGACGCATCTGGAGCCCCTCAAGGGCTTCGCCTCCACCCATCCGAAGGCGCGCAACGCCTCGGTCGAGTTCGATCCGGAGCGGCTCGCCCCCACGTTCCGGCTGGTCTACGATCGGCCGGGACAGAGCTACGCTCTGTCCATCGGCGCGCGCCTGGGCCTGCCCGCCAAGCTGATCGAGCGCGCCCACGCCCATCGCTCCACCCAGCAGCGGCAGCTCCAGGAGCTGCTGGCCCGCCTGGACGATCGCGATCGCAAGGACGCCGAGCGCACCGCGAATCTCGAACGGCGCGAGGCCGAGAGTGCGGGCCTGCTCGCGCGGGCGCAGGCCGAGCTGGAAGCGGCCCGGGCCACCGCGCGCGAGTCGGTGGCCCGGGCCAAGGCCGAGGCGCAGCGGCTCGTCACCGAGGTCCGCCGACACGTCAACGATGAGTGGGACCGTCTCAAGCGCGCGGAGAAGAGCCGGCCGGAGCTGGACCGCGCGCGCAAGCGGCTCCTCGAGACCGCGCAGCGCGTGGAGGAGACCGCGGGGGCCGCCGTGCCGGAGGCCCCGACCTCGGGGGTGGCCGCGGCGGGCGACCGCGTGGAGATCACGCATCTGGGAATGGCGGGCCAGGTGCTGGACCTCGACGGCGAGATCGCCACCGTGCAGGCGGGCGCGGTCACCGTGAAAGTGCCGCGACAGGCGCTGCGCGTGGTTCAGCGGGGAGAGCCCGGTGCCCCTTCCCCGGTCCTCTCCCATAAAGAACAACGGTCCGGGACGAGAGGCCCCCGCGGCGGCGGGGTCTCGACCCCGGGCAAGAGCGGAGTCTCCCCGGAGCTACAAATCATCGGACGCACTAGAGATGAAGCCCGCGATCTGCTAGAAAAGTACCTCGACGATGCCTTCCTGGCCGGTCTCAGCTCGGTCCGAATCATTCACGGCAAGGGCACGGGCGCCCTTCGCCGCGCGGTGGAGGAAGTCCTGAGCGCGCACCCGCTGGTTGCCGAGCATCGACCGGGTGGAGCCTCCGAGGGCGGCGCGGGCGCCACCATCGCGGTGCTGAGCCAGAGCTGATGAGCGCCCAGGGTGGCTTCTCCACCGGGCTCCTCGACGAGATCCGCGGGCGCGTGGACATCGTCGAGATCGTCGGCCAGTTCGTGAAGCTCAAGCGGGCCGGCGAGAACTGGAAGGGCCTCTGCCCGTTCCACACCGAGAAGACCGCGTCCTTCACCGTGAATCCGAAGCGGAACATCTACCACTGCTTCGGCTGCGGCGCGGGCGGCGACGTGTTCAGCTTCCTGATGCGCCAGGACCGTGTGGCGTTCCCGGAGGCGGTGCGCGCGCTCGCCGATCGCGCGGGCGTCAGCCTGCCCACCGCGGGCCGCGCGCCGGAGGTGGACAACAAGCTCGAGACGCTCCGTCGGGTGATGACCCTCGCCGCCGACTTCTACACCCAGTCGCTCTGGGAGCGCGGGGGCGAGAAGGCCCGCACCTACCTCGAGCAGCGCGGGGTGGATCAGGAGGTGGCCCGGCGATTCGGCCTGGGCTACGCCCCCGAGGGCTGGAATGCCCTGATCGGCACGATGGCGAAGCAGGGCGTCGAGGAAGACCTGCTGATCCAGGCCGGCCTGGCCCTAGCCCGGCAGAACGGTCCCGGCTTCTACGATCGCTTCCGCGGCCGGCTCCTGTTTCCGATCCGCGATGTCCAGGGTCGAGTAGTCGCCTTCGGCGGTCGGGCCCTCTCGGGCGAGGAGCCCAAGTACCTGAACTCGCCGGAGACACCGCTGTACGTCAAGGGACAGATCCTCTATGCCCTCGACGTGGCCAAGACGGTGATCCGCGACCGGAGCCGCGCCATCATCGTCGAGGGCTACCTCGACTGCCTCATGGCCCATCAGCACGGGTTCACCGAGACGGTCGCCGCCCTCGGCACCGCCTTCACCTCCGCCCAGCTCGGCCTGCTGCGTCGCTACGCTGACGAGGTGCTCGCCCTCTTCGACGCCGACGCCGCCGGCCAGAAGGCCTCGTCGCGGCTCGAGGAGATGATGAACGACGTGATGGACCTGCAGAACCTGGGCTGGTCGGTATCCCGGACCGGCGGCTTCGAGAAGGCCGGGTACCTGCCGATCCGGGTGGCGGTGCTCCCGCCCGGCCACGACCCGGACAGCCTGCTGCGCGCCGAGGGGGCCGCCGCGCTCACCGCGCGACTCGACGCGGCCCGCCCGCTGCTCTCGTTCGTCCTCGAGCGGGCGCTCGGTGAGGAAGACCTGGCCACGTCTCGGGGTCGCTCGAACGCCCACGCGCGGGTGGCGCTCATCCTCTCGAAGGTGGCCAACGCCGAGGAGGCGACCTCGCTGGCCCGCGAGGCGGCCCGGCGGCTCGGCGTCGACTCCACCCAGCTCTGGATCGAGGCGCAGCAGCTGCAGGGTGCCCGGGCGAGAGGTCGGAGACCCGAGCAGTCCGCGGGGACCGCGCCGGAACCGGGCGGGTCGGACGCCTGGCCTCCGCCCGTCCCCTTCGAGCGCGATCTCGTGGCCCTCCTCTTGCAGGTCGACGAGGCGCGGGCCGAGCTCCTCCCCGTGCTCGAGGAGGAGGACGTGGTCCACCAGGGTCTGCGCCTGGTCCTGGCCGCGCTGCGTCGGGCGCCCGACGGAGCGCCCGAGGCGCTGATGGCCGAACTGCCGGACGAGCGGGAGCGCGGCCTGCTGGCCGCCCTGCTCGTCGAGGACCGCAAATGGGTCGACACACATAGTCACGTCGCAGAGCTAAAGAGGCGGTACCATATCCGGCATCGTAAACAGCGGGTGCACTTGGTGACGCGGGCGATCATCGACGCCCAGGCGGCCGGTGACCCGGCGCTGCCGGCGCTTCAGGAGGAGCTGCGGGGCTTGCAGCGCGACCTGCAACGGGAGGCGGAGGCGGTCAGGGACTTGGCCCTGGCGCGCCCGGCGCGATCGAGCCAGGGCCCGGATGACGATCCGCGCCGCGCAGGAGCACCTTAACCCACCAGGAGAATGGCAAGGCATGGCGAACGAATCAAAGATGGCGGACGAACCGAAGATCGAGGAGCTGGACAAGCTCATCGCCAAGGGGAAGCAGAAGGGTTTTCTCACCTATGACGAGGTGAACGACGCCCTCCCGTCCGACCTCGTCACGCTCGACCAACTCGATGACATCATGCTGATGTTCGGCTCGATGGACATCGAGGTCGTGGACTCGACCAAGGCGGTCCGCCTGCCATCCGAGATGGCGGCGCAGGCCGAGCCCGAGGCCGACGACGAGGAACCCGAGCCCCGCCGCATCGATCTGACCCCCGGTCCCGTCGGCCGCACCGAAGATCCCGTCCGCCTCTACCTGCGCGAGATGGGCAAGGTGGCCCTCCTCACCCGCGAAGGCGAGATCACGCTCGCCAAGCGCATCGAGGAAGGCAAGGACGAGGCGACCGCGGCCATCCTGTCCACCAGCCTCGCCATCGAGAAGATCCGCGCGCTCCGCGAGGAGCTGCGCCGCAACGAAGCCCCGATCAAGGACGTGGTGGACTTCCCGGAAGAGGAATCCACCGAGGAGAAGGAGGAAGCCCTCCGCCGCTCGGTGATCCGCGAGCTGGGGAACGTGGACCGGTTGCTGCGGGAGCGGGAACGGCTCACCCATCAGTGGCGACGCCTCAAGGCCAAGGCCGGGGGGCGAAAGCGAGGCAAGGGCGACCCGGCCTGGAAGCGAGTGGAAGGGCAAGCCGAAGCCAAGAAGACCAAGGTTCTCTCGATCCTCCGCAGCCTCAACCTCCAGCAGTCCCTCCTCGATATGTGGGGCGCCGACCTCAAGAAGCTCGTCGAGAAGATCCACCGGGCCGAGCGCGAGATCGCCCTCTGGTCGGACGGCAAGCGGCCGGCGCCGACCGCGGTGGACGCGTTCCTCTCCTCCCTCGCCGACGACGATCGCGACGAGGGTGATCGCGACCTCTACCAGAAGGCGGCGGCCAAGCACCCCTCGATCAAGGAGCGGCTGGTGTGGGTGGCCCAGCAGAAGATCAAGCGGGCCGAGGAGCTGGCCGACGCGCGGGCCGACGAGCTGAAGAACATCGTCAAGGTCATCAAGCTGGGTGAGGCCAAGGCGGCGCGGGCCAAGAAGGAGATGGTCGAGGCCAACCTACGGCTCGTCATCTCGATCGCCAAGAAATATACAAATCGAGGACTTCAATTCTTGGACCTGATCCAAGAGGGAAACATCGGCTTGATGAAAGCCGTAGACAAGTTCGAGTACCGGCGTGGATACAAGTTCTCGACCTACGCTACCTGGTGGATCCGGCAGGCAATTACCAGAGCCATCGCGGACCAGGCCCGCACCATCCGGATCCCGGTGCACATGATCGAGACCATCAACAAGCTCATCCGCACGTCACGGCAGCTCGTCCAGGAGCTGGGCCGCGAGCCCAGCCCGGAAGAGATCGCGATCAAGATGGAAGTGCCGGTCGACAAGGTACGCAAGGTCCTCAAGATCGCCCAGGAGCCCATCTCGCTGGAGACGCCCATCGGCGAGGAAGAGGACAGCCATCTGGGCGATTTCATCGAGGACAAGCAGGTGGGCTCGCCGGTCGAGAGCATGATCGGGCTGTCCCTGCGGGAGCAGACCAACAAGGTCCTCAACTCGCTGACGCCTCGCGAAGAGAAAGTGCTCCGGCTGCGGTTCGGATTGTCGGACGGTTGCGAGCACACGCTGGAAGAGGTCGGCCAGGACTTCGCGGTGACCCGCGAGCGCATCCGGCAGATCGAGGCCAAGGCCCTCCGCAAGCTCCGGCACCCGTCGCGCTCCAAGAAGCTCCGGAGCTTCCTGGAATCGTGATCCCAGGGCAAAGAAGATGTCCGAAGCGGTGGTATCATGACGCTCGTCGGGCCCATAGCTCAATTGGTCAGAGCCCCCGGCTCATAACCGGTCCGGTCTTGGTTCGAGTCCAAGTGGGCCCACCAACTCCAGCGAGAGTACGGACGAGGGGGTAAGTGGACGGGCAGCTCCAGACGCTGATCAATCTGCAGGCGATCGACACCCGCATCGCCGCCCTCGAGGCAGACGCCGCGCGACTCCCGAAGGAGATCGCGGCCATCCACGCCGGGGTCGAGGAAGCCCGGAAACAGGTCGAGCAGACCAGGGCCCGGCTCGACGCCGCCCGCAAGGACCAGCGCGCCAAGGAGAAGGATCTCGAGGTCGTCCAGGCCAAGCGGACCAAGAACGAGGCCCGCCTCTACGAGGTCAAGACCAACAAGGAATACTCCGCGGTGCTGATCGAGATCGAGGACATCAAGCAGGAAAAGGCCCGGATGGAGGAGGAGGTCCTCGTCTTCATGGAAGCGCAGGAGCGGCTCACCGGGGAGATCCGGGAGACGGAGGCGCGCTTCAAACAGCGGGAGAGCCAGGGGCGCAGCGAGGAAGCCACCCTCAAGGAGCAGCTCCGCGGGATCGAGACCGACCTGGCGGCGGTGCGCACCGAGCGCAAGGAGCTCGCCGCGAAGCTGCCCGCGAACATCCTGGGCGACTACGACCGCATCCTCCGCGCGCGGGCCGGCCTGGCCCTGGTGCCGGTGGCCAAGCCCAATTTCTGCGGCGCCTGCCGCGTGACGATCACGCCCCAACGACTGCAGGAGCTCCGCGCGCAGTCCTCGCTGCTTCCCTGCGAGTCCTGCGGCCGCTACCTCTACTGGCCCTCCTGATCCTCACCGCTCCCTCTCCCGGTGAGGGAGCGGGCCGAGGCAGGGGGCGGCTGGGCGAGGGTCGATGACATCGGCGTCCTCCCCTCGATCCCCCGTGATCATGTACACGGACGGCGCCTGCTCCGGTAATCCCGGACCCGGCGGGTGGGGCGCGATCCTCATCGACGGCGGTCGCGAGTCCGAGCTCTCCGGCGGCGAGAACCCCACCACCAACCAGCGCATGGAGATGACCGCGCCGCTCGCGGGTCTGCGCGCGATCGAGGGTCGGCGCCAGGTGGCCATCTACAGCGACAGCGCGTACGTGATCAATTGCTTCCGGGACAGGTGGTACGAGCGCTGGCGCCGGAACGGCTGGCTCAACTCGCAGAAAAAGCCGGTGGAGAACCGCGACCTCTGGGAGGCCCTGCTCGCCGCCGTGGAGCGGCACGACGTGACCTGGCACAAGGTCGCCGGCCACAGCGGCGATCCCCTCAACGACCGCGCCGACGCCCTCGCCCGTTCCGCCATCCCCCGCTGAGGGGCGCTCTGGGGTCCACTTATCTCCCGACGCCGACGGTCTCGTCGACGGCGGCGTCCTCGCGGAAGTGGGGCATGACTTCCTCGGCGAAGAGCTGCATCATCTCGAGCGTCTTCTCGTGGGTCCCGCCGTTCATGCCCGAGCAGACGATGCCGGCCCGCAGCTCGTCGGAGAAGACACGCAACCGGTCCCGCACCGTGGTCGGGCTGCCGCAGATGAGGTAGCCGCCCTCGATCAGGTCCTCGAAGGTCAGCTCGGTCGGGAGCTTCGGCCGGTTGGTGAGGACGCGCCGCAGCGAGGGCTCGGTGGTGTAGCCGGGTGGCTGGAAGAAGGGCGGCGACATGCGCAGGCCCACGTTGTAGACCCAGAGCGCGTTCTCGCGGGCGATCGCCTCCGCCTTCGCGTCGCTCTCCGCCACCACGATGGGCAGGTTGACGGTCAGCTGATAGCGGCTTGCCCGGTAGCCGTACCGTTCGCACGCCTCGCGGTACTCACCGTAGATCTGGGCGATCCGCGCGATCGGGGTGAAGACCATCAGATAGGGAAAGCGGCGCTTGGCCGCCCACTCCACCGTCTCGCTGCTGCCCTGCGACGGGCACCAGACGGGCGGGTGCGGCTTCTGCAGCGGGCGCGGCCAGGGATTGACGTAGTGGTAGCGGTAGAAGCGGCCGTCGAACGGGAAGGGTCCTTCCTCGGTCCACGCGCGCAGGATCAGCTCGGCCGCCTCGTAGAACCGCTCACGGGAGTGGGTGGGGTTGACCCCGAGCGAGAAGTATTCGGGTCCGATGCCGCGCACGAAGCCGGAGATGACCCGCCCGCCCGAGACCACGTCGAGCATCGCGATCTCCTCCGCGATGCGCAGCGGGTTCTCGCGCAGCGGCAACCCGTTGCCGAGGATGGCGATCCGGGCTCGGCTCGTCCGGCGCACCAGCATCGCCGCCATCACGTTCGGGCTCGGCATGGTGCCGTAGCAGTTCTGGTGGTGCTCGTTCACGCAGAGGCCGTCCCAGCCGAGCCGCTCCGCGTACTCGAGCTGATCGAGATACTGGTGGTAGAGGGTGTGGCCGGCCACCGGGTCGTAGTGCCGGTTCGAGAGCGTCACCCACGACGACGGCTCGTCGTGCTCGATCACGTACGGCATGAGGTGGAAGTAGTAGAACTTCATCGCGCGCGCTCCCCGCGGGCGCAGAATTCGGTCACCGCGGCCGCCACCGCCTCCGACTCCTCCAGATGCGGCACGTGGCCCGAGGCCTCGAAGATCCGAAGCTCTGCGCCCGGGATCTCCTTGATCCACGCGTCCGCGCACGGGGCGGGCGCGAGCCGATCGTGCCGGCCCCAGCAGAGCAGCGTGGGGGCGGTGACGCGCGCGAGACGACGCCGGAGCAGCGGGTTGTAGAGATACGGGTTCCAGGCCACCCGGGCCAGCGCCGCGCTCTGGCGATAGAGCTCCACCAGCGTGTCCACCGACTGGTCCTTCGGCGCCAGGGCCAGGGCGGCGGCCGGGTCGTGGAACAGGGTACCCACGAGCTGGGGCAGGTCCATGCCGAAGAGGAACGGGTAGATCCAGCCCTCGACCTTGATGCCGACCGGATCGATCAGCACCAGCGAGCGCAGGCGATGGGACGCCATCACCGCGATCTCCGCCGCGATCCAGCCTCCGAAGGAGGCGCCGACCAGGTGCACGCGCTCGAGCCCCAGGGTGTCGAGCAGGTCGAGGTAGTGGAACGCGAGATCGGAGATGTGCTCGATCCACTCCGCGGCCGGCGCGCCGCCGTGACCCGGATGGCTCGGGAACTCGACGGTGAATCGTCGCGCGAGCTCGTCCTGGAAGGGCAGCCATCGGCCGCCCCCGCCCGCGCCGTGGAGGAAGAGCAGCTGCGGCCCGGCTCCGCCCGAGAGGAGACGCACCGGCGTGCCGCGAACGGTCAGCTCGCGCAATTCAGGCATGAACGTGAACGCTACGTTGGAGCGAGACGCGAGTCAACCCCGAGGGAGGGTGCCGCGGAGCGTCACCGATGGGCGGGGGCGGGCTCTTTATTCTTGCGAGGGCTCGCGAGGGGCCATGCTAAGACGAAACTATGCTGATCGAACACCGGACCGAGCACGACGACGACCGGCAGGACCAGCAACAGAACGGGCAGCCGCCCGTACGCGAGCCCCGGTTCGCGCACGGAGGGCAGCGCGAGTTCCCGACCCTCGAGGAGCCCGGCTGGCTCGAGGACGATCTCGAGGAGATGGAAGCGCCGCGCGACAACGCGCTGCGCGGCATCTGGATCGGGATCGCCGCGGCCGCGGCCACCTTCGTGCTCGTCTTCGCGGTGCCGTACTGGCTCGGGTGGTACGACATCGGCCCCGCGCCTCAGCAGGTCAAGCGTGACGGCACCGCGGAGTCGGTCATCGCGACCGTCACCGCCAAGCCATCGGTCGAGGCGCCCGCCGCCACGACCCCGGCGCCCGCCGCGACCTCGGCCCCCGTGGCCCCGGCCGTGACCCCGCCGGTCACCCTACCGCCCCCAGGGGCTGCCTCGCAGAAGGGTACGAGCCCGCCGACCGCCCGCGTGGCGCCGGCGCCGATGACACCGAGCAAGCGCACCTTCTCGGTGCAGATCGCCGCATTCAAGGACGCCAAGCAGGCCGGCCGTCTCGCGGAGCGCGTCAAGAAGAGCGGCTATCCGGCGGACATCCGCCGCATGGATTCGCCGACCGCGCCCTGGGCGGTGCGGGTGGGAACCTACTCGACGCGCGATCAGGCCGAGTCGGCCCGGGCCGCGCTCGCCCGCCAGGGATTCCGCGGCTTCATCCTCTAGCCACCACCCGGTGGCGCTGGCGGCCGAGGCCGTCGATTCCCTGCTCCACGATGTCGCCGGGCGCGAGGTAGCGCGGGGGCTTCGCGCCGTGGCCCACGCCGGCCGGCGTGCCGGTGGAGATCAGGTCGCCGGGCAGCAGCGACATGAACCGGCTCAGGTAGGCGATGAGCTGGCGTACCGGGAAGACCATGTCCTTCGTGCTGCCGTGCTGGCGCCGCTCCCCGTTCACGGTGGTCCACAGGGCCAGGGCCTGCGGATCGGCGATCTCGTCGGCGGTCACGAGCCAGGGGCCGATCGGTGCGAAGGTGTCGCAGCTCTTGCCCTTCGTCGTCCCCCCGCCGTGCTCCATCTGGAACTCGCGCTCGGAGACGTCGTTCATCAGGCAGTAGGCGGCCACGTGACCGAGCGCGCGCGTCTCGCCCACCGAGCGCGCGGCGCGACCGATCACCGCGACCAGCTCGACCTCGTAGTCGAGCTTGACCGCCCCGCGGGGGCGCACGATCGGATCGGCGGGTCCGCCGATCGCGCTGTTGGCCTTGATGAAAATCGTGGGCTCCTTCGGCAACGGCAGCGAGACCTCGAGGGCGTGATCGGTGTAGTTGAGGCCGATGCAGACGATCTTGCCGATGCCGGCCAGCGGGCAGCCGAGACGCGGTTTCCCCTTGACCGCGGGCAACCGATCCGGCTTCACCGCGCGCAGCCGCTTGAGCCCCGCGGGCGACAGGACTTTCGGGGTGATGTCGGCGACGACCCGCGAGAGATCGCGCAGCCGGCCCTCCGCGTCGACGAGCCCCGGGCGCTCCGCACCGGCCCGCCCGTAGCGTACGAGCTTCATGGCCCGCGCCCGCTCAGTGGGCCGCCAGACCTGGGATCGACATCACCAGGTGCAGGTAGCCGCCCAGCTCGTTGATCCTGCGCATGTCGTGGGCCACGAACGCGTCGCGCTCGGCGGGGGTGAGATCGGCGTCCGCCAGCGCGGCCCGCGGGTCGGCGTCGAAGCGGGCGCGGAACTCCGGATCCTTCTTGAGCCGGTAGAGCAGGCTGTTGACCTCGTAGCGGCTCATGCGAGGGTCCACTCTACCGCGGCCAGGTTGATCCGACGGAGCTCGCCGAAGTAACGGACCTGGGCGCGGGCCGGGGAGACCGCCCCGAGCAGCACCATCCAGTTGAGGAACTCGTGCTCGCCGGTCTTGTGGAGCTCGCCGACGGTCAGCTCCTGCAGCGGCTCGTGCTCGCCCCGCTCCATCCAGTGGATGAGCTTGCGGTCGAAGACGGTGTCGGTCTCGCCCACCCGCGGCAGCGACAGCTCCGGGAAGTGCGACAGCCCTCCGGTGGCGATGATGCCCACGTTCCACGGCGAGGCCGCCACCACCCGGGCGATGTGGCGGCCGAAGTCGAAGCAGCGCTTCGGGACCGGCTGGGGCGCCACGAAGCAGTTCACCCAGATCGGCACCAACGGCGGGATCGGTCGCGTCCCGTGCATGGTGTTGACCGGACTGAGGAACGCGTGGTCCACGGGGGCTTCCCACGACATGGCCAGATCGAACCCGGACCCGAGGCCCTGCTCCAAGATCTGGTTGGCCAGATCCTCGTGGAGCGGGTAGTGCTCGGGCATGTGATCCAGGACCGCGTCGAAGGCCTCCGCGTGGTCCTGCTTCATGCGTTGCACGCTGCGGCCGATCCGCACGCACAGGGCCGGCACCGCGTTGAACGAGAACGCGTTCAGGTGGTCGTCGGCCACCACGATCAGCGCGTCGGCACGGGTGGCCGAGAAGCGCTCGCCCATCCGGGCGATCTCGGCCATGCACGCGGTCACCTTCTGGCGCCCTTCGTCGCCGCAGGCGCGCTGATAGTAGTCGGGGTCGAGGACGTGGGACATCGCACCCGCGAAGACGATCTTGCCCATGAAGGAGCCTCCCGGCGGAGCCCGGATCGAGCGCCCATCGCCGCGCGGATCGTATCGGATCGGCCGGGCGGAATCAAGACGCGGCGCCGCGGGCCGCCCCGTCTTGCGGGCCCGGAGCGCAGCGACTAGACTCTAGCCCCCGGGAGGAGACCGACAATGACCCAGACCGCGCAATCCCTGGACGAGCTGCTCCGCACCCACGTGGCCCGTTTCACCGAGCGCCGCGCCGACTGGGACGCCTTCGCCGACGCGCGCGTCGAGGGCTTCAAGCGCGCGCAGCACCGCTTCATCGGCTCCGGCGCCTCCGGCAAGGCCGACGCCAGCGTGATCCCGGCGCAGCACTTCACGCTCTCGGTGATGTTCATCCCGCCCGGCCAGGGCAACGCGCCGCACACCCACGAGGTCGAGGAGGTCTTCTTCATCCTCGAGGGCAAGGTGCTGGTGTTCATCGAGGACGGCGCCGGTCACCGCGCGGAAACGGTGCTGGGCCCGTGGGATTGCGTCTCCTGCCCGGCGAACGTCGTCCACGGCTTCACCAACGTCGGGCTCGAGCCGGCCTATCTCCAGGTGATGCTCGGCAAGGCGCGGCCGGAGCTCATGACGTACACCGACGACGCGTTGCAGTCACGCCGCGACGAGCATCTCCGCGCGGCCAGCCCCCGCGGATAGCGCGCGGGCTCCGGTCCCGGTTCCGATGCTGGTCGGCGCCTCGCCGAAGCGGAAGGAAGACGGCCGCTTCGTCGCCGGCCGCGGCCGCTACCTCGACGACGTCCGCGTCCCCGGCCTGCTCCACGTGGCGCTGGTGCGGAGCCCGCACGCCCACGCCCGCGTGCTCGAGATCGATCCGACCGCCGCGCGCGCCGTCGATGGCGTGGTCGCGGTGTGGACGCTCGAGGATCTACCCGAGCTCGCCGCGTCCGTGCCGCCGCTCGTGCCGGAGCCCAAGGGGCGCGCCTACGTCCATCCGGTTCTGGCCGGCAAGAAGGTCCGCCACGTGGGCGAAGTGGTGGCGATCGTGATCGCGACCGACCCGTACGTGGCGGCGGACGGCGCCGAGCGCGTGGCGGTGGCGTACGCGCCGCTGCCCGCCGCGGTCACGCCCGAGGCGGCCGCCGCGCCGGGCGCCCCGCGCGTCAACGACGAGTGGCCGGACAACGTGGCCTCGTTGAGCACCGGCGGCAAGGGCGACGCGAGCGCGGCGCTGGATTCGGCCGAGGTGGTGGTCGCCGCGCGACTCGCCTACCCGCGGGTGGCCGGCATGCCCATCGAGACCCGCGGGGTGCTGGCCCAGCCCGATCCGATCAACGGCGGGCTCACGGTGTGGACGTCCACCCAGGTGCCGTTCGCGGTGCGCAGCGGCATCGCGCCGGTGCTGGGCCTGCCCGAGGAGCGCATCCGGGTGATCGTCCCCGACGTGGGTGGCGGCTTCGGCGTCAAGGGCCACGTCTATCCCGAGGAGATCCTGGTACCGGCGGCGGCGCGCCGCCTCGGTCGCGCGGTGAAGTGGACGGAGACGCGCCGCGAGCACTGCCTCACCGCCGCGGGCGACCGGGACCAGGTCCACGATGCCCGCATCGGGCTGGCGCGCGACGGCCGCATCGTGGCCATCGAGACCGCGTTCACCCGCGATCACGGGGCCGCGCCAATGCTCGGCGAGGCCATCACGCTCAACACGATCAATCACCTGCCCGGCCCCTATCGCGTGCCGCACTATCGCGCCTCCGGCCGCAACGTGCTCACCCACAAGACGTTCGCGGCGGCCTATCGCGGCGCCGGCCGCCCGGAGGCCGCCTTCGTCCTCGACCGCCTGCTCGACCGCGCGGCGCGACGCATCGGCATGGACCCGGCCGAGCTGCGGCGGATCAACCTGATCCGGCCGGAGGAGATGCCGAGCCCCACCGGCCTCACCTATCGCGACGGGCAGCCGATCGTCTACGACCCGGCCGACTACCCGGCCGCCTTCGACCGCCTGCTCGGCGCGCTCGACTACGCGGGCTGGCGCGCGAAGCAGGCCGCGCGCCGGGGCACCTCGCGGCCGCTCGGGATCGGGCTCTCGGCCTACGTGGAGGGCACCGGCATCGGCCCGTTCGAGGGGGCCGACATCCGGGTGGATCCCGACGGCACCGTGTTCGTCCACCTGGGCGTCTGCGCCCAGGGTCAGGGCCACGAGACCACGCTGGCTCAGATCTGCGCCGACGAGCTCCAGGTGCCGCTCGAGTCGGTCGCGGTGGTGGGTGGCGACACCAGCCTGGTGGGCTACGGCATGGGCACCATCGCGAGCCGGGTGGCCGCGGTGGGCGGGCCCGCGGTGCAGCGCTCGGCCGCGCAGGTGGCGCAGAAGGCGCGGCTGGTCGGCGCCGAGCTCTTCGAGTGCGCGCCCGAGGACGTGGTGCTGGCCGAGGGGCGCGTGCACGTCAAGGGCGTGCCCGGCCGCAGCGTCGCGCTGGGCCAGGTGGCGCGCGCGGCGGTGCGAAGCCGCGCGCTCGCCGGGGCGGGCGGCCCGGGGCTCAGCGCCTGCGCGTTCTTCTACCCGGACACCGTCACCTGGGCCTTCGGAGTGCAGGGCGTCGTGCTCGAGGTCGATCTCGAGGCCTGTACCATCGGGCTGCTCCGCCTCGCGGCGATGCACGACTGCGGTCGGCCCATCAACCCGGTCATCGTGGAGGGCCAGCTCCACGGCGGCATCGCGCAGGGCATTGGCAGCGCGCTGGGCGAGGCCCTCATCTACGACGACGCGGGCCAGCTCCTGACCGGGAGCCTGATGGACTACTTCCTGCCGCGCGCCGACGACATGCCGCCGCTGGAGGTGGTCCATCTCGACTTTCCCTCGCCGATCAACCCGCTCGGGATCAAGGGTGTGGGTGAGAGTGGGGTGATCGCGCCCGCCGCCGCGGTGGCCAACGCGGTGGAGGACGCGCTCGCGGAGTACGGCGTGGAGGTGGATCGTCCGCCCGTCACCCCCGCGCGCATCTTCGAGCTGTTGCGGGCCACCGGGCGCTGGCCCGCCAGCCGTTGACCCGCCAGCCGTTGAGCCCAAAGGAGGCATCGGCATGATCGAGCGACGACCGTTCGGACGCACCGGGCATCTCAGCACCGCCACCCTCTTCGGCGCGGCCGCGCTCGCGCGCGCCACCCAGGATGAGGCCGACCGCGCGCTGGATCTGCTGTTCCAGCACGGGGTCAATCACATCGACACCGCCTCGCGCTACGGCGACTCCGAGCTGCGCATCGGGCCGTGGATGGCCCGGCACCGGAAGGACTTCTTCCTCGCCACCAAGACCGGGATGCGCACCGCCCGCGAGGCCCGCGAGGATCTCCACCGCTCACTGGAGCGGCTGCGGGTGGACTCGGTGGACCTGATCCAGATGCATTCGCTCGGCCATCCCGACGACTGGGACCAGGCGATGGGCCCGGGCGGCGCGCTCGAAGCGCTGGTGGAGGCGAAGGCGCAGGGCCTCGTACGCGCGATCGGGGTGACCGGGCACGGATGGACCATCGCGGCCATGCACCGGCGGAGCCTCGCTCGCTTCGACTTCGACTCGGTGCTGCTGCCCTACAACTTCTTCATGGCTGCGAACGAGCGCTACCGCGAGGCCTTCGAGGAGGTCGCCGCCATCTGCCGCGAGCGCGACGTGGCGGTGCAGACCATCAAGGCCATCGCGCGCGGACCGTGGGCCGCCACCGACCGGAGCCACGCCACCTGGTACGAGCCCCTCCAACGGCAGGAAGACATCGACCGGGCGGTCCACTGGGTGCTCGGGCGGCCCGGCGTCTTCCTCAACACCGCGGGCGACCTCGGCCTGCTGCCGCGCGTCCTCGACGCGGCGAGCCGGTTCACCCGCCGCCCCTCCGACGCGGAGATGGCGACCATGCAGGACGCCACCCGGATGTCATCCCTCTTCGGCCTTCCCACGTGATGAACCTAGTAAGAGGCTTGCCAGAAAAATGTCGGCCGGGCGACCATGGACCCATGCGGGAGAAGCGGGAATTGCGCCCTCCGGTCGTCGTCGCGACCACCCTGCCGTTCTTCGCTCGCGCCACCACGATCGTCGATGAGACGTGGCGCGACCTCGATCGCATGGCCGCCGTCCTGGATCAGCGCGCGGCGGAGCTGAGCGCCGACAGTCCGGACCGCGCGGTCCTCAAGCTGGTGATCGGCGGCATCCAGGACCTCGCGCGCCGGCTCGAGCAGACCGAGGTAGCGCTCGCCGCCTACCTGCCGACGCCGTAAGCCGGCCGCCGGCTCAGGCGAGGCGCGACCGCCGCCGAGCGAGTCCCGGGGCTGACTTCCGGAGCGCGGCGTACTCGCCCAGCACGACCGCCAGCGAGATCCCGGCAAAGAAGAGCAGCTGGACGTGCGCCCAGCTGTCCTCGACGAGCTCCCCACGAAGCCAAGCCAGCCACCGGGGCGAGACCAGATAATAGCGCCTCGGTGAAGTCGTCCCAGCCCCCGAAGAATGTCCGCCAGATCAATACGTACGCCGCTTCGCGTCGCTCAGGATCGCGTTCATGTGGCCCCTCTCCCGGGATGGGATCTCTGCTGGCGCGGGTATCGCAGCCGACGGGCGATGACTAGGCCAGCGGGTCGCCGCGGCCATCCGGCATAGGTGGGCAGGAGACGACTGGCTAGTAGTAGGATCGCTCTCGTGCTCATCGCGCTTCGGCCTTCCCACGTGATCGAGAGGAGACCCGCATCCATGCGCAAATCCGTCGTCTGGACCCTACTCCCGGCCGCGCTGCTGCTCGCGCTGGCCCCCGCGGCCGCGCGCGCCCAGACCACCAAGCTGCGCGTCGCCATCTGCGCCCGTACCATCACCATGGGCGTCGGTTCACCCTTCGCGATCGCGACCAAGATGGGCTGGTTCAAGCAGGAAGGGCTCGACGTCGAGATCGTGCCCCTGCCCGGCTCCACCGACTGCGTGAAGGCGGTGGCCACCGGCGAGGTGCCGGTCTCGCTGCCGAGCGTGGAGCCGCTGGCCAACGGTCGGCCCCAGGGCGTGAAGGCCAAGATCTACTACACCGCGTACCAGACCAACGGCTACGGCCTCGCGGTCCCGGCGGACAGCCCGATCCAGAGCGCGGGCGAGCTGCGCGGCAAGACCATCGGGGTCACCAGCCTGGCCTCGGCGGGCGTGGTCGTCGCGCGCGCCCAGGTCGCCGCGGCCGGGCTCGATCCCGCGCGCGACGTGCAGATCGTGGTGGCGGGCGAGGGCGCCCAGACCGCGGCCCTCGTGCGCGGCCGTCAGGTGGACGCGCTGAGCCAGTTCGACACCCAGTACGCCCTGGTCGAGAACGCGGGCGTGCACGTGCGCTATCTCGACCGGCGCGACATCGAGCGCTTCCCCGGCAACGGGTTCCTCGCCTCCGAGGAGACGCTGCGGACGCGGCAGAAGGAGCTGATCGGGCTCGCCCGCGCCTACGCCAAGGGCACGATCTTCACGCTCGCCAACCCGGAGGCCGCGGTGCGGATCGTCTACGAGGTGTTCCCGCAGACAAAGCCCACCGGCAAGGACGAGGCCACCGCGGTGCGCGAGGACCTCAAGGTGCTGGAGGCGCGCATGCCGCACTTCAAGCTCGAGCCGGCGGGCGTGAAGCGCTGGGGCGAGAACTCCGAGGTCAACTATCGGGACTACGTCGACTTCCTGGTGAAGTGGTCGGTGATCACCCAGAAGGTGCCCACCGCGGACCTCATCACCAACGAGCTGATCGGGGAAATCAACCGCATGGACGCGGGGAAGATCGCCGCGGAGGCCGCGGCCTACCGGTACGCCCGGTAGACCGCACCCGGCGGTGGAGGGCTGGGAGCGCAACGTCTGGGCCCTGGCCCTCGTCGTCTTCACCGCCTTCGTCGGGTTCCAGTTCTTCTCGCCATTCCTGCCGCTCTACGTGATGGAGCTGGGCGTCACCGATCCCATCCAAGTCGCCCTCTGGTCCGGTGCGCTCACCGCGGTGACGCCCGCGGTGTCCGGCCTCCTGGGTCCGCTCTGGGGCCGGGTCGCGGACCGGGTCGGCCGGAAGGTCATGATGATCCGCTCGCTGGTGGGGTTCGTGATCATCGTGGCCGCCATGGGCCTCGTCACCTCGGTGACCCAGCTCTTCATCGCGCGGGTGCTGCAGGGCATGGTCGCCGGCTTCACCATCATGGCCATGGCGCTGGCCAGCACGTCGTGCCCCCGGGACAAGGTCTCGGTGGCGATCGGCCGCGTGCAGGGCGCGCAGCTCCTGAGCGTGGCGGTGGGGCCGGCCGCGGGCGGCTACGTGGCCTCGCACTTCGGGCTCCGCTACGCCTTCTTCGTCACCGCCGGCATGTGCGCGCTGGCCCTCGTCGGCCTGATCCTGCTCTTCAGCGAGACGGGCCCGCACGGAGGACACCGGAGCGCGGAGGCCACCCTGGACACCACGTTCACCCTGCGGGACGTCCTCGCCCTGCGCGGCTTCTCGCTGGCCCTGGGGCTCCTCTTCGTCGGCCAGTTCATCGACCGCGGGCTCGGGCTGCTGGTGCCGCTCAAGGTCGCGGTCCTGCCCGACGTGACCCGCATCGCGGCCACCTCCGGCGAGATCATCTCGCTCTCCGCGGTCTGCGCCACCGGCTCGGCCACGCTCGCGGGCCGGTTCGCCCAGCGCTGGCCCCCGGAGCGACTGCTCCTGATCGGCCTGCTGGCCGGCGGCCCGTTCTGCGCGCTCATGGCCTTCGCGGGCCACTGGCCGAGCCTGATGGTGCTGCGCTGCCTCACCGGCCTCTGCCTGGGCGGCGCGCTGACCCTCGCCTACTCGCTGGGCGGCTCGCTGGTGAGCGGCGCGCGCCGCGGCGCCGCCTTCGGCTGGCTCGCCCTGAGCGTGCAGATCGGCACCGCGTTCAGCCCGCTGGTCAGCGGCGGGCTCGCGGCGATCAACCTCAACCTGGCCTTCCTCGCCGACGGCGGGCTGGCCTGGGCGGCGGCGGCGGTGCTGCTGATCGGCTCGCGGCGGCTGCGGCGCCCGGCCGCCGGCTGAGGCGGGCCGGGCGAGCCGCTTGACGACGCGCCCGTGAGCCTCTAGTGTCGGCCCCACGACACGGAGTCCCGAAGGAGGCGTCCATGCCACTCGACCCGCAGGCCCGGAAAGTCGTCGATGACCTCGCCGCCCTGAATCTCAAGCCGTTCCGGGAGTCCACGCCCACCGAGGCGCGCGAATCGATGCGCACGCGCACCGCGGGGCTCGGGCCGGTCGAGGACGTGGCCGCCGTCGCCGATCATCGGGTGCCGGTGGCGGGCGGCGAGATCACGGTGCGCCTCTACGGCCCGGCCGGGCACGGCCCGCACCCGGTGCTGGTCTTCTACCACGGCGGCGGCTGGGTGATCGGCGACCTCTACACCCACGACGGGCTCTGCCGCTCCATCGTCAACGCGGCCGGCTGCGCGGTGGCCTCGGTGGACTACCGGCTCGCCCCCGAGTTCAAGTACCCGGTGGCGGTCGAGGACTCCTACACCGCGCTCACATGGATGGCGAGCAACGCGTCGCGCCTCGGCCTCGATCCGGCGCGCGTGGCGGTGGGAGGCGACAGCGCGGGCGGCAATCTCTCGGCGGCGGTCGCGCTGCTCGCGCGGGACCGGCGCGGCCCGCGGCTGCTGCTGCAGTTGCTGATCTATCCGGTCACCAACTACGACTTCACCACCGGGTCCTATCACGAGAACGCCACCGGCTACGTGCTCACGACCGAGGACATGCGGTGGTTCTGGCGGCACTATCTCACCCGGGAGGAGCAGGGCGGCGAGCCGGCGGCCTCGCCGCTCCGGGCGAAGAGCCTGGCCGACCTGCCACCCGCGCTGGTGATCACCGCGGGCTGCGATCCGCTGCGCGACGAGGGCGAGGCCTACGCGGCGCGCCTGCGCGATGCGGGCGTGCCGGTGACGCTCACCCAGTACCCGGGCATGTTCCATGGCTTCATCCGCATGACTCGCATCCTCGATCAGGCCCGCGCCGGGCTCGACGAGATGGCGGGCGCGCTTCGCAAGGCGCTGGGGTAGCCGCGGGCCTCAGCCGGCGCGTGACGTGACGCGCGGGCCGGGCGTCGTCTTCTTCGACCTGGGCGGCGTGGTCTGCCGCTTCCACCCCGAGCGGAGGCTGGCCGCGCTCACCGCGGCCACCGGCCTCGCCGAGCCCGACATTCACGCGCGGATCTGGGGCTCGGGCCTCGACGATCGGATGGACCGCGGGGACTACACCCTCGAGGAGGCGCATCGGGCGATCGTGAATGCGCTCGGGCGTCCGATCGCGCGCGACACGCTGATCTCCGCGTGGGCGCTGGCCTCCGAACCGGACGCGGACGTGCTGGTGCTGGTCGACGCG
>Ga0210384_10001109_pt1 | contig 37891 bp, 22 predicted proteins | sample IncBWH2MmetaG_FD_160574 | JGI IMG/M metagenome (GOLD analysis project Ga0210384, IMG submission 160574) | Forest soil microbial communities from Barre Woods Harvard Forest LTER site, Petersham, Massachusetts, United States - Inc-BW-H-2-M | ecosystem: Environmental > Terrestrial > Soil >...
TCTCCGTGTCGGCCAGCATCCCCGGCGCGAGCCCCGACACCATGGCCAGCAGCGTGGCCACGCCGCTGGAACGCCGCCTGGGCACGATCGCCGGCGTCAACGAGATCACCTCCAACTCGGGCACCGGCTCCACGCGCGTGAGCCTGCAGTTCGACCTCAACCGCGACATCGACGGCGCCGCGCGCGAGGTGCAGGCCGCCATCAACGCGTCGCGCGCCGACCTGCCCGCCACGCTCAAGAGCAACCCGACCTACCGCAAGGCCAACCCGTCGGACGCGCCCTGCATCATCCTGGCCCTCACGTCGAAGACGCGCACGCCGCAGCAGATCTACGACGCCGTCTCCAACATCGTCCAGCAGAAGGTGGCCCAGGTCTCCGGCGTCGGCGACGTGGAGATCGGCGGCGGCTCGCTGCCCGCGGTGCGCGTCGACCTGAACACCCTGGCCCTGAACAACCTCGGCATCCCCACCGAGGACGTGCGCGCTGCCATCCAGGCCTCCAACGCGACGCGGCCCAAGGGCAGCATCGACGACGGCGTGCAGCGGCTGCAGATCTACACGCAGCAGCCGGGCCACACCGCCGCCGAATACAGGTCGCTCACGGTGGCCTGGCGCAACGGCGCGGCCGTCAAGCTGTCGGACATCGCCACCGTCACCGACGGCCCCGAGGACGTGCGCACGCTGGGCCTGTTCAACGGCAGCCCGGCGGTCATCGTGATCGTCACGCGCCAGCCCGGCGCCAACATCATCGACACCGTGGACGGCGTGCGCGCGCTGGTGCCCGAGCTGAAGGCGCAGCTGCCCAGCGACATCGAGCTGCAGGTCGCCTCCGACAGCACGAACTCGATCCGCGCCTCGCTGCACGAGGTGGAGATCACGCTGCTGATCTCGGTGGCGCTGGTGGTGCTCGTGGTGGGCGTGTTCCTGCACAGCCTGCGCGCCACGCTGGTGCCGGGCATCGCCACGGTCGTGTCGCTGCTGGGCACCTTCGGCGTGATGTACCTGCTGGGCTTCAGCCTCGACAATCTCAGCCTGATGGCGCTGACCGTGGCCACCGGCTTCGTCGTCGACGACGCGATCGTGGTGCTGGAGAACACCAGCCGCCACATCGAGCAGGGCATGGACCGCTTCCAGGCCGCGCTGCTGGGCGCCAAGGAAGTGGGCTTCACGGTGCTGTCGATCAGCCTGTCGCTCATCGCCGTGTTCATCCCGCTGCTGTTCATGGGCGGACAGCCGGGCCGCCTGTTCCGCGAGTTCGCGGTCACGCTGTCGGCCGCGGTGATGATCTCGCTGGTGATCTCGCTCACCACCACGCCGATGATGTGCGCGTGGCTGCTCGATCGCAACAAGGCGCGAATCAAGAAGGCGCACAGGCCCGCCGGCCGCTTCACGCGCTGGACCGAGCGCGGCTACGAGGCCACGCTGCGCCTGTACGAGCGCTCGCTCGACTGGGCGCTCGATTCCAAGCTGACCGTGATGCTGGTGCTGGCCGCGGTGGTCGCGCTCAACGTGTGGCTGTTCGTGGCCGTGCCCAAGGGCTTTTTCCCGCAGCAGGACTCGGGGCAGCTCAACGGCGGCATGCGCGCCGACCAGAGCATCTCGTTCGACCAGATGCAGGCCAAGCTGCACCAGCTGGTGGACATCATCCACGCCGACCCGGCGGTCGACACGGTGGTGGGCTTCACCGGCGGCTCGCGCGCCGGCGGCGGCTTCATGTTCATCAACCTGAAGCCCAAGAGCCAGCGCAAGGACGGCGGCCAGGCCGTCATCGCGCGCCTGCGCCCGCAACTGGCCAGGGTGACCGGCATCAGCCTGTTCCTGAACCCGGTGCAGGACCTGCGCATGGGCGGCCGCCAGACGAACTCCACCTACCAGTACACGCTCAAGAGCGACAACCAGGCCGACCTCGCCACGTGGGCCACGAAGCTGGCCGACGCGATGAAGAACGAGGAGGCCGTCACCGACGTCGACACCGACCAGCAGGAGAACGGCATCGAGAGCTTCGTCACCATCGACCGCGACGCGGCGGCGCGCCAGGGGATGTCCAACAAGGACGTGGACAATGCGCTGTACGACGCGTTCGGGCAGCGCCAGGTGGCCACGATCTACGACGCGCTCAACCAGTACCACGTGGTGATGGAGGCCATGCCGCAGTTCACGCAGAGCCCCGTGTCGCTGCGCGACGTGCGGGTGCCGGGCAGCGGCGGCCAGGCCGCGCCGCCGGCGGCCAACGCGGCCAGCACCGCCTACGCCGCGGCCGGCGTCGCGGTGAGCGCCAACCCGGGCTCCAAGGACGCGTCCACCGGCGCCACGGTGAACACCTCGGCGCAGGCGATGATCCCGCTGTCGACGATCGCCAGCTTCAGCGAGGACGCCGCGCGCTCCAGCGTCAACCACCAGGACGGCGAGCTGGCCACGACGGTGTCGTACAACCTGGCCGACGGCTATTCCCTGTCCGACGCCAAGGTGGCCATCGAGCACGCGTCGGCGTCCATCCACATGCCGATCAACGTGCGCGGCAGCATGCAGGGCACGGCGGCCGCGGCGCAGCAGAACAGCAACCAGCAGCCGCTGCTGATCCTGGCGGCCATCGTCGTGATCTACATCGTGCTGGGCATGCTCTACGAGAGCCTGGTGCATCCGGTGACCGTGCTGTCCACCCTGCCCTCGGCCGGCGTCGGAGCCGTGCTCGCGCTGATGATCTTCGGCATGGAGTTCTCGCTGATCGCGCTGATCGGCGTGTTCCTGCTGATCGGCATCGTCAAGAAGAACGCGATCATGATCATCGACTTCGCGCTGGAGGCCGAGCGCTCGCGCGGCCTGTCGGCGCACGATGCCGTGCGCGAGGCGTGCCGCCTGCGCTTCCGCCCGATCATGATGACCACGCTGGCCGCCGCGCTCGGCGCGCTGCCGCTGGCCATCGGCTTCGGCGAAGGCTCCGAGCTGCGCCAGCCGCTGGGCATCGCCATCATCGGCGGGCTCGTCGCCAGCCAGTTGCTGACGCTGCTCACCACGCCCGTGGTGTACCTGCTGCTGGACAAGATCCGTCGGCGCAGCCCCGACGAAAAGATGCTCAGTCGCCACGTCTCCGAATCGGCGACCGGCGACGCGGGCCGACCGCTTCCGCCCCACGCCGCCGCCGCGGCCACAGGGACCTGATGATGACCACGATGGGCAAACCCCTCCCCTCCGCGCTGGCGCTCGCCAGCCTGTTCGCCCTCGGCGCCTGCACCGCGCTCGCGCCCTCGCAGAAGGCCGATGCGCCGGCGTCCGCGAAGTATCTCGAACCCCCGCCCGGCTGGATGGCCGCGGCGCCGGCCGACACGCTCGCCCGCGGCCCGTGGTGGACGCTGTTCGACGATGCCGTGCTGAACCAGCTGGTGCCGCAGGTCGCGGTATCGAACCAGAACGTCGCGGCCGCGGCCGCGGCCGTCGAGGAGTCGCGCGCCGCGGTGCGCGAGCAGCGCGCGTCCTTCTTCCCCACCCTGTCGCTGGACGCCGGCGTCACGCGCTCGGGCGTCGGCGGCAAGACCAGCAGCAGCTCGTCGAGCACCGGCGATCGCTACTCGCTGGGCCTGGGCGCGAGCTGGGAGCCCGACCTGTGGGGCCGGATCGCCAACACCGTCTCGGCCGCGAGCGCGACGGCCCAGGCCAGCGAGGCCGACCTGGCCGCGGCGCTGCTGTCCGCGCAGACGACCTTCGTCACCGACTACCTCTCGGTGCGCGAGGCCGATGCCGAGATCGTCACGCTGCAGGCCACCATCGTCGGCTACCAGCGCGCGCTGACGATCACCAGCAACCGCTACGCCGCCGCGATCGCGCAGAAGAGCGACGTGCTGCAGGCGCAGACCACGCTCGCCAACGCGCAGGCCGACCTCGCCGCGCTGCAGCAGCAACGCGCGCAGTTCTTCCACGCGATGACCGTGCTCGCCGGCCAGCCGCCGGCCATGTACACGCTGCCCGCGGGCGACTGGAATTCGACGGCGGTGCCGGCCATCCCGCCGGGCCTGCCCTCCGACCTGCTGCAGCGCCGGCCCGACGTCGCCTCCGCGGAGCGCCACGTGGCCGTCGCCAACGCCAACATCGGCGTCGCGCGAGCCGCGTACTTCCCCTCGCTGACGCTCAGCGCGAACGGCACCGCGGGCTCCACGCGGCTGTCCGACCTGTTCAACGCGTCGTCGTTCGCGTGGTCGCTGGGCGCGTCGCTGGCCGAGACGATCTTCGACGGCGGCGCCCGCACCGCGCGCGTCGAGGAGGCGCAGGCCACGTGGAAGCAGAGCGTGGCCCAGTACCGCCAGACGGTGCTCGCGGCGTTCTCCGCGGTGGAGGACCAGCTGTCGGCCGCCACGTCGCTGGAGCAGCAGCAGGCGCTGCGCCGCATCGCCTCGCAGGCCGCCGACCAGACCGAGCAGGAGATGCAGAACCGCTACCAGCAGGGCCTGGTGGCCTACACCGACGTGGTGACGGCGCAGGCCTCGGCGCTGAGCGCGCGGCGCGCGCTGATGCAGGTGTCGCTGAGCCGCCAGACCGCGGCCATCAACATGGTCTCCGCCCTCGGCGGGGGTTGGTCGACGCAGCAGCTCACGGCGAACTGAGCTGCAAGGGTCAGGGGAGCTTGACGAGCTCGAACGGCGCCCGTCCGCTGGCCGCGCAGATCAGCCCCAGCACGCGGCCCGGCTCGCTGCCCAGCATGGGCCAGTCGAAGCGCCACGACCAGTTCTGGTCGCCCACCGTGCCCGGCGTGTTCATGCGGTGCCTGGAGCCCAGGCCCAGCACGTCCTGCAGCTGGAAGACGGCGATGTTGGCCACCGAGTTGCAGCAGGCGCGGATCATCACCCAGTGGATGTCGTCGGGACCGGCGGCCAGGTAGCTTCCGGCGAAGGCGCGCTCGCGCCCCGAGGCGTTGTCCCACCAGCCGCGCGCGGTGTCGTTGTCGTGCGTGCCCGTGTAGGCGATGGTGTTGCGCACGTAGTTGTGCGGCAGGAACGTGTCGCCCGCGTCGCCGCCGAAGGCGAACTGGAGGATGCGCATGCCAGGGTAGCCGAGGCCGTCGCGCAGGTCGTAGACGTCCTGCGTGATGAAGCCCAGGTCTTCCGCGACGATGGGCAGCGGGCCCAGTGCCTTGGCGATCGCGTCGAACAGCGGCTTGCCCGGGCCGGTGCGCCAGGTGCCCTCGCGCGCGGTGGGACACGACGCGGGGATCTCGTAGTAGCCGGCGAAGCCGCGGAAGTGGTCGATGCGGAACACGTCGGCCTGCTCGAGCGCGCGGCTCACGCGGGCGGTCCACCAGGCGAAGTCCTCCTTGGCCATGCGATCCCAGTGGTACAACGGATTGCCCCAGCGCTGGCCGTCCACGGCCATCGCGTCGGGCGGGCAGCCGGCCACGACGGTGGGCTGGAAGTTCTCGTCCAGCGTGTACAGGTCGGGACGCGCCCACACGTCGGCGCTGTGGTGCGCCACGAAGATCGGCAGGTCGCCCATCAGGAACACGCCGCGGTCGTTGGCGTACCGCTTGATGGCGCCCAGCTGTGCGTCGAACTGCCACTGCACGAACCGCCAGAACGCGATCTCGCCGGCATGCTTCGTGCGCGCGGCCGCGAGCGCCGCGGCCTGGCGGCGCTGCAGGCCGCCCTCCCACTCCCACCAGGGCCTGCAGCCGGAGCTGGTCTCCAGCGCCATGAACAGCGCGTAGTCGTCCAGCCACGAGGCGTGCTTCGCGCCCCACGCGGCGAACGCGCCCTGCTCCGCCGCGTCGGCCCGCGCGGCGAAGCCCTTGGCGGCCGCGCGCAACTGGGCTATCCGCCACGGGATCACCTTGCCGTAGTCCACGCGATGCGCGTCGAAGCCGCCCTCCGGCAGCACGGGCGCGGCCAGCCAGCCCTTGGCCACCAGCGGCTCCAGCGCCACCATCAGCGGGCTGCCGGCGAACGCCGACACGCTCTGGTACGGCGAGTTCGCCGGCCCGATGGGCGCGGTGGGCAGCAGCTGCCAGATCGTCTGGCCGGCCGACACGAGCCAGTCGACGAACTGGAACGCGGCGGGGCCGAAATCGCCGATGCCGTGCGGGCCGGGCAAGGAGGTGGTGTGCAGCAGCACGCCGGCGGAACGTTTCTGGAGATCGATGCTCATGATGTCGATTGGCGGAGCACCACCAGCGCGCGGGCCGGGAGGTGCAGGGATTGGGTGAGGACGGCGCCGGGGGAGAGCTCGGCGCGCAGCACCAGGCTGGAGTCGAGCGCCAGATGCCAGAAGCCGGCCGGCAGGCGGAAGTCGAGCGCGCGATCCTCGCCGTTGAACAGCACCAGCAACGGCGGATCGGCCGGGGCGGCCGTGGTCGGCGCGGGGTCGATGCGGCACGCGAAAGCCTGGGCCTTCTCGTCGTGCCAGTCGACCGCGCCCATCTCGTGGCCGCGCGGGCTCAGCCAGGTGAGGCGCGGCGCGCCGGCACCCACCGCCGCGGTGGAACGCCAGTCGGAGGGCCGCAGCGTGACGTGCGCGCGGCGCAGCGCCAGCACCTCGGCGACGAAGGCCTGGAAATCCGTGTCGGCCGTCGTCCAGTCCAGCCACGTGAGCGGCCCGTCGTGGCAGTACGCGTTGTTGTTGCCCTGCTGGCTGTTGCCGATCTCGTCGCCGGCGCACAGCATGGGCGTGCCCTGGGCCAGCAGCAGCGTGGCCATCATCGCGCGCCGCACGCGGGCCCGCGTCGCCAGGATGCGCGGGTCGTTCGTGGGCCCCTCGGCGCCGAAGTTCGCGCTCGGCTCGCCGTCGCGGCCGTCGCGGTTGCCTTCGCCGTTGGCCTCGTTGTGCTTGCGCGAATGGCTGGCGAGGTCGGCCAGCGTATAGCCGTCGTGCACCGCCAGGAAATTCACCGACGCGAGCGGCGTGCGCTGGCCGTGGTTGAACAGGTCGCTGGAGGCCGTGAAGCGGCGCGCGAGCTCGCCGCGCCCCACCGCCTCGGGCGTGCCGCTGAACAGCCAGTAGCGGCGCACCGTGTCGCGGAACTTGTCGTTCCATTCGAGGAAACGGCCGGGGAAGCGGCCCACCTGGTAGCCGTCGGGCGCGGCGTCCCAGGGCTCGGCGATCAGGTGCACGCGGGCGAGGATCGGATCCTGGCGCAGCGCGGTGAAGAACGGCGCGTCGGGCTGGAAGCCCTGGCTCGTGCGCCCCAGCACCGGCGCGAGGTCGAACCGGAAGCCGTCGACCCCCATCTCCTGCACCCAGTAGCGAAGCGAATCGAGCACGAACTGCGTCACGCGCGGATGGGCCACGTTGATCGTGTTGCCGCAGCCGGTGAGGTTCTCCATGCGCCCCGCGTCGTCGGGCATCAGCCGGTACCAGCTCGCGTTGTCGATGCCGCGGAAGCTGATCGTGGGACCGGCCTCGTTGCCCTCCGGCGTGTGGTTGTAGACCACGTCCAGCACCACCTCCAGGCCGTGCTCGTGCAGCGTGGCCACCATCGCGCGGAACTCGGCGTTGACGGCGGCCGGATCGTCCGGCCGCGTCGCGAGGCGCGGGTCGGGGCAGAAGAAGCCCAGCGTGTTGTAGCCCCAGTAGTTGACGAGCCCGCGCCCGGCCAGCGCCGGCTCGTCGACGTGGTAGTGCACCGGCAGCAGCGACAGCGTGGTGACGCCCAGCGCCTTGAAGTGCGCCACCGACGCGGGATGCGCGAGGCCGGCGTAGGTGCCGCGCAGTTCCGGCGGCACGCCCGGCAGCTGCTTGCTGAAGCCCTTGACGTGCACCTCGTAGAGCACCACGTCGGCCGGATCGATTCGCGGCGCGTTGAGCCACCCGCGCGCGGGCGTGCCGGCGGGCGCGACGCGGGCCTTCAGCGCGCCGGCGGCGTTGTCGCGCACGTCGAAGGATTGCGGGCCGTCGGGGTGGCCCAGCTGGTAGCCGTGGTGCTCGGGCCGCCACTCGAAGCGGCCGACGATCTCGCGCGCGCACGGGTCGAGCAGCAGCTTGTTGGCGTTGAAGCGATGCCCCTTGCACGGGTCGTACGAGCCGTGCACGCGCAGGCCGTAGAGGGCGCCCACGCCGATGCCGGGCAGGAAGCCGTTGAACACGCCATCGTGCGGGCCATGCAGCTCGTAGCGCTTCAGCTCGGTGGCGCCGGCGGCGTCGAACAGGCACAGCTCCACGCGCTCGGCGTTCTGCGAGAACACGGCGAAGTTGACGCCGCCGTCGCGGACGTGCGCGCCCATCGGCTCGCAGCGCCCGGGCTGGGCGGTCGCGGGAATCGGAGTCATCTAGCCGGGAACGAGGTAGATCGTGGCCAGCGGCGGAACGACCAGCATGATGGACTGCGCGCGGCCGTGCGAGGCCACCGGCGTCACCGGCAGCACCGCCGACGCGTTGCCCACGTTGCCGCCGCCGTAGTGCGCCGAGTCGGTGTTGAGCACCTCGCGCCACCCGGTGGGGCCGTCGGGCACGCCCAGGCGCCAGCCGAACTGCGGCACCGGGGTCATGTTGCTGACGGAAATCATCAGGTGGCCCTCAGCGTCGCGCCGCACCCAGGCCAGCAGCGAGTGCGTGGCCTCGGTGGACTCGAGCCAGTCGAAGCCGAAGCCGTCGCAGTCCTGGCGGTGCATGGCCGGCAGCTCGCGGTAAAGCCTGTTCAGGTCGCGCACCAGGTGGCGCACGCCGGCGTTGCGCGCGTTGTTCGTGAGGTGCCAGGGCAGCTCGGCGTCGTGGTTCCACTCGCTGTCCTGGGCGAACTCCTGGCCCATGAACAGCAGCTTCTTGCCCGGGTGCGCCCACATGAAGCCGTAGTAGGCGCGCAGGTTGGCGAAGCGCTGCCAGTCGTCGCCGGGCATCTTGCTGATCAGCGAGCCCTTGCCGTGCACCACCTCGTCGTGCGACAGCGGCAGCAGGAAGTTCTCGCTGAACGCGTAGACCAGCCCGAACGTGAGCTTCTCGTGGTGCCAGCGGCGCTGCACGTGCGGCTGGCGCATGTACTGCAGCGTGTCGTGCATCCAGCCCATGTTCCACTTGAAATGGAAGCCCAGGCCGCCCGCGTAGGTGGGCTCGGTGACGTTGGGGAAGGTGGTGGATTCCTCGGCCATCGTCACGGCGCCGGGCGCCTCGGCGCCTATCGCCTCGTTGATGTGCTTGAGCAGCGAGATCGCCTCGAGGTTCTCGCGGCCGCCGTAGCGGTTGGGCAGCCACTCGCCGGAGGTGCGGCTGTAGTCGCGGTAGATCATCGACGCGACGGCGTCCACGCGCAACCCGTCGACGCCGTAGCGTTCGATCCAGAACAGCGCGCTGCCGGCCAGGAAGTTGCGCACCTCGGGGCGGCCGAAGTTGTAGATGTAGGTGTTCCAGTCGCGGTGGAAGCCCTCGCGCGGATCCTCGTACTCGTACAGCGCGGTGCCGTCGAAGCGGGACAGGCCGTGCGCGTCGACCGGGAAGTGCGCCGGTACCCAGTCGAGGATCACGCCGACGCCCTTCGCGTGGCAGGCGTCGACGAAGCGCGCGAAGCCCTCGGGCGGACCGAAGCGCGCGGTGGGCGCGAACATGCCCAGTGTCTGGTAGCCCCACGAGCCGTCGAACGGGAACTCGGTGATGGGCATCAGCTCCAGGTGCGTGAAGCCGAGGTCGGCCACGTAGGCCGGCAGTTCGGCCGCGAGCTCGTCCCAGGTCTTGAAGCCGCCGTTGACGTGGCGCCGCCACGAGCCCAGGTGCACTTCGTAGATGGAGACCGGCGCGTGGCGGTCGTTCATGCCGGCGCGCGAGGCCGGCAGCTCGCGCCGGGGCGGCAGCGCCGCGACCAGGCTGGCGCTGTCCGGGCGCAGCTGCGCGGCGCGCGCGTACGGGTCGGCCTTGAGCGGCTGCAGCGCGTCGTCGGGGCCGACGATCTCGTACTTGTAGCGATCGCCCTCCACCATGTGCGGGATGAACATCTCCCACACGCCCGAGCCGCCGCGAGAGCGCATCAGGTGGCGCCTGCCGTCCCAGTTGTTGAAGTCGCCCACCACGCTGACGCGGCGCGCATTGGGCGCCCACACGGCGAAGCGCACGCCCGCGACGGCGTGCGCGCCTTCGCCCGAACCTGGCAGGATCGTCATGGGCAGCGCGCCCAGCACCTCGTAGGGCCGCACGTGCGTGCCCTCGGCGAGCAGGTGCAGGTCGTCGTCGGAGATCAGCGGGCCGTACGAATACGGGTCGGCGTAGGTGCCCTCGACGCCGGAATCCCAGCGCACGCGCAGGCGGTAGTCGAAGCGCTCCGTGCGCCCCTCCATCTCGCCCTCGAACAGGTCGGAGCCCAGGCGGCGGCGCAGCGGGCCGACGGACGCGCCGGACACGTCGAGCACCTCCGCCGACACGGCCGCGGGCAGCAGCGCGCTCACCCACAGCCGGCCCTGGGGATCGGCATGCAGGCCCAGCACGGCGAACGGATCGTGATGGCGCGACCGGACGAGCGCGCTCAGATCGTCATCGGACAGCATCGGCCGCTCCTGTTCGACGATTCCCGTCATGGGCATCAGCGCGGGCCGGGCGCCGCCCAGACCTGCTCGATGTACTCGGCGATGGTGCGGTCGGTGCTGAACGCGCCCATGCCGGCGATGTTGCGCAACGCGCGCTCGGCCCAGGCCGCCGGCCGGCGATAGAGCGCGTCGACCTGCTCCTGCGCATGGACGTAGTCGGCGAAGTCGGCGAGCAGCATGTACGGGTCGCGATGCAGCAGCGGCTGCACGAGCGAGCGGTAGCGATCGGGTTCGCCCCACGAGAACACGCCGCCGCCGATGGCGTCGAGGACCTGCTGGAGGGATTGGTTTTCTTCCGCATACAGACGCGGATCGTATCCCCAGCTCTTCATCTTCGCGACGGCATCCGTACGGAGGCCGAACACGAACATGTTCTCCACGCCCATCGCCTCGGCCATCTCGATGTTGGCGCCGTCCCAGGTGCCGATGGTGAGCGCGCCGTTCATCGCGAACTTCATGTTGCCGGTGCCCGAGGCCTCGGTGCCGGCGGTGGAGATCTGCTCGCTCAGGTCGGACGCGGGCAGGATCACCTCGGCCAGGCTGACGCCGTAGTTGGGCAGGAACACCACCTTGAGCTTGTTGCCCACGCGCGGATCGGCGTTGACGACGCGCGCGACGTCGTGGATCAGCTGGATGGTGAGCTTGGCCGCGTGGTACGCGGAGGCGGCCTTGCCGGCGAAGATCACCGTGCGCGGCACCCAGTCGGCGTCCGGGCTGGCGACGATGGCCTGGTAGCGCGCCACCACGTGCAGCACGTTGAGCAGCTGGCGCTTGTATTCGTGGATGCGCTTGATCTGCACGTCGAACAGGCTGTCGGGCGAGATCGTGACGCCGAAGTCGCGCCGCACGCGCTGGGCCAGGAGTTCCTTGTTGGCGCGCTTGGTGGCGAGGAACTCCTCGCCGATCTTCCTGTCCGCCGCCAGGGCGCCCAGCGCCTTCAGGCCGACGAGGTCGGCGCGCCAGCCGGTGCCGATGTGTCGATCCAGCAGGTCGCACAGCGCGGGGTTGGCCTGCATCAGCCAGCGCCGCGGCGTGACGCCGTTGGTGACGTTGAGGAAGCGCTCCGGCCACATGGCCGCGAAGTCGGCGAAGATGGTCTGCACCATCAGGCGCGAATGCAGCGCCGACACGCCGTTGACCTTGCCGGAGGCGACGATGGCCAGCGAGGCCATGCGCACGCGGCGTTCGCCGTTCTCGTCGATCAGCGACATGCGCGCGATCAGCCCGGTGTCGCCGGGGAAACGCGCGCCGACCTCGTCGAGGAAGCGGCGGTTGATCTCGTAGATGATCTCGAGGTGGCGCGGCAGCAGCTCCTCGAACATGCGCACCGGCCAGGTCTCCAGCGCCTCGGGCATCAGCGTGTGGTTGGTGTAGCTGGTGGCCTGCGTGGTGACGGCCCAGGCCTCTTCCCAGCCCATGCTGTAGACATCCAGCAGCAGGCGCATCAGCTCGGCCGGGGCCAGCGCCGGGTGCGTGTCGTTCAGGTGGACGACGTTGTGGCGGCCGAAGGTGTCGATCTCGGCGTGCTCGCGCAGGTGGCGCGCGACCATGTCCTGCAGCGACGCGCTGCACAGGAAGAACTCCTGCTTCAGCCGCAGCTGGCGGCCGGCGGCGGTGGAGTCGTCCGGGTACAGCACCCAGTTGAGCGTGTCCGCGGCCTCGTAATGCTGCCCGGCGGCCAGGTGATCGCCGCGGCAGAACATCGCGAAGTCGATGGCGCGCGAGGGCTGCGCGTGCCACTGGCGCAGCGTGGACACGCGCTCGGTGGCGTGGCCCGGCACGACGAAGTCGCAGGCCTGGGCGACGATCTCCTCGGCCGGCTTCCAGGCGCGATGGCCGCCGGAGCTCTCGACGACGCCGCCGAAGCCCACCGGATAGCGCAGTTCGGCGCGCACGAACTCCCACGGGTTGCCGTGCTTCAGCCACTCATCGGGCAGCTCCACCTGCCGGCCCTCCTGGATGGCCTGCGCGAACATGCCGTGCGCATACCGCAGGCCGTATCCGAAGGACGGCAGCTCCAGCGTGGCGAACGAGTCGAGGAAGCAGGCGGCCAGCCGGCCGAGGCCGCCGTTGCCGAGCGCGGCATCGGGCTCCTGCTCGAGCACACCGGCGAGCGCGCCGGCACCCGCGCGCGAGGCCAGCGCCGCCTTCAGGGCGTCCTCGAGGCCCATCACCGACAGGGCGTTGCGCAGCGCGCGCCCCATCAGGAACTCCATCGACAGGTAGTGGACGCGGCGCACGCCGCGGGCGCGCTTCGCGTCGGCCGCCTGCGTGGCGGCCCAGCGGTCGGCGAGCATCGGCCTGCAGGCGACGACGGCGGCGCGCAGGCAGGCGTCGGGCGACGGGGCGTCGCTGCGTTGCGAGAGTTCGCGTTTGAAGGCAGAGGTGAATTCTTGGCTCAAGGCGGGGTCTGCTGAGTCGCCTGCGCGCGCCCGGACGGGCTCGTGCGCCGGAGCGGCGACGGTTGTCTTGCTCATTGCGGGAGATCCTTTGGCGGAGTCGGGCAGGAGGGACGTGCGTCAGCCGCCCGACTGAACAGCAGCGAGTATCGCGTGTCTCCGGGAGTTTGTGTAGTTATCCTACAGAGGGTTATCCCTGAGCGGGGAGGAAAAATCGTTTTTCACAGGAAGGAAATGAATGTACTTTAAGTAGTTACGCATTGTTGGGAGGACAAGTTGACTGTATATTCTCTACATTCCGCACCACGGCTGACCCAAAGGCGTCGTTGCGGCTATCCCAAGAAACATGCAGCGGACGTGGCTCAGGCCACCGGCCGAGGAGACAAGACGAAGTGGCACACGTTCAGCTCATGAAGGTGCAGAAGGCGTTCGGCGAGATCCAGATCCTGCGGGACATCGATCTCGAGATCCGCGACGGCGAGTTCATGGTGTTCGTCGGCCCGTCGGGCAGCGGCAAGTCCACCCTGCTGCGCAGCATCGCCGGCCTGGAGGACATCACGGGCGGCACGCTGGCCATCGGCGGCAAGATCGTCAACGACGTCCCGCCGGCCGAGCGCGGCATCGCGATGGTGTTCCAGTCGTACGCGCTCTACCCGCACATGAACCTGTACGACAACATGGCGTTCGGGCTGAAGATCGCCAAGGTCGGCAAGGACGAGATCCACCGCCTGGTGCACCAGGCCGCGAAGATCCTCAACATCGAGCACCTGCTCGATCGCAAGCCCAAGGCCCTGTCGGGCGGCCAGCGCCAGCGCGTGGCGATCGGGCGCGCCATCGTGCGCAAGCCCGAGGTGTTCCTGTTCGACGAGCCGCTGTCCAACCTCGACGCGGCCCTGCGCGTGCGCATGCGCTACGAGTTCGCGAAGCTGCACGAGGACCTGAAGACCACGATGATCTATGTCACGCACGACCAGGTCGAGGCGATGACGCTGGCCGATCGCATCGTCGTGCTGGCCGCGGGCCGCATCGAGCAGGTGGGCTCGCCGCTGGAACTCTACGAACACCCGGACAACCTGTTCGTGGCGGGCTTCATCGGCTCGCCCAAGATGAACTTCCTGGCCGCGACGGTGGTCTCGGCCGACGCCGGCGCCGCCGTCGTGCAGTTGGAGACCGGCGCGCAGATCCGCTGCGAGGTCGACGCCGCGGGCGCCCGCCCCGGCGACAAGGTGACGCTGGGCGTGCGCCCCGAGCACTTCGAGGCCGCGGCCGCCGGCCAGTCCGGCAACGCGATCGCCACCACGGTCACCTTCGTCGAATCGCTGGGCAGCACCACGCACGCGTACTGCGACTACCCGGGCGCGGCCGAGACGCTGGTCTGCGAGCTCGACGGCGCAACGCGCCTGCGCAACGGCGCGGCGCTCGCGCTGTCGATTCCCGCCGCCCGCGCCTACCTGTTCGACGCCGGCGGCCACGCCTTCCGCCGCCACGTCGCCGACGCGCGGCAAGAGGCCGCATGAGCCATCGCGACACCCTGCGCCGCGTCGCGGCGTGCGCCGCCGCGGCCACTATCGCGGTCACGCCGGTCGCACAGGCGGCCGAGCCGCTCAAGCTGCTCGTCTGGATCAACCCCGACAAGGGCTACAACGGCCTGCAGAAGGTCGGCGACCACTACACGGCCGACACCGGCGTGCAGGTGGTGGTGCAGCACCCCGACGACGCGCCGTCCAAGTTCCAGGCCGCCGCCGGCGCCGGGAAGGGCCCCGACATCTTCTGCTGGCCGCACGACCGCGCCGGCGAATGGGCCAAGTCCGGCCTCATCGTGCCCGTGAAGCCGCGCCGGTCGCTGCACGACCAGATCGAGGAATCGGCCTGGGACGCCTTCCAGTACCAGGGCCGCACCTGGGGCTATCCGCTGTCGATCGAGGCCATCGGCCTGATCTGGAACAAGGCGATGCTCAAGGCCGCGCCCACCACCTGGGACCAGGTCGTGGCCATCGACAGGGATCTCGCCGCGCGCGGCAAGAAGGCCATCCTCTGGGACTACAACAAGAGCTTCTTCACCTGGCCGCTGCTGGCCGGCTCCGGCGGCACCATCTTCGCGAAGAAGGCCGACGGCAGCCTCGACACCGACTCGGTGGGCGTCAACGCGCCCGGCGCGGTGCAGGCCGCCACGATGCTGCAGAACCTGATCCGCACCGGCGTGCTGCCCAAGGGGGCTGGCTATTCCGAGATGGAAGGCGCGTTCAACCGCGGCGAGATCGCGATGATGATCTCGGGCCCGTGGGCCTGGGACAACGCCAGGAAGAGCCACATCGACTTCGGCGTGGCCCCGCTGCCCGCGGTCGACGGCCACGAGCCCAAGCCCTTCGTGGGCGTGCTGGGCTGCATGATCGCCGCGCCCAGCCGGAACAAGGACCTCGCGCGCGACTTCCTCGAGAACTACGTACTGACGCTGGACGGCCTGCGCACCATCAACGCCGACGTGCCGCTGGGCACGCCCGCCAACAAGGCCTACTTCGCCGAGCTGAAGAGCGACCCGCACATCGCCGCGACGATGGACAACGCGCGCCGCGGCGAGCCGGTGCCCAACATCCCCGAGGTGGGCAAGTTCTGGACGGCGATGGACGCCGCCCTCGAAGCCGTGACCAACATGCGCCAGTCGCCGCAGGACGCCCTCGACGGCGCCAAGGCGCGGATCCTCGTCAAGTGAGCGCAATGAAGACATTCGACTGGAAGCGCGCAGCGGGCGCCGGCGTGGCGGCCCTCGCCGCCATCGCGGGCCTGTGGCTCGTCGCCGCCATCTACTCCGCCGGCCAGACCATGCTGGCGCTCGGCGCCCTTGCGCTGCTCGCGGCCGGCCTCCACGTGTACGCGTCGCGCGCCGCGATCGCCTGGCGCTACCTGTTCCCCGGCGTGGTGGGCATGCTGCTGTTCGTGGCCTTCCCGCTGGTCTACACGATGTGGATAGGCTTCACGAACTACTCGTCCACGCACCTGCTGAGCCAGGCGCGCGTGAAGGCCTACCTGCTGGAGCAGACCGTGCCGGACGAGGAGCATTCGCTCGAGTTCACGCTGCATCCCGAGGGCGATGGCCTGCGGCTGGTGCTGGCGCCGTACGACGCCGCGTCCGGCACGCAGCGCTTCGTCTCCGCGCCCCTGAAACTGAAAGGCGACAAGGCCGCAACGGCGGCCATGAGCGCCCTCCCCGCCGATCTCGCGCTCACGCCCGCGCTCTCCACGCGCGACGCGCTCGCGCATCGCGCCGCGCTGATGGCGCTCAAGCTCGAGCTGCCTGACCACCACGTGCTGGGCTACGCCGGCGTGCACGAGTTCGGCCCCTCTGCCGCGGTCTGGCACGAGAACGCCGACGGCTCGCTGCTGCGCCTGGACGATAGGAAGACCTACTGGCCCGACACCAGCGAGGGCTTCTACAAGGCCGCCGACGGCGATCGGCTGCAGCCCGGCTTCAAGGTGGCGGTGGGCTTCGCGAACTACGCGCGCATGCTGGCCGACCAGGAGTTCCGCGGCCCGTTCGTGTCCATCTTCGCGTGGACGGTGGTGTTCGCCGCGCTGTCGGTGGCGTTCTCGCTGGCGGTGGGCTGCACGCTGGCCGTGCTGCTGAACTGGGAAGGACTGCGCTTCCGGACGCTGTACCGCACGCTGCTGTTCCTGCCCTACGCGGTGCCCGGCTTCATCTCCATCCTCGTGTTCAAGGGCCTGTTCAACCAGAACTTCGGCGAGATCAACGCCATCCTCGACGCGGTCTTCGGCATCAAGCCGGCCTGGTTCGCCGACCCGATGCTGGCGCGCGCGATGATGCTCGTCGTCAATACCTGGCTCGGGTATCCGTACTTCCTGGTGCTGTGCACGGGCCTGCTCAAGGCGATTCCCGTCGACCTCTACGAGGCCTCGGCCATCGCCGGCGCCAGGCCGCTCACCAACTTCTTCAGGATCACCGCGCCGCTGATCGTCAAGCCGCTGTCGCCGCTGATCATCTCGGCCTTCGCGTTCAACTTCAACAACTTCGTGCTGGTCTCGCTGCTCACCAACGGCCGCCCCGACTTCCTCAACACGAAGATCCCCGCGGGCACCACCGACATCCTGGTGTCGTACACCTACCGCATCGCGTTCCTCGACTCGGGCCAGAACTTCGGCCTGGCCGCCGCGATCTCCACGGTGATCTTCTTCCTCGTCGCGATGCTGTCGTTCGCGAACCTGCGCGTCGCCGCCCGCAACGCAAGAAAATAGGAACGCCCCAAAGTGCCCATCGTCACCGGCAAGAACCAGCGCTGGCGCGTCCTCGGCGCGCACGCCTTCCTCATCGTCCTGCTGATCGTCACGCTGTTCCCGCTCGCGGCGGTGATCTCGATCTCGCTGCGTCCCGGCAACTTCGCCAACGGCTCGCTGATCCCGCGCGAGATCAGCTTGGAGCACTGGAAGCTGGCGCTCGGGTTCGCCGTGACCACACCCGACGGAATCGTCATCCAGCCGCCGTTCCCGGTGCTGCGCTGGCTGTGGAACTCGATCAAGGTGGCCACGATCGCGTCGGCGCTGATCGTGGCGTTCTCCACCACCGCGGCCTACGCGTTCGCGCGCCTGAAGTTCGCGTTCAAGATGCCCATCCTCAACAGCATGCTGCTGCTGCAGATGTTCCCGCCGGTGCTGGCGCTGGTGGCCATCTACGCGATTTTCGAGACCATCGGCAACTACGTGCCGGCGCTGGGCCTGGAGACCCACGGCGGCCTGATCGTGGCCTACCTCGGCGGCGTCGCCACGCACGTCTGGACGATACGCGGCTACTTCGAGACCATTCCCGTGGAGATCGAGGAATGCGCCAAGGTGGACGGCGCCTCGCACTTCCAGGCCTTCTTCCGCGTGCTGCTGCCCATGGCGGTGCCCATCCTGATGGTCGTGTTCGTGCTGGCCTTCGTGGGCACCATCATCGAGTACCCGGTGGCCTCCATCCTGTTGCGCGAGGAGTCCAACCTCACGCTGGCCGTCGGCTCCAAGTACTACCTGGCCGACCAGAAGTACCTGTGGGGCGACTTCGCCGCGGCGGCCGTGCTGTCGGGCCTGCCGATCACCGTCGTCTTCCTCGCCGCGCAACGCTGGATCGTGTCGGGACTCACCGCCGGGGGCGTGAAGGAATGAACCGCGCGACGCTCGCGGCCCTCCTGCCGCTCGCCTTCGCCGCCGCCCACGCGCTCGCCGCCGACTGCCATCCCGACCCGCTGCAAGGCCGCACGCTCTACCTGCGCGGCAGCTTCAACAACTGGGGCGCGGAGGACGACTCGGCGCTGCGCTGGCTCTGCGATCACTGGGAGATCGTGGGACGGCTCGAGGGCGAATTCACGTTCAAGGTCGGCGACGAGGACTGGTCCGCCGACGCCGATTTCGGCGCCGCGGGCGACGCGCCTCTGAAGGCCGGCGCGCCCATCACGCTCGCTCGCAAGGGCGCGGCGATCAAGGCCGGCCTCCACGGCATGGAGCGCATCACGCTCATGCCCGCGGCATCGCCGGAGGGCACGCCCACGCTGCTGCTCACCGACCTGCCGCCCGACACGCCCATGCCCGGGCCACCGGCGTCGACGATCACCGATCCGGTCGCCCTGAGCCTGGCCTTCGACTCCCGGAGCCTCGCCGACAAGAGGCCCTACGGCGCCGTGACCACGGGCACCGACATCGCGTTCTCGTTGTCCGCGCTGCCCGGCGTCGAGCAGGCGACGCTGGTGGTGGAGAAGCGCCGCCTCGAAGGCGACCAGACCATCGACGAGTACGCGGCGCTCGCCCGCGTGCCGCTCGCGCGCACCAGCGACGGCGCGCGCGAGCGCTGGAGCGGCCACTTCCGCTTCGACGCCGCGGCCGTCCACGGCTACTGGTTCGAGGTGAAGGTGGGCGGCCGGACGCTGGTCTTCGAGAACAACGCGACGCCCCTGTACTGGACGCGCGAGAAGGGCACCGGCGGCGTGGGTACCGTGGCCGAGATGCCCGCGTCGGACAGGCGCATCCGCCGCTATCGCCAGACGGTCTACGCGCCCTATTCCGTGCCGGCCTGGGCCCGCGACGCCGTCTACTACTACATCTTTCCCGAGCGCTTCCGCAACGGCGACCGGCGCAACGACCCGAAGCCGGGCGTCGACAAGTTCCACGACAAGACCGTGGAGTTCCACGCGAACTGGAACGACAAGCCGTGGCGCCCGAACTCCGGCGACGGCAGCGACGACCAGTGGAGCAACGACTTCTTCGGCGGCGACATCGCCGGCATCATCGAGAAGCTCGACTACATAAAAAGCGTCGGCGCCAACACGCTGTACATCACGCCGATGTTCACCGCGGCCAGCAACCACAAGTACGACACGGCCGACTGGAAGCACATCGACCCGCACTTCGGCACCAACGCCGACTTCCAGCGCCTGTGCCGCGAGGCCGCGAGGCGCGGCATCCGCGTGATCCCCGACGCGTCGCTGAACCACTCCGGCGCCGACTCCATCTACTTCGACCGCTACGGCACGCGCGGCGGCCGCGGCGCGTTCGAGGGCGGCCACATCAACCGGGCCTCGCCTTGGGCCGGCTGGTACACGTTCGACGCGACGCAGGCGGAACCCGACAGGCAGTACAAGGGCTGGCTGGGCGTCTCCGACCTGCCCGAGCTGAACAAGGCCGACGCGTCGTACCGCGACTTCGCCTACCGCGCGCCCGATTCGGTGACCCGCACGTGGCTGGAACTCGGCGCGTCGGGCTGGCGCATGGACGTCGCGCCGTGGGTGCCGGACGACTTCTGGCGCGAGTGGCGCAGCGTGGTCAAGCGCACCCGGCCGGATGCGCTCACCGTGTCCGAGACCTGGTGGGACGCCTCCAAGTTCTTCCTCGGCGACGAGTTCGACTCGACGATGAACTACATCTTCCGCAACGCGGTGCTGGACTACGCCAACGGCGGCGACGCGCACCGCATGATGGCCAACCTCGAGCACCTGCGCGAGGCCTATCCGCCGCAGAGCTTCAACGCGCTGATGAACCTGCTGTCGACGCACGACACCGCGCGATCCCTGCACGAGCTCGGCGACGTCGACGGCAAGGCCACGCCGGCCGACGTGGCGACCGCCAAGCAGAAGCTGCGGCTGGCGGTGTTCTTCCAGATGACCTATCCGGGCGCGCCGGCCATCTTCTACGGCGACGAGGTGGGCGTCACCGGCGGCCCCGATCCGATGAACCGCGGCACCTATCCCTGGGCCGATCTCGGCGGCCATCCCGACAACGCGATGCTGGCCGACTTCCGGCGCCTGACGACGCTGCGCCGCGACCTGCCGGTGCTGCGCCACGGCACGCTGCTGGCGCCGCTGCACGTGGATGAGCACGTGGTGGTGCTGGCGCGCCGCGACGGTGCCGCCTGGGCCATCACCGCGATCAACAACGGCGCGGCGCCCCAGGCCGTCACCGTCGCCCTGCCCGCCGGCGCGCCCGCACGCGCGTGGACGGACGCGCTCGACGCGCACGCCGTCCGCGCGGACGCGCGGGCGCGCACGCTCACGCTGGTGGTGCCGGCGCGCTTCGGGTCCATCGTCATCGCGCATTGAAAGGTCCGTTCGCGATGGATTCCTGGCTGGACGAACAAGGCCGGCTGTTCAACCCGCGGCCCCGGGTCCGCGTGCTGCCGCTGGGCACCGATCGGCCCTGCGTGATCGTGGACGACGTGCTCGCCAATCCGCAGGGCGTGGTCGACTGGGCCGCCGGCCAGCGCTTCGTCGAGCCGGTGGGCTATCCCTATCCCGGCCTGGTGCTGGACCTGCCGCAGGATGCCGCGCGCCGGGTCACCGACCTGTTCGACCAGCACGCACGCGGACACCTCGGCGGCCGGCGCACGCTCGGCACCACGTTGCGCCTGGCCATGGTGACGACGCCGCCGCGGCACCTCGATCCGCGCCAGTGGCAGTGTCACCGCGACCGGGTGTCCAACGACCCCGCCGCGGCACTCTATGCGGCCTCCGTGCTGTACCTGTTCCAGGATGCGCTGCTGGGCGGCACCAGCTTCTACCGCCCCCGGCGCTCCGAGCCCGAGATGAACCGGATGCTGGTCGACTGCCACCAGCTGGACGCGAAAGCCTTCGGCGAGCGCCACGGGCTGCGGGCCGGCTACATGGACGGCAGCAACGCGTATTTCGAACGCGTGGCGAGCGTGCCCGCGGCCTGGAACCGCATGATCTTCTACGACGGCGGCATGTTCCATTCCGGCGACATCGGGCTCGACCGCCCGCACTCGCTGGACGCCGATCCGCGCGGGGGCCGGCTGACGATGAACGGCTTCTTCACCTGCAAGCCCGCGGCGCGCTGAAGGCCGCCGCGGCGGGCCGGGATCAGGTCAGTTGCAGTCGTCGACGCCGGCGACCACGCCGCCCTGCTGCTGGGCCTGGCAGCGCGCGGAGGCGCGTGCCTGCGCGCGTCTCTGCTGTTCCTTGAGGCGGTCGGCCTCGTTCTGGAATTTCCTGGCGTTGTCCAGGTCGGCCTGCAGGTTGGGGGCGTTGGCCGGCCGCGTGATGGTGGTGATGTTGTCGTCGCCCACCTTCAGGAACGTGAAGAACGTGGCCTTGGCGCCGCTGGGCCAGACGGCCGTCACGTCGGGCGTGCGGATCTGGCCGCCGCCAGCATCGGCCGTGTAGGTGCGCATCACCGGCGCCAGGCCGATGGGCTGGCCGCCTTCGAACAGCGTGGCGCCCTCCGGCGAGGTCTGGTAGGTCAGCTTCGCCCGAGGCGGCGAGGAGGCGCAGCCCGCGAACAGGACGATCGCTGCGGCCGCGGCCGCGCGAGAGAGCAAGCGATTCATCTTCTTTCCCCTGGAAGTTCAAGCCGCCCCGATGGGGGCGGCGGCGCAGTGGTCTGCGATGTACCGTGCGTGCGTCGGCATTGCGTTCGCGCACGCACCAATGACGCCACCCACCTCGTCGAGGAACCTGGCGATTTCCTCTTCCGACACCAGGTCGGTCAACGGGTGGTAGGAGGCGGGAGTCAGGCGCTGGCCATGCATCACCTGGAGCCAGCTGGGCTTGGTGAACAGTTCCTCGCCCTCGCGGAAGACCCGGCCGTCGGCCTTGAACAGGTCCATGCGCGCCTGCAGCGCCGGCGGCACGGCCATCTCGCGGCAGTAGTTCCAGAACGGGCTGTCGGTGCGCTCGGTGGCCTTGTAGTGCAGCACGACGAAGTCGCGCACCCATTCGAACTCGTTGCGCATCATGCGGTTGTATTCGTCCGTCACCGCCGCATCGAAGCCCCTGGACGGGAAGTACGTGAGCAGGTGCGCGATGCCCATCTGCACCAGGTGGATGCTGGTGGATTCCAGCGGTTCGATGAAGCCGCTGGCCAGTCCGATGGCCACGACGTTCCTGTTCCACGCCTTCGAGCGCCGGCCGGTGGTGAAGCGCAGCGTGCGCGGCTCGGCCATCGGCTCGCCGTCGAGGTTGTGCATGAGCACCGACGTGGCCTCGTCCTCGCTGATGAACCTGCTGCAGAACACGTGGCCGTTGCCGATCCGGTGCTGCAGGGGGATGCGCCACTGCCAGCCGGACTCGCGTGCGGTCGCGCGCGTGTAGGGCACGAGTTCGGGCGCGGAGGCGCAGGGCACGGCCACCGCGCGATCGCAGGGCAGCCAGTGCGACCAGTCCTCGTAGCCGGTCTTGAGCGCCTCCTCGATCAGCAGGCCGCGGAAGCCCGAGCAGTCGATGAACAGGTCGCCCGCGACCACCTCGCCGGACTTCAGCGTCACCGACGAGACGTGGCCGTCGCCCTCGCGCGTCTGCACGCTCGTGATGCGGCCCTCGATGCGCCTGACTCCGCGCGCCTCCGAGTACTTGCGCAGGTAGCGCGCGTACAGGTGGGCATCGAAGTGGAACGCGTAGCGGATCTGCGACAGCGGCGAGTTGGGCATGTCCATGCGCGGGCGCATGAACTTGTTCTGCTGGCAGGCCGCGTTGCAGATCGCGTACTTGTCGAGCTCCTGGGCCTTGCCGGCGAGATGCTGCTTGAGCCAGTACTGGTGGAAGTCCACCGTCCACAGCGGCTTGCCCAGGTCGCCGAAGCCGTGCAGGTAGCGGTCGCCGACGCGGCCCCAGTTCACGAACTCGATGCCCAGCTTGAACGTGGCCTGGGTCGCGCGAACGAACTCATCCTCGTCGATCTCCAGCATGCGGTTGAACAGCGAGATCATCGGAATCGTCGCCTCGCCGACGCCGATCGTTCCGATCTCGTCGGACTCGACGAGCTGGACGTCGTGCCGGCCGCGCAGCACCTTGGCCAGCGCCGCCGCGGTCATCCAGCCCGAGGTGCCACCGCCGACGATGACGATGGCCAGCCGGCCTGCTTCACTCATGGATGTGCTCCTGGCGCAGAAAGGACAAGACCCTTGCCGACATGCATCGTGCAAGGGTCCGGGGGGACACGCTGTCGTCCGTGAAGACTGTACGGCAGCGTGCCCGGGTCGCAATCAGAACTTGTACGAGACCATCAGGTCGGCCGTCGCGCCGGTGTTGTTGGTCACGTGGTTCGATCCGTCGAAGTTCGACTCCCTGTAGATCGGCTTGTTCAGGTTGTTGCCTTCCAGGCGCACGGCCAAGCCCTTGAGCCAGCCGTCCTGTACCTCGTAGCCCACCTGCGCCGAGATCCACTTCTGCGACTCGATGTATTCCAGCGTCGGATAGCCGCCCACCTGGGTGTTGGTCACGGGACCGACGTAGCGCGAACGCATGTTCTCGGCGATGAAGGCGCTGAAACCGGCGCGCTCGTAGTACATCATCAGCTTCTTGTTGATGTGCGACAGGCCCGGCAGGCCGATCGTGCCGGCGTTCGCCGGCGTGATCGGGTTCAAGCCGATGGTGTTGGGCGCCCGCACCGAGCTGGTCGTATCGGACCAGCTGGCGTTCACGCCGAAGCCCTCCAGGTAGTGGGTCAACATGCTGAACGGCAGTTGCGCCGTCAGCTCGACGCCCTTCAGGTTGCCGCCGCTGCCGTTGACGCTGCGCGTGTAGGTGCCGATGTAGCTGCCGTTGCCGGGCGTGATGCCCAGCGCCTGAGCCGCCTGGGTGAAGTCGTAGTCGGTGTCGGTCTTCGAGATGATGTAGCTGTCAAGGTGCTTGTAGAACAGCGCGCCGCTCAGGTAGCCTTCCTTGTTGGCGAAGTACTTCTCGTAGGACACGTCCAGCGCCTTGGCCTTGAACGGCCTCAGGTCGGGGTTGCCGCCGGAGCCGCTCAGCGCGCCATGGCCCGAGGGCACGGTGGGGTTCACCGCCGTCTGGTCGTAGGACAGGGTGAACGAGTTGCGCAGGTCGGTCAGCGTGTTGCGCGCGATCTGGATGCCGGCGCCGAAGCGCAGCAGGTTGTCGTTGCCCAGGTCGGCCACCAGGTTCAACGACGGCAGCACGTTGCTGTAGGTGGTGCCCGCGGAGCTCAGCGTGCTGGCCGGGTTGACCGTCGTTGCGCCGCCGCCGATGTCGGCACGGTAGCCGGAGGAACGCTGGTCGGTGAAGACGTATTGCAATCCGAGGTTGCCGCGCAGGGGAATATGGGCGACCTCGCTATCGATGTCGAGCTTGCCGTACGCCGTGGTGACCTGCTCGCGGACGTTCCAGCTCTTGGACAGGATGTCGTTGTTGTAGTTCGACAGCAGCTTCGCGCCGCTGATCACGTCCAGGCCCGGGTCGAAGGCCAGCAGGTTGAGGCCGGTGCCGCCCACGTTGTGCTCCACGTAGCTGCCGGACGGGAACGCGATGGGGTCGTATCCGCCGTTGGTGCTGGAGTTGATGAACGCGTCGAAGTTCGCGCGATCCTTGGTGCGGGTCGTCAGGTTGGCGCCGAACTGGAGCGCGCTGAATGCGCCGTCCTGCAGGTCATGCGTGAAGTCCAGGCGCGCGGCGTCGATCTTGTCGACCGTGGTCGGGCCCTTGTAGTAGCCGTCCTGCGGCACATAACCGGGAGACCCGGCGCTGCCGGTGTTGCTCCAGCCCGACTGGTCGCGGATCACGATCTGCGACGGGTCGAGGTAGGCCGAAGGATTGCCCGCCGTCAGGCCCTTGAGGTTGCCGTTGCCGTCGCTGGTGAAGCTCAGCGTGTCGGCCGAGGTGAGGCCGGCGTAGTACTCGACGTCGCGCTCGACGCGCTTGGCCGAGTTGTGGCTCAGGTCGCCGCTGACGTGCCAGGTGTCGCCCAGCTTGACCTCGTTGCGCCAGCCGAAGGATTGCAGCGTGTCGTTGTCGAAGACGCGCTCGTTGTCGTCGATCATGCCACCCGGGTTGGCGCCGAGGTTGAACGTGCCGGAGATGACGTGGCCGTTGGCGTCGAGCGTCGCGTTCGTGATGTCGCGGCCGCCGAGAGGCACCTGCATGTAGGAGGTCTTGAGCGCGGTGATGATCTTCGCGTGGAAGATGTCCACCTCGCTGCGGAACCTGTCGTTGGGACGGAACTCGAGCACGGCGGCCACGCCATCGCGCTTGTCGCGCTGGTGGGTGTTGTAGACCTTGATGCCATTGCCGAAGCCAGGCACGTTGATGCTGTCGTAGCCAGTGGGGGATGCGGCATCCGGCTTCCCGAGATTCTTGCCGCTGGCGTCGAACACCTGGTGGTCGGCGCCGCCCCAGTTGCCCGAGCCCACCGAGTTGGTGAGGCCGGACTTGTGCACGTAGCCAATCGCGACGCCGATCGTGCGGTTGGCGAACTGGTCGACGTAGTTCAACGAATACTGGCTGCCGTGGCCGAGCGCGCCCGGCAGGCCGCGGCCGGTCTCGGTCTTCGTGCCGCTGACCGCGAAGACGCGCTTGGGCATCATCAGCGGGTCGATCAGCTTGTTGTCGATCGTGCCGGCCAGGCCGGCCGTCATCAGCGTCGAATCGGCGGTCTTGTAGACGGTCGCGCCGGACAGCAGTTCGACGGGGTAGACGCTCAGGTCGGACGCGCGGCTGTCGCCGGTGCTGGTCTGCTCGCGGCCGTTCAGCAGGTAGCCGTTGAAGTCCGGGCCGAGGCCGCGGATGCTGACATTGGTGGCGTTGCCGTTCTTGTCGCGCTGCGCGGTGACGCCGGGCAGGCGCGCCAGCGATTCGGCGATCGTCGTGTCGGGCAGCTTGCCGATGTCTTCCGAGGAGATCGCCTCGACGATCTGGTCGGAGTTCTTCTTCACCGAGATCGCGGCCTCGATGCCGCGGCGAATGCCGGTGACGAGAACCTGTTGCGTCTCGGGCGCCGAAGCGGCGGCGGCCGGCCCGGGGGCGGCGGCAGCTTGCGCCTGCGCGTAGACCGATCCGGTCGCGGCCAGGGCGACGAGGGCCCCCGCCGTGGCCTGACCTGCGAATGCCATGGTCGGCTTGAGCTTGAAAGCGGCCGCCGAGCGCTTACCCATTGTGTTGTTCACCAGCTTGTCTCCTAAGTTCTGCGGATTGCCAAGAAGTGGCGCCCCGGTCGATACGAAGTGTTTGTAGTCAAACGACCCCTATCCGTTGAAGGCCGAAAATCGGATGTTGTAAAACTAGATCACCAGATTCTCGACGGAAGTTTACCGATCTTTTACGCCTTTGCAATGGGCTCTGTCCTGTGAAACGTCACGATTTGGTGCCCGCGACACGGGTAGAAACACGGGGGTCGCACCGTGTTGATGCATCTGAGTGCTGGTTCACCCCAAGACACTTATGTAGCTTAATTACTTAACGTGAAGACGTTTTGTAGCCGCTTCCGGATCTCCTGCCGAGCTCCTCGCCAGTGGAACCGTTTCCGCCGAGTGCGAAAACGCGCCGCGGAAGCCCGACAATCACTGCATGAATGCGGAAAGCACCCAAGACGTGAAAGTCAGCCCCTGGTCACCGGCCTCCGCCCTGGAGCCCCGGCTGCTTGCCGACATCGGCGCCACCTACGCGCGCTTCTGCGTGGAGGACTCGCCCGGGCACTTCAACCATGTCGTCGTGTTCCCCTGCGCCGATTTCGCCGGCTTCGCCGACGTGGTGCAGGCCTACCTGCGCGGCCTCGAGGGCCCGCCGCCGCGACACGCAGCCGTCGCCATCGCCAACCCGATCAACGGCGACGCGGTGCAGATGACCAACCGCGACTGGGCGTTCTCCATCGAGCGCGTGCGCCAGCAACTGGGCCTGGCCACCCTGCTGGTGGTCAACAACTTCACCGCGCTCGCGATGGCGCTGCCGGGCCTGCAGCCGGGCCAGCGCGTGCAGGTGGGCGGCGGCGAGGCCCAGGCCGACGGCGCGATCGCGCTGCTGGGCCCGGGCACGGGCCTGGGCGTCTCGGGCCTGGTGCCGGCGGAGGATCGCTGGTCGACGCTCGCCACGGAAGGCGGCCACGTCAGCTTCGCGCCGAACGACGAGCGCGAGCTGAAGGTGCTGCAACACGCCTGGAAGCACCTGCCCCACGTCTCGGCAGAGCGGCTGATCTCCGGCCCCGGCATCGAGCTGATCCACGAGGCGCTCACCGCCGGCACGTCGCAGGGTGGCCAGCGCCTGACCACCGCCGAGATCGTGCGGCGCGCCGTGGCGCGCACCGACCAGGCCAGCGTGGACGCCATCGACTGCTTCTGCGGCATGCTGGGCAGCTTCGCCTCCAACCTCGCGCTGACGCTGGGCGCCTCCGGCGGCGTCTACATCGGCGGCGGCATCGTGCCGCGCCTGGGCGAACTGTTCGAGCGCTCGCCGTTCCGCAGCCGCTTCGAGGCCAAGGGCCGGTTCTCGGCGTGGCTGGCGAAGATCCCCACCTTCGTGCTGACGGCCGACAACCCGGCCTTCCGCGGCCTGTCGCTGCTGCTGGCCGAGCACGTGCCCGACACCAGCACCAACAGCCCGCTGCTCGATCGCGTGCGCATGTCGCGCGACACGCTCACGCCGGCCGAGCGCCGCGTGGCCGACGTGGTGCTGGGCAACCCGCGCTCGCTGCTCAACGACGCCATCGCCGTCATCGCGGCGCAGGCCGAGGTGAGCCAGCCCACCGTGATCCGCTTCTGCCGCTCGCTCGGCTTCGAAGGCCTGGCCGACTTCAAGCTGAAGCTCGCCTCCGGCCTCACCGGCACCATCCCCGTGCTGCGCAGCCAGGTGCGGCGCGGCGAGCCGATCGCCGACCTCAGCGCCAAGGTGCTGGACAACACGATCTCGGCCATCGTGCACTTCCGCGAGTCGCTGAACTCCGCGGCCATAGCCCGCGCCATCACCCTGGTGCGCAGCGCGCGCCGCGTGGAGATCTTCGCCTGCGGCAACTCCGCGGTCGTCGCGCTCGACGCCCAGCACAAGCTGCTGCGCTTCCGCATCCCGGCGATCGCGCAGACCGACACCTCGCTGCAGGGCCTGGCCGCCGAGATGCTGGCGCCCGGCGACGTGGCGGTGTTCATCTCCAGCTCCGGCCAGACCGCCGAGCTCGTGCGCGCGGCCGGCATCGCCATCGAGCGCGGCGCCAGCGTCATCGCCATCACCGCCAGCCAGTCGCGCCTCGCGCGCCTGGCCACAGTGTGCATCGGCCTCGACCACGCCGAGGACAGCTCCACCTTCCTGTCGATGGTGGCGCGCATCCTGCAGCTGCTGGTGATCGACATCCTGTCGGTGGGGCTGGCGGTGCAGCGCGAGCAGAACCCGGGCCGCGCCGACGCGGGGGCCGACACGCAGAACCGCAATGCGCCCGCGCCGGGCGTGCGCATCTCGCATCTCAACTGAAGGCACGGCGCGCACGCCGAGGAGTCCTGCGTGGCCAATACCCGCCCACCCGGAGTGGCCAACACCGTGCCGGCCAAGGGCGTCCCGGGGCCTGCCCGCACCCCGGGCCCGCTTGGCGTGAACGACGCCGCCGACCCCAACGTCACCACGCGCCTGGGCGACACGCCGGGCACGTCTGGACGCCTGGACGGCGGCGACCAGACGCTGGCCAAGCTGGGCCCCGACGGCGCCACCGGTGGGCCCGGCAGCGTCGCCGCGAGCGCCAAGGGCGTGCCCCTGGCCGTGGGCTCCGACAAGACGCCGCAGGCCACCAAGGATCCGAAGGTCTGGGGCGACTGGACGCCGCCGGCCGGCTACGAGACGCTCTACAAGCTGCTCAAGCAGAACGAGGGCAACATCCCGTACATGTACCTCGACTCCAAGAACCTGGTCACCGTGGGCATCGGCACCTACCTGAAAACCGCGGCGGACGCCGCGGCCCTGATCTTCTACCACCGCAAGAGCCTGCTGGCCGCCACCGCGGAGGAGATCAAGACGGCCTATGCCGCGGTTGCAGCGGCGGCCCCGGACAAGACCAAGTTCCCGCACGGCAAGAAGGCCTCGGCCTACGAGACCACCACCGACCTGGAGATGACGCCCACCGACATCGGCGCGCGCTGGCTGGCCGACGTCAAGTCGTTTCAGGCGCTGCTGCCGTCGTACTTCACCGGCTTCGCCAGCTATCCGGCCGATGCCAGGCAGGCACTGACCGACATCGCCTACCAGTACGGCGCGAGCGGCGCCTCGAAGGCCGACAAGGGGGCGTTGAAGAAGGCCGCGACCGACGGCGACTGGTCGGCCGCGGCCGACTGCACCGACGACCTGGAAGGCAGCGACGATCGCAACGCGGCGCGCAAGGCGCTGTTTCAGGCGGCGGCCAAGGTGGCGCCACTGAAGCCGAAGGCCGCGGCGCCGGCCGCTGCCGGCAAGCCGGGAGCCCCGGCGGCCCCGGCGACGAAGTAGGCACGCCGGCCTACTGCAGTCGCTCGAGCGTGACCAGGGCGCCGCCGCCGGCGCGTCGCGCCACCAGCAGCAGGCGGGTGCTCTCGAAGCGGCCCTCGGTGGCCTGGTCGTGCGCGGCCAGCAGCATCTCGTCGCGGCCGCTGCCGTCGAAATCGCCGCGCGCCAGCACCTCCACGCGGCATTCCCACGTGTCGCCCTTGAGCACCAGCATGCCGCTCGCGAACTGCACCGCCACTTCCGGCTTGTAGTCCTTCAGCGTCTGCCCCCTGTCCTCGGCCGCGCGGGCGGCCCGGTCGTCGCGCTTGCCGAAGGGCGTGGCCAGCATCGCAGGCAGCTGTGCCGCGGTGGCGGTACGCAGGTCGAAGCCCGCCAGGCTTTCGGCGGCGGGGGCGCGTGCGCGCGACAGCTGCGCGAGCGCGATGCACTTCGCCCCTTCGTCGCGCGCGATCGCCAGGTCGCGATCCCCCGCCGGCGACGCGCCTTGCGCGCGAGCCGCCAGCAGCGCCGCGCAGTTGCCGGCGGTCACGTGCGCATCGCCCTTGACCAGGTCGACGGGCTCCTGGAACGGCCGCTCGAGGCGCGCCGGCAGCGCCGCGAGGCTGCCGAGTTCCAGCCTGGGCGACCAGGTGGGCGCCGCGGCCTGCCCGCGCTGGGCGCACGCGCACAGGCTGGCGAGCGCCAGGGAGGCGGAGAGCATGATCGACAGGCAGCGGCGCAGAATCATCGCGGCCTCGGGGTCAGTGCGGCGCCGGCACGTCGCGCACGCAGTCCACGAAGTAGTGCTTGCGGCCGATGCTGTCTTCCTCGATCACGAGGCCGTGCACGTCGGTGTCGAAGCCCGGGAAGCGCTCGTTGAACTCGCGCACGAACTGCAGGTACGCGAGGATCTTGCGGTTGAAGCGTTCGCCCGGGATCAGCAGCGGGATGCCCGGCGGGTACGGCGTCAGCAGCGAGGTGGTGATGCGGCCTTCCAGCGCGTCGATGGCCACGCGCTCGGTGTCGCGGTGCGCGATGCGGGCGTAGGCCTCGGAAGGCTTCATGGCCGGCTGCAGGTCCGACAGGTACATGTCGGTGGTCAGGCGCGCGATGTCGCCCTGCGTGTAGACCTCATGGATGGCCTGGCACAGGTCGCGCAGGCCCATGCGCTCGTAGCGTCGATGCGCGGCGCAGAACTCCGGCAGGATCTTCCACAGCGGCGCGTTCTTGTCGTAGTCGTCCTTGAACTGCTGCAGCGCGGTCAGCAGCGTGTTCCAGCGGCCCTTGGTGATGCCGATGGTGAACATGATGAAGAACGAGTACAGGCCCGTCTTCTCCACCACGATGCCGTGCTCGGCCAGGTACTTGGTGAGGATGGACGCGGGGATGCCGGTCTTGTCGAAGCCGCCGTCGACGCTCAGGCCCGGCGTGATGATGGTGCTCTTGATCGGGTCGAGCATGTTGAAGCCCGGCGCCAGGTTGCCGAAGCCGTGCCAGCTCTCGTTGGCCTCCAGCACCCAGTCCCGGGCCTCGCCGATGCCCTCGTCCGCGAGCTTCTCGGGGCCCCAGACCTTGAACCACCAGTCTTCCTCGAACTCGGCGTCGATCTTGCGCATCGCGCGGCGGAAGTCGAGCGCCTCCTTCAGGCTCTCCTCCACCAGCGCGGTGCCGCCAGGCATCTCCATCATCGCGGCCGACACGTCGCACGACGCGATGATCGCGTACTGCGGCGACGTCGACGTGTGCATCAGGTAGGCCTCGTTGAAGAGGTGGCGGTCGAGCTTGCGCGTCTGGGAGTCCTGCACCAGCACCTGCGAGGCCTGCGACAGGCCGGCCAGCAGCTTGTGCGTGGACTGCGTGGCGTAGACCATCGCCTCCTTGGGACGCACGCGCGCCTTGCCCATCGCGTGGTAGACGCTGTAGAAGTCGTGGAAGGCCGCGTGCGGCAGCCAGGCCTCGTCGAAGTGCAGCGTGTCGATCCAGCCGTCGAGCAGGCCCTTGATGGTCTCGGTGTTGTAGACCACGCCGTCGTACGTGCTCTGCGTGAGCGTCATGATGCGCGGCTTGATCGTCTTCAGGTCGACGCCGGCCAGCAGCGGGTTGGCGGCGATCTTGCGCTCGATGGCCTCGCGCGTGAACTCCGACTGCGGGATCGGGCCGATGATGCCGTAGTGGTTGCGCGTGGGTGTCATGAACACGGGAACGGCGCCGCACATGATGATCGAGTGCAGGATCGACTTGTGGCAGTTGCGGTCCACCACCACCACGTCGCCCGGCGCCACCGTGTGGTGCCACACCATCTTGTTGGACGTGCTGGTGCCGTTGGTGACGAAGAAGCAGTGGTCGGCGTTGAAGATGCGCGCCGCGTTGCGCTCGGAGTCGGCCACCGGGCCCGTGTGATCCAGCAGCTGGCCGAGTTCCTCGACGGAGTTGCAGACGTCGGCGCGCAGCATGTTCTCGCCGAAGAACTGGTGGAACATCTGGCCCACGGGGCTCTTGAGGAACGCGACGCCGCCCGAGTGGCCCGGGCAGTGCCACGAGTAGGAGCCGTCCTGCGCGTAGTCCATCAGCGCCTTGAAGAACGGCGGGGCCACGCCGTCGAGGTAGCTGTTGGCCTCGCGGATGATGTGGCGCGCCACGAACTCCGGCGTGTCCTCGAACATGTGGATGAAGCCGTGCAGCTCGCGCAGGATGTCGTTGGGGATGTGCTGCGACGTGCGCGTCTCGCCGTACAGGTAGATCGGGATCTCGGTGTTCTTGGCGCGGATCTCCTGGATGAACTTGCGCAGGCTCAGCACCGCCGGATCGAGCTCGGGGCCCGGCGTGAACTCCTCGTCGTCGATGGACAGGATGAACGCCGACGCGCGGCTCTGCTGCTGCGCGAACTGCGCCAGGTCGCCGTAGCTGGTGACGCCCAGCACCTCGATGCCCTCCTTCTCGATCGCGGACGCGAGGGCCCGAATGCCCAGTCCGGAGGTGTTCTCGGAGCGGAAGTCCTCGTCGATGATGACGATCGGAAAGCGGAAACGAAGCATGACACGAGGCCCGCTCGGAGGGCGGGCGTGGCGGGTGGAAAACGGACGAAGCGCGAAGTGTAGGGCCGAACGGTTTCCACGCGATGTCAAATGCCCGGAACAGCTGGAGAACCACCTCGATGCGACCCGCATCCGCAACATTCGCCTTGCCCGACCGCGCCTCCGACGGATTCCCTGAAAGAGGCTGGACAGATCCCCGCTTTCATCAGCTAGAATAGCCGGCTACCCCCGGAGGGGTGGATGAGCGGTTTAAGTCGCATGCCTGGAAAGCATGTGTAGGTTAATAGCCTACCGCGGGTTCGAATCCCGCCCCCTCCGCCAGCGTCGCCAGGTTTCATGCGGGTTCGCGGCCGATTCGGCGCCTCGACCCCCCATCTCGCCCACCAAACCAGAATGTGTCTCGCTGCGTTGCCGTGAAGCGACTTGACGCGAGCGCGGTTGCCTTGGCGGGCGCTCCACGGCGGCAACAGCCGCACCACGTTTCACGAGCTGCCTCGCGGTACGCCTCACGCCGGCCGGGACGGCCGATTGGGAGCCGGGCCGGCGCATCTGGTGATGCCTGCCGCTTGCCACCACGGGGCCAGGTGCCATCCAGCATCCCTCGTAGCCTCGGCCTCGCCAGATCCTAGTCCGAAAGTGTCACGTCGAAGCGTTGGTGGCCGCTTAGCAGGCACTCGCCGGCCCCGGCATGAGTCCTCGGATCGAAGTGGAAGACGCAGTGCAGAAGGTCGGCGCCCGTGCCGACGAGAACGGCGTCTTCGCCGGAAGGATCGAACTTCCCACTGAAGAATACGCCGTTGATCTCGATCGACACGGTCATCGAAGCCTCGCGGTTCGATACGACTGCGCCGACGTATCGGTCGCCGGTGGCACGATTCAGCAACACCAGGCGAGCAGGCGGCGAGGTGCTGCAACCCATGAGAGTCGAAGCGAGTACAGACAACAGCGCTGCGGTTCGTATCATGAAAGCCCCGTTTGCAAAACCGAACACCTGACGGATACCGCATAGGGTACACGACACGGAGTCGCCGAACGCGTTCCATGTTGGGGGTACGTCTCGCTGTCGCAGCCAGGGCCTGTTCGCGCGCGAAGTCAAAGGCAGGGTCCGGCGCCACGAACAATCCGCAGGGCCGGAGCTGAAGCAGGGGCGTCTCGCCCCCGCGCGCCTCAGAACGCGCTCAGCGCCGCCGTGAACTGCCCGCTCGCATTCACCGCGCCCAGCGTATACCCCTGCCAGCTCGGGTAGGCCTCCGGCTCCCAGTAGAAGACGCCCAGGCCGTTGGAGCCCAGCGACTGCGTCTTGGTCAGCAGGTCCGCGAGCATGGCCTTGGCGGTGGCGGCCTGGTCCCAGGACATGCCCGTCTCGCACACCATCACCGGCTTGCCGTAGCGCGAGACCATGTCCTGCATCGTCGCGTAGGCCTGGTTGTTGGTGGTCTGCCAGCCGGAGGTGGACGGGTAGTGCGACATGCCGATCACGTCCCACTTGCCACCGGCCGCCTTCAGGGCGTCGAAGAACCAGCGGAAGTCGGCATCGTCGTAGCCGTTGGCCAGGTGCACGATCACCTGCGCCGACGGGAACGACGCCTTGGTCGCGTTGTAGCCGTTGTTGATGTAGCTGGCGAGCGTGGCCCAGTTCGTGGTGCCGCTCACCTTGCCTTCCGGCCACAGCATGCCGGAGTTGATCTCGTTGCCCACCTGCACCCAGGTCACCGTGACGCCGTTGGCCTTGAGGTAGTCGAGGATGCCCTTGGTGTGCGCATAGACGTCGGCCTGCAGTTGCGCCACCGTGTGGCCGGCCCACGCCGCGGGCTTGGTCTGCTGCGACGGATCGGCCCAGGTGTCGCTGTAGTGGAAGTCCACCATCACGCGCTGGCCCTGCGCGATGGCGCGCTTCGCCTCGTTGAGCATGTCGGCGCCGTTGCTCCAGCCGCCGCTCGGGTTGACCCACACGCGCAGGCGGATCGAGTTGACGTTCAAGCCCTTGAGCAGCACGTACGGGTCGGTCTGCGTGCCCGACGAGTTGCGGAACACATAGCCGGAGGACTCCTCCTGGTCCACCCAGCTGACATCGGCGCCCTTGGCGAAGGTGGCCGCGAGGGCCGGCAACGCGGCCGCCAGCAGGGCCAGGCCCGCGACGGTGCGGCGCAGCCCATTGATCATTCGATTCATCGGTTTGTCTCCTGTCGTTGTGGGCCCGGCGTCCCGGGCAGTGCGACTCGATGCGCGCCACCCCCTGGGCGACGGCGTCGCGGAGGCCCTCTTCGGAGCCCTTCACGCATCGCGGCCGCAACGTCGGCGGATCCGCAGGAGCGAACTTACGAGGAGGAATGCGCAGGCACCAATGAATTCCGCAGCGCGGGCCATATGATTCCTTCATAGTGAATGCCTCGGGACCAGGCGCGTCCCGGCTCAGGCAAACTAAGAGAGCCAACACGGGGGCGCGAGGTCCAGGTGCAGATGCCGACGCAGGAAATGCCACAGACGCGCGCGACGACTACGCTGCTCGCGAGCGGCATCGTCGTGGTCGTCGCCTGGGCGGTCGCCGCCGCCGAGCCGCTCTCGCGCTGGGCCCCGGTCCTCGACGGCTTCCAATGGACCTGCGCGTTCTGCGCCGCGGCGTGGCTCGCCTGGCATTCCGCGCGTTCCGCGCCCGCGCCGCTGCGCCTGGTGCGCGGGCGCTTCGCCGCCGGCCTGTGCCTGCTGGCGGCCGGGCAGCTCACCTGGGACGCGCTGTCGTGGATCGGCTGGAACCCGTTCCCGGGCATTCCCAACCTGCTGTACCTGATGCTGGGGCCGCTGTTCATCCACGGCTTCGCGGGCATGGTGGGCGACCAGTTGCCGCCGTCGCAGTGGCGCTCGGTGCTGCTGGACGTCGTCGGCTTCGGCCTGGCCGTGCTGGCCTTCACGCTGGCGCTGTACCTGCCGCATGCGGCGCACAGCACGCCGCTGTCGTTCATCGTCCTCATCGCCTATCCGGTGCTGCTGTTCTCGGCCGCCGTCGCCGGCGTGGTGGTGCAGCTTCACCTGCGCCAGCGGGCCACGCCCGCGACGCTCGCGGTGGTCGGCGGCCTCGCGGGCTATGCCGGCGTGTGGATGGCGTGGGATCTCGCCTTCCTGGACGGCGGCCTGCGTTCGGGTGCCGCCACCAGCCTGGTGTTCTCGGCGCTCGCGCTGCTGCTGGGATGGGGGGCGTCGCGCTGGACGCCGGCGCGCGACGCGTCGCCAGGATACGACCGCCTGTGCGAAGCGCTGCTGCGGCAGATCCCGCTCGCGATGGTTGCGGTCACGTCGGCCGCCGCCGGCTTCATCGCGCTCGGCGACGGCGTTCCGCCGCAGGCACGTCCGCCGCTGCGGGTGCTGTTCGCGCTGGTGCTCGTGTGCGCAGTCGTGCGCCAGACCCAGCAACTGCGCGATCGGGACCGGCTGCTCGCGGCCGAGCGCGCAGTCGCGGAAGGCCAGGCCCAGTTGCAGCACCTGGCGCATCACGACCCGCTCACCGGCCTACCCAATCGCGTGCTGCTGCGCGATCGCGTGACGCAGGCGCTGGCCACCGCGCAGCGGCGCCACGAGAAGATGGCGCTGATGTTCATCGACCTCGACCGGTTCAAGGAGGTCAACGACACGCTGGGCCACGCCACCGGCGACGCGCTGCTGTGCCACGTGGCCGACGAGTTCACGCGCATCCTGCGCGAGCAGGACACGGTGTGCCGGCAGGGCGGCGACGAGTTCGCCATCGTGCTGCCCGACGTCGACTCGGCGGCGAGCGTCGCCCAGGCCGTCGAACGCGTGATGGCGCTGTCCAACCGCCGCGCGGCCATCGACGGCCATCAGCTGCCGATGTCGATGTCGGTGGGCATCGCGGTGTTCCCGCAGGACGCCGGCGACTTCGACGGCCTGATGCAGTGCGCGGACACCGCGATGTACCGCGCCAAGGCCTCCGGCCGCAACGCCTACCGCTTCTACGACCCGCAGATGAACATCGAGGCGAGCGAGCGATCGCGCCTGCGCTGGCTGCTGGGGCACGCGATCGAGCGCAACGAGCTGCACCTGCACTTCCAGCCCTACTTCCACCTGCGCAGCGGCGAGCTGGCCGGCGCCGAGGTGCTGCTGCGCTGGACGTCCGCCGAGCTGGGCCCGGTGGGCCCGGATCAGTTCATCCCGGTCGCCGAGGACGGCGGGCAGATCGTCGAGATCGGTGCCTGGGTGCTGCGCCAGGCCTGCCTGCAGGCCGGGACGTGGCGCCAGGCCGGACTCGCGCTGCCGCGCGTGGCGGTGAACCTGTCGATCCTGCAGTTCCGCCACGGCGACCTGGTGGACCAGGTGGCCGAGGCCCTGAAGGCCGCGGGGCTGCCGGCCAGCCAGCTCGAACTGGAGATCACCGAGTCGGTGCTGATGCACGAGACCGACAAGGTGCTCGTCACGGCCCACAGCCTCAAGCAACTGGGCGTGAGCCTGGCGATCGACGACTTCGGCACCGGCTATTCGAGCCTCGCCTACCTGCAGCGGCTGAACGTCGACAAGCTGAAGATCGACCAATCCTTCGTGCGCGACGCGCTCGGCAGCCCCGCCACCACGGCCATCGTGCGCGCGGTCATCGACATGGCGCGGGCGCTGGCGCTGGAGGTGGTGGCCGAGGGCATCGAGACCGCCGCCGAGCGCGAGCACCTCGAGGCGCTGGACTGCTCGATGGGCCAGGGCTACCTGTTCGCCCGGCCCATGCCCGCTGCGCAGTTCGAGGCCTTCCTGCGCGCGCGTTCGCAGGCCGGCGCCGGCGCCGAACTGGTGGTGCCCGCGAAATGATGCGCACGCGGGCGGGTGTCCTGCTCATCCGCCCTTGACGGCCTCGCGCCGTGGCGCGTTAATGGAAGCACGCGTTTCCCGAAGGAGGCGGCCATGTACGACCAGCTCGACCAGATGCCGGACATCACGGAAACCGAGGATCAACCCGGCCAGCGGCGCCGCGCCAGGTTGTCCGACGCGGTGTTCTACGCCGGCTGCTTCGCGCTCGCCCTGCTGCCGGCCTCGCTCGCCGGCATCCTGCTGCACGACTTCATCGGCGAGCCGATGCTGTTCCTGGCCGCCGTCGTGCTCTCCATCTGGGTGGTGACCACCGTCGCGCTCGTCAAGATCGCCGGACCGATGCTGCGCTGCCGGGCCATCGTGGCCGCCGGCGGCCTGGTCTCGGTGGCGATGTGCTCGCTGTTCCTGATCGAGTGAGCTGGCTGACTAGTGGGCTGTAACGATTGATTCGGGAGTGATGCGTCGGGCGATGTCGAAGTACTTCCACTTCACCGGCTTGGGCTGCTTGTTGTAATGACGGAT
>Ga0210384_10001110_pt1 | contig 37888 bp, 31 predicted proteins | sample IncBWH2MmetaG_FD_160574 | JGI IMG/M metagenome (GOLD analysis project Ga0210384, IMG submission 160574) | Forest soil microbial communities from Barre Woods Harvard Forest LTER site, Petersham, Massachusetts, United States - Inc-BW-H-2-M | ecosystem: Environmental > Terrestrial > Soil >...
GGCGGGCGGAGGCGGTGATGCGGGAGGCGGGGCGGTACTACAGGCGGGCTTGGCGGCGGGCGGTGCCGTTCACGGGGCGGCTCATCTAGTGGGGCTGGTAATGGGGCTGGGCAGTCCTGCTCGGGGGATGCGGCGATGAGGGCGACGAGGGCGATGAGCGCGCGAGAGTCCGCCCTCGTTCACCTGGCCGAGTGGACCATCGCGGCCGAGCGGCTTCCCGCCGGCGCGACGCTGCTCGAGCCCGTCGACTCCTCGGCGAGCTGGTGGGCGATCCGGCACCCGCGCAGCGGCGCGGTGTTCGGGTGGCACGCGGACCCGGACCGGCTCGTCCGGCTCTACTGGGAGGCGCTCGGCGAGGAGGAGCGGCTCGAGCTGGTGGCGGAAGCGGTGGCCAGGGTCAAGAGCACCGAGCATCTTCTGAAGTGGAAGTGCGCGTGGTCGAACTGGACACACGGATTCGGCGCCCGGGTGCGGGCCGCCGAGTGGGTCGCTGCCGCTTGGGCGGATGGCGACAAGCAGGGGCTGGAGCGCGCCCTGGCGGCGCTGGCGGAGATGGTCTACCCCGACCCGGACCGGGAGGCGCCGGCGCCGGCGCCCGGCGAGGCGACCGAGCTCGACGCTTTCAGCCTCGGGCTTGCCTCCGCGGCACTTGTCGAGGGCGACGACCAGCTCGCGCGCCTCATCTACGCCTATAGCTTCGTCGCCGCCCGGGACCGCAGCCGGCTCCCCGCGCTGCTCGACGCTGCCGCGGCGGTCGTGGACCGCCTCAGCAGGGATCCCGGCTAGCGGAGATGACGAGGGGCGGGTGAAAAGCCGCCGACCGAGTCCTCCTACTGAGCCTCGACCACCTCCCTGTTCTCAGCGAAAGGAGCCCGGGTGCCGCGGCCTTCCAGGCTGCGCTTGCCGGCGCGCGTTGTAGGAGAAACGCTGACAACGGATGTCGGAGACCGCTGCTGCAAATCGGCGCGGTGATCCGACATCCCGCGAGCCGGTGGCCGGCTACGCTCCTCCCTGCAGCCGAGGATGGAGACCTGGCGCAAACCTGCTCGAGAAAAGGAGGCCCTGTATGCGGACCCGCTTCTCTTCCTTCTTCAGGTCACGGATGCGGGGTGCTCGGGTGCAGCTCGAGGCCGATCCGAGGAGCAGCCTGCGGGTCGCCCACTCGTCCGCCATGACCCTGCCGACGGCCTCCGAGGCCGGTGCGGGCGACCGCAATCCCCGCGTGGCGGAGCGGGCCTCGACGCCGGCTGGCGACCGCAAGCGCTTGCAAAGCGTCGATGCCGACTACTGGCGCGCGTTGCGCCAGAGATTGGCAGGCGGCCGGCACGAGCATTCTGGAACCGAGAACCGGAAGAAGGATCGATTCAGGGTCTGGGGGACCCTGGCGTTGTATCGCTGTGAGCCTGGGCCACTCGCAGGCGAGCACGTCGGCGTCGTGGAGGACGCCAGTCCCGCCGGCCTTTTCATTGCGATCCCTCAGCCACCGCCGGTCGGCACGCTGCTGCGGATGCGGATCTACTGCCAGGCAGGGCCGCAGGGGATCTCCGTGGTGGAGGCCAGCGGAACGGTCCGCTGGTGCCACTTGCACGAGCCGAGAGGAGCAGGAGTCCAGATCCTCGACTTCGCGGACGGCGAGCGGGGACTGCATGCCTGGCTCGCGCTCATGCTGCAACGGTGCCCGGACATCGCTCTCGTGCCGCCGCCGCCCGGAGTGGCGCTGCCGCGGCCGGCCCCTGCCTGCCGGCGGACAACGGGCACCGGTCCGTCGGCGGGCAGGAACCGGCCGAGCTGGAAAGCGAGGTCCCGCCGATGAGTTGGCGCGGCCGCATCTGCGCTACTGCTCCTCTTGGACCGGCGCGGCGAGCACCTCTCGGATCTTCTGTGCGAGCTGGCGGGGCACGAACGGTTTCGCGAGGAACGCGTGCCGGTTCTTGTCAACGTCGGCCGGCGCGAGGATCTGGTCGGAGTAACCCGACATGTACAGCACACGCATGCCCGGACGCCGGCCGCGAAGCTGATCGGCCAGAGCTCGGCCGCTCTTGCCGGGCATCACGATATCGGTGAGCAGCAGATCGATCCGCCCGCCGTAGCTCTCCGCAGTCCGCTCGGCCGCCGCAGGATTCTCAGCCGCCAGCACGGTGTAACCGCTCGCCTCGAGGAATTCTCGGACCAGCTCGTGCACGCTCCTCTCGTCTTCGACCAACAGGATCGTCTCGGTCCCGGGAGCCGGCTCGGGCCCGGCAGCGCTCGGCGCATGCGCAGCGCCATGCACCTCGGCGGCGGCGGCGGCGCGCGGGAGGTGGATCTCGAAGGTCGTGCCCCGCCCCGGCTGGCTCGACACCGAGATCGAGCCGCGGCTCTGGTGGACGATGCCGTGGACCGTGGAGAGCCCGAGGCCGGTGCCCTTGCCGGGGCCCTTGGTGGTGAAGAAGGGCTCGAAAATACGCTCCAAGGTTGCTGCGTCCATTCCGGTCCCGGTATCGGAGACCGTCAAGACCACGTGCGGGCCTGGCCGAAGCCCGGCCTGCACGCCGACCGCCGCCTCGTCGAGGCCGACATTGCCCAGCGTGAAGGTGAGGTCTCCTCCATCCGGCATCGCATCGCGCGCGTTGACCGCGAGGTTCAAGATGACCTGCTCCAGCTGGCTGCGGTCGGCCTCGACGCGGCCGGCCTCGGGAGCGGCGGCAACCCTCAGCGTGACGTCTTCGCCGATCAGACGTTCGATCAACCCCGCAAGGCCGCGGATCACCTCGGCGAGATCCAGGACCTCGGGCGTGAGGTTCTGCCGGCGGCTGAAGGCGAGCAGCTGGCGGGTCAACGCGGCAGCTCGCTCTCCCGCCTTGTGGATCTGCTGTACCGAGACGCGCGACGGGTCGTCGGGTGCGAGCTGGTCCAGGAGGATCTCGCCGTACCCGAGGATGGCGGTCAAGAGATTGTTGAAATCGTGGGCGATGCCGCCGGCGAGCCGGCCCACCGCTTCCATCTTCTGGGACTGCCGCAGCTGGTCCTCCAGTTCGGCATGGCGCTCTTGATCGCGGCGGCGTTCCTCCTCGTTGCGGCGGCGCTCGGAGATGTCGCGAAAGGTGGCCACCACCGCCGCGACGATGGGGTCTTCGAGCCGGTTGACGCTCGAGGCCTCGAGCCAGCGGTAGGACCCGTCGCGAAGTCGACACCGGAGCTCGAGCCGCTGCACGCTCCCAGGTTCCCTGGCATGACCGCGCGCCGCCTCGCGCAGGCTCGGAGCATCGTCGGGATGCACGAGGTCGCAGACCTGGCGGTGGAGCAGCTCGCCGGCGGGGCGCTCCAGGATGCGCTCCGCGGACGGGCTCGCGTAGGTGAACCGACCCTCCGGCGACAGCAACGCGATCCCGTCGACGCTGTGTTCGACCAGCAGGCGGAACCTCGACTCGAGCTTGCGTTGCATCTCTTCGGCTCGCCGCAGCTCGGTGACGTCCGTCGCGATCACCGCGGCTCCCCTGAGCCTGCCGTCGAGGTCGCGCAGCGGCGAGATCGACAAGAGGACGACGACCTCGGTGCCGTCCTTGCAGCGGCGAACGGTCTCCAAGTGCCGGATGGGGCGCCCGGCTCGGATCTCTCCGAGGATGTGGCGCAATTCGGCACTTCGCGCCGGCGGCACCAGCATCGAGATCGGCCGTCCGATCGCTTCGGAGCTGCGATAGCCGTAGAGACGTTCGGCGCCCGCGTTCCAGGTGAGGATGGTGCCGTCGAGCCCCTTGATGCAGATCGCGCTCTCGGAGCTCTCCACGACGGCGACGTACCGCGCCCGCTCTTCCGCGGCTCTCCTTCGCTCCGTGACGTCCGACACCATGGCGAGAGTGCCCAAGAACTCACCGCGCGCTCCCAGCAGCGGGCTGGTCGCCGGCCGTGTCCAGAGGGCGGAGCCGTCCTTGCGGCGCAGCAGGAAGTCGCTTCCCTCGCCGGTGCTCCTGTCGCGCCGCATGAAATATCGCGCCGCCGCGGCTCGCGTCTCTCGGTCCATGAAGTCGTACAAGCTGCGGCCGATCATCTCTTCGGCGGTGTAACCCAGCATCGCGGCCAGCTGGTCGTTGACGAAGGTCGTGCGCGCGGCGGTGTCCAATGTCCAGATGCCTTCGGCGGCGGTGGTGACGATGGTGCGGTAGCGCTCTTCGCTCGCCTGCAAAGCGGATTGCGCCTCGCGCAGGAGCAGCGGAACGCGGTGTGTCCCGTCGAGGATGGCGTCGACCTTGCCGCTCACCAGCGCGCGGATCGTCTCCTCGGCTTCCGCGAGACGGCGGTTGGCATCTCCCTCGCCGGCGGCAGGTCTGCTTCTCGACGGCTCGGTCATGGCGGCACACCCAGCGCGAGGAGGACGGCTTGGTGATCGCTGAGGTCGCCGACGATGCGGCGCACCGGAGCAGGAGCGAGACGCACCAGGGTCGGCGACACGACGACGCCGTCCACCAGTCCTCGCGAAGGCTCGTGGAGAAGGTCGACGACCTCGATGGCGACCGCCGGGCCGTTCGCCTCCGAGCCGGGGAACAGCTTCGCCAGGTTGGCCAGCGCCGCCGCCGAGTTGGGGGCGTTGCCGGCGACGTAGAGCCGCAGCGAGAGCGTCGCCGCGGCATCGCGCGGCGCCTGGGAGCCGCTCACGGCCGCTTCCCTGGGCGTGGCCGCGCGGCGGTCGGGTGGCTCGGCACAGGGTCGGCGCGCCGCAGGCGGCGCAAGCCCGACGAGGTGGCCGCTCGTGTGTCGGAGTCGCTCGATTGCTGGTGCCGGATGCGCTTCAGCTCCTCGACCTTGGTGTCGAGCTCCACCTTGAGAACGTCGATACGGCTGCGCAGCTCGGCGACCGACGCCTCGGCGTGGCGCTGGTGATCCTCGGCTTGGCGGCGCTCGCGGGCCCGGGATGCCGACTCCTGCTGCTCTCGCTCCCAGCGCATCGTTCCCATGAGCACGGCGCCCCCCGCAACGTAGACTTCGGTCAGGGTCGGTCCGTCGCGGCTGAGCGAGAGCTCGCGCACCTGGTTCGAGTGCCCGATTCCCCGCGCCTTGACGATGGAGAGAGACCGGCTGCGCTCGCCTCCCTGGATGGAGTAGGTGAGATGGAGCCAGGTGTCCGCGATGGTGGAAACATCGATGGGCGTCGACTCCTCACGGCCGTCGTCGCTCAGCAGGGTCGTTCCCAGGAGGGTGATCCCCCGCTCCTTGGCCCACAGGATGAGGCGCTCGAATCTGCCTCGCGGGTCACCCTCGCCCGCCGCGTTCAACGCGGACAGGGGGTCGATCACCAGGCAGCGCGTGCCGTGCTCTTCGGCCAGCGCGCGCAGCTCCGAGAGATGTGCCTCACAGGCTCGAGAGCGGGCGTGCACCGAGTGCATGCGCAGCCGCCCGGATCGAAGGTAGGCCGAGAGCCGGATGCCGACCGACGCCAGGTTGCGGGTGATCTCGGCGGACCCCTGGTCGAAGCTGACGTAGAGCGTGGGCTCGCCGCGACGGCACGCCGCCTCGGCGAAGGCGCCGGCGAGCGTCGACTTCGCCGTACCCGGAGCACCGGAGACGAGAACGCAGCTGCCGCGAAAGAAGCCTCCGCTGAGCATCGTGTCCAGCTGCGCGACGCCAGTGGTCAGGCGCTGGGAGGAGGCTTCGTAGTCCAGCGTCTCCCTGTCGTAGCTCACCACCGCGACGCCGCGCGCGGACAGCACCAACGGGACGTCGTTGCAGCTGGCGTTGCCGCCGCGGTACTTGACGATCCGGAGATGCCGCGTGGCGACGGTGCCGGCCAGGCGATGATCGAGCAGCACGACGCAGTCGGCCAAGAACTGCAAGAATCCGTAGCGGTGCAACAGGGTCGGGTCGGAATCCTCGGACTTGGCGGTGAGGATGCCGGTGAGCCCGCTGTCTTGGAGCCACTGGTGCAAACGATAGAGCTCCCGGCGCTCGGCTGCCGGGTCCTCCAGCTGCGTGAGGAGCATGTCGATGCCGTCGAAGACGATCCTTCGCGCTCCCATCTCCCGCGCCTTGTGGGCGAGCCCCGCGAGCAGGCCGGCAAGGTCGAAGGCTCCCGCCTGGACCGTCGTGGTCGCGAGCTGGGCGTCGAGGAAGAACAGCTTGCTGCGCTGCAGGCGAGGGAGGTCCCATCCGAAGCTGGCCGCGTCGGCCACGATGTCCTGCGGGCGCTGCTCGAACGCGACGAAGATGCCCGGCTCGGACCAGCGGCGGGCGCCTTCGACGAGCGTCTGGAGGGCGAAAAGCGTCTTGCCGCACCCCGCGCCGCCGACCACCAGCGTCGTGCGGCCGGCGGGCAGGCCGCCCCTGGTCAGCGTGTCGAACCCGGTGATCCCCGTCGGCAGCCGGCTGTCGTCGGTCCTCTGTCCTATCTCCCGGACACTGTGATTGGCTTTCGTCATTGCATGACCCCAAGTCATCTCCCGGGTACCGCTCCCGTGGGTTCTGAGCGCGCCTCGCCGCAAGTCGTCAGCGATGCTCTCTTCGAGCTGGGCTTGCCGTTGGCCGCAGAAGGATGGACGCTGTTCATCGAACGGCTTCGTAGTATACTCTCATTGGCGCCGGAGTCAATGACTCTTCCGCGCCCGCCGCGCGGCCGCTCGACACCGCTCGACACCGCTCGACACCTGTCCTGGTGGCGGCCTCCGACTGCCGCCGCCGGTCGTGGCTCAGCTTGCCGCCGCCGCGCTTGCCGGCGCGCGTTGTAGGAGGAGCACCGACAGCAAACGTGGAAGATCGTCCGCGGAAAAGCGGCGCCCCGACTGACATCCCCGGGGCCCGCGGCCCGGCTACGCTTCTCCCTGCAGCCGAGGATGGAGACCTGGCCAATGCGAATCGAGGCTCTGCGACAAGGCACGCTCCCGCGCCCACGGCTCGACGATCCGGCGCCGCGCTCGGCCGCCGGGCGCATCCTGGCCGTCGAGGAGGACGCCGTCCACGGCGCGGCCCTCCGCGACGTCCTGCAAGGGGCCGGGCATGAGCTGTGGATCTGCCAGGATCCGCGGCGGTTCGCCGGCGAGCTTGGCCGGGTTCGCCCCGACCTGGTCTTGATGAGCGCCCTGGCGTCCGGCACCAGCGGCTATGCGCTCCTCCGCTGGCTGCGGCGGCAGGAGCGGTACGCGACGCTGCCCGCCCTCGTCCTGGCGACGCGCGGCGAGCTCGCGGCCCGTATCGAGACGGCGCGTGCCGGCGGCGACGATCATCTCGTCAAGCCGGTGCCGAGCGAGCTGCTCTTGTCGGCGGTGGAAGGGCGGCTCGAGAGAAGCCGCTACCTGAAGGACCTGCTCAACCAGGACGCCCTGACCGGGCTGCTGCACGGGCCTGCCCTGATCGAGCGCGCGCACGAGCACGTCGAGCGCCAGCGCCTGGCTCCCGGCCATCGCGCGGTCTGGGCGATCATCGACCTCGACCACTTCAAGGCCGTCAACGACCGTCATGGGCATGCCGCCGGCGACTCGGTGCTGGTCGCCCTGGCCGCTCTCCTGCGCCGCCACGTGCGCCAGGGCGACAGTCTCGGGCGGTGCGGCGGGGAGGAGTTCGCGATCCTCATCGACGGCGCGAGCGAGGAGGCCGCGGCGGGAGTGGTCGAGCGGCTGCGCCGGGAGTTCGCCGGCATCGCGCATGCCGCCGCCGCCGGGTCCGTCTTCCAGAGCACCTTCAGCGCCGGCCTTGCCGCTCTCCGGCGGGGCATGACGCTGCTGGCCTGGCGGGAAGCCGCCGACCGGGCTCTCTACGCGGCGAAGGATGGCGGGCGCAACCGCGTGGCGGTGGGCCCTGCCGCCCTCGGGCGGGCGCCGCTGGCGCCGCCGGCGCCGCCGGCACGGCCGGCGCGTTACCGCGCTGCCGTCTCGTCGCCGCGTGCCGGAGGGCCCCGATGACCCGGCCGCGGCGCATCCTCGTCGCCGACGACGTGGCCGCGAACCGCGAGCTGCTGGCAGCGATCCTCGGGGGCCTCGGCTGCGACATCGACACCGCCGCGGACGGGCGCGAGGTCCTGGCCCGGCTGTCGCCGGAGACCGACCTCCTCTTGCTCGACCTGCTGATGCCGGGGATGGATGGACTGGGCGTCATGCGCCACCTGCGCGCCGATCCCAGGTGGCGCGACCTGCCGGTGATCATGGTCACGGCGCGCGAGAGCCGCGAGGACCGCCTGCGGGCGGTCGCGAGCGGCGTCAACGATTTCATCGCCAAGCCGGTGGATCGAGCGGAGGTGCTGGTGCGGGTGAAAGCGCAGCTGCGGATGAAGGAAGGCCAGGACGAGGTCAAGCGGTCGCGGTCGGCGCTCGAGGAGACGGTCGCCTCGCGCACCGCCGAGCTGCGCCACGCCCTCGCGGAGATGCAGGCGGCGGAGGCCAAGACGAGAGAGGCGCACGTCGACACCATCCGGCGGCTGGTCCTGGCGGCGGAGCTCAAGGACCGCGACACCTGCGATCACATCGTGCGGATCAGCTGCACCTCGGCGGCGCTCGGGCGAGCGCTCGGCCTGCCGGCGGCCGAGGTCGAGATCGGCAGCCAGGCGGCGACGATGCACGACGTCGGCAAGATCGGCATCCCGGACGCGATCCTCGGCAAGCGGGGGCCGCTCGACGCGGGCGAGCGCCGCATCATGCAGACCCACACGGTGATCGGCGCGCGCATCCTCGCCGGCTCGCCTTCCGAGCTGATGCAGGCAGGCGAGCGGATCGCGATCTCCCATCACGAGAAGTGGGACGGCAGCGGCTATCCCCATGGCCTGGCGGGCGACTCGATCCCGCTCTGGGGCCGCATCTGCGCGGTGGTGGACGTGTTCGACGCCCTGACCTCGCGGCGCCCGTACCGGCAACCGCTGAGCGACGCCGCAGCCCTCGACGTGATGCGGCCCGACAGCGGGCGGCATTTCGATGCTCACCTGTTCGAGGTCTTCGCGGCCCATCTCGACGAGATCCGGGCGGCCGAGCCGGAGCCCGCGGCCGCTCGTCTCTCCGCTCCCGCCGCCGCCTCGGCGGCAGGCGCCCCGGCCGCGGCGAGAGGGGAGCGCGCGTGATCAGGGTCCTGCTGGGCGATGGCCACCCGATCTTTCGCCAGGGGGTCAAGAGCATCCTCGCGGCAACGGGCGAGGTGACCGTGGTCGGGGAGGCGGGCTCTGCGGCGGAGGTCCTCCGCCAGGCGAGCGTGCTCGCTCCCGACCTGGTGGTCCTGGACCCGGGGGTCGCTGGCCGGGTCGGGCTCGCCACGATCGGCGAGCTGGCCCGGCGGCGCCCGCGGGCACGCCTGCTGATCCTCAGCGCCCATCCCGAGGATCGGCTTGCCGTGAGCTGCCTCGAGCACGGGGCGGATGGCTACCTGGTCAAGGACGTCGCGCCGCAGCAGCTGGTCGCCGCCGTCCGCCAGGTCCATGCCGGCGGCAAGGTCCTCTCGCCGCGCCTCGTCGAGGCGCTTCTCCGCGCCCGCCGGGCGCGTCCGGCCGCGCCGGCGGCGGCCGGCGGGCTGTCGCGGCGGCAGCTCGAGGTGATCCGCCTGCTCGGCGCGGGCTTGACGATCGGGCAGATCGCCGCGCGGCTGGAGCTGAGCGTCAGCACGGTCAGCACTCACCGCGCCAGGATCCTGCGGCGGCTGCAGCTGTCGACGACCGCCGCGCTCGTGCGTTACGCCATCGAGCTGGAGCTCGGCGCGGCGGCCTGGGCGAAGGGCGGATGAGCTTCGTCCGGACGAGCCTCGTCCGGATTGAGCTTCGCCCGGATGCCTTGGCGGGCGGCCGGTCCGCGGCGGGCATGGCGCCTGTGGGCACCGGCGGCGGGGAGCGGCGATTCATCTCGCGCCGCGGCTGGCCGCGGCAAAGCGCTCGGCGAGCAGCTCGTCGAGGAGCGCACGGTCGAGCTGCCAGGGGTCCTTCTCGAGCTGCGCGACCAGGCCGCGCAGGAGGTCCTGATAGATGCCGGCGGCCTCGGCATCGCCGCAGGGCGCATCGGCGAGCACCAGGGCAAGGCGCGCCGCCCCGGAGCCGCTGCAGCTCCGCCCGCAGGGGCTCGGAGTCGCCGGAACCTTCGCCGGCGATCTGGTTGCCAAGGGAGGAGCGTCGGGATCACGCTGCATGGGCTGTTCAGCCTTGGAATTCACGGCCGGTCAAGGTCGACGCGGCCACCGTACGTGGCGGGACCGGCTCGACGATCCAAGGGCAGGCGATCAGCATGGGCGACGACCTCGCATGGGCTCAGTGCAGAAGATGCGCTTATTATACTAGAGCAAGAGTTAAATTGCTAGTACAAGGAACCCGCCGGCAACGACCGGGGTTCCGGCGGCACGCGGCGGCACGCGGCGGCACGCGGCGGCACGCGGCGGCCGAGGGTCCTTTATCGTTATCGAGAAAGGTGTATGATAGGGCGAGAGACGAACGCGAGTACGCGAGTACAGGAACCAGGGATGACGAACGAATCGGCAGGTGCCAAGCATGGCAGAGCTGCCGCGCGGTGGCCCGCCGGATCCGAGGCGATCCTGCTCGTCGAGGACGACGAGGTGCTGCGGGTCCTGTTCTCAGCGGTCCTTGGCCAGTGCGGCTACGAGGTGTCGATCGCAGCCAACGGCAGGGAGGCGTTGGCAGCGGTCCACGGGCGCGCCGGCCGGTTCGCTCTCGTGGTCAGCGACGTCACGATGCCGGGGATGAGCGGTCTCGATCTCGCTCGGCGCTTGCGGGCCGAGGGAGTAGCGGTGCCGATCCTCCTGCTGTCCGGTCACCGAGAGGCGGACCTTGCGAGCGTGGCGGGGCTCGCGGTGGCGTTCGCGGAGAAGCCCGTGCCGCCGGCGGCGCTCGCCCGGAAGGTACGCGAGCTGCTCGACGGCTGAGTGGGTGCACGAACCGCAGCCAGCCTGGTGGCCGGTTGGCCGCCGAAGCCGCGGATGGAGGTCGTCAGAGGACGTCAGAGGACGTCGACGTCCCGGAACTGGACTCGGAAGGCCGGCGTCACGACCTCCACGAGGGAGAGATGGCGCACCTTCACCGCCAGGCCCTTGAAGCGCATGCCGAAGCGGATCGGAACGCCGGTCGGGAGCTGCATGAACAGGATGGAGAGGAAGGTCTCCTGATCGCCGAGGACGAGGGTGGTCTGGTGATAGGCCGTGCCGTCGTCGGCGATGAGGCGCGACTCGGAGTAGATCTGGAGCTGGCGGTCCGCGTCGTCGTTCCTGACGACGATCCAGCAGTCGATGTCGGCGCCGCGGCGCCTGCAGGCGTCGAGGGTGAAGACGTAGTCGTCGATCCTCTGCACCCGCGGTACGGCGGACACCGGGGGGCGAGCGGCGGTCGCCGGCGGGAGGGCGCTGCCGTTCGGGGTCGCTCCGGGAGCTGGCTTGCCGCGCTCTCCGCGCGCCGCGGCGAGCTGCGAGGTCAGGGTCTCGATGCGGGCCTGATCGTTGGCGTGATCGGCTTCGAGGGCGTGGATGTGAGCTTCGAGATCGTGGCGGTTGTCGTCGTAGCGTCCCTTCTGGACGGCGACGACGATGGAGGCGGCGGCGCCGATGGCCGCCGCGAGGGTCACGGCCGCGAAGCCCCAGACATGCGGGCGCCCACTCGGCGGATCGTCTTTGCCGTTCCCAGCCATGTCCCAGGCCTCCGGGTGGAGAGCTTCAGCGAGCCGGAAGATAAGGAGAAGCGCTGGCGGCTGTCAAGAATGGCGAAGTGGGGGGCTGGTCGGCGAGGTCTCGAGGGCAGCGGCCGCAGCGGCCCCGAGCGGGCAGAAGCGGAATCTACTCGTCTGCTACACTTTGGGCAGGCCTTTGTCTGCGTCGCATGCACGATTTCCAGGTCGCCCTCTCCTTTGCCGGCGAGCAGCGCCCGCTGGCGGCCGCTGTCGCCGAGCGCCTGTCCGCCACGCTCGGCCGCGACCAGGTCTTCTACGACCGCTACCATGAGGCGGACCTCGCGCGGCTGGACCTCGACATCTACCTCCAAGCCCTCTACCACGAGCGCTCGCGGCTCGTCGTCGTCTTCCTGGGCAAGGACTACGACCGTAAGGAGTGGCCATACGTCGAATGGCGGGCGGTGCGCGATCTCATCAAGGAAAAATCCTCGGAGCGGATCGTCCTCGTCCGCGTCGACGACGCTCCCGTGCCGGGCGTCTTCGGCTTGGACGGCTATCTCGACGCCCGGCGCCTGAGCCCCGAGCTGATCGCCGACCACATCCTCGTGCGTCTGCGCAGGCTGGAACCCGGTCCCACGTCCGGGAGCCGCGCGCGGGAGCCGGCCGCTGCGGATGGCGCGACCAGCGAATCTTCGGCAGCCGGCGCCCTGCGAGTGCACGTCCGAGACTGGCTCGAGCTCGATGCCGCCAGGCTCGCCGGTGACATCGTATCCATGAGAGGGCGAGGGGAATTTCGCCCGGGAATGCGGGTGGTCTTCGACGCGCCGCAGCTTCGTAGCCTGCAGCAGTTCGTGACCGCGCAGGCCAACGAGGGCGGCGATGACAAGGTGTCGATCGAGCAGCTCGCGTGGGTGGACCGGTCGGCGAATGCGCTGGCGAAGGTGGCGCAGGTGGCGAGCGAGCTCGTGGTCGAGCTGTACGATGAATTCGGGCTGAAGGACGCGATCTCCTCGCTCCACTACTTCACCCGGCTGAATCTCATGCGGATCCTCGATAGCCTTGCACGCCGGCAGCTCGGAGACCGCGAGGCGCTCTACAGGGGATTCGAAGCCTGGGCTTCGGATGCCATCGGCTTCCGCCAGTATGCACATGCGGCGTACGGGCTGCCGCGGCTGGTCGAGGTCACGGTCGCGAGGCACGAGGGGGCCACGGCCTCCGATCTTCACGTGATCACGTTCCTTCCTCTTGGCCGGCTGGAGAACGCTGGTACGGGCGAGCTGCTCAGAGGGGTCTGGGACTCTGCGAGCTACATCCCCAGAGATGTCTGGAGGAACTACGTCATCCCCCAGGCCGCGGTGTGGCGGGTGCAGGAGATCTCGAGCTTCAAGCCGCTGCGCCAGGAGGACGCGGTCTACGAGACGGAGGGGGTCGTCTCCAACCGCTTCGTGGATCTGGAAGGCGGAGATCAAGGCAGCTACGAAGTCGTGCCGAAGAGCTGAGGGAGGCTGGCAGAGAAAAAGGGCGATTTCGCCAGGTGAGCGACGGACAGCTAGAGAATCGCCTTCCAGATCTGGCAGGCCTTCTTGATGATCGAGATGGGCATCTGGGCGACGACGGCAGACCAGAAAGACCAGTAACCCCGAAGGCGAACCCATCGGGCCTTCCATGGCCTTTCGGTTCTCAGTTCCTGGCAGTATTCATCGAACAGATCCCGCAGCACGGGGACGAAGATCTCGAGGTAGGTCTTCGGTGAAAATGTGAACTCGGCCAGGGCTCGAAGTCTGGCCCCAGGAGGAGACGAGAGGCGGCGAGCAATGGATCTTCTCCGCGGAGGCGGGGAAGCGAGTTTTGGAGCCTCGTCCAGCAAGCGTTTGCGACCCATGAAGAGCCGAAGGGCTCGGCCTATTTCTCTCAGCTCTGCCTCGGATAGCACATCCCGAAGAGGCGGCCCCGTCGCCTGGCACCCGTAACGAATCACATTGCGAAAGTGATCCTGGGAGGCGCGAGCGCTGACCCATTGCAGCAGCTTCTGGCGATCAGGGTCCAAGTCCATCACGCAAGCTCCGACGCAAGATGGCTGCTGGCGAGCTCCCACGCGCTGAGCACCCTCGATCCGTACCCCGTCGCTCGGAAAAGGCGCTTGGGCATTCCGCTGCCGTCATCCTGGGGAACCGTGCGGGACTCGACGTAGCCTTTGTCTGCCATCCGCCCGAGAGTGACGTACACGGTTCCTCTTTTCAGGTTCCCACCAGATTCGCTCACTAGCTCCAATCCGTACATCTCGCCCTTCGTTACCAACAGGTCGAGGATAAGGGCTTCCTTGGGCGACAACCTCGGGATCTCCATGCGCGAAGCTTACAACTTGTAAGACTGAGCGTCAAGACACCTCTACACGTCTCCCCTTCACCCCCAAGCAGCACCCTCGTTTGCATCTTCTCGCGGCGCCGGGGGATGCCGCCTCACTTTCGCTATTGACAGGATGACGCCATGTCATCACTATTCCGTTTTAGTCGTGACTATGACGGTTATGCTCACTCTCTCCCCCACTGCCGCTCCTGTCGACGAGGCGGGCCGCCATTACCGGGACTCGCTGGCGCGGGCGTTGGGGGCGGAGGTGCTGGCGGCGCTGGGGGACCCTGACGTCACCGAGGTTTACGTCAACCCCTCCGGCCAGCTTTACCTCGATACCCGCTCGCAGGGGCGGGTCGCGACGGCGAGCATCATTCCGGCGGACCGGGTTACCCGGTTCCTGAATCAGGTCGCTTCCCGCATCCCGGCGGTGCTCAATGCTTCGCGGCCTCAGCTGCAGGCCGAGCTGCCGATCGAGGAGCCTTTCCGGAATGCTCGGCTGCAGGGGTTCGTGCCGCCGCTGGTGGCGGCGCCGGCGTTCAACTTGCGGAAGCCTCCGTCGGTGATCTACACGCTCGACGAGTACGTGGAGGCTGGGGCGCTGGCGGCGGGGTGGCGGCGGGTGCTGGGGCAGGCCGTCCGGTACCGGCGCAATGTGCTGGTGGCGGGGGGGACGGCGAGCGGGAAGACGACGTTGGTGAACGCCCTGCTCCATGAGATCACGGGGGCTTGCCCTCGGGACCGGATCGTGGTGCTGGAGGACACGGTCGAGTTGCAGTGCTCGGCTCCGGACTGCCTGGCGCTGCGGACTTCGGAGAGCGTGCGGCTGCGGGACCTGGTCAAGGCCTCGCTGCGGACGTCGCCGGATCGGATCGTGGTCGGGGAGGTGCGGGACGAGGCGGCGCTGGACCTGCTGGATGCTTGGGAGACGGGGCATCCGGGGGGTGTCGCGACGCTGCATGCGAACGATCCGCTGTCGGCGCTGCACCGGCTGGACCGGCTGGCGCAGCGGGCCAATGCCGGGCCGCAGGGGCACCTGGTCGGCGACGCGATCCACTTGGTGGTGATGATCGCCGGCGGTAGTGCCGGCCGGAAGGTCACCGAGATCGCCCGCGTCGATGGGTTCGACGGCGGGCGCTTCCTGCTGGAGGCGCTGCCGCCCGGCGCGTCCTCCTACTGAGCCTTGATTGGCTGCCTGCCCAGGGAAAGGAGCCTCATGCCGCGTTCAGATCTCAGGGTGCTTCCGGCCTCTCCTCCTGCCGTCGCTCCGGCCTTGCCGGAGGTGGCGGGGCGTCGCGGCGGCGGACGGCTGGCGCTGGTGCGGCCGCTGCTGCTGGCCTGCTTCTTCTTGCTGGCGGGGGCTTCGGCGGCGCACGCGGGGACCGGGGGGTCGGACCTGCCCTGGAACCATCCGCTGCAGGTGGTGGTGGACAACCTGACGGGTCCGACGGCCAAGACGATCGCGGCGCTGGCGTTCGTGCTCGGCGGGGCGATGTGGATGTTCACCTCGCATGAGCAGGGGGCGAAAAGATTCGGGCAGGCCTTGTTCGGCGTCGCGATCGTGCTCGGTGCCGTAAATCTCGTCGACGCGCTCGGGTTCCAGGGCGCCACGTTCTAGGGCGGACCGCGGCCGGCGGGTGCGCCGGCCGCGACGGGTGTTCGGGCCGGCGCCATGGACGGCGCCTGGCCTCTCGGGGAGGGGTCTCTCATGCCGGCGCAGCGGACTCCGCTTCATCCTTCGCTCTGCCGCCCCGTGCTGTATGCGGGGGTGGCGCCGGAGCTGCTGTTCTTCGAGGTGTCGGCCGTCTTTCTGATGCTGTTCGAGGTGGGGCTGCACGTGGCGACGGTCGGGCTGTCGCTGCTGTATGCGCTGGCGTTCCATCCGTTCGCGGTGTACCTGTGCGCGCGCGATCCGCTGATCGCGCAGCTGTACGTGCGCAGCCTGCGGGGGGCGGACCACTACCTGCCGGCGCCGCGGTTCGGGTCGCGGGTGCGGGCGGCGGACCCGGCGCTGCCGGGGATGGCTTGAGGCGAGGGTCGGACGGGATCATGAGCGTTGCAGCTCCCCTGCTCGCGTTTGCCGCCGGGGCCGCCACGCCGGCGGTGCTCGAGCGGCTGCGCGAGCACCGCCGGGAGCCGCAGGGGCTGCCGGACCTGCTGGGGTGGCTGCACCTGGTGGCGCCGGGGACCGTGCTGCAGAAGAGCGGGTCGTTCCTGACCGGGTGGTCGTACCGCGGGCCGGATCTGGCGGCGGCGACTCCCGAGGAGCTGGACGCCCTGGCGGCGCACCTGAATGACGCTTTGCTGCCTTATGGCGACGGCTGGATGTTTCACGTGGATTTCGTGCGGCGGCCGGCGCAGGGGTATGCGCCGGCGGGGGCGTTCCCCGATGCGGTGACGCGGGCGATCGACGAGGAGCGGCGGGCGGCGTACGAGAGCTCGTCGAGCCACTTCGTCAGCGAGAGCTTCCTGGTGGCCACCTACCTGCCGCCGCGGGAGGTGTACTCGCGGCTGGCGGATTTCTTCGTGCAGGGGCGGCCGCGGGCGCGGTCGGCATGGGCCGGGCTGCACGCGCGGTTCGAGGAAGAGGCGGCGCAGCTCGAGCGGCGGCTGTCGGCGCACCTGAAGGTCTCGCGGCTGGGGTCGCGGCAGCTGCTGACGCATCTGCACGCCTGCCTGACCGGGCTCGGGCATCCGGTGGAGCCGCCGCCGGACGGCTGCTATCTCGACTCGCTGCTGGCGGACCGGCCGCTCTCCGGGGGGTGGGCGCCGCGGGTGGGCGAGTTGCACCTGCGGCTGATCGCGCTGCACGGGTTCCCGCACGCGTCGTTCCCGGGGATCCTGGATTTCCTGGGCGGGCTGGGGTTCCCGTTCCGGGCGTCGCACCGCATCCTGCCGCTGTCGCAGGCGACCGGGGCGCGGCAGCTGGCGCGGCTGCGGCTGTCGTGGTTCAAGCGGCGGCGGGGCGCGGCGTCGTGGCTGCGGGAGCTGTCGTCGTCACAACAGGGCGCGCCGGCGGGCGGCGCCAAGGAGCGCGACGACGAGCTGTTCCTCGACCAGGACGCGGCGGGAATGGCGAAGGACGCGGCGGCGGCGGCGGCGGAGAACGCCTCCGGGAGGGTGCGGTTCTGCCTCTACACGCCGGTGCTGGTGGTGGCCGACGCCGACCCGGCGCAGGCGGACCACCAGGCGGCGGAGGTGCTCAAGGCGCTCAACGACCGCGGGTTCACGGCGCGGCTCGAGGACATCAACGCGCTCGAGGCGCTGTGCGGCACGCTGCCGGGCAACGGCTACGCCAACCTGCGGCGGCCGCTGGTGTCGACGCGCAATCTCGCGGACCTGCTGCCGGTGACCTCGGTGTGGCCGGGGCTGCCGGAGAACCCGTCGCCGCTGTTCCCGCGGCACAGCCCGGCGCTGCTGTGGGCGGCGACCACGGGGGCGACGCCTTTCTGGCTGAACCTGCACGACGACGACGTCGGGCACACGCTGGTGGTCGGCGGCACCGGGGCCGGCAAGAGCACTCTCCTCAACCTTCTGATCGCGCAGTTCCTGCGGTACCCGGGGGGGCAGGTGTTCGCATTCGACGTCGGCTACTCCGGGTGGCTGCTGGCGCGGGCGGCGGGCGCCCGGCACTACGACCTGGCGGTCGAGCCGGTCCGGCTGCAACCGCTGGCCGGGATCGACCGGCCGGCGGAGCGGCTGTGGGCGCTCGACTGGCTGGAAGGGGTGCTGGCGGTCAACGGCGTCGCGGTGACGCCGGCCGGGCGGCAGACGCTCGACGCGGCGCTGCAGCTGCTGGCGACGGAGCCGCCGGCACACCGGCGGCTGTCGGACTTCCTGCCGCAGCTGCAGGACCGCGAGCTGGTGGCGGCGCTCAAGCCCTATGCCGGCGGCGCGCTGGGGCACCTGCTCGACGCCGGCGCCGACGACCTGGCGGGGGGCGGCGAGAAGCTGGAGGGCGGCGACGACGCGAGGCGGGGGCGAGGCGGCGAGGGCTGCGACCGGGGCGAGGACGGCGGCTGGGGCGAGGGCCGCGACCGCTGCGACGGCGGGGGGCCTTACCAGGTGTTCGAGCTCAAGCGGCTGGCGGAGATGGAGGACAGGGCGCTGCTGCCGGTGCTTCTCTACCTGTTCCATCGCGTCGAGCAGCGGCTCGAGCAGGGGCGGCCGTCGCTGCTGGTGATCGAGGAAGCCTGGCTGCCGCTGATGAAGAGCGCATTCGCGTCGCGCATCAAGCAGTGGCTGCTCACCCTGCGCAAGCAGAACGCGGCGGTGGTGCTGGCGACGCAGAGCCTGTCGCAGCTGTGGGAGAGCCCGCACCGCAACGTGCTGCTCGAGAGCTGCCCGACGCGCATCCTGCTGCCGAATCCGGAGGCCGCCTCGCCTGGGCACCTGGCGCTGTACCGCGACCTGGGGCTCAACGACGCGGAGGTGCAGCTGCTGGCGCGTGGCCGCAGGAAGAGGGATTACTACTTCAAGAGCCCGCGCGGCTCGCGGCTGTTCGAGCTCGGCCTGGGGCCGCTGGCACTTGCCTTCGTCGGTACGCCCGAGGGGATGACGCAGGCCGAGGCGATCGCAGAGGCCCGGCCGCTGATCGAGCGGTACGGCGCCGCCTGGCCGCGCGAGTGGCTGGTGCGGCGGGGCGTGACGCCGCCCGCTGCGGTCTTCGCTGCTCCACCGTCCATCTGAAGAAAGGAACGTCCGTGATGCATGCCGAACCGTGTCTCGTCTCTCGCAGTGCCGACCTCCGCAGCACCGACCTCGGCAGCACCGACCCGCGCCGCGATGATCGGCGCCGCGCGGACCTCCGCAGCGCCGATGTGGGCCGCCGCCGCGCCCGGGGCGGCGATCGCGTCCACAGGGGCGCCCTCGCTCTCGTCCTGGCCGGCTTGCTGCTGGTGTGCGGCGCGCCGCCGGCGGGCGCGGTGATCCCGGTGACCGACTACGCGCACATCGCCGTCAACCAGTACTGGCATTACGTGCACTACGTGCAGTTCGCTTTCCAGATCTATCAGCATGCGACCCAGATCGCGAACCAGGTCCGGCAGATCGACAACCAGCTGCGCGCTCTCTCCAAGTTGCGCAATCCCAACTGGCGCGAGATCCAGAGCTTGCTGACCGATCTCGATTTCCTGGTGCGGTCCGGGCGCGCCATCGGGTACTCGTTCCCCGATCCCGGCGGGCAGCTGCGCCAGGTGTATCCCGGCTGGACGCCTTGGACCGATCCGATGGTCGCGCCGGTGCAGTCCGAGCGGGCGCTGGACACGATGCGCGCCGGGCTCGACGCGATCAACCGGCAGGCGCAGAGCTTCAGCCCCGGCGAGCAGACGCTGGCGGCGATCCGCCAGCAGATGGCGACGACGGACGGGCACCAGCAGGCGCTCGAGCACCTGGCGACGCTGTCGTCGTTCAGCGCGCAGGAGCAGCTGCTGACGCGGCAGTCGCTGGCGGTCAACGCCAATCTGCAGGCGGTCGCGAACGCTTACTGGATCGACCGCGAGGCGCAGTCGCGGGCGGCGTTCCAGCTGGCGACGACCGAGACGGCGCTGGCCGCGTACCGCACGACCTCGCCCGGCTTCACGTTCGTGCCGCCGCCGACGTTGCACTGAGCGTCCCGGACCTGGCCGCTTCGACTCGCGATCACTCTCGCTCACGCCCTGACGACAAACGACGACCGAACCCATGAGACCAGCCCGGACGATGCCCGCTGCCGCTCCCACCCTTCCCCATCCGCTCCGTGGGTTCCGACTCCCGCGGCCCGTGAGACTGGCCGCTGTCGTGGCGCTGCTCGCCGCGGCGCTGCTCGCGCGGCAGGCGGTGCCTCGCCGCCTGGCCGAATGCTCCGATCCTCTCGCCTCGCTCGCCGCGTGCGCTCCCTCGCGCCTCTGGGACCTCGCATTCTGGAGCGGTCAGCAGGCCGGCGGGACCGCGCTCTGGCGCGGCGCCCTGGTCGCTTGCCGCGGCCGCCGGGGCGGGGCGTATCCCAACTGCACCTCGGTCCGGCTGGCGAGCTGGTGGGGGCCGGCCGCGGCGGCGCCGCCGATCGCGCTGCTGCTCGCGCCGGCGCCCGCGCCACCCGCGGCAGCCGCGCCGCCGGCGGCGCCTGCCGTGGTCCCGGAGGGCCGCCGATGAGTCGCCGCCGCCGGCTCGCAACCTCCCTCGCGGTCTTCGCGGCCGTCGCGGCGGCGGCGCTGCTCCCGGCCGCGGCGGGGGCCCAGGGACCGCCGAGCCCCGACAACATCCTCGACGGCGTCGTGCGCGGTTACACGGACGCTTCCAACGGCTGGCTCGAGCGGATCTTCCCGCTCGCCCAGCGCCTGTTCGCTCTGCTCGCCACGCTCGAGTTTGCCGTCTCGGGAATCTTCTGGGCGGTCGGGCGCGAGGGGCTCGACGCGGTGGCCGCCGCGCTGCTGCGCAAGTTCATGCTGCTGTCGTTCCTGTTCGCGCTGCTCTGGGAGTTCCCGCTGTGGCTCCCCTACGTCGCGCGGGGCTTCGAGGCGGCCGGCCAGACGGCGTCCGGAACGGGCACGGTCAATCCGTCGGCGGTCTTCGACTACGGGCTCACGATCGCCGGGCACATCCTGGCGGCGATCGGCGACGCCGGCATCCTCACCGACTTCTCGGGCACGCTGCTCGGGGAGATGATCTGTCTGGTCATCCTCCTCGCCTACTCGCTGATCGCCGTACAGATCTGCCTGACGCTGTGCGAGGTGTCGTTCGTGCTGACCGGCGGGGTGCTGTTCCTGGGCTTTGCCGGGTTCCGCGGCACGGCGGCTTTTGCCGAGGGGTACCTGCTCTTCCTTTTCCAGATCGGCATCAAGGTGTACCTGCTGTACCTGCTGGTCGGCGTCGGCACCAATCTCTCGCGGCAGTGGGCGGACATCGACTTCCGCCTGATCCAGACGCCGCAGGCTCCCAGCTTCGCACCGCAGCTCGCGGTGATGACCGGCGCGCTGGTGCTCTGCCTGCTCGTCTGGCGCACCGGCGGCATCGCCAACAAGATCGCTCACGTCGCTTCGTTCCGTCTCGGCGAGGCCCTGCGCTGAGGCGCGCCTGGGCGGGTCTCGATCGGCGCCGATCTCTGCTCGATTGCAAGTCACGACTAGCCACGAATAGTCACTACTCAGCCGCTCACTGCCGACGCCGCCAGCTCCCCCATCCCACGAACACCGCCACCTCTTCCCAAACCTCGACGCCGCCACCGCCACGCCACCGCATGCGCCGCTCCGAGAATCCCTACCTGGCCGCTCGCGAGGAGTTCATCTCGACGTTCGGCGACCTGGCGCGCGGCAAGCGCAACTGGCAGCTGTGTGCTTTCGCGCTGCTGGGGCTGCTCGGCCTGGTGCTGGCGGGCTACCTGCGGCTGAGCCTCGCGTCGCGGATCACTCCCTACGTCGTCGAGGTGGACCGGCTCGGCCAGGCGGTGGCTTTCGGCCCCGCCGAGCCGCTGCGGGCGACGGACGTCCGGCTGTACGTCTTCACGCTGGCGCTGGTGATCCACGACCTGCGCACGGTCTCCGCGGACGCCGACACCGAGCGCGACATGCTGCGCGCCGCCTACGCCTACGCGACCGGCAGCGCGCGCACGACGCTCGACACGTACTTCGCCGAGCCTGCCCACGACCCGCGCGTCCTCGGCCGCACGGTCAGCCGCGACGTGCAGATCACCTCGGTGCTGCGCGTCCCCGGCGCCGGCAAGACCTGGAAGGTGGCCTGGCGGGAGACCGAGCGCCCGCGGGTCGCCGGGCCGCTGCGCGTCGCCTCGTGGGAAGCCTACCTGTCGCTCGAGCTGCACCCGCCCTCGACCGCCGAGGCGCTGCTGCGCAACCCCCTCGGCCTCTACGTCACCGATCTCAACTGGTCCGAGATCGTCGCTTCCGGAGAACCCCGATGACTGAGCGCATGACACGTGTCTTCTCGTTCTGCCTGTTCTTCGCATTCATCGCCGCAGGGCCTGCCCTGGTTGCACCGCCGGCGGCGCTTGGCCAGGCCGCGGTTGCCGCAGACGCCGAACGCGCGCCGGCGGGCGGTGGGTCGGCGGATCTCGCGGCTGGCGCGGGAACGCCTGCGGTGACTGAGAAGGCCCCGGCCGGCGGCTCTGTCCCGGACGGCGGCTCTGTCCCTGCTCCGGCAGCCGGCACTCTGCCCGAGGGCAGCTCCGAGCCGCGGTCTGTTGCAGGCCCGGCACCGGCGTCCTCGGCAGATCCGGCACCGCCGGCCGCGACAGACCTGGCCCCGCTGTCCTCGGCGGTTCCGGTTCCGCCGGCCGCGAGCTCGGCGGCGGCGCCGCCCGCCGCGGTCGACGGCGAGGCGCTTGCCCGCGCCTACCGCCGCACCGGTTCGGCCGCGACGGTCGAAGTCGGCGAGCGCGGCGCGGTGGCGCTGGTGCCGTTCGGCCACGGGCGCCCGGTCCTTCGCTGCGCGCCGCTGCGCGCTTGCGCGGTCGAGCTCGAGGCGGGAGAGATCGTGCTCGCGACGTCGCTGGGCGACGGCGCGCGGTGGCTGATCCAGGCGGCCGCCGCCGGCCCCGGCGCCAGGACGCCGCTGCTGGTGGTCAAGCCCACGGCCTGCGACCTCAGCACCAACCTGGTCGTCGCCACGGACCGGCGCATCTACGAGCTGGCGCTCGACTCGCCGCCCTGCCGCAACGCCGACAGCGGTGAGAGCGGCGCCTACAACCCGCACCTCCCCTACACCGGCCTGGTCCGCTTCTACTACCCCGACGAGATGGTCCACCGGTGGACCGAGCAGGAGCGGCTCGCCCGCCAGCAGGCTGCCGAGCAAGCCGCCGGCCGCACGCCTCTCGCTCCGACCGCCCGGCTCGCGCGTCTCAACTTCGACTACGCGTGGGACCGCGGCAAGCGCTGGCCGTGGGTGCCGGCGCAGGTGTTCGACGACGGCCTGCACACCTACCTGGTGCTGCCCCCGGCCGCCCACCTCGCCGAGCTGCCCATCCTGCTCGGCGTCGAGCCGGGCGGCGGGCTGGCGCTCCTCACCTATCACCTCGACGGCCAGACGCTGATCGCCGATCGCGTGCTCGAGCGGGCCGTGCTCGTCGTCGGCCACGGGCGCCCGAAGGACGAGCAGCGGCTCGAGATCGCCAACCGGGCCTTCGGCCGCCGCGGCAGGAGCTGAGGTCGCCATGGCCGATCAACCCGAGGCAACCGAGCAAACCGGGCCGGCGGGCAAGCCCGGCAACCCCCCCGCGCCGTTCGCACCGAGGCCCCTGCCGGCGGTGCAGCGGCTCAGCCGCGCGGTCCTGGTCGTCGCCGCCGGCCTGGTCACGCTGACGCTGCTCGCGGTGGCCTTCCTGGCGACACCGCGACCGCTGCCGCACGCGCAGTCTCTCTCGCGGCCGCCGGCGACCGGCGATCCCGGGTTCCTGCAGCGCCCGCCGGGCAGCCTGCCGGCGCCGCGGCCCGAGCTGACGGAGCAGGAGTTCCTGCGGCGCATCCTCGAGCGCGGGCCGCAGGGGGCGGGCGGGACCGGCGGGGCCGGTGGCCGCCCCTGGGGCGCGGGCGGCGGACCCGGGGCGGACGGCACTTACGGCGCGAACGGCGCTTACGGCGCCGATCCCTTCGCCGGGCCGGACGGCGCGGGCCTGGCGGCCGGCCGGCAGCCGGGCGGCGCGGCGCCGCTCAACCTCAACCCGCCGCCGCCGCCGCCGCGCGACCTGCGGCACGAGGCGTTCCTGCGCGCCCTGAGCGCGCCTCTCACGCAGGCGGTGCCGGCGGCGCCGGGGCGCAGCGGGGCGTCGGCTCCGGCTTGGCCGCCTCTGCCGTCGCCCGAGGCCCTGGGCTTCGAGGACGCGGGCCTCGGCGGCGACGGCAGCAGCAGCGGCGCCGAGCAGCTTCCTCCGGAGGAGCCGGCGACCGAAGGCGCGAGAGCCTCGCCGCCGCCCCAAGGGCGCGGCAGCTACGCGCCAGCTCGGGCGACGCTTGCGGCGCCGCCGCTGGCGCCGGTGCGGCCCGGGGGCGCGGGTGGACCGTTCTACGCCAAGGCGGCTGCGGCCGGCGCCGCGGCGGGGACTCCGGGATGGGCGGCGGCTGGGACGGTGGCGGCCGGTGGCTCGAGCTTCAGCGCGGACGGCCGGCGCGGTGCCGGAAGCGGCGCCGGCGCGGGCACCCGGGCCGGCGCGGCCGTTCCGTCGATGCTCGATGCCGGCGCGGCCGGGGAGGTTTTCGCGGCGTCTGGTGCCGGCGACGACCTCACCTCCCGCGCACAAGAGAAAAAACCAGTCCTGCCAGCCGGCACGGTGGTCCCGGCCCTGCTGCTCACCGAGGTCAACAGCGACCTCCCCGGGCCGCTCATGGCGCAGGTCAGCCGCGACGTCTACGACCTGCGGCAGCGCGGCGTGGTGCTGGCGCGGGGCGCGCGGCTGCTCGGGCGCTATGAGAACCAGGTCGCGGTCGGCCAGCGGCGGCTGCTGGTCGCCTGGACGCGCCTGCAGCTGCTCGACGGCACGCTGATCGAGCTGCCGGGGCTGCCGGGGGCGGACAGCGGGGGTGCGGCCGGGCTGCCGGCGCGGGTCCAGAACCATCTGCTGCGGGTGTTCGGGGACGCGGTGCTGCTGTCGCTGCTGTCGGTCGGCGCGGACCTCTCGCAGCCTCCGTCGCGGAGCCTGGTGGTCACGCCGTCCGCCGGGTCGGTGGCCGGGGCGGCGGTGGGCCAGCAGCTGTCCGAGGCCGGCACGCAGCTGCTGCGCCGCGACCTGTCGATCCAGCCGACGCTGCGGCTGCCGGCGGGCACGCCGCTGACGGTGTTCGTCAACGCCGACCTGCCGCTCCCGGCGAGCACGGCGGGCGCCGCGGGTGCACCGGCCGCGATGCCGCCGCCGGGAGAGCGGCCTTGACGCCTCGCGCCGGCGGCCCGGCCGGCGTCGCGGCCGCGGTCCTGGGTCCGCTCGGCTCGCTCGGCCCGCTCGAGCCCCGCGGGCCTGGCGCCGCGCCGCTCGCCGCGCTCGCGGTCCCGGTCGGCCAGCTGGCGCCCGACCCGGAGCAGCCGCGGCGCCGGTTCTCCGAGGAGCGCCTGGCCTTGCTCGCCGCCAGCGTGCGCGCCTGCGGCGTGATCCACCCGCTGCTCGTCGTCCCGCATCCCGATCTCGCCGCGCGCGGCGTCACGCCTTACCAGATCCTGGTCGGCGAGCGGCGCTGGCTGGCGGCGCGGCGCGCGAGCCTCGCCACGGTCCCCGCGGTCGTCCGCGAGGAGCGGCTCTCGCCCGCGGACCGCCTGATGCTGCAGATCGCCGAGAGCGATGGCGAGCACCGCGAGGAGCTGGCGCTCTACGACGTCGCCAGCGCCGTCGCCCGCGCTTTCGCGCTCGCCCGTTGCACGCAGGTCCAGTTCGCCCAGCGCCACCGGCGCTCCCAGGCCTGGCTCTGCAACCTCCTCCGCCTCGCCCAGGCCCAGGGTCTCACCCGCGAAGCGCTACAGGAGGGCCTGCTGCAGGGCATGCTTGCCGCCCTCACCTACCTGCGGCTCACGCCGGGGCAGCAGCGCCACCTGCTCAGCGAGGCGCTGGCGACCCGGCTCCCCATCACCCTGCGGCGCGCCGAGAAGGCCGCCGCGGAGACGGAGGACCGGCGGCGGAAGCGGCGGGCCGCGACCGCCGCGGAGGGCGCCAACGGCGAGGATCGCGAGGATCGCGAGGATCGCGCGGACGGCGGAGACGGCGCGGGCGGCGCCGTGGGCGGCGCGGGCAGCGAGAGCGGCGTGGACGGCGGCGCTCCGGTCGCCAGCGGGCCGTGGGGCCGGGAGGTGCGGGCCTCGCGGGACGGCGGACCGCCGGCCGGAGGGCTGCCGGCCGGAGGGCTGCCTGCGGGAAGGGCGGGCGGTGCGGTCGCGGCGGCGGCTCTCGGGAGCGGCGCGGAGCCCGCGGACTTCGCTGCTGCCCGCGCCCGCTCCGGCGTCGCTGGCAGCTTCGCCGGTTCGGGCTCGAGCTCGAGCTCGACCGCCGCGGACTCGCGCACCGCGGCCGGGGCGGCCGCTCGGGGGACCGCCTCGTTCTGCGTCACCGCGGCGCCGGGCTCGCGCCCGGGCGGCCCCCGGATCACCCTCGAGATCACTGTGGCCCAGCTCGAGACCCTGCTCATCCGGCTCGGCCAGGAGCCCGCGGGAAGTGCGCGGGAGATGGCCGAGCAGCTGTTTGCCTGCCTCTGAAGGTCCACCTGCCTCTATCGCTGACGCCTCATCGACCAGGAGATCGCGTATGCGCAGCCGCACGGTCACTCCCGCCTCCCGTCTTACCGCTGGGCGCACCGCCGCCGATCGTCGCGGCGCTGCGTACCTCGCCGCGGCACGTCTCGGCCGTCCAACCGCCGGGCTTGCCCTCCGCGTCGCCATCGCGCGGCTCACCGTTCTCGGGGCGGCTCGCCTCGGGCGGTGCCGGCCTGGCGGGGCCTGTGGCGGAGCACTGCCTGTCGCGGCGGCGCGCGTGGGGCCGCCGCCGGGACCGTGGCCGGTGCCTCGCGGCGCGGCTCGCCGGAGGCTCGGCGGCGTTGGCGCCGTTGGCGGCGTTGGCGGCCCTGGCGGTCCCGCCGGCGTCGCCGGTCTCGCCGGCCTGTGGCGGGGCATGGTCCTCCTCCTGGTCGCCTGGCTCCTCGCCGGCGCGGTTCCGGTGGCCGCCGCCGGGCCCACTCTCAAGTCGTCGTTTGCCGGCTTCACCGACGTCAACGGCAACGGGGTGCTCGACTGCGGCGAGCCGGTCGATCTCGTGGCGGCTTTCGCCACCAACAACTCCGGGACTCCGGCGCTGACCGGCTCGCTGTTCGTGCCCGTGGCGGGCAGCTCCGGCATCGTCTTCCAGGCGGGATCGGTGCGCGTCGATCCGGACCTGACGAACGGGTGCATGGGGACGGTCGTCTCCGGCAACAACCCCGGCGACGTGGACGCGCGGGTGGACTTCTCTTGCCCGGCGGATCCGATCGACAACAACTCCTGGACGCTGGTGGTGCGCTACGTGGCGCGGTACACGAGCTCGTCGGCTGCGGCGTTCACGGCGGCCGCCCAGGCCTCGACCTCGGACGGCGCCAGCTACCGCGACGCGGTGACGGTGCCGGCGGCAGGCTCGGTCTGCTCGGGTGGCGGCGCGCCGAATGCGACCGCCATCACCAAGACGGCGGCCGGCCCCGCGACTCCGGGGTCGGTCCTGATCTACACCGTGACCGCCACTGACCAGAGCGGTCTCGGCGCCGGCGGGGTGCAGATCGTCGAGGGCGTCCCGGCCCACACGACGTTCAGCGCCGCCGGCAGCTCGCCGGGCTGGGAGTGCTCGCCCGGTCCCGGCGGCGGAGCGCAGTGCCGCAACCCGGTCAGCAATCTCAACCCCAACGGCAGCCTGAGCGCTTTCTTCGCCGTCACGCTCGACCCCACCCTGCCGGCGGCGCCGGTCACTCTCGCGAACACCGCCTGCGTGCGGGCGGGGTTGACGGTCGCGGGGTGCGCCTCGCTCAGCACGGCGGCGGCGGGGACGCCGACGCTGCATCTCGCCAAGTCGCTGGCTCCCGGTCCGCCGCAGACCGCCGCCCCCGGCGCCACGCTCACCTACGCCCTGGCCGCCGCCAACAGCGGCAATCAGGACCTCGCGGACGCTGTGCTCGAGGAGACCGTGCCGGCGCTCACCAGCTTCAGCCCGTCCGCCAGCAGCCCCGGGTGGGCTTGCGTGCCGGCGGGCGGCGGCGCCGGCGCGGCCTGCACGCTCGACCTCGGCGCGCTGGGGGCCGGGACCGGCGGCGGGCGGACCTTCGCCGTGGTGGTCGAGAATCCGCTGCCGGTGTTGCCGCCGGGCTACGTGATCTCGAACACCGCCTGCCTCCACACGGCCGCGGCCGGCGTGGCCGATTCCTGCAGCACGGTCGGCGTGCCGGCGGCCGGGATGCCGCTGCTGCAGATCGTGAAGACGGTCGCGAGCGGCAGTGGCGCCCCCGGCGCGATGCTGGTCTATGACCTCGCCCTCCAGAACACCGGCAACGAGGCCGCCCTGGTCGTCGACAGGGAGACCGTCCCCGCGCATACCACCTTCGCCGCCGCGGCGAGCTCTCCGGGATGGAGCTGCAACCCCGCGAGCGGCGCGGCCGGCGCCGCGTGCGCGCTGGCGTTCGGCCCGCCGCTTGCGGCGGGGGCGACTTTCCACGCTCTCTTCGCCGTGATCGTCGACCGCCCGCTGGCCGCGGGCGTGACGGCGGTGGTCAACACCGCCTGTGGCCAGATCGACATCCTCCCCGAGGCGCACAGGCGGGAGGCTGGGCGCGGGGCCTTGCCGGGGGCCGCGCGGCGGGACGCGCGGAAGGGCGCGGGGAGGGCTGCGGGGAGGGCCGTGGGGATGGCCGCGGGGAGGGCTGCGGGGGAGGCCGCGGGGATGGCGGCGGGGATGGCCGCGGCCGATCAGGGTCTCAGCTGCGACACCGTGACGACGCCGACCTTGGGGCATCCGGTGCTGACGCTCGAGAAGAGCTACGGCGGCGGGCCGGCCGCGGCCGGGGCGCTGCTGTCGTTCCTGCTCACTGCGGCCAACGGCGGCGACCAGGACGCGGCGGGCGTCACGGTGACCGAGACGGTCCCGGCGCACACGACGTTCGCGGCCGGGGCGAGCTCGCCCGGATGGAGCTGCGTGCCGGCGAGCGGGGCGGCCGGGGCAGGGTGCACGCTGGCGGTCGGGGGCCTGGCCGCCGGGGGCTCCGCCGTTGCCACGTTCGCGGTGCGCGCCGACTCGCCGCTGCCTGCCGGCGTCGAGCAGATCGGGAACGTCGCGTGCGCGGCGGCGACGGGGCTGGCTCCCGCGTGCGGCCAGGCGACCACGCCGCCGCCGGCCACGACGCCGGTGGTGGTTGGCGAGCTGCGGGACTCGTTCGTCAAGGACCTCCTCGGCACGGCGCTGGCGATCGCCGGCGACGACCTCGCGTATACGCTGACCATCACCAACGGCGGCGCGGCGGCGGCTCTGGACCTGGTCGTCGCAGTGCCTCTCGACCCGCACCTCACTCTCGATGCCGGATCGGTCACGTCGACGGCGGGGATGATTGCCGCCGGCAACGCTCCCGGCGACACGGTGCCGGTGGTGCGGGTCGCGAGCCTGGCGGCCGGCGCGTCGTTCACCGTCTATTGCACTGCCACGGTCGGCGCGCTGCCGCCGGGGCTGCAGTTCATCTCGACGCAAGCGACGCTCACGGGCGACAACTTCTCGCCGACGGTCAGCGACGACCCCGACACTCCCGAGCCTCTCGATCCGACGACGACGCCGGTCGGCGTGCCTCGGATCTCGTCGATCCCGACGCTTGGCGGGTGGGGGCTGCTGGCGCTGGGCGCCGGGCTGGGCGGGATCTCGCTCAGGAGGATGCGCGGCGGGAGATCGGGGCGGATGGGGGGCGGCGGGGCGGGCAGGGTGGTGGGGGCGGGCGGGGCGGCGCTGGATCGGGATGAGGCGGCGGAGGGCGGGGCCGCTCCGGGCGATGCGGGTCCGGGAGACGCCGGCGACGGCGGGAACGGCGCGCCTCTCGAGGGCTGCGCCCTGGGTTCGTCGCGCGGTGGCTCCGGGCGGCCATGACGGGTCCCGGCCTGCTGCCCGACTTGGGGCGCCTCGAGCGCCGGCTCCTCGACCGCAGCGGGCGGCGCGAGGGGTGCGAGATCCGCTTCCTCTGCCCGGCGCATGACGACAGCCATCCCTCGGCCCGCTGGAGCCACTCCAAGGCCGTCTGGTTCTGTGACGTCTGCCACGCGGGCGGGGGGTGGCGCGACCTGTCCCGGCGGCTGGAGGTGGACCTGGAGCCGGACCTGGGAAGCGCGGTGCCTGGCGGCGCCGCGGCGGCGCGGGGCGGCTCCCGCGGAGGCGGCACAGGCGGCGCCGCTAGCAGCGGTGCCGGCAGCGGCGGCGCGCTGCGGGACCACCGCCGCGAGGTCGTGGCTACCTACGCCTACACGGACGGTGCCGGCCGGCTGCTGTACGAGGTCCTCCGCCTGCTTCCCAAGGCGTTCAGCTGCCGCCGGCCGGACGGGGCGGGCGGCTGGCTGTGGAACCTTCAGGGTGTCGAGCGGGTGCTCTACCGGCTGCCGGAGGTCGTCGCGGCCGTGCGTGGCGACGAGATCGTCTTCTTCGTGGAAGGAGAGAAGGACGCCGACGCCATCGCCGCTCTCGGCTTCGCGGCGACCACGCACGCCGGCGGTGCGGGGAAGTGGCGGCCGGAGTATGCCCAAGCGCTGCGGGGTGGGCGCGTCGTGGTGCTCCCCGACAACGACGAGCCCGGCCGCCGCCACGGCGAGACGGTTCTCGGCGCCCTGCGTTCGCAGGCCGGTCTCGTGCGGCGGCTCGAGCTCCCCGGCCTGCCTGCGAAGGGGGACTTCTGCGACTGGCTCGCCGCACGGCGCGACGAGGGCCTGGCCGATCTTCAGATCGCCTGCCGGCTGCTCGATCTTGCCGGCGAGGCATTGAGGTCGGAGGGGTCGGCGACGGACCGGGACGCTGCGGAGGGGGACGGAGCCGCGGCGGCGGTGCCGGCGCCGGCGGGGACGACGGGCAGCGAGAGCGGCGAGCCGCGAAGCCTGGTCGGGGCGCCCGAGACACGCGAGACACCTGCCTCTCGTGCTTCGCGCGGCTCGGCGCGGGCTGCGGCCGCTGCGGCCTCGGCCCAGGTGGCTAGACCCTCGATGGCGGCGGCGAGCGGCCCGGCGGCGGCGAATGCCCCGGCGGCGGCTCCGAGTGCCGTGCGCTGCCTTGCCGACGTCGCCCCGCAGGCGGTCAGCTTCCTCTGGGAACCCTACCTGCCGCTCGGCAAGCTCACGCTGCTGGAAGGGGACCCGGGCCAGGGCAAGAGCTGGCTCGCCGCCGCCATCGCGGCCGCGGGCTCGCGCGGCCGCGGGCTGCCGGGGCTGGCCGCCTTCCCGCCCTTCCGGACGCTGTTCCTGACCGCGGAGGACGGGCTCCCCGACACGCTGCGCCCGCGGCTCGAGTCGCTCGGCGCGGACTGCGGCGCAGTGTTCGCGTGCGATCAGCCGCTGGCGCTGGATCTGGACGCGGGCCTCGCCACTCTCGCACAGGCCCTGGCCGCGTTGGCTCCTCGCCTGGTGGTCGTCGACCCGCTGGTCGCGTTCCTGGGGCGCGCGACCGACATCTACCGCGCCAACGAGGTGCGCTCGGTGCTCGCCCCGCTGGTGAAGCTCGTCGAGCGGCACGGCTGCGCGCTGCTGGCCGTCCGGCACCTCAACAAGGCCAAGCTCGGGCGCACGCTGTACGCCGGCCAGGGGTCGATCGACTTCACGGCCGCCGCGCGGTCGGTGCTGCTGGCGGGCTCCGCGGCCGAGGACGCCGATGCGCATGCGCTGATCCATATCAAGTCGAACCTCGCTCCCCACGGCCCGGCGCTCGCCTACCACCTGTTGCCGGCCTTCCTGTGGGAAGGCCCCAGCCGCCTGACGGCGAACGATCTGCTGGCCGCGGCGGCGCCGGCCGACGAGGCCAGCGCCGAGGACGACGCGCGGACCTTCCTGCGCAGCACGCTGGCGGGGCCCGATCCGCTGCCGGCGCGGCTGGTGCTGAACGCGGCCCGTGACGCAGGGATCTCGCAGCGAACGTTGAAGCGGGCGAAGCGCAAGGAGGGTGTCCGCACTACCCGCCGCGGCTTCGGCGCCGGCAGCACCTGGCTGTGGTCGCTGCCGGGGGCGGGGGCGGAGGGGGAGCAGATGGACGGGGACGGCGTGCGGGGCGTCGAAGGGGGCCTCGGCGGCGAAGGGGTCCATACAGAAGGTTGGCCCCCTTCGAGGATGGGCGGCGCGGATGGCGGCCTCGATGCCGATGGCGCCGGCCTTGGCGCGTGTGCCGAGGACGAGGGTGCACGCGGGCCGGCGGGCGCCGGTGGAGACCTTCGCTACCCCGCCCACACCGGCGCCGCGCACGCCGAGCCAAGCGGCTCGGAACGCAACGATGGACCACGAACAAGGAAAAGGGACCTCCTTCTATGACCCGCGCGCATTTCCTCCTTGCGGAGCTCGCGAACCGTGGCGTCTCGATTGCCGTCGAAGGTAACCGCCTGCGACTTCGGCCCCGCTCGGCGATGACCGACGGGCTCATCGCCCGTGTGCTCGCGTCCAAGCGCGAGCTCATCGTTCTCCTCCGCGGCTACGCCTTGCCGCGCGTCCAGGTTGCCCCGCTGGCGCCTCTGCAATGGTGGGTCCTCTGGGTGCTGGCGCAGACTCCGAAGCTCTCGCGCGGGGCGCTCTATTCCTGCGTCCCCGCGCCGCGGGAGGCCGTCGACGGTGCGCTTGCCGCGCTGCTCGAGCGCGGTGAGGTCCGCGCTGCCAGCAATGGAGGCCTTGAGCTCAATGCCTGCTAACCGCCGCGCCACGGCGCCCAGACCACAGGAATCCGACTCATCCCTCCATGCCCGGCCTCAGCCGGCCGCGAGGGTGTTCTATACACTCCAGCAGATTGCCGACCGCCACCCCGCGTTCACTCTCCGCACGCTCCGCCACTGGATCTACAACTCGAAAGACCGCATGGCGTGGAAGGGCGGCAAGCCAACGGTGATACCCGGTAATGGCTTCGCCCGGGCCATGATCAAGGTGGGCCAGCGCATCTACATTGACGAGCCGGCGCTGCTGGAGTGGCTGGAAGAGGCCCGGCGATGAGGAAGCTTCCAGGCGCCGTGGCCGATCTCCCACGCCCTGCAGGCGGGGAGCTTGCGGGGACTGGCATCCGCGGCGCCGGCAAGCGATCGACGGCCGAGGATTCGTGGTAAGTCGGCCTCGTCTTACGGCACCTGCGACACGCCCTCGCCAGGCTCCGCCTGCCGCCAGCCCTCGATCCCTCCTGCCAATCTCGCGGCGACCTTGCTCTTGTGGAGATTGGCCAGGTGCGTGTAACGCGCGACCATCGCTAGCGTCTTGTGGCCCAGGGTCTCTTTGAGCTCGATCGCCGAAGCGTCCAACATCGCAAGATAGCTGGCGTGGGTGTGACGCAGGTCGTGGAACCTGAAGTTCTCGATGCCAGCGCTCTCCAGTGCCTTGTCCCACGAGTGGCGGGGGAAGGGGCGCGGACTGTGGCCGGTTCCAGGGAAGAGAAAGTCCGATTCCGGCTGCAGGTGTTGCAGGCGACGCTCGACGATCTCGAGCGCCTCCCCTACCAGGGGCACGAACCGGGGCTGGCCATTCTTCGCAATCTCGGCGGGTAGGGTGAACCCTCCGACGCTGAGGCGGATATACGCCGCTCTCAACCCCTGCAGTAGCTCGCTGGCCCGGCAGCCGGTGTGCAGGGCCAGCACCACGAGGTCCGAAAGGTCGGCGCACGGGCTCTCCTTGCAAGCGGCGAGGAGACGATCGAGCTCGCAGTCTCGCTCGTCGACCGGCCGCGAGAGGAAGCGGACGCGGCCATCCGGCTCCTGCTCGCGCTCGACGCGGCGGGCCACGTTCTGCTCGAGCCATTCGAGCCTCGTGCCGAGGGTGAGCACGGTCGAGAGCGTGGTCAGGTAGCGGTTGACGGTCGCGCCGCTCCGCGGACCCTTCGGCCCGGGCTCTCGCAGCAGCTTGTCCTTGGCCTCGTGGATCAGCGACGGCGTGATGTGCCGCAGGTAGAAAGCGCCAAGCTCTCGGCGCCACCAGCGCAGGTGCCCCTTGTAGCCGTGGTCGTAGCGGGGCAGATCGGGCAGTCTCTCCTTCTCGAAGCGATCGAGCAGCTCGCTGAACGTCCGATCTGGCTCGCCTGCCCAGATCCGGCCCCTCTTCTGCTGCCCCTCCACGTCCCGCGCCCAGTCCGTGGCGTCCTTCTTCGTGTTGAAGGTCGCATGACGCCTCGGATAGCCCTGGAGCCTCACCTGGACCCGGTAGCGGACCTCGCCCTTGCCTGTGACTCGCTTCGTGATGGTCGCCATCTTACGCCCCCTTTCCGCTATTCGGAGTGTAACACACTGTGCCAGGAGTGTGCCTCAGATTCGGGAGGCGGCTGAGCCGGTATCCGGTGGCCGGAGGGGCGGAGATGGCAAACTACTGAACTGATTGAGGTTAGTGGCGGAAGCGCATGGGAATCGAACCCACCTCGCGGGCCGCTACGGCTCGCGACAACGGTTTTGAAGACCGCAAGAGGCACCAGCCCCCTAGCGCTTCCGGCGGTATTGTAGCCGAGGATCGAGGGGGTGCTGACGACCCCACCGCCGCCTGGCTCAGCCGGCGCAGGAAGGGGGCGGCGGCGGGGCTTCCGGCGCCGGAGGGGCTTCCGGCGCAGGCGGCGGGACCGGAGCGGCGGGTGGCGCCGCTCCGGTCGGGGTCGCCGGCGCGGCAGGCGCCGCTGGTGTAGCCGGCTCAGCCGGTGCGGCAGGCGCCGCGGGCGCCGCGGGTCTCGCGGGCGCGGCCAGGCGCGGAGGCCGCGGCACGGAGCTGGACTTCGGGTGGGCCCGGCGCGCATCGGTGAGGCGGCGGGCCTGGTCGCGGAGGGCCTGGGTCTGCTGCTGGAGCTCGCGCCTCATCGCTTCGATCTCGGCGCGCTGGTCGGCGAGGGCCCGGGTCAGCTCTTCGTGCTCGTGCTGCATCCTGTGCAGGGCCTCCAGCTGGGCCTGGTCGGGGCGCAGCCGCTCGGCGAGACGCCGTGCGTCGGCGACGAGCTTCTCGCGCTCGGCGGGCGACATGGCCTGGGACCTCGCGGCCGCGCTCTCTTCGAGGGTGCGCTTCATCTCGCCGCGGAGACGGTCGAGATCGGCCTGGGAGAGATGGAGCTTCGGCATCTCCTCCAAGGAGCGCTTGATCTCGGCGTGCAGATGGTCGATCTCGGCCTGGCTGAGGCCCAGGCTCGGCAGCTGCCGCAAGCCGCGCATCGCCTCCTCCTGGATGTGCTCGATCTCCTCGGCGGAGAGGTGCGGCTGCTCGGCGGCGAGCTTGCGCAGCTCGGCGTCGATCTCCGCCATCTCTTGCGCCGAAGGGTGCAGCTGGGCGGACATCCCCGCCAGCTCCGCGCCCAGCTCGGCCATCTCCGCGACGGGCAGGTCGGCCAGGTGCGGCAGGGCGGCGCGGGCGCCCGCCAGCTGGTGATTGAGCTGCTCGAGCTGCGCGCCGAGCCGCCCGTCGAGCTCGCGCGAGATGCGCTCCACGGACGCGGTGATCGCCGCGATCTGCTCCCGGGAGAGCGTGCCGAGCTTGTCCAGCTGCTCGAGGCGAGCTGCCGCCGCCGCGAGGCGCTCGCGCTCCGCATCCAGGTCGCGGGCCGCCGGGGGCGTCGGAGCCGCCGCGGACGAAGCGGCGGCAGGACTCGGTCCGGCGACCGCTGCCCCGGCAGGCGTTGCGGCGGCGACCTCTGACCCGGCGGGCATGGTCCCGGCGGCCGCTGCTCCGGTGTTCGGCGGCTCGGCCGCGCCGGATGGCGAGGCAGGCGTGGCAGAGCGGTCGCCGGCCTCCGCCGCTCCGGCACCGGTGGCGGCTTCTTGCCCCTGGGCCTCGGAAGGCGCCAGGGCCGCCACGACCATCGCGGCACGCGCCTCCGGGCGGGCACCGGCCTCCGCCGCCCCGGGAGCGACGGCGCTCGCCACCGTCGGCGTGGTCTGCGCCGCACTCACGGCCGGCCGCGCCGCGACGGCAGCTGATGCGGCCGCGGCTTGCCCTCCGCAAGCGGCAGCAACCCCCGGGGCGATGTCCGGAGTGGTGGCGAAGCCGCCGGAGCAGGCCGGCGCGGCCGCCGGCGAGGGGGACGAGCCCGCGGAGACGCCTGGCGCCGCCAGGGTTACCGCCAGCAGCACCGTAGGGACCGCGGCCAGGAGGACGGCGAGTCGGCGGCGGGCCGGCCCCGGCCCTTCCATCGGCGTCATCGACGTCACCTCCGTCATCGCAAGCGTGGATGGGCCGTCCAGCAGCCGGCGGATGCGGTGGGCGAGCTGCGACGGCCGCCCAGCGGCCATACCCGGGACCGGGAGGCGGCCGGTCCGGCGCGACGCCGTGTCGACGCGCCGTCCGGCGAGCGACCATCCGGCGACCTCGGCGAGGCAGCCGGCGAGCGACAGCGGCCGGCCGGTGCGGGCGACAGCCCATTCGTCGCTGAGCAGCTCCGACAGCTCGCCCAGCCGCCGCCGTGCCAGCCAGTTCAGCGGCTGGAAGAAGAAGACGGCCACCACCACCTGGGTGAGCGGCAGCCAGACCGGATCGCGCCGCGCCAGGTGCGCCAGCTCGTGGGCCAGCAACGCGTCCTGCTGCTCGTCGTCGAGCTGGAAGAGCGCGCGCGGCGGCACGCACACCTCTGCCGTCCGCAGCCCGAGCGCCACCGGCACGCGCAGCCGCCAGGTGCAGGTGAGGCGCACCCGCCGCGTGAGCCCCGACTGGCGCACCAGGCCGGCAAGACGCGCCAGCACGCCGCCGCCCACCACCTGCGGGCGGTAGCGCAGCCGCCGCCGCAATGCCAGGTACGAGCGGCCATAGCCGAGACTCAGCGCCAGCGCCCCCAGGAGCCAGGCCGGCAGCAGCAGCGGCCTCAGCGGCGTCCAGGCACGCCCCAAGGTACGCTCGAGCGGGTGCCAAGCACCCGCCGCCGCGGCGCTCTCGGAGGAGGCGTTCCGCTCGCGGCCGTCGCGACCGTCGCGACTTGCAGCACCCTGGCGCCCCTCGCGCCAGGCTGGCCCGGCCCCGCGCGGGGCCGCCGCACGGCCCTCGGGCAACCGCGTCGCGACCCCGGCGGCTCGGGCAGCGGTCGATGCCCCCCGCGCCGGCGCCAGCGAGGCCTGCGCCTCGCCACCAGCGCCGGCAACGCCGGAGACGTGACCGACCATCACCGCGTCCGCCGCGTCCGACGACGGGAGTGCCGCCGGTACGTCCGCGGGGGCGCCGCCGGCGGCGAGAGTCCAACGTCCGGCGATCGGCGCATGGCCCAGCCGGCCGAGAGCGAGCTGCGCCGGCGCGGTCACCAGGGCCCCCAGTAGGGCGCACCGCCAGATCGTCTCTTGCAGCCGCAGCCGCCGGCCGCCCAGGCGGCGCGTCACGGCCCAGGCCGAGACCAGCAGCAGGGTGCTGTGAAGCGCATAGGTGAGCAGCCAGGCGAGCGCCTGGTCCGCGACCATGGGGATCGTCAAGGAGTGGAGCATCAGCGTTCCTCCTCGCGTGGCGCCGAAGTCTCGGCGCCGCTGCCGGCGCGCCGCCCGAGCCCACGCTCGCGGGCCCTGATCAGCGTGCGCAGCTCGGCGAGCTCTCGCGGCTCGATGGAATGCTCGGACAGCAGGTGGTTGACGAGGGCCGTGACGTCGCCGTGGAAGAGCTGGGAGGTCAGATCGTCCACCATCGAGCGCCGCACCAGCTCTTCGTTCACCAGCGGCCGGTAGATGAACCGGCGCCCCTCGGTGCGGTGAGCCACGACGCCCTTGTGCTCGAGCTTGGCGAGCATGGTCGCCACCGTCGTCGGCGCCAGGTCGCGCTCGGCCTCGAGATCCTCGTGGACCTCGGTAACTGCCGCCTCCCCGCGCCGCCACAGCACGCGCATGATGGCCAGCTGCAGCTTGCCCAGGCGCACGCCGCCGCCTTCGCTCTCGGCTTCCGGCTCCGCTTCGATGGTCCCGCTCGGCATCGTCGTCACCTCCACTACCGGGATAGTACTACCGTGGTAGTTGACTGTCAACCCGGTGACCGGCGGTTTCGGCGGCGGCATCGCGGCAGGCTCTCCCATCAGCCAATACTCCGCTGGCCGGCCGCGAGTTTCGCCGGGCGAGCAGGCGCCGCCGCCTGACAGGAGCCGCCGGAGAACGAAGCTTGCTGCGCGCGAAAGGATGAGACTGGCCGGAAGGGACCTGAGGGCCTCGGGCTCGCCGCAGCCGACGGGCCTTAAGGCTCAGGCGCCGGTGGCAACTGGGTCTCGACCTCACGCCAGAAGTCGACCACGTCGAGATGGACCTCGGCCAGGCTCTTGGACTGGTACCGTCCCGCCTCGGGGAGAGCGACCACGAAGCGGTCCGCCTCGTTGATCAGGAACTCGATCTGGCGCACCTGGTGATCGACGATCCAGTACTCGCGGATGCCGGTCTGGGCGTAGAGCATCAGCTTCTCGCCCCGATCGC
>Ga0210384_10001111_pt1 | contig 37874 bp, 25 predicted proteins | sample IncBWH2MmetaG_FD_160574 | JGI IMG/M metagenome (GOLD analysis project Ga0210384, IMG submission 160574) | Forest soil microbial communities from Barre Woods Harvard Forest LTER site, Petersham, Massachusetts, United States - Inc-BW-H-2-M | ecosystem: Environmental > Terrestrial > Soil >...
CGAAAATACTTTCGGTGTTGAGCTCGTACTCCTCCGGCTCCGGGGAGGGTTTTGCGATGGGCGATACGGGGAGCGCGGAGGGAGCGGCCGAAACCGGCGGCTCGTTCACGCCCGACGACACGGATTACAACACGTTTAGCGCCGACTGGAAGCTGCTGGCGTTGCAGTCCACCATGCAGGCGCTGGGAAAAATCGAGCAGAAAAAATCGCTGATCTATTTCAGCAACGGGATCAGCCAGACCGGGACCGACAACCAGTCAGCGTTGCGCGCTGCTACGGCAGCGGCGGTGAAGAATAACGTTTCGATTTATCCCGTGGATGTCCGCGGATTGCAGGCGTTTCCTCCTGGCGGTGAAGCGCAGAGTGCGAGCTTACACGGCCAGTCCGCGTACAACGGCGCAGCGGTTTTGAACGATCTCAGCGGCAATGCGGCTTCGCAAGAGACGCTTTCGACGCTCGCTGCGGATACGGGCGGGAAGGCGTTCTTCGATTCCAATGATTTCAGCGGCGTGTTTACGCAGGTGCAGAAAGACAGCTCGGCGTATTACGTCCTTGGATTCACGAGTACGAATCCCCTCAAGGACGGACATTATCGCCGGCTTAAGGTGCAGGTGAACCGTGCTGACGTGAAGCTCGAATTCCGTCCGGGATATTACAGCGGCAGAGACTATCAGCATTTGAATCGCGCGGATCGCGAGGCGCAGCTCGAAGATGAGCTTGCGGCAGAGTTGCCGCAGACGGATGTGCCGCTCTATGCGGGGACGGCGTATTTCCGTCAGGATGATTCACATTATTATCTAGCGGTTTCGCTGGTTGTGCCGGGTTCGCAGATTCCTTTCGTGCAGGAGAAGGATAAAGACAACGCTACGATCGACATTATTGGAGAGGTGCGACTCGGCGATAAAGGCAGAGTACCTGTGGGACAGTTGCGCGACACGGTGAAGCTGGCCGTCGACAGCACGCAGCAAGTGCGGCGGAAGAATGTGCAGTACAACACAGGCTTTGTTCTTGCTCCGGGAAATTATCATTTGAAATTCATCGTGCGCGAGAATCAGACGGGGCGCATGGGATCGTTTGAGACGGACGTGCAAGTGCCGGATTTGCGCAAGGCGCCGCTACGGATGAGCTCGGTGGTGCTGAGTAGCTTGCGGGCGCCGGTGACGAACGCGCCGAAGAAAAAGGGCATGAATCCGTTGATTCAGGATCAGACGCAGTTGGTGCCGAATGTGACGCATGTGTTTACGCGGGATCAGCATTTGTATTTGCAGTATGAGATTTATGATCCGGCGCGCGGAAAGGTTGCGGTTGCGCCAGCTGCGACGCCCGTTGCTGCACAGCCGGTAGGCGGCGAAGCGACGAAGCAGGCGCCGCAGTCCAAAGAGACTCGCGAGTCGATTCACGTTTTGACTAGCATTGAATTCTTGCAGGGCAATGTGAAGATCTACGAATCGAAGCAAGTGGCCGCTACGGAAATTACAGCGCCGGACCGGAAGGCGGTCGTGTTTCAGATTGATCTGCCGTTGCAATCACTAAAGCCGGGGCTTTATGTTTGCCAGGTGAATGTGATTGATGATGTCGCGGGGAATTTTGCGTTTCCGCGGTGGCCGATATTGATTAAGGATGCGACTCCGGCGGCTGCGCCTGCTGCGCAGGCTTTCTCCACCTCCAGTTCGGGGCATTGAGTTTCTCGCGGGGCATCCTGCTGGGTTGATGCCGGCGGCAAAAAACTGACGCTGGGCCGCGCCCGGGCCCTACCACCCCCTCCCCCTATTTTTGCAAAGATGTGATTCGATTGAGGTTAGTGGGTGGGGGTCTGCAAAGAATATCATTCTAAAGGGTTTATAAATCATTTGTTTTGATATGTTTGTGTAGGTATCGAGATTTTTGGTGCTTTCGAGACTGGCAGAACACAGAACAAGGACTGGCCACGCCCGGGCCGTCCGGGCGCAAAGATCGAAGACGCGGCGGGCCGGAAACCGAACCGAAGGAAAAGGCTGCAGGGCTCCGCCCCGCGCTACATTTGCGTGGCGCATTATGTCGAATGACTCGCGAGACACGGAGAAGAGCACAACCAGGATTCATCGCATGCAGAAAGCGCATGCGATGTAAAAGCGCTTGGCTGGGCCACTCGGGCCCAAAATAAAAAACGCGGCAGACTGGCTGCCGCGGGAAACTCTCCACAATACTGCCTGCAACTATTATAGCACGGCAGCCTTATTATTCAGGCTGCCAAGTCAAGAGAGGCGCGACGCTTTGGAAACTGAGGTAAGATGACCGGCCACGCGAGGATGCAACTTGAAGAACAGCGCTATCCTTTTATTGCAGTGCCCGGACCGCAAAGGGTTGGATGCGGCGATAGCGGATTTTATTTACTGGCATGGCGGGGACATACTTCATTTCGAGCAACACCAGGCGGGGGAAGAACGTTTCTATCTGGCCCGCGTCGAATGGGATCTCGAAGGGTTCGAGTTCGATCTGAAAGATTTTCCGCAATGGTTTGCGCCGATCGCCGAGGAGTTTTCGATTCGGTGGCGCATTACTCGGTCGAACTACCGTCCTCGCGTCGCCATTTTTGTTTCAAAATACGATCACTGTCTCGTGGATCTGCTCTACCGGCAGCGGATTGGCGAACTCGCGTGCGAAATCCCTTTGATGATCAGCAACCATCCGGACGCGAAACGGCACGCGGACTTTCACGACGTTCCGTTTCACCTCATTTCCGTGACGAAGGAGAATAAGCAGGAGGCTGAGAAACAGCAGATCGAGTTGCTGCGCGCTAACAATATCGAGCTGGTGGTGCTGGCCCGGTATATGCAAGTGCTCTCCAAGGACTTCATTGCGCAATATCCGCAGCAAATCATCAATATCCATCATTCCTTTTTGCCGGCGTTCGTTGGGGCGAAGCCGCACCAGCAAGCTTTCGATCGCGGCGTGAAAATCATTGGGGCCACGGCGCACTACGTCACGGAAGTGCTCGATGACGGGCCCATCATCGAGCAAGGCGTGGCGCGCATATCGCACCGCGACAGGATCGAGGATCTGGTTCAGAAGGGGCGGGATTTGGAAAAAGTAGTACTTTCTACGGCGGTCCGCTGGCATATCGAGAATCGCATTTTGCTGTACGGAAATAAGACGGTCATTTTCGAGTGATTGTCTGCCTTTCGGTTTCTCGAGCCTGCCGATCGACGACGTACGCATTATGCGTAAATATTTACGCATAATGCGTAGATCATCCTTCCCAGAAGGTCTCACGTGAAGTGGAACGTAACCCGCGCGCTTGAAAAACCAAATGCCAAGGGTGGCCATACGCCAGCCGCTATCGGTGGCGGGAAGCTCTGGCGGATTGGCGCTGGTCCAGGGCTTGGCGGAGCATGGTTTTGATTACGGCTTGGCGGCTGATGTTTAGTTCTTTGGCGGCGGCTTCGAGTTCTTCGAGCATGGATGCAGTGAAGTCGACATTGACGCGCTGGATGGGTTTCATCATTTTGCCTGAGTTGGTGAAGAAGTGGGAGACGTCTTTGCCATTGTCTGCCAGGCGGGCGATGGCGTAGGCGGAGATAGGCTTTTTTCTAGAGCGTGTCTTCCTCATAGAGTTTTTGTTCTTCTTGGGTCGCCTTATAGGGGAGGTCATAGCAGCGCGATCAGTTCATCAACGGACATTTCGACGTCTCGCAGAATAGCGCGTAACAGGCCTGGTCCGAGTGTCTCGCGCGAGTGCACGGGAACGCTCGTCACTCTACCATCCGGATGCTTGAGGAAAACGTGACTGCCGCGGGTCCGTTCCACTGAGAAGCCGGCCCGTTCGAGTGCTCGAACGACATCTTTCCCCCTGGCACGGGGAAGCCGCGTCATACGGAAATTTGTTGGATGCCGATGAGTTCGAGGGGAGAGCCGTTGCTGTCGTCTTCCCGGAGGCAGAGCTGGACGACTTCGCGTATACGCTTCATCAACGTGTCGAGAGTTTTGGCCTGCGTGTGGCAGCCGCGCAAAGCGGGGACAGTGGCGACGTAGTAGCCGTCTTCGTCTTGCTCAATGACCACGGTAAATTTGCGCTTGGTCTTCATGTGGATAAACTCTAGAAACAGTTTAGCATGGTACGCCGGAAGCGGATGAGGTTGGGTTTTCTAAACCCGCACCCTTGAAAAACCAAGCGCCAAGGGTGCGCCGCCCGCCCATAATGATTTTGAAAATGCAAGAAACCCTAGAACTGAGAATTCTCGAAAAGCATTTTGGGGAGCCGTTCCGGCCAAACGAAGGGAAGCTGCTGCCGCCCGAGAACCAGGTTCGGCGCGTGACTCTGTCGACAAAGGATCCGCGGTTGGCCAGGATTGCCGAGCTGCAGGAGTTTTGGAGACGCCGCGGCAGCTTGCTCTTTACTGACTGGACTTATAGTCGCCAGTATTCGGAAGCAGAGTTGCGGTCGGCCGAGTGTTTAAAACTCGATATTACAGCCGTTTTCGAACCAGCAGGCGAGAGTTGCGGCACAGTCTACGACGAGTCGTGCGCCTGTCCCCATGTTTTCTCGGAGGGCCAACAAACATGCGGCGTGGGCGGAAAGCAGGTATCGGACTTATTTCTGGATTTTCGGAAAATTCCGAGGAACAAAGACATCGCGCGGACTATCGCTGACGAATGGATTGTCTCGCAGAGACTAGCTGAGCTGATGGTGGATGCAAAGCTCAGTGGGTTCGAATTGCGTCCGGCGAGACACAAGGCTCATTTCCGTGAAGATCCCGTCCGGCTGGAGTCTCTGACAGCGGGCCGCGAGCTGCTGGACCGGGCTCGAGTCCAGGGAATTACAAAGGATTCTTGGCAGTTCGACTGCTGGATGAACCGCCCCGAGCAGCGTAATTTGATGGAACGCGTATGGGACGAAAATGTGAAACAAAAGGAACACCAACAAACCAAGCGCGGTACGAAATGTCCCACTTGGTATCAGTTGCTAATTACGTCTGAGCCCGTTCCGGTATTGCCGCCAACCAAATTCGGGCTGGACCCATTCGATGAGGACCCTACTGGAAGTTATCGCTGCCCTTTCGGTCATATAGCCGGCCTTAATCTGTTGTCTGAGGTCACATTCTCACGAGGACAGTGGGATGGAAGCGACCTTGCGCGCACCAAGGAAATGGTAGGCCTTCGTGGCGGAGTCGTTCGACCGCACCCAATATTGCTGGCTTCGCCCAAGCTGCGACAGTTGTTTCTCGATCATCCGGTTCGGGGCGCGGAGTTTGAAGTTGCACACCTGGCGTAGCACTCAGTCTGAAATTCGCAGCTGACTTGTTGATCGCGATGATTCACTCTTTTTTCGCAAGCTGTCGTTGCAGACTGAAGCGTGCGGAATTGTCTCAAGCGCTTCAAGAAATCGTCGTCTCTTACAACGAGTAGGACGTTAGCGATTTGCTCCATATTCGGTTGGGTTTATTCGCCGTAGGGGACCCAGATGTTTTTGATTTGGGTGGCGTGTTGGAGGAAGAAGCGGCCTTCGGATTCTTGTGGATTGAACCAGTCGATTTGGCGGCCTTCGTTGGTGAAGGTTTGTTTTAGGTTGCCGATGGACAGAGCTTTTGCGGTGGCGCAAGTCGCGGCGTCGGCGAAGCACCAGAGGGCGTCTACGTCGTCGTGTTCGGCTAGAGTTTTCAGGAGTTCGGTGGGGCGGCCGGTGACTATGTTTACGGCGCCGGCGGGGAGGTCGCTGGTTTCGAAGAGTTGGTAGAGGTCGGCTGTGATTAGCGGGTAGAGTTCGCTGGGGATGGCTACCGTAGTGTTGCCTACGGCGATGGCAGGCATGACTGTGCTGACGAAACCTAGGAGTGGGGTTTCTTGGGGGCAGAGGATACCGATGGTGCCGATGGGTTCTTGCATCGCTAACGTGACGTTGCGGAACGGGGGGTTGTGGATGGCGCCTTCGTATTTGTCGGCCCAGGCGGCGTAGGTGAAGATGCGCTCGATGCTGGCGGTGACTTCGGCATCGGCTTGTTGCTTGCCGACTACCTCGGAGAGACGGCTCGCGATTTCTTCGCGGCGTTGGGAGAGATTTTCGGCGAGGTAGTAGAGGACTTGGGCGCGGTTGTGGGCGGTGGATTTGGGCCAGGCGGTGGCTTTGCGGGCGGCTTCGACGGCGTTGCGAATGTCTTTGCGATTGCCTAGGGGGGCTTCGCCTAGGAGGCGACCGTCGGCGGCGTGGACTTCGAGGCTGTAGCCGGAGTCGGGGCGAGCTTGTTTGCCGGCGATGAAGAGTTTTACGGTGCGATCAATTTCTGGGGTAAAGGGCCGCGGCGTCGAAGAGTCGGCGGCGGATTCGGGTAGTTGTTGCGGCGGTTGATCGATCGCAAGCGGACGTGGGTGGAGTTGCGGGGCGTGTTTGAACCAAGTTGGCTCTAAATATTCTAGGAGGCCTTCGCGGCCGCCTTCGCGGCCATAGCCGCTTTCACGATAGCCGCCGAAGCCGGTGCTGGCGTCGAAAAGATTGGTGCAATTGACCCAGACGACGCCTGCTTTGATTTGGGAAGCGACGTGTAAGGAAACGTTGATGCTTTCGCTCCAGACGCAGGCGGCTAGGCCGTAAACCGTGTTGTTGGCAAGTTCGACGGCTTCGCTGGGCGTGCGGAAAGTCATGGCTGCTAGGACGGGGCCGAAGATTTCTTGTTGGGCGACTACGCTGGTGGGATGGACATTGCTTAGAAGAGTTGGGGGGAAATAGAGGCCGCGGGAGGGCATGGGGATGCTTGGTTGCCAGCAGGTGGCGCCTTCGGCTACGCCTTGATCGACAAGGCGCTGGATGCGGTCGAGTTGGACGCGGGCGATGATGGCGCCGATGTCGATGGCTTTATCGAGAGGAGGGCCGACGCGGAGGGTGTTCATGCGATCGCAGATTTTGGCGATGAGCTGCTCGGCGATGCTTTCTTGCATCAGGAGGCGGGAGCCGGCGCAGCAGACTTGGCCTTGGTTGAACCAGATGCCGTCGACTAGGCCTTCGACGGCGGAGTCAAGGTCGGCGTCTTCGAAAATGATGAAGGGGGATTTGCCGCCTAGTTCTAGAGAGAGCTTCTTGTGGGATGAGGCGGTGGCTTTGCGGATGGCGCGGCCGACTTCGGTGGAGCCTGTGAAGGCGATTTTGTCGACATCGGCATGGGCGACCAGGGCTTCGCCCGTGGAGCCGTCGCCAGTGACGATGTTGACGACGCCTGCGGGAAGATCAATCTCTTGGCAGATTTCGGCGAAGGCTTGGGCGGTGAGCGGAGTGAATTCGGCGGGCTTTAGGACGACGGTGTTTCCGGTGGCTAGGGCTGGAGCGATTTTCCAGGCGAGCATCAGGAGGGGAAAATTCCAAGGGATGATTTGGCCTACTACTCCGCAGGCTTCGTAGCCGGGGAATTCTTGAGTGAGGAGCTGCGCCCAGCCGGCGTGGTGATAGAAGTGGCGGGCTACTAGAGGGATGTCGATGTCGCGGCTTTCGCGGATGGGTTTGCCGTTGTCGAGAGTTTCCAGGACGGCTAGGCGGCGGGAATGTTTTTGGACTTGGCGGGCTAGAGCGTAGAGATATCTCGCGCGGGCGTGGGAAGTGAGCGACTGCCATTGGGGAAGGGCGTTGCGGGCGGCTTTTACGGCGGCGTCGATGTCGGCTGTGGAACCTTGTGCGACTTCTGCCAGTTTTTCGTTGGTGGAAGGATCGGTAGTGTCGAAGTATTTTCCGTCGAACGGAGCTTGAAACGCGCCATTGATGAAGTGGCCGAAGCGGCGTTTGTGGCGGTCGAGCCAGGCGACGGCTTCGCCGGGATCCTCGGGGGCGGGGCCGTAGTCCATGGTGACGAATTTTTCGACGATGCTCATTCAGAAGCTCCCGACGCGGCAAAAGCACGGAAAAGGCAGATTCCTCGGGCGAAAAACCGCCCTCGGAATGACACATATATTGCCGTTTGCGCAACCCATGAGGTTCTGCGTTGATGAATGAGCTTCGATGTAAAGAGTTTGCTTCATTTTTTCAGGCGATGGGGTGGCGGTAGTCGGCGGAATAGCGGCCGGTGGCGTGGTGTTCGAGTTGGCGCTCGATGTCGGCTAGCATGCCGCTGGCGCCGAAACGGAAAAGATCGGATTTTAGCCAGGATGGGCCGAGTTCGTCTTTCATCAGAGAGAGCCATTCTAGCGATTGCTTGGCGGTGCGAATGCCGCCGGCGGGTTTGAAGCCTACGGCGAAACCTGTTTGATGCGCGTATTCGCGGATGGCGCGAGTCATAACCAGGCCGACCGGGAGAGTTGCGTTGACTGGTTCTTTGCCGGTGGAGGTCTTGATGAAGTCTGCGCCTGCCATCATGGCGACTACGCTGGCGCGGGCGACGTTGCGGAGGGTGAGAAGATCGCCGGTGCCGAGGATGACTTTCATGTGGGCGGGGCCGCAGGCGTGTTTGAAGGCGGCGACTTCGTCGTAGAGAGCTTGCCATTTTGCGGCGAAGACGTGGGCGCGAGTGATGACGACGTCGATTTCATCGGCGCCGGCTTCGACGGAGCGGTGGATTTCGTTGACGCGCTCGGAAAGGGGAGAAAGGCCGGCGGGGAAGCCGGTGGAGACGGCGGCTACGCGAATGCCGCTGCCTTCGAGGGCACGGCGGGCGGTTTCGACAAAGACGTGGTAAACACAAACGGCGGCAACTTTTATGTCGAGGGACTCGATGGCGAGTTTTGCGACGAGTTCGTGCTGGATTGGCTGGCGGGCTTTGGCGCAGAGTCGGCGGACGCGCTCGTCGGTGTCGTCGCCGGAGAGCGTGGTTAAGTCCATGCAGGAGATTGCGCGGAGAAGCCAGGCAGCTTGGTAATCTTTTTTTACGGTGCGGCGAGTGACGAGCGATTGAGCGCGGCGTTCGACGGCGCTGGTGTTGACGCGAACGTCTTCGACCCAATCTAGATTAAGGGGGACGCCGCTGTTTGCTTGCAGTGCGCGGCCACGCAAATGAGCGAGGGCCGTATCCGCCGGAGAAATGGAGCCTTCCGAGGCGCGCTTGTCCAAGCTAGGTGTGCTGCCGGGTGTTCTGGTCACGTTGGACATCTTGAGATTCTCTTAGAAGAAGGTCGATTTTGGGTACAAAGGAAATCTTATCACTTTGGATGGGGGCGTTCACAGGCGGGTGCTGTGGAACTGCCATTCTCGTTCGAAATCAGCCCGATTCAGAAAAGACTTCTGTGTTCCCACTGCGGTCGTGGAAAGGGCTGCATAGAGATTTGCGCGCGTGAGCGCTTCTTTTTCTTGCATGCCTTCGCCGAGAAAAACGGCGAAGCTGCCGATGAAAGCATCGCCGGCGCCGGTTGTGTCGATGGCTTCCACTTTGAACGCGGGAATCAATTCAGTGCCTTCGGGGCCGGCGAGAAGCGCTCCGCGCTGGCCGAGCGTGAGGACGACGCGCTTCATTCCCTGGCGCAGAAGAAAATTGGCGCACCTTGTGGCGTCTTCGAGCGAATGGACGGGCATGTCGGTGATGAGCTCCGCTTCGGTTTCGTTGGGGATGAAATAGTCGGCACCGGTGAGTTGTTTGAAGTCCACTGCTTGGGCGGGCGCGGGATTAACGATGCAGCGAATGCCTTCCGATTCCGCGAAGCGGACGGTGTGATACACGGTGCGGAGTGGAATCTCGAATTGCATCACGATGGTGTCGGCTTTACGCAGAAGGGGCGCGGCAGCATCGATATCTTCGGGCGAGAGCGTGTCGTTTGCACCTTTGACGACGATGATGCGGTTTTGGCCACCAGGCTCGACAAAGATTGGGGCGACGCCACTTGAGACTCCTTCCGCGATGCGCACGTGGCTGGCGTCGATGCCTTGCGACTGAAAATTTTTGATGGTTGCAGGGCCGAAGAGGTCGCTGCCGACTTTTGCGACCATGGCGACGGACGCGCCACACAAACGAGCGGCCACCGCTTGGTTCGCGCCTTTGCCGCCGAAGCCGAGGTCAAAACTTTTGCCGAAGATGGTTTCGCCGGGGCGCGGGAAGACATCGTTGAACGTGGTGAGGTCCACGTTGGCGCTGCCTACGACGGCGATGAAGGATTGCTTGGGCATAGTGGCGGATTATAGCGGAAGTGGTGGAAAAGAGTTCAATGGCTAGAGCAGAAATTTGTGGAGTCGTGTGTACTGCATTTGTGCCCCTACAAGCAAATGCGGCTTGACAGGGTGTGCCGCCACGCATATAAGCACCAGCGAGCCAAAATAAGACGAAGCCGTTCGATCGCATACAGGGTAAGGCAAAATATTCGAGTTTGGAGCCGCTAAAGAATGTACACGCCGCATAGTCTGGAAATTGCGCTGTTGATGATGATCACTACGGCTATTTGTTGGGGCTCGTGGGCGAATACGTTCAAGGGAGTGAAGAACTACCGGTTTGAACTTTTTTATTGGGACTACGCGATTGGGATTTTTCTCATTTCGGTGGTTCTGGCTTTTACGATGGGGAGCACTTCGAATGATGCGTCCAGCTTTCTGAATAACGTGCGGGCGGCGGATGGTTCGAACATTGTTTATACGCTCATCGGCGGAGCGGTTTTTAATTTGGCCAATCTGCTGTTGGTTGCGGCGATTGACATGGCCGGGCTTGCGATCGCTTTTCCGGTTTCGATCGGCATCGCGCTGGTGGTGGGAGTCATAACGAGTTATCTGCAGCAGCCGAAGGGGAATGCCGGTTTGCTCGCGATTGGAGTGGCTTGCGCCGTAATCGCCGTGATCATGGATGGGAAGGCTTACGGAAGTCTTGCGAGGGTGCCAAGTTCGACGTCGAAGAAAAGCATCACAACTTGCATCGTTTCGGGCGTGCTGATGGGGTTGTGGTCTCCATTTGTTGCGCACTCGATGAGCCACGGAAAAACCTTGGGACCGTATAGCGTAAGCGTTTTTCTGACGCTTGGCGCGCTGTTGTCTTGCTTCATCTGGAACATTTATTTCATGAAGAAGCCGCTGGTCGGCGAGCCGGTGAACTTCGGCGAATATTTTCGCGGGCCAGCTTCGGGCCACGTGCTCGGCTTGCTGGGCGGAGCCATTTGGGGAACGGGGACGGTGTTCAATTTGGTGGCGGCAAGTTTCACGGGAGTGGCCATCTCGTATGCCATCGGGCAGTCGGCGCCGATGGTTGCCGCATTATGGGGAGTGCTGGCGTGGAAGGAATTTCAGGGAGCGAAGCCGCAGGCCAAAACCTACTTGGCGTTGATGTTCCTTTTCTATTTGCTGGCTATTTTGCTTGTGGCAAAGGCCAACACAGCAACCTGACAATTTCCGTCCAATCCCTTGTAATATTAGGTAGATTGAGGAGCATGCTGACCCTAGCCCGGTGTGAAAAAGCTGTGACAATTTCGGAACCAATAGGGAGTCTCCCGAGGTGCTTAGAGGTTTTCATGGGATCTAAGACCCAGCTGCATTTGCGGATGGTGTTAGCGGGGCGACGAGTTTCTGGGACCCCAGAGTTTTCGCCACTAGCCATTTTCTGTCTTGTTTTCAATGGTTTGCGGGGCGGAGCGGCCTTAAACTGGAGGCAATTTAGGAAGACCTCCCAGTACCTGCAAAATAGGGCATTCGTACTCTTACGGGACGAGTGGTTTGGCCCTAGTTTTGTTACCATCATGCCGACAGGGGTGTGGGTGTGCAGCTTTTAGGCAAATACGAGATCATCGCCGAGATCGGCCGCGGAGCCATGGGCGCGGTCTACAAAGCCCGTGATCCGCTCATTGACCGTTTAGTCGCCCTAAAGACCATCACCGGTGGCCCCAGCGCACAGTCGAATCTGCTGGACCGTTTTTACCAGGAAGCACGTTCCGCAGGCGCTCTCCAACATCCCAACATCGTGACGATTTATGAATTGGGGCACGAGAAAAATACTCCGTTCATCGCGATGGAGTATCTCGAAGGGGAGAGCCTGGATCGGATCATTGAGCAGCGCCCTGTACTTCCTCTGTCCGTCAAGCTTGGATACATCGTGCGCGTGTGTGACGCGCTCGCGTATGCGCACCAGCACAATGTGGTGCATCGCGACGTGAAGCCGGCGAACATCATGGTCACCAAGGAAGGCGTTGTAAAGGTGGTGGACTTCGGGATCGCGCGGCTCACGGACATGTCGATGACGCAACCGAACATGATGATTGGTTCGCGCGCGTACATGTCGCCGCAGTTGTACAAAGGGGAGAGAGCGGATGCGCGGTCCGACATTTGGGCTGTGGGCGTGTCGCTCTACGAGTTGCTGGCGTTCAAACGGCCGTTTACGGGCGACAGCGAAGCCGAGCTGATGTTCCACATCATCTACGAGAAGCCCGAAGACCTGATGGGGTTTTCGCCGGAGTGCACCGAAGAACTGGCCCAGATCGTCAACAAAATGCTGGAAAAGAAGAGCGACGACCGCTTCCAGTCGATGGAGGACTTGCTCCACGCCATCGAGCCGATCTGGAAAGCCGCGCAACAAGCGACCGTTTCGGGATTGCTGGCGGATTGCCAAGAGCTGGTGGTGGCAAAAGATTTGCAGCGCGCGCATGCGCTCCTCCGCAAGGCCTTGCACATCGACGTAGGGAACACGCAGGCAAAGAGCATGTTGGAGAAAGTATCCGTGGAGCTTCGCCGGTCAGAGATTCAGCCGAGGCTGCAGGAACACTTGAGCCGAGGCGCAGGATATTTGAAAGCGGGTCAACTGCGCGAGGCGAAAGCGGAAGCGCAAGCGGCGCTGGGGCTGGATTCGAAACATGAGCCTGCGCACAAACTACTGGCGGAAGTAGATGCGGCAGCCGCGAAAGTGCAGCAGTTGGAGCAGAAACTGAAATTGACCAAGCAGCGGTTGGCGGAAGGGGCGTTGACCGAGGCGGCGGCTGCATTGGGACAGGCGGTTGAGCTGGACGAGTCCAACCTTCAGGTGCACGAGCTCAAGAAACAGATTGAAGAAGAGCGGGGTCGGCGGGAAAAGCGAAAGAAGTTGGGTGAAATCCTGCACCGGGCGCGGACGCTTTGGACCGAACTCAATTACGACGAGTGCCTCACGGTCATAGCGGCAGCTTTGCAGGAATTTCCGAATGACCCGGAACTGAAAAAACTACAGGAATCGGCCAAGACGGACCAGGCGGAACTTCAGAAACAACGCCAGATGGCGGAAGTGCGCAGGCTTCTGGGGCAGCAGAATTTTGCTGAAGCACGAAAAATATTGGATGTTTTAGTCGCGGAACACCCGCAGGACACGGCCGTAAAGAATCTGCAAAACCTGGCTTTGCAGGAAGAACAGGAACAGAAACGGCAGAAGCGGCTGGACTCGGAAGTCACCGCACTGCGCGGTCTGCTGGGAGCAGGCAAGTTCAAGCAGGTGGTAATCAAGGGCGAACCACTCTTGCAGGAGTATCCACAGGAATATGAATTAAAGGAATTGGTGAATTACGCGCGCGGAGAAGTGGCGCAACAAGAGCAGAAGCGGAAGGAAGAAGAGCGGGAAAAACAGATCCAAGGCTTCCTGATGTGCGAACGCTACGGCGAGGCTCTGGACACCGCGCGGCTGGCAATCGAGGAATTCCCGAAACAAGATGCTTTCCGCAAACTGGCCGCGGAAGCAGAGGCACTGAAGAAAGAGCAGGACGACCGCGAGAGAGCCCGCAACGAGATGCAGCGGCGCGTGCGCGAAATCAACAGCAAGATCAATCAAGACAAGATCACGGATGCCATTGATTTGGCCCAGCAGACCATGGAGTCCATGGGGCCGGACCCGAATGTGACGCAATTGCTGCAAGGAGCGGAAGAAAAGCGGAAAAAGAAAGATGAGGCAGAAAAGAAAGTCAGCGCGGTGCAAGCACTGGTGAACAAAGGCGATCACGCGGGCGCCACGCAGATGTTCAACGAAGTGATGGCCACGCAGATATTTCAGGCCTCCGATCCGCGGATGCAAGAGCTTAAGGGAAAAATTACGAATCTTGCCAGCGGGCAACAACCGGCGGCAACACAGATGTATTCCGCTGCGAAGACAGTGGTGCAAAAGCCGGCGGGAACTGCGAAAAAAGACAAGACTGCAGCTGCCAAGCCGGCGAGTGATCTAACCCAAGTAAGTGAATCCGCACAAAATATCCCAGCGGCGGGATTCTCCGCTACAAAGGTTATTGGTACGGGAGAGAAGCCGGGGGCAAAGAAAGATGGAGCGGTTCCAAAGCGCTCGGATTCTGTGGGTAAAGAAACTGGTGCGCGAAGAACCGAAGCCCCTGCCCCTGATGCGACCGTGATTGCGGGCCCTGCTGCGCGGCAGACCGCTGCAGCGACTGGCATGCCAGCGGAGCCGCGCCCGAGTGGAAGCGTCGCGGCGGCTGCGCCACGAGTTACTGCACCTCAGCCCAAACCTGGCAGCGATGTTATGGGGCAAATTCTGCCAATCCTGCGGCGGCCGCCTGTGCTCGCAGGTATCGGCCTTGTGGTGGTGGTGCTTCTCGCCGTGGCGCTGTGGCCGCACAAGACAAATGGAGGAACTCCGTCGGACAGTGATTTGAAGTTGAAGCAGCAAGCCGCAGAGCTTTGGCAGAACCGACAGTTCGATCAATCCGAACAGATTTGGCAGGGACTCGCCAAAAGCAAGAGTCCGCTGCAAGCCGATGCCGTAAATCAAGTCAATCAAATCGAGCAGAAGCGTACGGAAGAACAAAAGCGATTTGATGACGCCGAGACGCTGCTGAAGGACAAGAAAGACTATGCGGGCGCTCAACAAGCTTTTCAGGACGTGATTCAAATGAATTTGTGGCACTTCGATGACGCTACGCGGGATTTGGAAACGGCGAAAGCGGGATTGAGCGCGACCGATATCCAGAAGCAAGAGCAGGATCACTTCAATCAGGGCGTGACGCTCTATCAGGCGAAGGATTTTGAGAAAGCTCGCAAGGAATTTCGCGCGGTTATGGATCTAAACATCGCCGGTTCTACTCTTAAACCGCAGGCGGAAAATTATCTGGGCAAAATACGGCAATCGGGGACCGACCAGAAGACTTACGACACCGCCGTGCAGGCCCTGAAAGACGAACGCTGGACGGAAGCGAAGGAACAGTTCCAAGAGGTGATAAACCGCAAGGGGGCACAGAGCGCCGATGCGAAGAAGCAGCTGCCAGTAGTTGAGAAAGCGCTGCAAACCGTGGGCACTTTCGAAGACAACCTGAAGGCGAGCTCCTTCCGCGCGGCAAAAGCCGCGGCGGATTCTGCACAGCAATGGAGCAAGACTCACGAAACACTTCTGAAGGAATTGCATGCCGCCGAGCAGCAGCAGTTCGATCAGATTAAAAACAATGCGCAAGCCGCGGAAGCCAAGAGCGATACCGCGGCCATACAGCGTGCGCAAGACGAGCTGCACGTATTTGGAGGGCGCGCCGAAGATCCCGCCCTGGCCGCACCCATGCGCGAATTGGAGAGGCATCTTGCGGATGCCTACAGCAAGGCGACAGAGAAGAACGGCGACAAGGCGGCTTTCGAGACTGCCCAACAACATTTTGAGCAAGCAAAGCAGAGGAAAGACATCGAGACGCTGAGCCACGGTGTGAGTCAGGAATTTCAGAGAATAGCCAACGGCAGCGGGATCTACCGCGATCAGGCAGCGCTTTACGTGAAGACAACTATCCCCAACGCGATTCAATCGCTGACACAGACCGCGGGAAAACTTGTATTGCCCGCGCTTTCTTGCGGTCCCGGGCGAGGTGCGGCTGAGGCGCCATCCGTTGCGGGCTCCGTCTCTTGCGCAAAATTAGATGCGAGCGCGCCGCTGGAGTGGGTTGGAACTCCGATGGTGGATTTTCCGGATGTTGCAAACAAGCCGGGAAAACTGCCGTACTCGTTCACGGTAATGGTTACGATCGAGCCCAGCGGGAACATGAAGATCGACAAAGAAGGCGACGCCGACAAGGACTTCTTCAAAAAAGTAAAAGATGCTTCGAAACACTGGAAGACGACCGCTCCCAAATCGGACGGAAAGCCGGTAACCGTTCGCTTTCCGCTCACGATTACCTTTCAGCGCTAATATCCTTGGCGGCTGTAAGAATTTGCTACGACGAGCAGCTCAGGGTCCCCGAAGGACACCCCCTTTATCGCCATGGAATTTCTCGATGGCGGGAGCCCGAAAAAACCATCGCGCGGCTTACCGTTTTTCCGCTGGCTTGGAAAGATGGCTATACGCGCGGATTTGCCAGGCGTGTGAATATGTTGCACAAAGATCGCGGTTTCACTGCAACATCAAATCACTTGCTCATCGCCGAGCAACTGTAGCCCGACAAAAAGCCTGCTTGGAAGAAGGGAACCCCCTTAAAGTCCACATCGAAGCGCACTTCAACAGTCTTGCCGTTGCTCGTGAAGGGTTGGCCGGTGGGGCCGATGAGTGGCCCCTGGATAATGTAGCCAGTCCCCGATGCTTGCCATTTGTAGGCGGAGAGGAAATGAGCCACGGCCCAAAGGCCCTGATAGCGTGCGACTTCCAGCTCAGTGCCGCTGTTCAGGCTTAGAGAAGCGCCCTGCACCGTAGCCCCGGGCCAAACGAATTTCCTCGTTCCACCGCTCCCGCTTATGTTCCATTCCTGACCATCAAACGCCAGCTTCTCGCTCTTGAAGCCGCCAGCGTCGGGAAGGTGTGCGGTCACTGAGTACTCGAAACGCGGATCAGCTGCGTTATTGGGATAAGCGGCCAGCTGAATGGCGTAGAGTTCGTTTAAAGTGCGAAGGAAATTACTTCCAACTGGCGTCGAGGTTCCAAGCGCGCGAACATAAGTTGTTCCTTGCAAACTCAAATTGTTTTTTTGCGCGACCAGGAATTGAGAAAGCTTTCCCTTTACCGGCTGAAAAAATTCACTGAATTCCGCCAACGTGATTTCCCGGGTGCTATGCGCATTAAAGGGATAAGCAGTCTGCAACGCTTTATAGGGCGTGCATATTCCTTCGCCTGAGCCACCTGTCGAAATCCATATTCTCTGCAAACCCTTTATGGGCTCGTCCAGAAGCGTGCCCACGATTTGGTCCACATGGCCCTCGGGATCGGTGGGAAGACCTTGCGCGAGTTGCGCTGAAGCGAGGTGAGCCTGCGAAACGGCAGGCCCGCAAGTGGTTTTCTGAGCGTCCTTTTGTTCCCGAGGAGCATCGGCAACTTGTTGCACGCACTGTTGCAGGCTCAAGAGGCCCTTCATGTACGGATCATTGGATGCCTGATCGTACTTCTTCTGCACTCCGCAACCCGGCGCGACGACCTGCTGCGGCGCCTGGAAAGCCAGTTTAATCGTGGTGGACTGCACGTTTGTATTGTCCGCAACGTCGCAGAGTAGGGCGAGGAGGGGCGACGAGTTCGCGGAGAGCTTGGACAGTTTTGCGGCGGCGTCGGGATCACTGCTATAGGGCAGGACCGCTGTCGCATTCAAAAACGCCCGCCACTGCGCAATAAAATCCTTCTCATACATAGCTCGGAGCTGCGCGCTCAATTCGGCCGTGCCGAGGTTCGTGCTTGTTGCCGAACCAAGCACCCAGGTTTCGCCCTGGACTGCATTGGGGTGCTGGATGGATTGATCCATGACCTTCCAGCCGTCCGAAGTGAATGCGGCGTCGACGTCCGTTCTGGCGCGCAGAACTTCCGAACCCTCAGGATGGGCGGCGGCGAAGCGGTAGCTCTTTGCCTTTTGCCGCGCGTCCGTGAGCATGCTGGTGTACAGACGCTGCAGACCTGAGAACTTATTCAAATAAGCGCGAACCTGGCCAACTAGGGCGATGTCATTGGTTTTCGAATAGGGATTGTCGGTTGTCAATTCGGAGCTATAGAACGCAAATTGTTGCGCGGCTAAATCGGTGCGCTCTGGATCGATGTCGCCTAAGTCTCGCTTCCAATCCTTCATGAGGAGGTCTTGCAAAAACTCTCCCGTATTCCGCGGAGATTCGGACGTCGTGAGCAGGTACGCTTTCAGAGCGTCGTAAGCTGCGCCGGAATCCGCCGTTGGCTGCGGATCGCCTTGGTAAGTCCTTAAATCGGTGAGGAGATTGTGTTTTGCGTGTTGAAAGAGAACCTGATCGAAGGCATGAAAATAGATCGCGCGCGCGTCTTCGAACATGTCGTTGCCCGCGTACAAGCCCCAGCGAAGATGCAATGGCGCACCGTTCTGCTTGTAATCGCGAAGTTGGACGAGAGTCTGCCGGAGAGAGTCGAGTTTGCGCAGCGAATCCACGGTCGGCTGCTGTGCGCCGAGATTCTGAACCGAGGCAAGATCCTGAGCGGCACCCCGAACGCTTGAAACCAGGTGCGCATTTCCAACGAACGAAACTAGCGTGACGATGATCCAAATTGCGGCAAGGGCGGCGATGGAGGCAAACAAAATGCGGCGGCCAAAGTCCCCGCGGGTGCTGGTCCCGCTGGCGCCGAGCGCGGCGCGATCCTGCAACAAAACGTGGCTGAAGACGTGGCTCAGGAAAACACGTTGCACGGATCTGCGCGCTTCACTCGCGCCTTCCAGGGATGTGCCAGTGGACCAAGAGGTCTTGGCAGCAGAATCTTGCGCGCTGATCAAACTTGTTGCGTCCGGGTTGAATCCGCCGGGAGCGCGCTGCGCCGCGCGTTGGCCGAGCATCGTTTGGCCGGCGCTTGAGGAAACGGTGATGACCCGCTGCCCCACAAAGTAAAAGCCGCGAAGAAAGGGTCCCGTACGTAGATGACCGGGCCGGCAGAGGTCCACAAGAAACTGGACGAGCGGCTTGCTCAGTTTTCCAAACTCGCGGGGAAATTCGTAGACGCCAGCTTGGCGATCGCTGTTGCGCTCGCGGCTTAAGAGGCCGGGGCGGCATTCCGCCAAAGTGAAAAAGATTGCCTGGAAGGCAGCCGTGAGGCGCTTGGTTTCCTGCTCGGCATAAACGCCGGAACTCGTAGATCCCATGAGTGGCAATGTAGAACCAAGGACTTGCGATGTTTCTTCGTTGTTGAAAGTGCCTGCAAACTCTTCGAAATACGGAATGCGATCCGAGCGGTTGAAAAGCACGTAAACGGGAAGGCTGACCCCCATGTGATAGGAGAGTTCTTCGAGGCGCGCTCGAAGTTTCCTCGCTTGCGCCACGATTTTGTCGAGCGCAGCCTCGCGGACCAGTTTTTCGCAATCCACGCACACGATCGCAGCGCGCGGCGCCAGGCTCGCGCCGCCGAGAATCGAGCGGAACCGGCTGGGCACGAAATGTTTGACGAGGCGCACCCAGGAACCTGCGTCGTCCAGAAGCGGCCCGCCCGCTTCCACAAAAACTGTTTTGCGCGCGAACCAAAGATTCGCCACGCGTGTCGGGACGATGCTGCTTTCTTGATATACCTGTCCCGCGAGAAGCTCTGCATCCAGGCCACTCTGGTCCATCGCGCTTGTTTTGCCAGCGCCGGTCTCTCCGAGCAGGAAGACCGTGGGGAGCGAGGAAAGTTGCGCACCGGCTGCCAGCCGCGCCGCCGCCACTTTGCCGGCGGCATCGCGAATCAAAATGTCCACATCCTGGGAAGCTCCAGCAGAAGCCCCGAACGAAGCACCAGCAATTGCGGGCGCGGCCGGGGCGTGGAGCTCTTCAGCCGCGGGCAGAGAAGGCCGCGAGGAGCGCGCCCAGAGAAGCAATCCAATGATCGCGATGACACCCAGCAAGAGGATGCCGGCGCGCAGCACCAGGGCGTTGGTGCCAACGACATGAAAAATCGGTCCAGCGAACCACGTCAGCATCAAGATAACGATGGCTGCCGCTCCGGCCGCAAGATGTTCCCAGTGAAATCGCATCTACACTCCCTACGGGTGGGTTAGAGGTGCTATCGCGTGAATGTCCGATACCCCTGCGAGTATTCGCATCTTGAATACGAGAAGAAAAAGAATTCCCAGAACCACGCATCCCATCGCTCCAAACGCAAGACGCCGAACCCATGGATCGCGCTTCGCAGCCACGGCTCCACCTTCTGGAACGGCCCAGGCAGGCGAGAGCCCCACAAGAGGTCCGCGGATGCGGCGGATTTTTTCCAGAGTGGAGTCGATGATGGGACGGGTTGCCTCCGGACCAGAGAGGCCGTACCGTCCCTTGTAGCCCATTAAGAGACACAATGCGTAGACTTCGAGCACATCCGCGGCGTCGTGCGAATCTTGCCGGGACAAAAGTTTTTCAAGGTTTTCGAAAAAGGTTTCACCTGCGACGTGGTGCCCGAACATTTCTTCTTGCAGGGGCATGCTGTGCCAGGAGCTGAAGACGGGATTACTGGAATTCAGAATGGATTCGTCCAAATAAGCGACTGCCGCGAGCGTAGCCGTACGAATGTCATCGGGGGAGTACGCTTTCTTCACTGCATCTTTTTCCGCCGCCCGTAACCCCGCCTGAATATTTGCGCGGAACGCGTTGGCATCGGAGACGGCCTGGCGATTCTGCCGCACGCGCACAATAACCGTCAAAATTTGCTGGTAGATATAAGCGAGATTTTCCGTGCGTCGCTTGGTGGATACTTCGCGGGGTTGCAGGCTCGTGGCCCCGAACATCGTGGCTCCCACCGGTTCCTCCTAAGACTCCAACACGACCAGAAGTTCGATCTCCGCCCCGGGCAAATCATCGGGAACATACACGCCGACTTTTCGTGTTTGCACGATGTGTTCCCAGGAATTACCGGTGCGGCTGATGCCGAAATACTGAAACTCCACTTTTGGCGCAATGGCCGAGGGCGGAATGGGCAAATGGACAAGCCCTAGACCGGGCAAGGCCGTTTTTACCAGCTCTGGCAGCAAATCTTTCGAGCATATTTTTATAAGGCGCGGGGTTTTGGCGATAATTTCCGCTTCGCCAGTCTCCGCGCGAACGGCAAGGACCCATCGCGCGCGGTCCAGGCAGCGCTGATCCAAGACATCTCCGTTCCGGAAATTTCGTCCCGCCAAAACCAGTGGGATCTGCAAACAATTCGATGGCACGACAAGCTCAAGATGCGCGCGAATGTGCTGATTTAGCGGGCCGAAACACTTCTCCAAATCATCGTGATTGTAGGCCGGCAACGATTCAGGATGGGATTCCAGCCCAAACGTGCACAAGGCGCCCGCGAGCCGCGACATTTCGACATACAACTGCTCCGGATGGCCTCGTTCGGAGACACTCAAGTGCCGCAAGACAGAGAGACTCTCGTTGACAGTATGGACAAACCAGAAACTTGCAATCTCCTCTGAAGAATAACCGGCGCGGCCCTGTGCGGTGGCTCGCCGCGCGCGAGAAAGCGAAGCGCTCTTTTCATCGAGGATGTCCACCAGAGTTCGAGCGATGACCAACAATCGTTCGCTTGCGCTGATTTGCAGGCACGGAGGAATAAAACTTGGATCGAAGATAAGTCGCCCCGAGCCATCGCGCAGAACTCGCGCGACAGGAAGCGTTACGAGTCCTGCGTTATCCTGGGTTTCCAGTGCAAAGCGGATATTTTTCCGGCCAATCTGAATCTGTTTTTCGTCGCGCCCAGTATTCTCATCGGGCAAGGTCAGCATTTCTGCCTGGTAGCGCAAATTCATTGGCGACGGTTCGGAGTCGAGCGAGCAATTCGGCCCTTCAGGCCGCCGCTCCGGCACCGCGAGAAACACCAAAAGAGATTCGCGTGTAGCTGGAAAAAGCTCGTTGATGTTTAGAGCAGGGGGCAGGGCATCAGCGTCTGGCATTTGAAAGGCCATGCCGTCAGCGAACAGTCCGCGCGCATGCACCACAGAGAGCATTCCATTTTGCAGCGCGTCGGCGTCGAGCTTGCAGTTGATCACGCCATAGGGAGCAAACCACAGGCTGGATGTCGAGAAGTGAACGAGGTCTTCAAATGATTGGGATTGGACCTGGAAGTGATGGGGGCCCAGGTACATCCCCTCGTGCCACACCACCTTGGAAAGATGCTTCATTGTTCCGTAGATTATGCCGGGCTCAGCGCGGGGATGCCACGTCTCACCCAGCGAGAACCAGCTCTCCTATGAGGCAGTGCAACAATCGCCGCATTGTTGTTCGGCCAGCGCGTCTTTTCCCCGCTCGACGGACGCACTGAATGCGACTCGTGGCCGGTCATCAGCCAGAATAAAGACCGGAAAAGCCCCTAAAGGCTTGAAACGAGCCTAACTATGGCGTTCACGTTGATGGATGTCAAGACATTCACCCTGCCTGTGTTGGTATTTGATATTATGCCCGCGCTGTTAGCGAGATACGTGCATGCCTCTCCTACAAATGGGCACCCCGGAGCAGTTTGCCACGCTCCGCGCTCATTTTTTGCAGTGCCGATTCAACGAGGAAACCCTCCGGCAGTGGCTTGAACTCAAACCCGGCAAGGAATTGGACCTCACGGGACTTAGCACGCACCCGCCTTTGAAACGCGAACTGTGCAGCAGTCTCGACGCCATCATCCGGCTTTTCGTGTTTGGTGAATCCCTGTCCTCCAGCGAAGTCGTGCCTCTTTTCCCGGCGGACGTCTGGCAAGCATTTACCCAGACTGGCTTGCTTCAGTCCGATGGCGACGAGGCTAGCAACTGTGTCGCCAGTGTTGCCCTCTATCCGATTCGAGACTTGTTCATGGCCTCGGATCGCTGGACAAAACCAGATCACTCCCTTCGGCCAATGTTTCCCGACATTGTCTATCCGGCACTCACGAAGGCGGTCAGGCAGTTTATCGACTACACCTCTTACGCGCCTTGCGAAGATTTCCTGGAACTTTGCGCGGGGACTGCGCCGGCCGCCTTGCTTGCTGCGCGTTCAGCCCGAAATGTTTGGGCCACGGATATCGCCGAGCGCTCGGTGGATTTTGCAAGATTCAACGCGGCACTCAACGGCATCCACAATGTGACCTTTGCTTCAGGCGATCTCTACGAACCGGTGCAGGGCCGCACTTTTGACCGCATCGCCGCCCATCCTCCTTACGTGCCAGTCCTCAAGCCCGCGGAAATCTTTTACGGTGGCGGCGAGATTGGCGAGGAAATCACCAAGCGAATCATCGCCGAACTTCCAGGTAAGCTAAAACCAGGCGGGCGGCTCTATTGCCGAACACTGGGGACGGAGCGGCCCGGTCATCCCTTTGAAGAACGCATACGAGAGTGGCTGGGAGATAAGCATCAGGATTTTGACGTTTCTTTATTCACGATCCAAACCCTAGAACCACGCCAATTTTCCCTTTATGAAACGGTCAGCAAGAGTGGCGGCAAAGAACAATTCGCGCAATGGGAAAAGCTCTTTGAAAAGAACGAGGTGCGAGGCCTAGTGGTTGGAATTGTAGTGATTCAGCGGCTCGCTGAGCAGCGGCCCGCGTTCACTATTCGGAGGGATCTTGGCAGCTCCACCCCCGCGGCCGCATTAGAGTGGGCCATACGATGGGAAACGGAAATTCGCTTGGAAGGCAGTGAACAAAGGCTCCTCCAGGCCAAGCTTTTGGCTACTCCTGGAACCGAAATCATCGTGCGGCACGTCCTGCGCGACGGCGAGATCTCTCCAGAGAGTATTACTCTCTCGACCAAGCAACCGTTTGCGACCGAACTCCGGGTGCAGCCCTGGATGACGATGCTCTTGCCGCGCTGCGACGGCAAGACGACCGTAGTTGAATTATTCGAAATCGCCAAACAAACCGATTGGATCGTTCCTGAGACGCCCCCGGAAGAGTTTTTCCGGCTGCTAGCGACTTTGATCAGCGGAGGTTTTCTGCAAACGGAAGAGCTTAGATTGCCTGCGGTAGCAGGATAAGAAGTTCGAGCTGCGGCTCGGGGATGTCGCTGGGCACGAAAGCGGCCAAGCTTCGGCCTTTCGCCACGGTTTCCCAAGCCATCCCAGATTGATTCAAGCTGAAATATTGGTAATTCAGTTTTACGGGAATCGACGCCGGCGGCCTTACCGCATGGGTAAGCTGCATGCCTGGCAGCGCCTGCCGCACCAACTGCTCGATTTGCGCCGCGGAACAAACTTTGATCAGCTGGGGCGCCTTCTTGATTAAATCCCCGTGATTCATGGTCGAGCTGACCGCCAAAAAGAATTTCGTTCCCGTCAGATACCGGTCGTCATCAATGCTCGTCGAGTAGATGGATTGCTTCACCAGTTTCAAGGGGAGCGCGACGAAGTTACTTGGGACTACCGTCTCCAGAAGCTCTCGCAGTTTTTCATCCAAATCCGTGAAGCAGACGCCCAGGTTTTCGTGATCGTAGAGAGGCAAGTCTCTCGGCTGAATCTTTAGCGAAAAGGTGCTCAGGGCTCCTGCCAGCGACGTGAGCAATCGGAACAGAACGTCAGGATGGCCGTGCCGCACGTCGTGAATGTGGCGCAAAGCCGGGAAGTGTCCATTCACCGTATAAAGTAGCCAGAAGCTTGCAATGTCCGCGGCCGAGAAATCCGCTAGTCCCGCGCTGCGCTGCCGCCGCCCGCCCGCAAGGATGCTGCTTTTTGCCGCGAGAATCTCGACCAGCCGCCGCGCGATTCCCATCAAGTAGTCGTTTGCCGCGATATCGAGCAGTGGAGGGATGTACTGTGGATTAAGCCGAAAGGTGCCCGCGCCTGTCCGCTGAACGCGCGCGATTTGCAAGGAATTGCATCCTTCGCGCGACTCTCCCTCCACAAGAAAACGCAGATTCTTTCTTGCGATCTGCACCGGCTTTTCCGTCAGGCCGGAATTCTCGTCCTTTAGATTTACGATTTCGGAGAGATACCTGACATCGGCATTTTTCTGCGCAATCGAGACGTTTAGCCCGTGCGACCTATACTCGGGAATCGCCAGGTAGATATCCAGCGATGCCTGTTCCGCCTCAAAAAAGAGCCCAAGAGGTTTGGGAGCCGGAGCGGCATCGGATTCCGGAATTTCAAACGGAAGTCCGTCGGCAAAAAGCCCGGAAGCGCGAGTTAGCGCGAAATTGCCCTCGGTCAAGGCCTCCTGATTGATTTCCAGGTCGAGGAATCCCCAGGGGCGAAAGTTAAGCCCTTCAAGGCGGAACTGTAAGCAACTTTCGACATAACGGTCGCGCGTCTGTAGGTGTTGCGGCGTTAGGAAGGTGCCTTTGGACCAGATGACAGGTTGAAGCTGGCGCATGGCTTGCGGCTTAAGCTAGCAGGTGCGGTGCGTGAAAGTCAAAAGAGATTCCACAGGGCTTGGCCATAGGCGGAGTAAACACCAGTTGGAGCGGTGGGGTTGCCAAACTGGCGCGCGAACGCTTTCTTCAGAGCTATTTAGTCCTCCACCTGTGATGACTGAGGCAGGCCCACCCTTCCCGATCCTTGCGATGCCCCTTTTTGCCTTAATCCCTGTCTTTTATGTTAGATACTGGTTCATCTCGAATCTCTGCTCAGTTCACCCCCAGTGCATTGTGCCGACCAGCGTCTTGCGCAATAGTGCGCAGCATGATGAAGCGTCGCAAACCGACAACCGAGGGGCGAACTTATCATCGCACTGCGGGCCTGCATCGAGTACTCGGGCAGATCAAGCGGAGTCGAGTCGCCCCTCGAACAATGGGGAGAGTCCAATGGTTGCATTTGTTTGCTGGCGGTTCCGCGAGACGGTCCACCCGGGCCCATTTATCATTCTCAGTTTGAGATATGTAGATAGGCGATTTCGGCCCAGTTCTAGGACTAGAGAACTAATTGACGGACAGCAGGAATCGTGATAAACCGTGCCGATGCAATCGGGTAACCTGCCTCGGAGAAACGATTCTCGCTCTCAAACCACTACCCGCAATGAGAGGGAGACTTAAGGGGAACACATGGCAAAGGAAAGCGTCCATAAGAAGCTCGAGCGGGTTCGTCCGCCTCGAGTGCATGTCACCTACGATGTCGAGGTCGGTGACGCCATCGAGGTAAAAGAACTGCCATTTGTCATGGGCATTTTGGCCGACCTTAGCGGCCAGCCCACGGAGGCGCTACCTAAATTGAAGGACCGCCGCTTCGTGGAGATCAACCCAGACAATTTTGATAGCGTTCTGGAGAGCTTCAAGCCGCATCTCTCTCTCGAGGTTGACAACAAACTCAGCGATGAAGCCGACGCCGGTAAACTCAAGGTGGACATCGACTTCAAGAGCCTTGATGACTTTGACCCCGCCAGTGTCGCCAAGAACGTCAAACCTCTGCGCGAGCTTCTTGACCTTCGCCAGAAGCTCGGCGATCTCCGTGGCGCACTTCAGGGTAACGATAAGCTCGACGACCTTTTGATGGAAGCCGTCGGCAATACCCAAAAGGCCGATCAACTGAAGAAAGAACTCGCGAAGGATCAGCCCAAGGGAGGCTCTGATGAGTAAGCCGGAAAAAGCAGCCGCTCAATCGGCGGAAGCTAAGACGACTGAATCGAGCCTGTTGGACCAGATAGTTGAGCAAGGGCGATTTGGAAAAGAACAGGTCGCGCGTGATCGCGGCCGGGATATGGTCAAGGAGTTCGTGGCGCAAGTGCTCGAAGGCGAGATGAAGCTCTCGCGCGACGCCGACGCCACGATCAATGCCCGCGTGGCCCAGATCGATCATCTTATCTCTCTGCAATTGAACGAAATCCTTCATCATCCTGCTTTTCAGAAGCTGGAAGCCAGCTGGCGCGGCATCAAGTACCTCATGGACCAGAGCGAAACCAGCGCCATGCTCAAGCTTCGCGTTCTGAACGTCAGCAAGAAAGAGTTGCTGCGCGATCTTCAGCGTGCTCCCGAATTCGATCAAAGCGTGATGTTCAAGAAGGTCTATGAGGATGAATTCGGCATCTTCGGGGGCGAGCCCTTTTCCGCACTCATCGGCGACTACGAATTCAGCAAGCATCCTGAGGACATCGAACTGCTCGAAAAGGTTTCCCAAGTGGCCGCGGGAGCACATGCTCCTTTTCTAACCGCATCCTCTCCGGAGCTTCTGAATCTTGACAGCTTCGCGCAGCTCGGCGATCCGCGCGATATCGGGAAAATCTTTGACAGCACGGAGTACGCTAAGTGGAAGTCGTTCCGGGCCAGCGAAGATTCGCGCTACGTTGGATTGGCTATGCCACGCGTTCTGATGCGCCTTCCGTACGGCAAGGACACCAAGCCCATCGACGACTTTAATTTTGAAGAAGGCGTGGATGGCTCCGACCACTCGAAATATCTATGGGGCAATGCGGCTTACGCCCTGGGCGCGCGGCTCACGCAGGCCTTCGCGAAATACGGTTGGTGCGCTGCGATCCGCGGTGTGGAAGGCGGCGGACTTGTGGAGGGGCTCCCCGCGCACACATTTCATACTGATGAAGGAGACGTGGCTCTGAAGTGCCCGACCGAAATTGCCATCACCGATCGGCGCGAAAAAGAACTCGCTGATCAGGGATTGATTCCCCTGGTGCACTGCAAGGGCACGGATTACGCCGCGTTTTTCAGCGTGCAATCCTGCAACAAGGCCAAGAAATACGATAAAGCCGCAGCCAACGCCAACGCCCGGCTTTCCACGCAATTGCCGTACATTCTGGCCATTTCCCGGTTTGCGCACTTCCTGAAGGCCATCATGCGCGACAAGATTGGCAGTTTCATGTCTCGCAAGGATTGCGAGCAGTTTCTAAACCGCTGGATCAGCCAGTATGTGGTTTTGGACGACACCGCGAGCCAGGCCGCGAAAGCGCAATACCCGTTGCGCGAGGCTCGCGTCGACGTTGAAGAAGTGGCAGGCAAGCCAGGCGTCTACCGGGCGATCGCGTTTCTGCGCCCGCATTTCCAGTTGGATGAACTGACGGTCTCCCTGCGGCTCGTAGCCGAACTGCCGAAGTCCGCCAGGGGGTAATTTTTGGTGAGCGGCATTTCGCAGCGCAAGCTGTGGAGTTCACGCTTTCCAGGTTTTGATAGATCAAAAGAGGAGGGAGAGAATCCATGGCAACGGACTTTTATTTGAAGCTGGACGGCTGTGAGGGTGAATCCCAAAAAGAAGGCCACACGAAAGAGATTGAGGTAGTGAGTTGGACTTGGAGTGGACACAATAGTGGAACTTTCGCCGCTGGTTCGGGCGGTGGTTCGGGGAAGTTTTCGTCAACCGATTTGTCCTTGCAAGCCCTAGTCAGCAAAGCGTCTCCAAAACTGATCCAGGCGTGTACCAAGGGGTCGCACATTGACAAGGGTGTCCTGAGCTGCCGCAAGTCCGGCGGCGACACCAAGCCTTATGACTTTCTCAAGATCACCTTGGAGCATTGCCTGGTCTCGTCGTACCAAAGCGGCGGATCAGAGGGCAGCGAGGCGCTCGTGGACTCCTTCTCGCTGAACTTTTCCAAGATCACTTACGAATATTTCGTGCAGGATGCGTCCAAGGGAACGGTCTCTTCGACTGGCTCCATTAGTTACGATCTTGCGAAAGCACAGGCGGCCTGAGCCCCACACTGGCCGTCGAGTGAGTTTGGGCTGCGCTCGGCCCTCAACGTGAGGGCCGAGGCTGCTCTTCTTGGCCTTGCCCGCGCTCGCGTCTCGAGCGCTACACGGACGCTCTATGACCCCACAGCAACTATTACAAGCCGGAAAACTTGACGAAGCCATTCAGGCGGTCAGCGCTGAAGTTCGCGATAATCCTCAGGACGTCAAGCGGCGCACCTTCTTATTCGAGCTTCTTTGCTTCTCCGGGGATTTCTCCCGCGCCGAAAAGCATCTGGACCTCGCGGCCCAGGGCAGCCAATCAGCCGAGATGGGCGCGCTCCTCTATCATGCGGCCTTGCACGCCGAAAGAACTCGCCACGAGATGTTCAGCAAGAAAGAGTATCCTTTGCCGCGGGGGGCCGCCGTTCCTGAAGAGTTGTCCATCAAGGTGAACGGGAAGTTGTATCACTCCCTTGTCGATGCGGATCCGCGCATTGGAGCGAACCTGGAAGTCTTCGCCGCGGGTTCTTATATGTGGATCCCGTTTGCACTGCTTAATTCGATCGATATCGAGCCTCCCAAACGGCTCCGTGATCTCCTCTGGCTTCCTGCGAGAGTTCGAACTTCGGATAAATACCAGGAACGGGAGCTGGGCGAAGTTCTCCTGCCGGTATTAACGCCATTTGCCGCACAACATTCCGATCCAGCGGTCCGCTTGGGCCGTGCGACGCTTTGGGAAGAAAGTTCGGACGGCGAAGTTCTGCCCGCGGGCCAAAAAATGTTGCTTGCCGATGATGAGGAGTGGCCGCTTCTGGATCTCCGCAGCGTGCAAATCACCATGGTCCAGACGGCCTCTTGACGGCCATGCCCCTGCCCGATGGTCTGCTCAACCCCATTCCTGGTGATAACCCCAGCGGAAAAAGCCTTCGTTACGATCCCGTCTACGATAAAATTCGCGAAGCGCGGCGCGAAGAAGACGTTCTTCCGCAGGGAGACTGGTCCCGCGAAGTAAAGAAGGCCGATTACCCCCTCGTCATCAAGCTGGCCACCGAGGCTCTTTCCACTAAAACCAAGGATCTGCAGATTGGCGCTTGGCTGACCGAAGCCATTCTGTTTCGCGATCACGTTGCGGGTCTTCGCGAGGGCCTCGACCTGCTTCGCGGTTTCATGGAAACGTTTTGGGACACGCTCTACCCGGAAATCGAGGACGACGATTTGGAGTTCCGCTCCGCACCGCTCGCTTGGGTCGGTTCCAAGCTTGATGTTGCCGTGCGCCGGCTTCCTCTTACCAAGAACAAGCTGGACTTTTTCAAATTTCAGGAATCGCGCCGCGTCGGTTATGAAGCTGACGCTGCCGCCAGTGACGTGAAAGCGGCGGAGCGAGCCGCTGCCATCGAAGAGAAAAAATGCACGGCGGAGGAATTTGATGAGGCTGCCCGCGCCACCGGCGACGCTTTCTATGAAAAGCTTGCGGCCAATCTCGTTGCCGCTCTCGAATCGGTGCTGTCGCTCGAGACTTTGAGCGACGAAAAGTTCGGCCGGGAAGCTCCCAACTTCGCCAACCTCCGGACCGCTCTCGAAGACTTGCAGGATGTGGTGAAGCACTACCATCACCCTACCGCACCAGAAGAAGAAGCAGAGACGCCAGCCGAAACGGAGACCGAGGAAGTTGTCGGGGAATCTGCCACCACGGCGGCTAGTTCAGCCGCGCCCGCTGCCAAAAAACGATCCGTCACGGCCGAGCCCGCCGATCGAGATGACGCCATGCAGCGGCTGACTATTGTGGCTCACTTTTTGCGCCACGAGAATCCGCAGAATCCCGTTCCCTATCTCTTGCTTCGAGCCATGCGCTGGGGAGAGCTTCGCGCCGCGGGCGCTTCGCTTAATTCTTCGCTCCTGGAAGCTCCGCCAACGGAAAAGCGCACGCTGATCAAGAAAATGTCCATGGATGGGGATTGGGCTGGAGTTTTGGAAAACGTCGAGCAGGTCATGAGTCTTCCCTGCGGAATCGGCTGGATCGATCTGCAGCGCTATGCCGTGCGCGCGTGCGAATCTCTCGGTTCGGATTACGAGCCGGTTGCGGCCGGGATTCGCTCAGAACTGAAGACACTCCTTGCCGACTATCCTGATCTGCTCACTTCCTCGCTTATGGACGACACTCCCGCCGCTAATGCCGAAACGCAGACGTGGCTCAAAGAAAGCATATTGCCGCCACCTCCACCGCCGCCTCCCCCGGCCCCCAGCGAACCGGAATATGTGCCAGCGGCTGTGCCTTCGAGTTCACAATCCGATGCCACCAACGGCGAAAAAGCTCCCGACGTCGTTGAGCTGGCCATGAAGGCGGCGCGTTCCGGGAAAGTGCAAGAAGCGATCGGGTTATTGACTCGAGAAATGAACAACGAGCGTACAGGTCGTGGCCGCTTTCAACGGCACATCCAACTCGCCAATATTTTTCTTGCGACCAAGCACGAAGCCATCGCCTACCCCATCCTCGTCGAACTCGCGGAAGAAATCGAACGGCGCAAACTAGAGGAGTGGGAAGACGCAGCCATCGTTGCGCAGCCTCTTGCGTTGCTTTACCGTTGCGCCGAAAAACTGGGCCGCGATGACGCGGAAAAACAAAAGATCTATCAAAAGCTTTGCCGGCTTGATCCCGGACAAGCTCTGGCTTTGAGGTAACCCATGGCGGACTACGACGCTAACGCGCCTATGAGATTGTCGCTCTTGGATCGTCTCCTGGATGACGAGCCTAAGATCAAGTCCGAAGCACCGATGACTCGCAGCGTTTCGCTCGTTCGGCTCAAGACCGCCGTCCGTCGCGACCTTGAGAACCTTCTCAACACGCGCCGGACTCCGGATCTTATCCCCGAAGGCTCCGTCGAAATTCTCCGCTCCGTCTACTATTACGGCCTTCCCGATATCACTTCCATGCCCGCCAATTTTCTTTACGAACAAACCAAATTGCTCCAGTCGATTGAAACAGCTGTGAAAACTTTTGAAGGGAGACTCGACGGCGTGCGAGTTTCCCTCGTTCCCGCCGTCGGTTTGTCGCGCGTACTGCGTTTCGCCATTGACGGGATGCTTCGCATCGATCCGCTCCCCGAACACGTCGTCTACGACGCCTCCATCGAATTGACCAGCCTCGAGGTCCAGATCTCCGGAGACGACCATGCGTGACGAGCTGCTCGAATATTACGAACGCGAACTAACCTATTTGCGCCAAATGGGCGTCGAGTTCTCGGAGAAATATCCGAAAGTTGCCTCGCGGTTGCTTCTGGATCCCAACCGTTGCGAAGATCCCCACGTCGAACGCCTCATCGAATCCTTCGCCTTTTTGGCCGCTCGCGTTCACCTCAAGATCGACGACGAATTCCCCGAAATCACGGAAGCCCTGCTTAGTGTCCTCTACCCGCATTTCATCCGCCCGATCCCTTCTTCCACCATCGTGCAATTTCATCTGGACCCGGAACAGGGAAAGCTGACTACCGGCCTCCCCATCCCTCGCGATTCGATGCTTTACTCTCAGCCTGTTGACGGCTATCCCTGCAAATTCAAAACTTGCTTCGAAACCACTTTGTGGCCGCTGAAAATTGCGGCAGCCCAGTGGGTTACTCCCGACCGATTGCGCCCCGCCGTCAAATCGCAAGACGCCGTGGCCGCGCTGCGTCTCGAACTCGAATGTTTCCCAGACGTCACCTTCGATAAACTGGAATTAAGTTCACTCCGCTTCTACCTCAATGGTGAAAGCAGCCTAATCCACACTCTGTACGAATTGTTGTGCAACAACTGCACGCAAGTTCTCGTTCGAGACCGTACGCCAAATACGAGGAAGAATGCTCTCTCTCTCCCCGGTTCGCACGTCCAGCCCGCCGGGTTCACCGACTCCGAAGCTCTGCTGCCATACCCCCGCCGCTCTTTTTCCGGCTACCGGCTGCTTCAGGAATATTTTCATTTTCCAGAAAAGTTTTTCTTTGTTGATTTAAAGGGTCTAGAAAATCTTCGCACCTCGGGTTTTGGCCCTCGTATCGAAATCGTCTTTCTCATTTCACGATTCGAACGCACCGAGCGCCAGCAGACTCTCGAGCTAAACATTTCCGAGGACACTCTCCGTCTCGGTTGTTCTCCCGCGGTGAATCTTTTCCCGCATACCGCCGAACCGATTCGCCTCGATCAAACTCACACCGAGTATCTGATTACCCCCGATGTGCGCCGTCGCCGCGCCATGGAGATTTTTTCGATCGAAGACGTCATTTCGCCCGATCCGGAAACTCACGAAGTTCTAAAATTCGAGCCCTTCTACCGTTTCCGTCATACCACGTCGCGCCATCGTGAACGCCCAAAGGGTTTCTGGCATTCCCGCAGGCAGGCCTCCACACGCCGAGATGACGAGGGCACGGATGTCTACCTTTCCTTCCTGGATCTAAGCGGCCGCCCGCTTCACCCGGACACAGATTCCGCTACCATCCACTGCACTTGTTCGAACCGCGATTTGCCCCACCGTCTCCCGATGGGAAATGAACGGGGAGATTTCGAACTCGAAGGCATCTCCTCCATCAAACGCATCGTGGCCTTGCGCAAGCCTTCCGCTTCCGTCCGCCCTCCCACCGGCAAAGGAATGCTTTGGCGCCTCATCTCCCACCTTTCTCTCAACTATCTTTCCATCGTCGAGGAGGGCAAGGAATCTCTCCAGGAAATTCTCCGCCTCTACACGTTCGGAGAATCCGGCTATAACGAAAGGCAAGTCGCCGGATTGATGAAATTATCCAGCACGCGCCACTTCGCACGCGTCATTTCGGAAAATGGTATCGGCTTTGTCCGCGGTCACCGTGTCGAAATGGAATTCGACGAAGAACAATTCGTTGGCGGAGGCGTCTTTCTATTCGCTAGCGTTCTCGAATACTTTCTGGGCCATTATGCTTCGCTGAACAGTTTCAGCCAGCTCGCAGTCCGCACCCAGCAAAGAAAGGAGGTTCTCCGTCAATGGCCACCCAGGGCGGGGGAAGTGATTCTCCTGTAGATTTTTCGGAAGTCGAGGAACGGCTTCGCAGCGAACCTTATCGCTTCGAATTCTTCCAGGCGATTCGATTGCTCGAACGCATGGCGCCCGATCGCAAGCCTCTCGGCCGCTTTACGAATCCATCCGATGAGGTCGCGCGCCTCGGCGCTCACCCTTCGCTTTCTTTTCCCGCCAGCGAAATCCAATCCATCGATTGGCCAGAGGGAAAGATGCCGTCTCTCGCGGTGAATTTCATGGGCGTCACCGGCCCACAGGGTCCGCTCCCGCACTTCTATACGACTCTCATTCTTGCTCGCCTGCGCTCCGGCGATAAAACGCTCCGTGATTTTCTCGACCTCTTTCATCACCGCATGCTTTCGTTTTTCTACCAGGCCTGGGAAAAATACCGCTTTGCCGTTTCGTACGAGCGGGGGGAGCGAGATCGCTTCTCTCATCATCTCCTCGATCTGATCGGTCTTGGCACCCTGGGCTTGCAGGAGCGCCTCGCGGTCCCCGACGATGCGTTTCTTTTTTTTGCCGGCATCCTTGGCCAACGGCCTCATTCCGCGCATGCCCTTGAGCTGCTCCTCAACGATTATTTCGAAGTCCCCGTGGAAGTGATCCAGCTAATCGGCGGCTGGTTCCGCCTGGACGACGCCACAGAATGCTGTATTGGTGAGCGCTCCACGCCCTCCGAACAATTGGGTATGGGCGCCGTTGTCGGCGACGAGGTATGGAACCAGCAGTCGCGCGCGCGAATCCGTATCGGGCCGCTCAATCTCGAAAACTATCTGGATTTTCTGCCCAACGGCTCCGCCTACGAGCCGCTCCGCGCTCTCCTGCGTTTTTGGACCAACGAAGAGATTGACTTCGAAGTCCAGCTCATTCTCAAACGAGAGGAAGTTCCGCCTTGCCAACTCGGCGGCGAAGGCGACGGCGCCCCGCAGCTCGGCTGGGTCACTTGGATGAAATCAAAGCCCATGGAGCGCCATCCGGAAGAAACTATTTTCAATGCTTAGCGAAGCGAGGTAGTCATGACGGCAAATCTAAAGGGTCTGATCGGAAAACTCAACGATACCACTCGGAATAGTCTCGAGGCCGCAGCGGGTTTTTGCCTGGCACGCACTCACTATGACATCGAGGTCGAGCATTTCCTTCTCAAGTTACTCGACGCCACCGATAGCGATCTTTCCCGTATCCTGAAACAATTTAGCGTCGATAAGTCCCGCCTTACCGGGGATCTCACGCGTAGTCTCGATAAATTGAAGTCCGGAAACGCCCGCACTCCCGCCTTCAGCCCTACGCTTACGGACATGCTCTCCGAAGCTTGGACCATTGGCTCTATTGATTTCGGTTCCGCGCAAGTCCGCACCGGCTTCTGCATCCTCGCGATTGCCAGTTCCGGCGATCTGTCGCGCTTGATGCGCGAGGTCACGCGCGAATTTCAGAAGATCAGTGCCGAAGCACTACACAAAGATTTCTGGAACATCGTTGCCGGTTCGCCCGAGGACCAGGAAACCGCGCAGGCCGTTCCCATCGGTGCCGGAGGTCTGCCGCAGGGTGCCGCAGGCATTCCCGCCGCCGGTAAACAACAAAATCTAAATCAGTTCACCGTCGATCTGACCGCGAACGCCAAAGCGGGAAAAATTGACGCCGTCCTCGGCCGCGATCACGAAATCCGCCAAATCATCGACATTCTCACGCGCCGCCGCCAGAACAATCCCATTCTCACCGGTGAAGCGGGCGTCGGCAAGACCGCTGTCGTCGAAGGTTTTGCGCTGCGCGTCGCTGCCGGCGACGTCCCGCCGCCGCTCAAAAATGTCACTATCCGCTCGCTCGATCTCGCGCTATTGCAAGCCGGAGCCGGCGTCAAAGGTGAATTCGAAAATCGCCTCAAGGGCCTGATCGAAGAAGTGAAGTCCTCTCCGTCTCCTATCATTCTGTTTATTGACGAAGCACACACCATGATTGGAGCGGGTGGCCCGGCCGGGCAAGGCGATGCCGCCAACTTGCTCAAACCCGCCTTGGCACGTGGCGAGCTCCGTACCATCGCAGCCACCACTTGGTCTGAGTACAAGAAATTCTTCGAGAAAGACGCCGCGCTTGCTCGGCGCTTTCAGGTCGTCAAAGTCGAAGAGCCCACCGAAGAACAGTGCAGAGTTATGTTGCGCGGAATCGTCGCGTCTCTCGAAAAACATCACAACGTGCGAATCCTGGATGAAGCGGTCCACGCCGCAACAAAATTTTCACATCGCTATCTCGCAGGCCGCCAACTTCCCGACAAAGCCGTTAGCGTCATGGATACGGCTTGCGCCCGCCTCTCTCTCGGGCAGAATGCCACTCCGCCGGCAATCGAGGATGCCATGCGTCAGGTCGATGACCTTGACGTCCAACAGCGCGTCTTGGAACGCGAAGCCGCTGTCGGCGTCGACCATTCCGAGAGGCTCGGCAATATAGCCAAGCAGCGAACGGAAGTCGCCGCGCGTCTCAAAACGCTCGAAGAGCGCCGCGGCAAGGAACTTTCGTTGGTTTCCCGCATCCGCGACATTCGCACGCAACTCGAAGCGGCTGTCGCTCCTTCTTCTGCAGCGCCCGCCGCCATGTCCGCATCGGCGGGCACCGCGGCTCAACCAGCCACGGATGCATCCGCCCTCCGCGCCGAGCTAGAAAAACTCAACGCTGAGCTCGACGCTCTCCAAGGCGATTCACCACTCATGCGCGTGTGCGTCGACACCCAAATTGTCGGTGAAGTCATCTCCGCCTGGACGGGCATTCCCGTCGGCAAAATGCAGCAAGATGAAATCAATACCGTACTCAATCTGAAGGATCTAATGGCCGTCCGCGTCATTGGACAGAACCATGCCCTCGAAGCCATCGCTCAGCGCATCTCCACCAACCGCGCTGGCATGGACGACCCCGTCAAGCCCGTCGGCGTCTTCATGCTCGTGGGACCCAGCGGCGTTGGCAAAACGGAAACAGCGCTCGCCCTCGCCGATTTTCTCTATGGTGGCGAGCGCAATCTCATCACTATCAACATGTCGGAGTACCAGGAAGCCCACACGGTCTCAAGTCTCAAGGGGTCGCCCCCTGGATACGTAGGCTACGGCGAAGGCGGCGTGCTCACCGAAGCCGTCCGTCGCCGCCCGTATTCTGTCGTGTTGCTCGACGAATGCGAAAAAGCTCATCCCGACGTTCTCGAACTCTTCTACCAGGTCTTCGACAAGGGCATGATGGAAGACGGCGAAGGCCGCGAGATCGATTTCAAAAACACCATCATTATTCTCACCTCCAACGCCTGCACCGATCTTCTTATGAAGCTAACCGCTGATCCCGAAACCACCCCCAGCGCGGACGGCCTGGCCAAAGCGCTCAAGCCCGAACTTAACAAGATTTTCAAGCCTGCCTTTATGGGCCGGCTCGTCACCGTCCCCTATTTCCCGCTGCGCGACGAAGCCATGAAGCAAATCGTCACCTTAAAGCTAGCCAAAATTCAGCGACGCATCCGCGAAAATCACAAAATCGAACTGACCTACGATCCCGCCGTAGTAGCCGAAGTCGCCAAGCGCTGCACCGAAGTCGAGTCCGGCGCCCGTAACGTCGACAACATCCTGACTAACACCATGCTCCCGGATGTTTCCCGCTATCTACTAAGCCGCATGGCCGAACATCAAAAGCCATCAGCCATCCACGTCTCCGTCGCCGAAAACGGTTCATTTGGGTATTCCTGAAGAGTCATGAAAATAGCCGAGAGCAAGGCAGGCCTGCATTGTCGTGAACTTGCCGGTGAATGGGGCATCCGAATGCGTTGTGCCCCGAGTTCTACAAATTCTTTTGTTTCGCAAATTGCCTTCGCTTGCGCCACCGATATTTGTATTCTATGGCGACCGCTTGCAAGGCGGCAGTTATTCGGTCATAGAGGGCATCGGTGTGGCGGACTATAGCGTATTTGTGGACGAAACCCAGTGGCCGGAAGCCGTCCGCTTTTACAAAACCTTTGCAACGGACGGCCCGCGAAAGGTTGTGCTTCCTACAAAATCTTTTGGTGGTGATTTGCTTTCCCTGCTGGATCAGATCCAAACAGTAGGCAATCCCTATATCCTAATTGTCACCCACGCGGACCCAAACGGAATGGCTATGCGACTTGTGAAGCGGCCAAAAAAGAAATCCGCAGCGGGAGGTACGAATAACTCGTCCTTATGCCTCCTAATGGAAATTGCCCGCATACAGACTGGGCTCGACTTAATTGGCAAAACTCCAAAAGAAAAGCAGAGGGTCGAGGACTGGGACGAACTCCTCAAACGCATCATGCGGCCCGAGGATCGCAAGAAGCAGCCGTTGCAGGCCTTGCTTGCAGAAGGTGAACCCCAGGCATTTCAGGATGACGTCCGTCATCGGAAAGAGCAGAGAGCTAAGCTTAAACAGGCCAAGGAAAAGATTCTTTCTGCACCAGGTGATCACAAACGCGAACTCGAGACGCTTGAAAAAAACAGCACACAATACGAGGCAGCGGAGCGGGACGAAGCGGAAAAAGCCGTCACGCAGTGGCTCGAAGGTCAGAGAAAGGCGCTGAATCTTGAGGACAATGAGTTGAATGACCTCCTCAACTCTATGAAGGCTGTACAGGGCGTAAAATTGAAGGACGTCCAAATTCGTGGCT
>Ga0210384_10001113_pt1 | contig 37847 bp, 30 predicted proteins | sample IncBWH2MmetaG_FD_160574 | JGI IMG/M metagenome (GOLD analysis project Ga0210384, IMG submission 160574) | Forest soil microbial communities from Barre Woods Harvard Forest LTER site, Petersham, Massachusetts, United States - Inc-BW-H-2-M | ecosystem: Environmental > Terrestrial > Soil >...
AGCCCAAAGGTCGCATTTCGGTTTTCTCTTTCGTAGTCGCGAACAAGCAAGCACTTGATGTGGTCAAAATGCTGGACGCAGCCGGCATCGCCGTTCGTGGTGGGGATCTTGCTTCGCTTCCTCTGTTGAAACGGATGGGTGTAAATGCAGCGGTTCGCGTCTCTTGCTACGTCTACACCAGGATCGAAGAAATTGATCAGCTGATTGCAGCGCTGAAAAGTAAGGGTAAAGGACTCTCATCATGATGCGAGCCCCACTATCAAGGTCCTCTGTATTGGACATTCTTCAGGAGCTGATTCGAACGCCGTCCGTGAATCCAACCCTCGCTCCGAACGAAGGGGATGGGAGAAGCGGCCATCGCCAAGCTTGCTAAAAAATGGCTAACTGCGAGCGGAATAAAGAGCTGGCTAGAAGACATGAAGGGAAGCGCGGCAGCCGTTATGTCCGCCGCGTCGGCACTTGCGGGCAGTGACTTTCCAGGGCGAGTGCTTATTGCCTTGGTCGCAGATGAGGAGTACGCGAGCTTGGGTGCCCAAGACTTCGTGCGACGGCACAATGCGGATGCTTGTATTCTCACGGAGCCGAGGGAGGGGCGGCTGGTTCTGGCGCACAAAGGCTTTGTGTGGGCGGACATTGTAACGACAGGCAAGGCAGCTCACGGCAGCCGCTGGGATTTGGGAGTTAGCGCAATCGTCAAAATGGGGAAAATCATCACCGCACTAGATCGCTTCGACGAACAGGTGTTGAGGAATCGAACCCATCCTCTTGTTGGTCCGGCATCGCAGCATTGTTCAATGATTCGTGGAGGATCGGGCCTGTCCACATACGCAGAAGAATGCTCACTCCAAGTTGAGCGAAGGACCCTTCCAGGCGAGACGCCTGAACGAGTCATGCAAGAACTGCGAGAAGTGGTCCGGCGTTCGGACGAACGGGCACAGGTTCGCCACTTACTCGAACGCCCTGCGCTGAGCTGCGATGCAAACAGCAAAATCGCCGCTTGTCTCGGCGAAGCAGCACGTACAGTGACCGGTCAAATCCCCGAAATTGCGGGAGCGAGCTACTGGATGGATGCGGCCTTGTTCGCCGCCGCTGGCATTCCGAAGGACGGCAGAGTTCAGCTCAAGGTAGCTTGTCGAAAAAGAGATAAAGGGCGGCAATCCGGCCATCGCGGGCAATAATGAAGTCAGTCCCGGCGTAAGCTGGTGCCTCACCAGGGCGGCCCGCTACCCATCGGACCCGCCCGCCGTTGCCCGCTTCCTCGGGCTCGGCAATTGGCTGATACCGAAAGTCAAGGTGAGTAGCCCTGATCTCGCCCGCGATGCGGTCGATCTCGTCGCGGCCACGATAGACTCCCTTACTGGGGTCGTAGAACACGCCATCTTCGGTGTAGAGCTCTTGAACGGCCGCGCGCCGGCGCGCGGGGTCGTTTTCACCGAAGACTTCTTGAAGATTGCGAGTCAGCAAGGTCGATATGCTGTATGACATGGCTGGTCTCCCTCGTTTCGTTTGTCTTAAGTTGCGTTACGAATCCCTATCGACATCCTTAGATGAGTTACAACGATTTTCGTTGCAACAAATACGTCGCTCTTAACGTATAGCAGCTATTCGACTAGAAGGAGCAGTAAGCGACCAGCAGTATCGGCGGGAATGAACCCACATAATCTCGGTACGCGCGGCTACCTCACGCGCAAGCCCGCCCGCAGCGTCAAGCTGCCGGTGGTCCTTCCCCGGCACTACACCCTGCTCGAGGAGTCCCAGGAGCGGGCGTTCTTCGGAGCGATCGCGGATCCGTCGCGGAGGCGGCGCTGCGCTTCATGTGCTACGCCGGGCTCCGGATCGGGGAGATCTGCCGGCTGCGGTGGGAGGCCATCGACCTCGCCAAGCGGCGGTTGAGCCTGGTGCAGAACAAAACCGCCCGGCGCCGCACCACGCCCCTGGTCCCCGAGGCGATCGCGATCCTCCGGGCCCAGCGCGGGCCCTACGACGCCGACCAGCCGGTGTCCCGCAACTGCGCCGGCCGGGCGTACGCCCGCAACACGCTCTGGGATCACTTCGACCAGGCCCGCCGCGCCTGCGGCATCAAGGGCGTCCGGCCGGATGACATCCGGCCTACCATCGCGACGCGCCTGGCCGAGCGAGGCGCTCTTGGGCCACAAGCCGCCCTACACCACGACCTCTGATCTACCTGCAGCACACGTCGGAGCGGCGGCAGCGGCGGGCGTTGGAGCGGCTGTTCCCGCAAAATCCACAACCGCCCGCAGGGTCTCCCTAATTACGACGCGGAGTTACGACTCACTCGGAACGCTCCACGGAAGATCCTCCGGCCAGGCGGTCTCGCCCCGACCCTCGCGGATCATCCGCTCGATCTCCAGCGCGACGGCCAGCGATCGCAGATCGTCCGCTTCGGGCAGGTCCGCCTGGCCGGTGCTGTCGGCGGCCCGGGCGGCCGAGATCAGATGGCGGATCTCCAGCTTCAAGGGATTGTCCTTGTGAACCAGAAGATGCTCCACGAAGGACGCCTGCCGGTAGCGGATCGACTCGCGGTTGAGCGTGTACTCCTGCGCGGCCCGACGGTGGATCTGAATGTCCTGGTGCGAGTAGTCGAGCACGATGTAGGCGTCGGGCTGGGTGATGGCGAGCGTGCGGATCTTCTCCTCGGTGGCGCGGCTGGCCGTGATGGTGGCCATGGCCCCGGTGTCGAAGACGAGCTGCACGGTGGCCACGTCGATGACGCGCGACTGGACCGACGAGCCCACCGCGGTCATCTTGCGCGGCTCCCCGTTGACGAGGCCCAGCACGATGTCGATGTCGTGGATCATGAGATCCATCACCACCGAGTCGCTCTGCACGCGCGGCACGAAGGGCCCGAGGCGCCGCGACTCGATCAGGATGGGCTGCTCCACGATCTTGCGCAGCTCCTGCACCGCGCCGTTGAACCGCTCGACGTGCCCGACGTGGAGGACGCGGTTCTGCTGGCGGGCGATCCGGAAGAGCTCCTTGGCCTGCTCGAGGGTGGAGGTCATCGGCTTCTCGACCAGCACGTGCGCGCCGGCTTCGAGGAGATCGCGCGCCACGTCGAAGTGCTGCTCGGTGGGCACCGCCACCGTCGCGAAGTCCACCAGCCCCGCCAGCTCGCGATGGTCGCGGAAGGCGCGCGCGCCGTAGGGCGCGGCCACCCGCTCCGCCTTCGCGAAGTCGGAGTCCACCACTCCCACCAGCTCCACGCCCCAGATCTCCGCCAGGGCCAGGATGTGGTACTGGCCCATGTGGCCGGCTCCCACCACCGCGCCGCGGATCTTGGACTCGCCCGCGTGTGTCACGAGATACCCTCCTCGATCGCCTCGCTCCGCGTCCGGCCCGACCGGTCGAAGCCGGGCACGATCCCGCGCTTGGAGCCTTCCACGAACTCGACGAGCCGCGCCACCAGCGGATGCTCGCCCAGCTCCTCCTTCACCCGTCGCACCGCCGCGCCCGGAGCGAGCCCGGAGCGGTAGAGGAGCCGGAAGGCGGTCTGGACCTGCCGGCGCGAGTCCGCGTTGATGCCGCCCCGGCGCATGCCCACCACGTTGACCGACCGGGCGGTAGCGGGCATACCGTCCACCACGACGAAGGGGGGCACGTCCTGGGTGACCTTGGAGCAGCCCCCGATGTAGGCGTAGGTGCCGATCCGGCTGAACGGATGGATCCCGCTGTGGCCGCCAATCGTCACCCGATCCCCCACCGTGATGTGCCCGGTGAGCCCGGCGTAGTTGATGATGATGATGTGGTCGCCGAGCACGCAGTCGTGCGCGATGTGGCTCGAGGCCATGACGAGGCAGTGGCGGCCCACGACGGTGTCGTGCCCCTCGCGGGTGGCGCGATGGATCGTCACGTACTCCCGCACCACGGTGTCGTCGCCGAGACTCACCCCCACCGGCGTGCCGTCGCGGAACTTGAGGTCCTGGGGCAACCCGCCGATGATCGCGCCGTGGCCGACGCGGACCCGCGCCCCGACGCGCACGCGCCCCTCGAGCACCACGTGGGCGCCGACCTCGGCTCCCGCCCCGAGGCTCACCTGCGGGCCGATGATCGAGTAGGGCCCGACGGAGACGTCCGGGGCCAGGTCGGCGCGAGGATCGATCACCGCGGTGGGGTGGATCACGCCCGGCGCTCCTCCAGCTCACGCACGCGCCTCTCGAGTGCGCGGACCCGTTTGATCAGCTCGGGGAGCTGGCTCTCACCCGCCCAGATCCGCTTGGTCTCTCCGGTCGGCCGGCTGGGGATGCCGCTCCACACCTCCCCGGCCGGGACGTCGTTGGGGACGCCGGACTTCGCGGTGAGGATGGCTCCCGCCCCGATGGTCACGTGATCGGCGACGCCCACCTGTCCAGCGAGCACCGCACGGTTGCCGATCCGGCAGGAGCCGGCGATGCCCACCTGTGAGACCAGGATCACGTCCTCGCCCACGTCACAGTTGTGCCCTACCTGGACGAGGTTGTCGATCTTGGTCCCGCGCCGGACCACCGTTTCGCCCAGAGTCGCCCGGTCGATGGCCGAGTTGGCGCCGATCTCCACGTCGTCCTCGATGCGGAGACCGCCGACCTGCGGGATTTTTCGATGCGCCCGCCCATCGAAAGCATAGGCGAAGCCGTCGGCACCCAAAACCGCGCCGGAGTGGATGATTACGCGATTGCCGACTCGCACCCCATCCTGGATCACAACGCGGGGATGCAGCCGAACGTCCTCACCGAGCACGGCGCGGGCACCCACGAAGGAGAGCGCGCCCACTCGACTTCGCGGCCCGATCACCGCCCCCTCCTCCACCACGGCGAGCGCGCCTACCGAGGCGGCCCGGTGGATCCGCGCGCTCTCGGCCACCGCCGCGCTCGGATGGACCCCGGGCTGAACCGCCGGCTCGGGATGAAAGAGCTCGAGGAGCCGGATCAGGGCCTGCTGGGGATGGTCCACCTGGAGGAGCGCGGCGGGAAGCTCCGCGACGTCGCGGGGCACCAGGACGGCGGCGGCCCGGCTGGCCTCCGCCTGCTTGAGGTATTTCCGATCCGTGAGGAAGGAGACCTGGTCTGGGCCCGCGGTCTCCAGAGGGGCGACCCCGGTCACCACGCGCCCGGCGTCGCCCACGAGCGACGCCCCGAGCGCGTCGGCGAGCCTGCCGAGCGTGAACGAGGCGCCGTCGCTCACTTACTTCGTGGCCTTCTTGGTCTGGTCGTCGTAGGCCTTGAGGACGTCGTCGGTGAGGTCGGCGTCGACCGCGGCGTAGAGCACGCCCGCGCGCTGCCGCTCGAGGACCATCGCGAAGCCCTTCTCCTTGCCGAGACGCTGGATGAGCCCGGCCACGTCCTGGAGCACCTTTTGGAGCAGGGCGTCCTCCTTCTTCTGGAGCTGAGCCTGGAGGTCGTCCACCATCCGGCGCACGTCGCGCACCTTCCGCTCCAGCGCGTCCTGCTTGTCGCGACGGGCCTCGGCGGAGAGAAGCTGCCCCTTCTTCTCCAGCTCGTCGCGCATCTTCTCCAGCTCGACCTTCTGGCCGTCCAGCTGGCGCTGCATGGCCGCCTTGTCCTTCTCGAGTGCTTCGCGCGCGGCCGCGCCCGCCACCGAGCGGGCCAGGATCCGCTGGATATCCACGATGGCCACGCGGCCGTTCGAGGTGGCCGCTCCCGCTGGGGGCGCCGGCGTCGGCGCCGGCGTTTGCGCGCGCGCCGCGCTCGCGGCGCCCAGCACGACCGCCAGGCCGACCCCGATTCTCCACACTGCCTTCCGTCGCATGATTCCTACCTCCTCAGCTAGAACGAGGAGCCGGCAGAGAAGTTGAAGTTGCCGAAGCTCTCGTTCCTCCTTCGGTCGAGGTTGATTCCATAGTCCACTCGGAGGGGCCCGAAGGGCGAGTTCCATCGTAGACCCGCGCCCATCCCGTAGCGGAGATCGTTCAGCTTTGGGTTCGAGCCGCCGTTGATGTCGGGGCCCCACACGTTACCAATATCGGTGAAGATGGCCGCCTTGATCCCAAAGAAAAGCGGGATTAGATACTCGACGGTACCGAGGAGCTCGGTGTTGCCCCCGATACGAGTCCCGGAGGAGTCCATGGGCGAGACTTGGAGTGCCTTGAACTGGCGAAGGGAGTTGGAGCCTCCCAAGTAGAAGCGCTCGAACAGGGGTACCGACTTGTCACCCCAGCCGACCTCGTAGCCGGCCATGAGCCGGAAGCTCAGCACGTGCGCGTACCACGGCAGCGGCTGATGGTAGGTCGTATTGGCCGTGCTCCTGACCCACCGCTCGCCGAAGCCCACCCCCGCGAAGTCGACGCCGAGCGACGCGGTCCAGCCGCGGGTGGGGTCGAACACGCTGTCGCGCGTGTCACGGGCAACACTCAGGCCGATCATGGACGTGAGATGGGTGCCTTCCTGGCTGAGCAGCTCCGGGCTGCCGAGCGGGTCCACGTTGCTGACCTTGTCCTGGCTCACCCGGTACACTGCGTTCCAGCGCGAATACTCCCCGAGGGGATGGCCCATCCGAACGTCGCCCCCCAGCGAGTTGACGGTGTATTGGTCGAGGATGCGACGGTTGTCGAACAGGTCGAAGCCGGCGGCCAAGGGCTGGTCGAAGAGCCAGGGCTCGGTGAAGCCGATGGTGCCGGTCTGGACCTTCCCGCCGCCGCGCAAGCGCAGGAACACCTCCCAGCCCTTGCCCAGAAAGTTGCGCTGGGAGAGGTCGAGGGTACCGATCGCGCCGTCCTGGCTGCTGTACCCGCCGCCGATCGAGAACAGGCCGGTGGGCTTCTCGGTGACGTCGATGTTGACGATGATCTTGTCCTTGGCGGAGCCGGGGGCGGTGGTGGCGTTGACCTTGTCGAAGAAGTTCAGGTTGGTGAGCCGCTGCTTGGCCCGCTCCAGCTTCTGGGTGGTGAAGAGGTCGCCCTCCGCCATCGGGATCTCGCGCCGGAGGATCTTTTCCTCGCTACGCTGGTTCCCCGAGATGTTGATGCGCTCGACGTAGGTCTCCGGGCCCTCGACGATCTCGAAGACGATGTTCATGAGCCGGTTCGGGATGTCCTGCATGGTGGCCGGCGTGACGTCCGCGGAAGCCCGGCCGATCGCGCTGTAGAGATCGGTGATGCCCTTGACGCTGTCTCGCAGCTTCGATCGGGAGAAGATGTCGCCCGGCTTGAGCTGGATCCGGCGCCGGATCTCCTCGATGGGCAGCAACGAGTTGCCGGTGACGTCGACCCCGCCAACCTTGAACTGCGGGCCCTCCACGATCACGATCCGGATGGTGGCCCCCGCCTTTTCGCGATCCACGTTGATGTCGGCGGACTCGACCCGCGCCTGCACGTAGCCGTTGTCGTTGTAGAGCTGGGTGATCCGGTCGACGTCTTCGTCGAGCTGCTGGCGCTGCACGGTGCCTCGCAGGATGACGTACTGACGCTCCTGGGTCTCCATCGCCGCCTTGATCTGCTTGGGAGTGAGGCCCTGGGCTCCCTCGATCAGGATCTGCTGGATGCTGATCTGACGCCCTTCCGCGATCTTGAATGTGACGGTGACGTCGCCGTCGGGCAGCTTCTCGACGTCGGGAGTGATGCCGACCTCGAAGTAGCCCTCCTGCTCGTAGAAATCCTTCAGCTTGTCGGCGGCCCGGTTGACCTCCACCGGGTTGTACACGCTGCCAAGCTTGAGATCGATCTTCTCGAGGAGGGTGGACGCGTCCTGTTTCTTGTTACCCGAGAAGAGGATGTCGCGGACGAAGGGCCGCTCCGCGACCACGTAGATGAGCTTGACGCCGCCCTCGAAGTCCTCGACCCGGACCTGGACGTCGTCGAAGAAGCCCAGGGCGAAGATGTTGCGAATGTCCTCCGCGGTGCGGTTGGCCACGAAGGGGCTGCCGATCTTCGCGCCGACCCGGCCGAGGATCACCGCCTCCTGGACCCGCCGGTTCCCCTGGACCGTGATCTCCTTGACCAGGATCTGCCGCTCGGTGGATCCGGGGGTCTGCGCAAGCGCCGGGAGCGGCCCGAAAAGGAGGGCAAAAAAAATGGAGAGAGCGTATCTCCCCCGAGCGGTCATCAAGGACGTAGGTTCGTTAGCCTGGGTTCAGTGTTCCGCCAGCGCCAGTCGGGGCTCCGCGACCTGGATCTCCCGGAAGACGAGATCCTGCCCCTGGGCGTCGACCTCGATCCGGGCTCCGTCGCCGAACTGACCCCGGACGATGGCCTCGGCCAGGGGGTCCTCGACGTGCTTCTGGATAGTGCGCCGGAGCTGCCGGGCCCCGTAGGTCGCGTCGTATCCCTTCTCGACCAGGAGGTCGAGGGCGGCCTCGGTCGGCTCGATCTGGATGCTCTTCTCGCCGAGCTGGGTGTTGATCCGGGTGATCATCATCCGCACGATACTCGTGATGTCTTCCTTGCTCAAAGCGTGGAAGACGATCGTGTCGTCGATGCGGTTGATGAACTCCGGCCGGAACGCCCGCTTCAGCTCATCGAGCACCCGCTCCTTCATCTTGTCGTGCGTGCTGTCCTCCCCCTCGGGCAGGAATCCAGGGGACGTGCGCTTGCCGATGAAGCTGGTGCCCAGGTTGGAGGTCATGATCAGGATCGTGTTCTTGAAGTCGACCACGTGACCGACCGAGTCGGTGAGGCGGCCGTCGTCCAACACCTGCAGCAACATGTTGAAGACGTCGGGGTGGGCCTTCTCGATCTCGTCGAACAGGACCACCGAGTAGGGGCGCCGGCGGACCTTCTCGGTGAGGAACCCGCCCTCTTCGTAGCCCACGTAGCCCGGAGGGGCCCCGAGGAGGCGGGACACCGAGAACTTCTCCATGTACTCCGACATGTCCACCCGGATCAGGGCGTTCTCGTCGCCGAAGAGGTACTCGGCGAGCGTGCGCGCCAGCTCGGTCTTGCCCACACCGGTCGGGCCCAGGAAGATGAACGAGCCCACCGGGCGCCGGCTATCCTTGAGCCCGGCCCGGGAGCGTCGGATGGCCCGCGACACCGCGGCCACCGCGTCCCCCTGGCCCACGATGCGGCCGTGTAAGGCCTCTTCCATCCTCGCGAGCTTGGCCGATTCCTTCTCCTCGAGCTTGGACAGCGGGATCCCGGTCCAGCGGGAGACGATGTACTCGATGTCCTCCTCGCTCACCGTCTGCGGGCCCTTGCCCTTCCGCTTGTCCCACTCGCGCTTCATGTCCTCGTCGCGCCCGCGGAGCAGCTTCTCCTTCTCTCGAAGCGACGCGGCCTTCTCGAACTCCTGAGCCTCGAGGTACATGTCCTTTTCGCGGACCACCCGCTCGACTTCCTTACCCAGCTCCTTGATCTCGGGAGGCGGAGTCAGGGCCATCAGTCGCGTGCGGGACGACGCCTCGTCGATGACGTCGATGGCCTTGTCGGGGAGCTGCCGGTCGGTGATGTAGCGGTCGGCCAGCTTGACCGCGGCGTCGATGGCCCCGTCGGTGATCTTGACCCGGTGGTGCGCCTCGTACTTGTGGCGGAGGCCCTTGATGATCTCGACCGCCTCGGTCACCGAAGGAGCGCGCACGATGACGGGCTGGAAGCGGCGCTCGAGCGCCCCGTCCTTCTCGATGTACTTCCGGTACTCGTCGAGCGTGGTGGCGCCGATTGTCTGGATCTCACCGCGGGACAGGGCAGGCTTCAGCATGTTGGAGGCGTCGATGGCCCCCTCGGCCGCGCCGGCTCCGATCAGGGTATGGAGCTCGTCCAGGAACAGGACCACGTTCTCGGACTGCCGGATCTCTTTCATGACCGCCTTGAGCCGCTCCTCGAATTGCCCGCGATACTTGGTGCCGGCCACCAGCGCACCCAGGTCGAGCTGCAGCAGGCGCTTCTGAGCCAGCACGTCCGGCACCTCGTGCCCGACGATTCGCTGGGCGAGCCCTTCGACGATGGCGGTCTTGCCCACGCCGGGCTCGCCGATCAGCACCGGGTTGTTCTTGGTGCGCCGGGCCAGGATCTGGATGACCCGCTCGATCTCGGTCTCCCGGCCGATGACCGGGTCGAGCTTGCTCTCGCGGGCCAGCTGGGTGAGGTCCCGGGCGAACTCGTCGAGGACCGGGGTCTGAGAGCGCTTCTTGGGCCGTGGGTAGTACTGATCGCCGAGCAGGGCCAGCGTCTCCTGCCGTACCTCGTCCAGCCGGGCCCCGAGCGACTCGAGGATCTTGGCCGCGATCGACTGCCCTTCCTTCATCAGCCCCAGGAGCAGGTGCTCGGTTCCGATGTAGTTGTGTCCGAGCTGGCGCGCTTCTTCGATCGAGAGCTCGAGCACGCGCTTGGCCTGCGGGGTGAACGGCACCTCGCCGAACGTCAGGGTCTTGGGGAACCCCGCCAGGGCTCGCTCGACCTCCGCCTTCACGGTCTCGAGGCGTAGCCCAAGCCGCTGGAGCACAGCGGTGGCGATGCCCTCACCGTCGCGGATCAGTCCGAGGAGGATGTGCTCGGTCCCGACGAAGTCGTGACGGAACCGCCCTGCCTCTTCCCTGGCCAGGATGATGACCCGACGCGCGCGCTCAGTGAATCTCTCGAACACTGGGTGACCTCGTGCCTTTCTCGCCTAACCGTTAGGGTTGTGGTTCGCCCCGGGGGGCCTATCCGCCCCGATGCTCCCTAAACCTGCGATGAGTATAAGCCTTCCGGCATCGCCGGCATAGGGATTTCTCGGGCGCTGACCGTCACGTCTCCGTAACCCCTTGAAAGACAGGATCTCACGACCAGGGCACCGCGCGGCCGTCCAACAGCCGGTATCCCCGGTCCGCCTTCCGGGCGAGCTCGTGATTGTGCGTCGCAATCACAAAGGCGAGCCCGTGCTCGGCCTGTAAGCGCAGGAACAGGTCCCAGATCACCTCGCTCGTCTTCGGATCCAGGTTGCCGGTGGGCTCGTCGGCCAGGATCACCCGCGGGCGCCCGACGAGCGCGCGGGCGATCGCGACCCGCTGCTGCTCGCCGCCCGACAGCTCGCCTGGCCGATGCCCGTGCCGGTCCGCGAGGCCTACCTCCTGCAGCGCCGTCGCGGCCCGATCGCGTGCCTCGGGCACGCTCGCCCGCTGGATCAGGGCCGGCAGCATCGCGTTCTCGAGCGCGGTCATCTCGCCGAGCAGGTTGTAGAACTGGAAGACGAAGCCCACGTCGGTGCGGCGGAGCCGCGCCAGCGCCGCGTCGTTGCGGGCGAAGACGTCCTCGCCGTCCCAGAGGACGCGCCCGCCGGTCGGGCGGTCGAGTGTGCCCAGGAGGTGGAGCAGCGTCGACTTCCCCACTCCGGACGCTCCGATGATGGCCACGCTTTCGGCCCGGTTGACGGTCATGCTCACCCCGCGCAGCACGCGAACGAGCTCCGGGCCCATGCGGTATTCCCGCTCGACCTCCTGGGCTACCAGCAGCGGGTCGCTCATGGCCCGGTCACTCGTAGCGGAGGACGTCCACCGGATCCATCCGGGCGGCCCGGCGGGCTGGGGACAGCGTGGCGAGGAACGAGATGACGAGAGTCGAGCCCACGATCATCGCGAAGTCGGAGCCGGTGAGCTTCATCGGCAGATAGCTGATCTGGTAGACGTCGCCGGCCAGCCGGATGATCCGGTAGGTGTTCTGCACCCAGATCAGCAGGAGCCCGAAGGCGCTTCCCGCGACGGTCCCGACGAGCCCGATCAGCATGCCGGCCACCAGGAACACCGCGCCGATGCTCCCGGCGCCCGCCCCCATCGCCTTGAGAATGCCGATCTCCTTGCGCTTCTCGGCCACCAGCAGGATCAGGTGGCCGATGATCGCGAAGGCGGCCACCAGCACGATGATCGTGACGATGACGAAGAGGGCCAGCTTCTCGAGCTGGAGCGCCGCGAACAGGTTCCGGTTCATGTCCATCCAGTCGCGGATCCAGTAGGCACCGTTCAGCCGCGCCGCCACCAGCGGTCCCACGCTCTTGGCGTCGAAGGGGTTGGCCAGCTTCAGCTCGATACCGGTCACGCGATCGCCGAGGCCGGCGAACTCCTGCGCGTTGGCCAGCGAGGTGTAGGCGAGCGAGGCGTCGTACTCGTACATGCCGACCTCGACGAAGCCCGCCACCAGGAATCGCCGCATCTTGGGCACGAGGCCGACCGCGGTAATGGCGCCCTGCGGGGAGATGACCGTGACGTGATCGCCCGGCACGACTCCGAGGCTTCTCGCCAGCTCTCGCCCCAGGAGCAGGGCGGGCTCGCGACCGTCGACCAGCGGATTGACGTTGCCCAACCGGATCTGAGCCGAGAGGGCGCTGCGCACTGCGGGCGAGTCGAGGTCGACTCCGCGCAGCAGGCCCCCGGTGGCTCCCCCGCCCGGCGACGTGAACAGGGCCTGCTGTAGCACGAAGGGGGTGGCCGAGACGACGCCGGGGACCGGGCTCACCCGCGCCGCGAGCGCCCCGCCGTCGGCTACCCCCCGTCCGCCCGCCTCCATGATCAGGATGTGCGGGTTGGCCGCGATGATCTTGTCGCGGATGCCGTCCTGGAAGCCGGTCATGACCGCCAGGACGACGATCAACGCGCTCACCCCGAGAAAGACACCGCCGATGCCGATCCACACGAACAGCGAGAGGTTGGCCCGGTGCCCGCGCGCGCGCAAGTAGCGCAGCCCCAGGAAGATCTCGAACGGCAAGTGGCCGCGCAGCATCAGGAGTCGCCGTCCGGGTTCTCGTCGGAGCCGTCTCCGGAGGAGCGCTCGGGCCGCAGATGCGGGAAGAGGATGACGTCCCGGATCGAGGCCGAGTCGGTGAGCAACATCGCGAGGCGGTCGATGCCGATCCCCTCTCCGGCGGTCGGCGGCAGCCCGTACTCCAACGCCCGGACGAAGTCCTCGTCCATCCAGTGCGCCTCCTCGTCGCCCCGCTCCCGCTCGGCGGCCTGCTCCTCGAAGCGGCGGCGCTGGTCGATGGGATCGTTGAGCTCGGAGTAGGCGTTGGCGATCTCCCGCCGGCAGACGTAGAGCTCGAAGCGGTCCACCAGCCGCGGGTGGCCGAGTTTCTGTTTCGACAGCGGGGAGAGCTCGATCGGGAAATCGACCACGAAGGTCGGCTGCACCAGGGTGGGCTCGACGAGGGTGTCGAAGATCTCCTTCCACAAGGTCACCCGGCCCTCCTCTCCCTGGAGGATGGTCTGGGTCTTCCGGTCGGTCGCGAAGCCGCCCCGTCGGATCGCGGCCTGGCCCAGCAGCCGCGCGTCGGTGTCGGGCGTGACCGACGTCCCGACCGCTTCGCTCAGCCCCTCGAAGAAGGGCAGGCGGCGCCAGGGCGGCGCGAGGCGAACCACCTCGCCCTGGTAGACCAGCTCGTCGCGGCCGAGGAGGGTCTGGCCCAGGTGGAGGAACATCTCCTCGGTGAGCTGCATGAGATCGTGGTAGTCGGCGTACGCCTGATAGAACTCGAGCATCGTGAACTCGGGGTTGTGCTGAGTCGAGATCCCCTCGTTCCGGAAGTTGCGGTTGATCTCGTACACGCGGTCGAGGCCGCCCACCACGAGGCGCTTGAGGTACAGCTCGGGAGCGACCCGCAGATAGAGCGGCATGTCGAGTGCGTTGTGATGGGTCACGAACGGCTTGGCCGCCGCGCCCCCCGGGATCGGCTGCATCATCGGGGTCTCGACCTCGAGGAAGCCGCGCCCGTCCAGGAAGGCCCGCAGCGCCGCGATGATGCGGCTCTTCATCACGAACGCCTCGCGGACCTGCGGGTTGACGATCAGGTCCACGTACCGCCGCCGGTAGCGCGTCTCCACATCCTTCAGGCCGTGCCACTTCTCGGGCAGCGGGCGGAGGGCCTTGGTGAGGAACTCGAACTGCTTCACCGCGACGGTGAGCTCGTTGGTGCGGGTGCGGAAGAGCCCGCCGGTGACGCCGACGAAGTCGCCCACGTCGAGATCCACGAACGCCGCGTAGGCCTCCCCGAGCACGTCGGCCCGGGCGTAGAGCTGGATCTGGCCCGACTGATCGCGCAGCACCGCGAAGCAGCTCTTGCCGTGATGGCGCATGGCCATGACCCGGCCCGCGAGGGCGACCGGCCCCGCGCTCTGCAGCTCGGCCTCGGCCGCGTCCTTGAAGCGCGCCTGCAGGGTGCCCGCCCAGTGGGTGACCGGGAAGCGCGCCCCGAACGGGCTCACCCCGCGGGCCCGCCACGTCTCGAGCTTGTCGCGCCGCCGGCGCATCTGCTCGTTCGCGTCGGGAGGCCGGCCGGCCGGCGTCGTCATGCGAGGATCCTCACGATTGGCCGGCCGGCCGCGCCATGGTCAGGAAGGCCCGGATGAACGGGTCGAGCCCGCCGTCCATGACCGCCTCCACGTTACCCACCTCGACCCCGGTCCGGTGATCCTTGATGATCTGGTACGGCGCGAAGGTGTAGGTCCGGATCTGGCTGCCGAAGGCGATGTCCTTCTTCTCGCCGGTCAGGTCGGCCAGCTCCTGCTTCTGCTTCTGCTCGTAGATCTGGTAGAGCCGCGACCTCAGGATGCGCATGGCGGTGTCACGGTTGCGCAGCTGCGAGCGCTCGTTCTGGCACGCCACCACGATACCGCTCGGCAGGTGCGTGATGCGCACCGCGGAGTCCGCGGTGTTGACGCCCTGCCCGCCGGGGCCCGAGGAGCGGTAGACGTCCACCCGGAGGTCCTCGTCGCGCACCACCACTTCTACGTCCTCGACCTCCGGGATCACCGAGACCGACGCGAACGAGGTGTGCCGGCGCCGCGAAGCGTCGAACGGCGAGATGCGAATCAGCCGGTGCACCCCGATCTCTCCCTTGAGGTGCCCGTAGGCGTACTCGCCGGTGAGCTCGATGGTCACCGACTTGATGCCCGCCTCTTCGCCGGGGAGCAGGTCCACCACCTCGGCCTTGAACCCGGCGCGCTCCGCCCACCGCAGGTACATGCGCATCAGCATCTGGGCCCAGTCCTGGGACTCGGTGCCGCCCGCGCCGGGATGGATCGAGATGATTGCGTTCTTGCGGTCCTGCGGTCGCGAGAGAATGACCTTCAGCTCGAAAGCCTCGACCTCTTCGCCGAGGCGCTTGAGGCTCTCCTGGATCTCCGCGGTCACGCTCTCGTCGCCGACCTCGGTGGCCATCTCCCAGAGCAGCCGGGTTTCCTCGGCGCGCCCCGCGAGATCCTTGAAGGTGCCGACGGTCCGCGCCAGCTCGGCGCGCTCCTGCACGAGGGCCTGGGCCTTGCGACCGTCCTCCCAGAAGGTGGGGGAGGACATCTCGGCGTCGATCACGCCGAGGCGAGTCTCCTTGCCAGGGAGGTCAAAGATGCCCTCGGAGATCGTCCAGGCGCTTTTCCATCTCCGCCACGTCTCGCTTCAGCTCGCCGAGCATTACGCGGACGACCTCCGGAAGAGGGCGAGAGCGGCCGTGGCCGCTCCCAGGCCGGCGCTGGCGTAGACGAGCCAGTCCCCGAGCCGTGTGTAGAGCGTGGGGCGGGCGCGCAGCGGGATGCGACCGTGCAGCACGCCGCGCGCCAGCAGCGGAAGCGTCGGCCCGACGCGGCCGGTGGGCGCCACGAAGCCCGAGACGCCGGTGTTGGCGGCTCGGGCGATGGCCACCCGGTGCTCGACCGCGCGGAGGGGCAGCGTCCCCAGGTGCTGCCAGGGGCCGCTCGTCTCTCCGAACCACGCGTCGTTGGTGATGTTCGCCATGAAGCTCGCTCCGCGGACCACGAATCCCCGGAACAGCTCGGGGAAGATGACCTCGTAGCAGATCACGGTTCCGAACGGTGCCCCCGGCAGCGGAAAGATCGTCTCGCTATCCCCCGTGCCGAACTCCGAGATGAACTCGGCCCAGCCCTTCACGAAGCCGAGCACACCCGCGAGCGGGACATATTCTCCGAACGGAACGAGATGAATCTTATCATACTTGGCTGTAATCCCTTGTCCGGTCAGCAGAAATGCGCTGTTCAGAAATTGCCCCTGCGGCCCGTCCCGGCGATCGATCGAGCCCACCAGGATCGGGGTGCCGATCTCGGTGGACAGGCGCGTGAGCCGCTCGAGGAGCGCCTGATCCCCTCGGAGGAAGATGGTGGTGGCGGTCTCGGGCCAGAGGACCACCGCCGGGCGTGAGGCCGCGGCCTGCCGGGTGAGCGCCTCGTAGATGTCGAGGATCTGGGCGTGGCGTGCCGGGTCCCACTTGATGGTCTGCTCGATCGACGGCTGGATCACCGCGATCTCGACCGAAGCCGACTCGACTACCGAGCCCACTCCGGGCGCCGAGCCCGCCGCGGCTCGTCCGTCCTCGGTGGCGAGCGCGTGAGCTCCGAACGCGAGCGAGCCCCCGAGCAGCAGCGCGGCCACCGCCAGGCCCGGCCACGCGCGCCGTGGGCCCAGCACCAGCAGCGCGGCCAGCGCCGCGTTGAGCGAGACGATCAGGAAGGACACCGCGTACACGCCGCCCAGCTCCGCGATCTGGATCACCGGCAGCTCGGCGTGCTGCGAATAGCCGAGGAGACCCCAGGGGAAGCCGCCCATGAGATGCCCGCGGAGCCACTCCCCCACCACCCAGAGCGGCGCCGCGAGCGCGAGCGCGATCCCGGGGCCGAGCCGGCCGCGCAACCACGCGACCGCGCTCGCCACCAAGCCCACGTAGAGGCCGCAGTAGGCGGCGAGCGCGAGGATCGGCAGCCACGTGATCGGCCACGGGATCTCGCTGTAGTTGAGGAAGGTGTGGTCGAGCCAGCGCAGGAGCACCACGTAGAACACGGTCCCGGCGAGCCAGCCGTCGCGGAGGGCGCTGCGCGACGGGCGCGTCGCGCCGGAGACCAGAGCGGGCACGAGCCAGACCCACGCGAGCTGCGCCCAGTCGGTCTTGGGGAACGCGAGCGCGCCGAGCACGCCCGAGGCGATCAGCAGGAGGCGCCGGGCGTTCGCTCCGTCCCGGCCCGGCTCACGCGCCATGAGCCAGCCGCTCGGCCAGATTCCGCGGCAGGCCCGCGGCGAGGATCTTCCGGGCGGCCGCCACGTGGTCGTAGGGCACGCGGCGAATGCTCACGGTGCGCGCGGCCCGATCCCAGAGCGCGTAGCACGCGCGCGGATCGCGGTCGCGCGGCTGACCCACGCTACCGACGTTGATCAGATAGCGCCGGCCGTCGTCGAGCCGCACCTGTGCCTCCGGCCGCTCCAGGCGATCGCAATGGTCGGGACCGCCACTGCCCACCGACCAGACGCCCGGCAGGTGCGAGTGGCCGATGAAGCAGACCCGGGTCGCGAAGTCGCCGAACACCTGGAAGCCGTCGTCGGCGGAGACCAGGTAGTCCCACTCCTCCGGGCCCCGCGGGCTCGAGTGGACGAGGGTGGCGTCCTCCACCGCCCGGAGCAACGGCAGGCCGGTGAGGAAATCACGATGGCTGGTGGCGAGCTGCTCGCCGGTCCACTCCGCGGCCCGGCGGGCCGACGGGTTGAACCAGCGGAGATCGATCAGGCCGAGCGCGCCGTGCTCGTGGTTGCCCGCCACCATGGCGACGGCCCGCTCGCCCACCGTCTCGACGCAGGCGACCGGATCGGCCCCGTAGCCCACCAGGTCGCCCAGGCACAGCAGCTCGAGCGCGCCTTCCGAGGCGGCGTCGGCCAGGACCGCGGTCAGGGCTTCCCGGTTGGCGTGAACGTCGGAGATGACGGCGTAGCGGATGACGAGCTCGCGTCAGGCGGTGGGAGCGCGCTCTTTGTGGATGCGATCGAGGATTCCGTTGATGAAGCGGCTGGACTCCTGGGTGCTGAACTTCTTCGCGACCTCGAGCGCCTCGTTGATGGCCACCTTGGGCGGGACGCCGGTTCCCCAGCGCAGCTCGAAGATGCCCTGGCGGAGGATGTTGCGGTCCACCACCGCCATCCGATCGAGCTCCCAGTTCTCCGCGTAGCGCGCGATCAGCTCGTCGATCTCCACCTCGTGCCGCTTCGTCCCGAGCACCAGGGCCTCCGCGAAATCGCGCGCCTCGCGGTCCACCGGGTGGCGGAGCCAGAAGTCGTCGAGGTGCGGCTCGGGATGCTCCTCGCCCTGGACGTCGAGCTGGTAGAGGAGCTGCAGTGCCAGCTCCCGGGCCTTGCGCCGACGGCCCATCAGCGCTTCCCGCGGCGGCCGGACAGCGTGCGCAGCCAGCCCGCCATCTCGAGCGCGGCCAGCGCGGCCTCTTCCCCGCGATTGCCGACCGCCCCGCCCGCGCGCTCCCACGCCTGCTCCTCGGTCAGCGCGGTGATCACGCCGAAGGTCACCGGCACGCCGGTGTCGAGGCCCACGCGCATGATGCCCTGCGCGGCCGCGCCGCAGACGTACTCGAAGTGCGGCGTCGCGCCCTTGATGACCGCGCCCACGCACACGATGCCCGCGAAGCGTCCGGTCCGCGCGAGGGCCCGCGCGGCCTGGGCCAGCTCGAAGGAACCGGGCACCCAGTGGACCTCGACGGCCAGGCCGGTCACCGCGTGGTCGGCGAGCGCGGTGACCGCGCCGTCGAGCAGTTTCTTGGAGATGGGCTCGTTGAAGCGGGCGGCCACGACCGCGAAGCGCTGGCCGCGGACGGCGGGAGCGACTCGGCGCTTGGGAGCGATGCCGGCCATGGAGCTAATCCGGGAACGACGAGAAGAGATGGCCGAGCTTCTCGCGCTTGGTGCGGAGATAGCTCCGGTTGGCGTCGGTGGCCGGCACCTCGAGGGGTAGCCGCTCGACCACCTTCAGCCCGTAGCCTTCGATGCCCACGATCTTCTTCGGGTTGTTCGTCAGGATCTTGAGATTCTTGACCCCGAGATCGACCAGGATCTGGGCCCCGATGCCGTAGTGGCGGAGGTCGGCGCGGAAACCGAGCGCGTGGTTGGCCTCGACGGTGTCCTTGCCCTGGTCCTGCAGCTCGTAGGCCTTGAGCTTGTTGAGCAGGCCGATGCCCCGGCCCTCCTGCCTCATGTAGACCAGCACACCGCGGCGCTCGTGCTGGATGATGGCCAGCGCCTTGTGGAGCTGGGAGCCGCAATCGCAGCGGTGCGAGCCGAACACGTCACCGGTCAGGCACTCGGAGTGCACGCGGACCAGCACCGGCTCGTCGGTCTTGACGTCGCCCAGCACGAGGGCCAGCGGGAGGCGATCGTCCACCGTGGTCTCGTAGGCGATGACCTGATACTCCCCGTGCTCGGTGGGCATCCGGGTGATGGCGGCCCGCCGCACGAGCTTCTCCTTGTGGATGCGGTACTCGATGAGCGCCTTGATCGTGATCGCCTTGAGATGGAACTCGCGCCCGAGCGCCATCAGCTCGGGCAGCCGCGCCATGCCACCCTCCTGATCGAGCACCTCGCAGATCACCCCCGCGGGCGCGAAGCCCGCGAGGCGAGCGAGGTCGACCGCGGCCTCGGTGTGGCCAGCCCGTCGCAGCACGCCGCCCGGCATGGCGCGGAGCGGGAAGATGTGGCCCGGCCGCGTCAGATCCTCGGCCCGGGCGGCCGGATCCACGAGCGTGCGGATGGTGACCGCCCGGTCGTACGCGGACGTGCCGGTGGTCACCCCCCGACGAGCGTCCACGCTCACCGTGAAGGCGGTCCCGAGCGGCGCGGTGTTGTCCGAGACCATCATCGAGATCTGCAGCTCGTCGAGGCGCTCGCCGAGCATCGGCATGCAGATGAGACCGCGGCCGTACTTGGCCATGAAGTTGACCGCTTCGGGCGTCGCCTTCTCGGCGGCCATGAGCAAATCGCCCTCGTTCTCACGGTCCTCGTCGTCGACCACGATCAACATGCGGCCGGCGCGGACTTCCTCGATGCCCTCTTCGATCGAGACGAATTCGGACTCGCTCACCGGGCGTCTCCCCTGACAGCCAGGATGCGCTGCACGTACTTGCCGATCATGTCCATCTCGAGGTTCACCCGCCGGCCCGCCCTGAAGCCCCCCAGGGTGGTCGCGGCCAGCGTGTGCGGGATGATCATGATCTCGAAGTCCCGCGCGTTGAGCCGCGCCACCGTGAGGCTCACCCCGTCCACCGCCACCGAGCCTTGCGGGATCAGCAGGGGGGCCAGCGCCTCGCCCCGCCATTCTATCGTGAGCCGGGCGGTCTCTGCCTCCCGGGTGAGGGCGGCTACGACCCCCACGCCGTCGACGTGTCCCTGCACCAGATGGCCCCCCACCTGGCCGCCGAGCCGCATCGGCCGCTCCAGATTCACCGGGTCACCCACTCCCAGGTCCCCGAGCGCGGTGCGGGCCAGCGTCTCCGGCCCCACGTCGAAGCGCAGCCGGCCGGCGCCCCGCTCGACCACGGTCAGGCACGCACCGTTGACCGCGACGCTGGCGCCCACGCCGCTCTCCTCGATCACCCGGTCGGCGCCGATCACGAGGCGGGCGCCGTCCCGCTCGAGGACCCGGCCGACTTCCTCCACGAGACCGGTGAACATCGCTACGAGGGACGCACGCGGGAGTCGCTGACGGCGCCCTCGAAGAGCCAGTCGTCGCCGAGCGGGCGGACCGTGAGGTCCGTGAGCCGGAGGGCCTCACCGAGTGCCAGGCCGGGCCCCCCGGCCGGACTCGGGGCGGCCGCTCCGCCGAGCAGCTTGGGCGCGACGAAGATCGCCACGCGGTCCGCCAGGCCGGCCTGCACGAACGAGCCGGTCAGCTCGCTGCCGGCCTCGAGCAACACCCCGCTGACGTCGAGCGCGAACAACTGGGCGCAGAGGTCGCCTACGTCCACCCGACCATCGCGGGATTTACACTGGAGCACGGTCGCCCCGCTCGCCTCGATGGCCGCGATCCGCGCCGCGGGCGCCTCCTCGCCTACCGCCACCAGGACCCGGGCGGGGGTTCCGGTGTGCAGCAGCGTGGCCCCGAGCGGGAGCCGGGCCCGGCTGTCGACGACCACGCGATAGGGCTCGCGCGGCCACGGACGATCGAGGCGCACGGTCAGCGCCGGATCATCGGCCAGCACGGTGCCGATGCCGGTGACGATCGCGTCGCTCTGGCTGCGCAGCCGGTGCGCTTCGCGGCGCGCCGCCTCGCCGGTGATCCACCGTGAGCTCCGGTCGGCGGCCGCGACCTTGCCGTCGAGGGTCATCGCCCACTTGAGCGTGACGTGCGGGCGCTGGCGCTCCATCGCGGTGAAGAAGACGCGGTTGAGATCGCGCGCCTCGCGCTCGAGACAACCCAGGGAGACCTCGATGCCCGCCTCCCGGAGCACGCCCGCGCCGTCGCCGGCCACCCGCGGATTGGGATCCCGCGTGGCCGCCACCACGCGCCGGACGCCGGCCCGCACCACCGCTTCCACGCACGCCGGAGTGCGGCCCACATGGTTGCAGGGCTCCAGGGTGACGTAGAGGGTGGCGCCGCGCGCCCGCGCTCCCGCCTCCGCGAGCGCGGCGGCCTCCGCGTGCGGGCCCCCCGCCCGCTCGTGGTAGCGCTCGCCGACGACCCGGCCGTCCTGGACGACCACCGCGCCCACCATCGGATTGGGCGACGTGAGCCCGCGGCCCCGGGCCGCTAGCGCCAGGGCTCGCGCCATCCACCGAGAGTCGTCCATGGGTCGCTCCGCAGTCCTCGCGGAGGATTCTACCGCGCTTGCTTGGGCTCCGGCGGCTGCTCGCCGAGGAGGGCGTCCACGAAGGTCTTCGGATCGAAGCGCTGCAGGTCGTCGATCTGCTCGCCGACCCCGACCAGCTTGATGGGCACGCCCAGCTCCTGATGAATCCGGATGGCGATGCCTCCCTTGGCGGTGCCGTCGAGCTTGGTCAGGATGAGGCCGGTCAACCCGATCGCCTCGTGGAACAGCCGCGCCTGCTGGAGGCCGTTCTGTCCCGTGGGCGCTTCCATGACCATCAGCGACTCGTGCGGAGCGCCCGGGAGCTGACGGCCGAGGACGCGCTTGAGCTTGGCCAGCTCCTCCATCAGGTTCGACTTGGTGTGGAGCCGTCCCGCGGTGTCCACCAGCAGCACGTCGGAGGATCGCGAGGCGGCCGCCTTCACCGCGTCGAACACGACCGCGGCAGGGTCCGCCCCCGCGGCCTGGCGGATGACCTCAACCTGGATGCGCCGACCCCACTCCTCGAGCTGCTCGATGGCCGCGGCGCGGAAGGTGTCGGCAGCCGCCATCAGCACCTGCTTGCCGTCCGCCTTGAGCGAGGCGGCGAGCTTGGCGGTGCTAGTGGTCTTGCCCGCCCCGTTCACGCCGAGCATCAGGATGACGGCGGGATGGGCGCTCAGCTCGAGCGGCGCGGATGCTCCGGCCAGGGACTCTTCGAGGAAGCGGTGGAGCAGAGCGCGCACGTCCTGGGTGGTCACCGCACGTCCCCGCTTGACGTCGTCCCGGACGCGCTTGACGAAGGCCGCGGCGGTGGTCGCGCCGAGATCCGCGGCGATCAGGGTCTCCTCGAGCTCCTCGAGCATCGCCTCGTCCACCGGGCGGGCGATCGAGAGGATGGCCCCGAGGCCCTCGTCCATGAACTCTCGGGTGCGCCGCAGTCCTTGCCGGACGCGCTCGCCGAGCGAGCCGAACAGGCTCACGAGCTAGCCGGAGGCGGGCGGAGCGGGCAGCTCGAGCCGCTGGATCACCGTCCCCTTCGTGCCGAGGGGCGCCAGGGGCTTTCCGTTCAGCTGCACCTCGACGCCCCCGGCGTTGCCGATGGTGACCACGAAGCGCCGCTCCGCGGTCCACTCGCGGCTAGCGCCGACCGGTAGCAGCTCCTCGGTGGCGACGCCCTCGTCCGGCTGGACCCTGATCCAGGTGGGCTCGATCGCCTTGATCACTAGCCGATGCTTGGTGGCGGTGGTCCGCGTCGGCGCTGGAATCGCGGCCGTAGCGGGTGCCGCCGGGGCCTTCGGCGGGTCGGCGACGGTCGCCGGCGGAGCCGAGGCCACCGGGGGTGTCGCGACCGCCGGAGCCGGTGTCACCGGATGAACCGGAGCGGGCGCCGATGCAGAAGCCGGGTCTCGCACGGCGGGCGTGGCAATCGGCTTGCCGGGGGCCGAGGTCTCCTGCTCGGTTTTCACCGCGGCGACTGAAGTTCCGCCCGATCGCTTCACGGTCAGGTTGATCAGGAGGATCCCCGCGCCGAGCACCACCAGCAGCACCAGGCCGACCAGAACCGAGCTGTTGGCCCACGCGGTCCGCGGGCCCGGGGGAGCGCTGGCCGCCTGCGCCGCCGCGCGCTCACCCAGGAGGCTCTGATAGCGGCTGAGCGCATCCTCGGGGTTCTCGCGGAGAAAGCCGCAGTAGGCGCGGATGAACCCCTTCACGAAGACCGGCGACGGCAGGTCGACGAGCCGCTCTTCCTCCAGCGCTTCGAGATGACGGATCCCGACGCGAGTGGACCGCGCCATGTCCTCGAGGGATCCGCCCCTGGCCTCGCGCAGCGAGCGGAGATATTCACCGAAGGACGCGACGGACTCAGCGGGGGACATGCTGGATAGTGTAGCGCAGGTTACGTGTCGGCCAGCTTGACCGAGACGACCCGCGAGAGGCCGGGCTCTTCCATGGTGACGCCGTAGAGCACGTCGGCCGCTTCCATGGTCTTGCGGTTGTGCGTGATCACGACGAACTGCGTCTGGGTGCACAGCTCCCGCAGCACCCGCAAGAATCGGTGGATATTGGCGTCGTCGAGCGGGGCGTCCACCTCGTCGAGCACGCAGAACGGGCTCGGCCGGTGGTAGAAGATCGCGAAGAGGAGCGCGAGTCCGGTCAATGCCTTCTCACCGCCCGACATCAGGGTCACCGCCTGCAGGCGCTTGCCGCGCGGCTGAGCCATCAGCTCCACGCCCAGCTCGAGCGGGTCGTCCTCACCCTCCTCCGGCGGCACCATGCGCAGCTCGGCCCGCCCACCCTCGAACAGGCGCGAGAAGATGTTGCTGAAGTGACGGTTGATGTCCTCGAAGGCCTCCTGGAAGCGCTCCTGCGCGGTACGGGTCATGCCGCGGAGGGCTTTCTCTAGGTCTTTGATCGAGGCGACGACGTCGTCGTGCTGGGTGCGCAGGAAGTCCAGGCGCTCGGTCAGCTCCCGGAACTCCTCGTCGGCCACCAGGTTGACGGGGCCCATGGCCTCGAGCTTGGTCTGGAGCTCCTCGTGCCGCTGGCGCGTCTCGTCGAGATCGCGGGTGACGTCATGCGCGGCGAGCAGCGCCTCCGCGGTCTCGGTGGCATGGCGTCGCCGCGCCTCCTGCAGCAGCTCCTCGCGCCGGACGCGGCCCTCCGTCTCCATGAGGTCGAGCTGGTGCAGGCGACTCACCAGACCGTTGAGGTGCTGCTGCACGTCGCGCAGCTCTCCTTCCAGGGCCTGCCGCTCGCCGAGCTGGCGCTGATGCTCTTCCGCGATGACCGCCACTTCTGCCTCGAGCCGGTCGCGTTCGGTCACCGCCTCGCGGGCCTGCGCGTCGGTCCGCTCCCGCTCGGCGGCCAGATCGCTCCGGCGCTCGGCGGTCTGGGCTCGCCGAGCGACCGCCTGCTCTTGCTGCGCGCCGAAGTCCTGTTCGAGGCTGGTGAGTCGCTCGATGTCGCGCCCCAGCGCCTCCACCCGCTCGGCCTCGGTGGCCAGCTCGACCCGACAGGTGGTGATCCGTTCGTTGAGGGTAGCCTCGTCCCCCTGCCCGTTTTCCAGGTGCGCCTGCAGCTCGGTCATGTCGCCACCGAGGCGCGCCTCTCGCTCCGACGCCGCCATCAGGGCCCGCTCCAGCTCGAGGAGCTGGGAGGCCGTCTCGTGCCCCTCGCCGGCGAGCTGGTCGTTCTCCGCCGCGAGCGTCTCCAGATGACGGGTGACGCGGTCCTCTTCTCGGCGCACCGACTCGAGGTCCTTCTCGCCCGATACCCGCGCGGTCTCCTGGGCCTGGTAGTTGGACTGGATCCCTTCGAGCCGCGTGCGAAGCGAGGCCACCTCACCGTCGATCGTCTCCACCCGTGTCGCGGCGACCTCCACGCTCCGCCCCAGCTCTGCGATCTCCTCGCCGAGCTGGCGGATGGCTCGCTTGCGGCCGAGCAGCGATTGGTCGTTTCCCTGGCGCTCGCTGTCGCGGTGGCCGCCGGTGAGCCGTCCACTCGGCGAGAGCACCTCGCCGGAGCGCGTGACGTAGGTGGCGACCACGCCGTTCCGCCGCCACAGCGTCTCGGCCTGGTCCAGGTGGGACACGATGCCCACACGGCCGAGCAGGTAGTGGAGCAGCGCCGGGCGGGGGCCACCGATCAGCCGGGCCGCCCAGCTCACCTCGCCGGAATCGGCGGGGAGGTCGGCTTGGGTCGGCAGGGTCTCGAGCGGGAGCAGGGTGGCCGCGCCCGCTCCCTCGCGCTCCAGGTAGCCGAGCGCGGCGCGGGCGTGCTCGAAGCGCTCCACCACCACCCATTGCAGTCGGTCTCCCAGCACCGCTTCCACCGCCGCCTCGAGCCCGCTCGGAACTTCCAGCAGGTCCGCCACCGTCCCGACGACGCCGCCCAGGGCCCCCGCCGCGGTGGACGAGAACATCGCTCGGACGCCCGCGCCGTATCCCTCCCGCTCGCGCTCCAGGCGCTCGAGGGATTCCCGCGCGGACTGCCGGGCGGCCAGCCTCACGCGCAGCTCGGCGAGCGCCTCCTGCGCCTCGCTGCGGACGATCTCCCGCGCGCGACGGGCCGCTTCGATCTCCTGCAGTTCGGTACCGAGCAGCGAGAGCTGGGCCCCGGTGCGCTGTCGCGCCGCCTCGAGACGGCTGCGGGTGGCCGCCAGCTCCTCGGCCTCCGCACGCGCGGCGGCCAGCTCCGCGGCGAGGCGGTCGGCCCGCCGGTCCACCTGCGCGCGCCGTTCGCGCAGCTCCCCGCTCGAGCGCGTGAGGTCGGCGCGCGCACCCGCCACGCGGATCTGCTCGAGCCGGAGCGCCTCGAACCGGTCGCGCCGCTCCACGAGCGCCGCCCGGCAGGCCTCGATCAGCGCCTCCACGCGCTGCACCTCCTGGTCCTGCAGCCCGTGTCTGCGGCGAGCCTCGTCGAGCCCGCGGGTCTTCTCGTCGCGCTCGGCGGTCAGGGCGACGCGGCGCTCACCCAGGCCGCGGATCTCCTCCTCGAGGCGCGTCTCCTCCGCGAGGAGGTCCTGGATCTGTAGCCCCATCTGCTCGCGCCGCTCGAGCAGCCGCTCGGCTTCGCCCTGGATCTTCTGGACCGACTGGCGCAGGTCGCCCAGGCGGTATTCGATATCCTGGATCGCGGCGGCCTGCAGCGCCTGGCGCCCGGTGAGCGTGGCGGCCCGCGCGCGCTGCTGCTCCTCGTCCTGCCGCAGCGTCTCCATCTCGCGGGTGACCGTCTCGTGCTGGGTGGTGAGCGTGGCGTAGTCCGCGGCGACCAGGGCCAGATCCAGGGTCTGGCGCTCGGCCTGGAGCGCCTTGTATTGCTGGGCCTTTCGCGCCTGCCGCTCGATGGAGGAGAGCTGCCGGCGCACCTCTTCCATCACGTCGCGCAGCCGCTGGAGGTTCAGGCGGGTGGCGTCGAGCTTGCCCTGCGTCTCCGAGCGCTGCTGCTTGTAGCGGGCGATGCCCGCGGCCTCCTCGATGAACACGCGGCGCTCCCACGGCTTGGCGGTCAGCACGTGGTTCAGCCGCTCCTGGTCCATGAGGGCGTAGGCCTTCGGATTGACGCCGGTGCCCGCGAAGAGATCCTGGATGTCGCGCAGGCGGCAGACGTTGGTGTTGAGCAGGTATTCGCTCTCGCCGGTGCGGTAGAGGCGCCGGGCGACCGCGACCTCGCTCCACGGCACGTCGAGGCCCCCGTCGTTGTTGAAGACGAGGTTGACCTCCGCCATGCCGACCATCTTCCGCGACGCGGAGCCGTGGAAGATGACGTCTTCCATCTTGGTGCCCCGGAGAGTCTTCGGGCTCTGCTCGCCGAGGGCCCACCGGATGGCGTCGGCGACGTTGGACTTGCCGCAGCCGTTCGGGCCGACGATGCAGGTGACCCCCGGGAAGACCTTGACCTCGGTCTTCTCCGCGAACGACTTGAATCCGTGAACCAGGATCGCTTCGAGTCGCATAGAGGTCCCGCCCGTAGGGCGTGTTTCATCAATACCATACGGTCGGGCGATCGACCAAGAAAAAACCCCCACGAGTGGGGGGCGGGAGCGGCGCGCGGCACTAGATGTGGGTTGGTCGACCCGGGGCGGCTACGCTCCTTTGAGCAGGCAGCACTTCTTGTACTTCTTGCCCGATCCACACGGGCACGGATCGTTGCGCCCGACCTTCTGCCCGTCGACGGTGCGGGGCTCCGGGCGGGTTGCGGCGGGGCGTGCGGTGCCGGTGCCACCCTCCTCCCCGCCCCGCGACTCCTGCCAGTCCGCCAAGGGCCGCTGCGCCACCTGGGTGACCGGCGCGTCCTCGCGGGTCATGCGTACCTTGAAGAGCTGCTCGACGGCGGTCTCCTTGAGGCTGCCGATCATCTCCTGGAACATGTCGAAGGCTTCCTTCTTGTACTCCGTCAGCGGGTCGCGCTGGCCGTACCCGCGGAGACCGATGCCCTCCTTCAGGTGGTCCATGTTGAGCAGGTGCTCGCGCCAGAGCTGGTTGATCCCGCGGAAGCCGCCGCCGTCCCACTCGAGCCCGAGCACGATCCAGCGCTCCAGGCGGTGGAACATCTCGCCGCCCATCTCCCGCTCCCGCCCCCGATAGTGCTGCTCCGCCGCCTCGGTCACCTCGTCGACGAGCGTCTCATGGGCGGCGACCGCCTCGAGCTTGGGCTGGGGCAGACGGAAATCGAACTGGCGATGGAGCGCCTCGTTGAGCCCCACCAGGTCCCAGTCCTCGGGGTGCGCGTCCGTCGCCGCGTAGCGCTCGACCAGCGCGCCCGCCAGATCCCCGATCCACTCGAGCAGGGTCTCCTCCTGGCTCTCCCCCGCCAGGACCTCCCGCCGCAGCCCGTAGACGATCTCACGCTGCTTGTTCATGACGTCGTCGTACTCGAGCAGGTGCTTGCGGATCTCGAAGTTGCGCGTCTCGACCCGCTTCTGGGCGGTTCCGATGGCGCGGGTCACTAGCTTGTGCTCGATCGGCTCGCCCTCCTCCATCCCGAGCCGGTCCATGATGCGCTGGATGCGCTCCGAGCCGAAGATGCGCAGCAGGTCGTCCTCGAGCGAGAGGTAGAAGCGGGACGAGCCGGGGTCGCCCTGGCGGCCCGACCGGCCGCGGAGCTGGTTATCGACCCGCCGCGACTCGTGCCGCTCGGTGCCGATGATGTGCAGGCCGCCGAGGCCGACAACCCGCTCGTGCTCCGGATCGGTCACCTTCTTGGCCTCGAGCCAGGACGCCTCGCGCGCCTCGGCGGGCGCGGTGGCCGGGTCGAGCCCCTTCTTGCTCAGCAGGGCCTTGGCGAGAAAGTCGGGATTGCCGCCCAGGAGGATGTCGGTGCCGCGCCCGGCCATGTTGGTGGCGATGGTGACCGTCTTCTCCCGGCCGGCCTGGGCCACGATCTCCGCCTCGCGCTCGTGGTACTTGGCGTTGAGCACCTGGTGGGTGATGCCGCGCTTCTTGAGCAGCTTCGAGAGCCGCTCCGACTTCTCGATGGACACGGTGCCGACCAGGACCGGCTGGCCCTTGGCGTGGCGCTCCGCGATCTCGTCGGCGACCGCGTCGAACTTCTCCCGCTCGGTCTTGTAGACCACGTCCGGAAAGTTGACCCGGCCCAGCGTGCGGTTGGTCGGGATCACCGTGACGTCGAGCTCGTAGATCTTGGCGAACTCCTCGGCCTCGGTGGCCGCGGTGCCGGTCATGCCGGAGAGCTTGTCGTACATGCGGAAGTAGTTCTGCAGCGTGATGGTGGCGAGGGTCTGGTTCTCGCGCGCGATCTTGAGCCCTTCCTTGGCCTCGACCGCCTCGTGCAGGCCGTCGGACCAGCGCCGGCCCGGCATCATGCGCCCGGTGAACTCGTCCACGATGATGACCTGCGGCTGCAGCACCGCCCGGCCCTGGTCGTCCACCGTCTCCAGGTCCTTGACCACGTAGTCCACGTCCTTGTGGAAGATGTGGTGGGCCTTGAGCGCCTGGTGGATGTGATGGGCGGTCTCGATGTGGGCCGGATCCGAGAGGTTCTCGAGGCCGAGCAGCCGCTCGCAGTAGGCGACTCCCTGCTCGGTGAGTGAGACCGTGCGCGCCTTCTCGTCCACGATGAAGTCGCCCTCGGCCTGCTCCTCGATCTCGGAGAGCTTGCCCTCCACGATGGTGGCGGCCCGCTTGAGCCGCGGAATCACCCGGTTGACCTTCTCGTAGAGCGGCGCGCGGCTCTCCGCGCTGCGGTCGCGGCCGGAGATGATGAGCGGCGTGCGCGCCTCGTCGATCAGGATCGAGTCGACCTCGTCGACGATCGCGTAGTGATGCTCCCGCTGCACGATGTCGTCGAGGCTGAACTGCATGTTGTCGCGGAGGTAGTCGAAGCCGAACTCGTTGTTGGTGCCGTAGGTGACGTCGGCCGCGTAGGCCTCTTTCCGACTGACCGGTCGGAGCGCGGCGAGCCGGATGTCGGGCGAGGCGAAGTCGGGATCGTAGAGATACTGCACCTCGTGCTGGATGACCCCGACGGTGAGGCCGAGCGCGTGATAGATCGGCCCCATCCACTGGGCGTCGCGCCGGGCCAGGTAGTCGTTGACCGTGACCACGTGGGTGCCGAGCGCGGGCAGCGCGTTCAGGTACGCGGGCAGCGTGGCCACGAGCGTCTTGCCCTCGCCGGTCGCCATCTCGGCGATCTTGCCGGAGTGCAGCACCATGCCGCCCATCATCTGGACGTCGAAATGCCGCATGCGCACCGTGCGCCGGGCCGCCTCGCGAACCGCCGCGAAGGCCTCCGGCAGCAGACCGTCGATCTCGGCGCCGTCGGCGAGCCGCTGGCGGAACTCGACGGTCTTGGCGCGCAGGGCCGCGTCGGAGAGCGCCTGCAGCCCGGGCTCTAGCGCGGCGATCGCCTCGACCACCGGGCGCATGCGCTTGACGTCGCGCTCGTGCTTGGTGCCGAAGATCGAGCGAAAGATCATGTTGAGCATCAGGGCCTCATCTTACACCACCCGCCGAGTCCCGCAGGAGCTCCCGGGCATGGCGGCGCGAGGTCTCGGTCACCCGCTCCCCGCCCAGCATGCGCGCCAGCTCGTCTACCCGCGCCGCGGCCCGCAGCGGAGTCACGGTGGTGCGGGTCGCGCCGCGGGAGACGCGCTTTTCCACGAGCAGATGATGGCCCGCGTACGCCGCGATGGGAGCGAGGTGGGTGACGCAGAGGACTTGGCGACCCGCGGCGGTGGCACGGAGCTTTTGGCCGACCACGTCGGCCACGCGGCCGCCGATTCCCGCGTCCACCTCGTCGAAGACCAGCACCGGTACGTCGTCGGCCGCGGCGAGGACGGTCTTCGCGGCCAGCATCACGCGTGACAGCTCCCCGCCCGAGACCACCTTCGCGAGCGGCCGCAGATCCTCACCCGGGTTCGCCGAGAGCAGGAGCTCCGCGGTCTCCGCGCCCCGCGGGCCCACGCGCCAGCTCGAGTGGCCCCCGACCAGCTCGCCGCCGGCGGCCGCCTCGCGACGCAGTGCCACCCGAAAGCGCCCGTGCTCCATTCCGAGGCCGCGGATCTCCTTCTGGATGAGCCTTTCGAGCCGTTCCGCTCCGCGTGTCCGGGCCTGGGAGAGCGCGTCCGCCTCGGTGGAGGCGGCGGCCGCCGCGGCGGCAACGGCGGCTTCGAGCTCCTCCGCGACCGCGTCGTGCCGGGTGATGCGGTCGAGCGCGGCGGCGGCCTCCTGGCGGTGGGCGAGGATCGCGGCGACCGAGTCGCCGTACTTGCGCTTGAGCTTGACGATGGCGTCGAGACGGGCGTCGATGCGCTCGAGCCGGTCGGGATCGAAGACCGCCCGGTCGCGGAGCGCGCGGGCGCGCCCCACCACGTCCTCGATGTAGGACTGCGCGCCTTCGAGCGCCTCGATCGGCGCGGCGGCGTCCGGCTCGTACCGCGCGATGTCCCGCAGCAGCGCGCCCGCGCGGGCGAGCCGGGCCACCGCCGACTGCGGATCCTCGTAGATTAGGCCGAGCGCCTCCTGCAACCCCGCCACGATGCGCTCGGCGTGCTGCTGCCGCCCGCGCTCCGCCCGCAGCTCGTCCTCCTCGCCGTCTTTCAGCTGGACCGCATCGATCTCGGAGAGCTGGAAGCGGTAGAGATCCTCCTGCCGCGCCCCCTCGCGCATCTCCTCGCGCAGCCGCTCCCGCGCCGCGCGCGCCTCCTCCCAGCCGCGGACCAGCACGCCGACCCGCTCGCGCCGGTCTTCCGCCTCCGCGAACCGATCCAGCAGCAGGAGCTGGCGGGCCGACTCCATCAGCCGCTGGTGTTCGTGCTGACCGTGCAGCTCCACCAGCGCCTCCCCGAGTCGCTCGAGCAGTCCCACCGTGGCCGCGCCGTCGTTGACGAAGGCGCGATGCCGACCCGAGCGGGCCAGCTCGCGCTTGATCACGAGCTCGCCGTCGCCCACGCGGTGCCCGGCCTCTTCGAGCAACGCGGCCACCGGCCCCGCCGGATCGATGTCGAAGACCGCCTCCACGACCGCGGTGTCGGCCCCGGTGCGGATCCAATCGGGCTGGGCCCGCGCGCCGGTGATCAGCAGCAGGGCGTCGACCACGATGGACTTGCCGGCCCCGGTCTCGCCGGTGAGCACGTTGAGTCCGGCGGCGAACGGCACCACCGCCTCCTCGACCACCGCCAGGTTCCGGATGGAGAGCTCGCGCAGCATGGTCGTCGCCATGCTACGACCGAGGGCCTCGGCGGCTCAACTGTATCCGCCGGCGAACAGCCGGCGCGGGACGGCTACCGCTCGCCCCACTTGAGCTTGGCGCGGAGCACCGAGAAGAAGTGCTTCTGGGGGAAGCGCAGCAGGCGGATGCGGGCCGCGGCCCGGCGGACCTCCACCGTGTCGTTGGCCTTGAGCACGAAGCCCACCTGCCCGTCGAGCGTGAGCATGACGTCCTGGTCGGTGAGCAGCGTGATGGTGATGCGCTGGGTCGCGGGCAGCACGATGGGCCGGTTGGTCAGGGTGTGCGAGCAGATCGGGGTGAGCACCACCGCGTCCATGGTCGGGAACACGATCGGGCCGCCCGCCGAGAGGCAGTAGGCGGTCGAGCCGGTCGGGGTCGAGAGGATCAGCCCGTCCGCCCGGTAGCCCGTCGCGAAGTCGCCGTCCACCGCGACCTCGAGCCGGATGATGCGACTCATCGCGGACTTGGTGATGACGACGTCGTTCAGCGCCGTGTACTCGCTGAGCCGCTCACCCTGGCGGAAGACGCGCGCCTCGAGCAGCATGCGGTCCTCGATCACCAGCTCGCCGCGGAGGTAAGCCTCGAGGGCCGGAAACAGCTCGTCCACCGTCAGCGCGGTGAGAAACCCCAGGCCCCCCAGGTTGGCGCCGAGGATCGGAACGCCGAGGTCGCCCACCAGACGCGCCATGCTCAGCAGGGTCCCGTCGCCGCCCAGGACCAGCAGCAGATCGGACTGGGCCGGCAGCTCGGACCTGCCCACCGTCGGCACCGTCGCCGTCGCCTCGGGGTTGAGCCCCGCGGTCTCCTTCTCGAGAACCGGCTGGATCCCGTGGGCCGCGCACCATTCGAGGAGCTGCGGCACCACCGTGCGGGCTTCCTCCCGGTCGGTCTTGGCGACGATACCGAGCCGCTTCACGTCTGCGGCTCTTCCACCGCCGTGGTCTTGGTGATCAGGGCGTCCAGGTCGGCCAGGGTCCGGCCGGTCTTGGTGAGCAGCAGGAAGAACTCGCGGTTGCCCTTCGGGCCCTTGAGCGGGGAGGCGGTGACCCCGCGCACGTGCCAACCGTGCAGGACCGCGAAGCGCGCGACCCGGGCGATCACCGTCCGGTGGTCGGCGTTGTCACGCACGACGCCTCCCTTGCCCACCTGCCCCTTCCCCACCTCGAACTGCGGCTTGACCAGCACGATCGCCTCGCCGTGCCCGGTCAACACGTTGAATACCGACGGCAGCACCTTCTCCAGCGAGATGAAGGAGACGTCCACCGTGGCCAGGTCCGGCGCGTCCGGGAAGGAGTCCACCGGCAGGTTGCGCCCGTTGGTCTTCTCCATGACGACCACGCGCCCGTCCGCCCGAAGCTTGGCGTCGAGCTGACCGTGCCCCACGTCCACCGCGTAGACCTTCACCGCGCCCTGCTCGAGCAGGCAGTGGGTGAAGCCTCCGGTGGACGCGCCCACGTCGATGGCCACCCGTCCGCGTGGAGCGATCGCGAAGACCCCGAGCGCGTGCGCCAGCTTGTCCCCGCCGCGGCTCACGAACCGGGGCCGCGCCACCAGCTCGAGCTTCGCGCCCGGCGCGACGAGCGCACCGGCCTTGTCCACTCTCAGCCCGTCGACGAGCACGTCGCCGGCCAGGATGAGCCGCGCCGCCTTCTCCCGCGATTCCACGAGTCGACGTTCGACCAGCGCCACGTCCAGCCTCAGCTTGGTCTTGGCCTGCCCCTGGTTGCCGGGCTTGGCGGGAGCTGAAGGCCGATTGCCACGGGTCGCCGCGGTCTTGCGGTTGGACTCAGCGGGTTTCGACAAGCCACGGTTCTTGGGGACCCTCTTCACGCCGGCTCCTTTCTCCCGCCCGAGCGCCGGCCACGAGAGTCCTCGGCCACGACGCGGGCTCGTTCACCTTCGATGAGAGTGACACCGTTTGGGAAAGGCGGCACCGCAGGGCGGCGAGCGCGGTGAAGCGCTGGGATGCGCGCCATCAGGGACCGGAACCGTGCCCCAAACCCCAAGGCCACGTCGACGGCTTTCATGCGGGCTCCAGAGCCCCCTGGGACCGAGCCGGAAATTTCAACGGAGACAATTATATAGCCGAACCCCCTCCCCCGCCCAATTCAGACGGTGCGCGCCCCGGCGCGAGGTCTAAGCAGGAACAGGAGCCCCATCCCAGCCAGGAAGCCCCCGATGTGGGCGAAGAACGCCACCCCGCCGCCCACGCCGAGGCTCCCTAGCCCGCTGACCACCTGGATGACGATCCAGAAGCCGAGGACCACTACGGCCGGGATCCTCACCAGGCGGAAGAAGAAGCCGAAGATGATCAGCGTGGTCACGTAGGCGTGCGGGAACAGGATCAGGTACGCGCCCAGGACGCCGGAAATGGCCCCGCTGGCGCCGACCATGGGCACTGTCGAATCGGGTCCGATCGCGGTCTGGGCGAGCGCGGCGGCCACCCCGGAGAGCAGATAGAACACGACGAACCGCGCGTGCCCGAGCGTGTCCTCCACGTTGTTGCCGAAGATCCACAGGTAGAGCATGTTGCCCGCGATGTGGAAGAGGCCACCGTGCATGAACATCGACGTGAAAATGGACAGCACCGGAGAGGGCAGGTCCGCGGCGGTCCGGCAGGCTCCCGTCAGACGGCACGGCACCAACCCGAACTCGGAGATGAATGCCTGGCCCGCCCGCGCGCCGTCCGGACCGCCGGCTTCCAGCGAGAACTGGTAGACGAAGACCAGCGCGTTCAAGATGATCAACCCGACCGTGAACACGGGAGTGGTGCTGGTCGGGTTGTCGTCCTTCAGCGGGAACACGCGGGTCCTACGGCGCCGCGGGGCCGAGCGTGACGATGGTCGGCGCGGTCAGGTAGGTCCCGGCCACGCGCTGCACGTCCGCCGCGGTGACCGCCTCGACCGCGCGCACGTAGCGGTCGGCGAAGTCGGGGCCGACCCCGAGCGCCTCGAAGAAGGTGTCGTACCACGCGAGCCGCGCGTTCGTTCGCCGGTCGAGCGTGAACTGGCCGAGCAGATAGGCCTTGGCGCGCGCGAGCTCCGCTGGGCTGACCGGGCCCTGCCGAATTCGCTCGAGCTCGACCAGCACCGCGGCCTCTGCGCGCGCCTGGTTCACGGGCGCGGTCCCGAGCTGTGTATAGAAGACGCCCGGGCCCAGGCGGGACGGATAGAGACTGGCGGTGGAGTACGCCAGGCCGCGCTTGTCGCGGACCTCCGTGAAGAGCCGGCCGGCCATGCCCCCGCCCAGCACGGTCGAGAGTACCTTGACCGCCGCGTAGTCGGCGTGCGCGGTGGGCGGCGCGAGGAAGGCGATCAGCACCTGGGCCTGGGCCGCCGGCTTGATCAGCACGGTGCGGTCGGCCCGCGCCGCCGCCGCCGGCAGGCTCGGCTCCACCTCCGGATCGTCCGTCGGCGCGTCCGCGAAGAGGCGCGCGACCTCGGCCATCACCTCTCGCGCCGAGACGTCGCCGCTGACCGCCAGGATCATGCGGGGCGCGCGGAAGAAGCGCTGGTGGTACGCCAGGAGGGCGCCGCGATCGAGGCGCTCGAGCGCGGCCGGGCGGCCCAGCACCGGGCGGCCGTAGGGATGATCGCCGTACACGCGGCTCATGACCGTGTCGATGGCCAGCGGGAACGGCTGGTCCTGCCGGTTCCGGAGCGCGGTCAGGACCGCCCGCCGTTCACCGTCGATCTCCCCGGCGGGCAGCGAGGGCCGGAGGGCCACGTCGGCGACCAGGTCGAGCATCTTCTTCCAGTTGCGCGCCAGCGCAGTGGCCCGGATCTCGGAGTAGTCCATGTCGGCCGAGGCGCTGATCCCGCCGCCCAGTCCCTCCGCGGTCTCCGCGACGTCGAGGCTCGAGCGGCTGGTCGTCCCCTTCAGCAGCACCTGCTGAAGGAGGTGGCTGATGCCCGCGTTGTCCTCCGTCTCCCACCGCGAACCCATCCGCACGACGAGCGAGGCGGCCACGACCGGCGTGGCGGCGCTCTCGCGCACCAGCACGGTCAGCCCGCTCGGGAGCCGCGCGCGTTGGGGGCCTTCCGCGGCCGCGACACCGGTCGCGATCCACCACAGAGCGAGGGCGCCGAGCACGCCGAGGAGGAGACGGCGCTGGCTCACTGGGGACGACTCCGCGGCACGAAAGCGAGCCTCGCGTAGGACCCGGTGAGATAGCGCCTCGCCGCGTCCTGGACCTGCTGGCGGGTCACCGCGCGAACGCGGTCGAGATAACCGCGCTCCGCCTCGAGGCTCCAGACCGTCTCGGCGCGGCCGTACGCGAGCGCGAGGCCTTCGACGGTCTCGCGCGAGAACTCGCGCTCCGCCTCGGACGCGGTGATCGCGCGCTCGAGCTCCTCCGCGGTCACCCCGTCGGACTGGATGCGCTCGATCTCCGCCATGATGGCCCGCTCCACCACCGCCTGGTCGGTGCCTTCGAGCTGCGCGGTGACGCCGATCGCGCCCGCGCCCTGGAGCGCGCCGTACCAGCCGCTGATGCTCGACACGAGCCGGGCCTTCTCCCGGAGCGCCTGGTTGAGCCGAGAGCTGCGTGATCCGCCCAGGATGTGGCCCAGCACGTCCACCGCCGCCTGGTCGGGGTGGCCCAGCGGCGGGCCGAGCCAGGCGAGCCCGAGCTGAGTCTGGCGCTCCGGTCGCTCGACCGAGCGTGCTCGCACACCCTCGAATGGCACAGGCGCGGACAGCGGCCGGCGGGTGTAGCCCGCAGCCGGGCGCGCTCCGAACGCGCGGATCGCGGCTGCTCGCACCTCGGCCGGGTTCACCGGTCCGACCACTACGAGGGTCATGTTGTCGGGGACGTAGTGGCGCGCGTAGTAGCCGCGGAGCGTGGCCTGGGTCGCGGCGCGGAGGTCGTCGGCGTCACCCAGCACGGGCCGGCCGTAGGGATGGCCCTCGTAGAGCAGCGCGTAGAGCTGGCGGCCCAGCGACGAGCGAGGGTTGTCGTCGTTCAGGCGGACCTCCTCGAACACGACGTCGCGCTCGCGCCCGAGCTCGGTGGGATCGAATACCGAGTTGAGGACCATGTCGGCGATCAGGGAGATACCGGGCACGACACGGCTCGCCGGCAGCAGGAGGTAGTAGAAGGTGTAGTCGTTGGACGTGCCCGCGTTCGTGCGGCCGCCTATCCCTTCCACCTCCGAATCGACGAAGCCGCGCCCGCGGGTCTCGGTCCCCTTGAACAGCATGTGTTCGGCGAAGTGTGAAAAGCCACGCTCGCCGACGACCTCATCTCGTCCGCCTACGCCGGCCCACAGGTGGATCGCCACCGCGGTGGCCGCGCGATGTTCCTGTACGATGAGTCGAAGACCGTTGGGGAGCACTTCGCGGACCGCGGGCGGTAGACCATGCGGGGCCGCTGCAGATGTCGGTGGGCCGGTCGCGCAGCCGGCGATTCCAGAAACGCCGATCAAGCCGAGAAGAACTACGGAGATGCGGACGCGTACGGGTCCGCCGCGGGTGAACGTCATGGCGCTCCACCGTACCAGACCGCTCGAAGGCCCTCAAGGTGTGGTCAGCGGCAGATTGCCGGACGGCCAAGCCGGGCCATGCCGGGCAGAACGCCCAACCCGAGGCCCGGGTCCATCTGGCCGTGGAGGCTTAACATGTTGTGGATTCAGCATTTCCGGCACCCCGATCCCTCTGGCATCGCGGGTGCATCCTAAGGGCGCGAGTCGAGGCCCCAGGGGGCCGCAGTAGAGCGAACAACGGTAGTTGGAAACGAACAGCAGTCAGAAAGGACGAGGAAAATGAGAAAGCTGCTTGCAACGGTGTTGAGTGTAACGACGGTGGTGGCCCTCTCGGGTACGGCCGGGATGGCGCAGACCTCCTGCCCCCCCGAGGTGGCGTCGGCGAAGGCGATGCTGACCCAGACCGCCAAGAGCCAGGACGTGCAGGCGCCCCGCTCGCTGGCAGGTGCGCGGACGCAGGACGTCCAGGCCCCGCGCAGCCAGCAGATCCAGGCGCCGCGTAGCCAGGAGCTTCAGGCCCCTCGTGGTCAGGACATCCAGGCTCCTCGTAGCCAGGAGATTCAGGCGCCCCGGTCGCTAGCGGGTGCCCGTACGCAGGACGTCCAGGCGCCGCGTAGCCAGGAGCTGCAGGCCCCGCGGAGTCAGGAGCTGCAGGCGCCGCGTAGCCAGGAGCTGCAGGCCCCGCGGAGTCAGGAGCTGCAG
>Ga0210384_10001114_pt1 | contig 37819 bp, 37 predicted proteins | sample IncBWH2MmetaG_FD_160574 | JGI IMG/M metagenome (GOLD analysis project Ga0210384, IMG submission 160574) | Forest soil microbial communities from Barre Woods Harvard Forest LTER site, Petersham, Massachusetts, United States - Inc-BW-H-2-M | ecosystem: Environmental > Terrestrial > Soil >...
GTGGCGCGGCGCGCTCAAAGACGGCTACCTCTACGCGTACGCCGCGCTCACGCTCATCCCCAGCTTCTTCTACTTTCGCCACGTGCACGCGATCGCGGAGTGGCACTGGGCTTCCGGCATCACGGGGCTGCACGTTCTGCCCGCGCTGCGCACCGCGTTGACCTCTGCGCACGGTCTTCTCGCCGCGCTCCAGGGAATGCTCGCACTGTTACGCATGCTCGCGTCAACCGTACTCGGGCCTGTTCTGTTCGCGACCTTCCTAGGCGCGTGGTTTGCGCTCCCCCGCGACGGAAGAGAACGCGACCGGCAAATATTCTTCGGCGCTTGGCTCGTCGCGTTCGCGGTTTACGTCTTCACCGTCGTGAACGTCGAACGCGTCGACTACTATCTATTACCCGTACTGCCGCTTGCCGTGCTCATGACCGGCGGCGCGCTCGACAATCTCGCCACGTTGATCGCACTCCGACCGCGCTGGACGACGGCCGCCGCGCTTGCCGCCGCTCTCTTCGTCGTCACCTACGCGAGCATGCTCGAGATCCACGCGTACTACACGTGGAGCCGCCCGGTGTATGCGGCCGCGAGCGAACTCGACCGCGTGCTCCCCAGAGGGGCGCTCGTCGTGATGGGCCACTACGATCCGTCCGTGCTCTACGTGATCGGGCGCAAGGGCTGGGAGGAAGACCCGTTGTTGTGGACCGTCCACGACATGCAGAGCGCGCAGCGCAAGGGCGCGGCGTATTTCGTCGCCGTGGAACTTCCGCGGCTGCGCGCCAACAAGCCCCTGTACGCGTACCTGCAGCGCTTCGCGCGCGTGCCGGTCTCGTCGGGCTGGCGCGTCTACGACATGCGCCGACCCGCGCCGTCAGGGAATGGGTAGCAGCTCCGGGGCTTGCGTCTGCGCTCCCTCGGTGCGGTTTTCCGCGCCTGATTGGACTAGCGCGCGATAGCTGACCAACCGTTGCGTCGAGCGATGCGCTTCGAACTCGAGGTTGTACGAGTCGACGATCGCCTTCGTCAGATGTCCGGTATCGTAGTCCGCACGAAAGGTCTTGAGCTCTTTCGCTATCTGCTTGTTCGCGGAGACGATCGTCTTCAGCCCATCGGCTATCGAAGCGCCCATCGTCTCATACAGGGGGTAGTTCGCCAAGACGACCTCGCGGCGTATCTTCGCTTGCTCGATCTGCGTCGCGAGCGCCTGCGCGACCGAGTCGGACGGCGCGTACGCGAGCGCTTGTTCTATGTCAGCGCCGGCTTCATCGAGCTTGCTGTCGGTGAACTCAGCTTTGGCGCGCAGCGACAGCGCGGTGGCTAGCCCGGCGCGCGCCCGCACGTTTTTGCGGTCGAGCCGAAGTGCGAGCTCGTATTCGCCGAGGGCTTCGGCGACGTTGCCCGATTTCAGCGCGGCGTCGCCTTGCGATGTGCGTAGATCCACCATCCACCGGGAAGCACCTCCGCACCCGCTCACGACGAGTGCAACCGAAATAACGAAGACGGCTGCGAGCGGTCTAGTGATGGTGGATGCCATGATCGTAGAGGAATCTTGCGACATGCGCGATCACTCCCGCTGCCGGCACGAGCAGCACTTGAGACAAGAGCGTGCCGACGATACCGGTCAGCACGAGATACAGCAACATCGCTTTGACATCCGCTTCCGGCCGGTGTTCGAGCGCCGTCTGATCAGTTATCAGCGCCGCAGCGGGGTCGACGATGAGAGTCAGCGTGATCGTGGCGACACCCGTGATCAACCCGGAGAGCGCGATGCAGGTCGCCGTCACCTCCGGTGCAAGCACGCTTGCATAGAGACTCGAGAGCGGGCCTGCGACCCAGAACGCCGTGACGACGACGTTCCAGATGAGAAACGACTTCGGCAGCGCCTTCGCGTGGTAGCGCAGCGTCGCCGCCGTCGGCAGCCGGAATTCCGAGAAGACCCACGTGAAAACGGCCGGCGAAGCAAGGCGTCCGAGCGCGGCGATGAGCGAGCCCGTGCGCTCGAACGAGCCGATGCCGCGCGCAAGAATTCGAGACGCCCAAGGGATGAGCGCGCCGCCGATCACTGCGCCGAGTGTGGCGGCCACCATGACGAGGCGCAGACTCGAATCGAAGCCGCTGATGTCGTGTGTGCTGCGTGCATGATCGGTGAGCGACGAGAGCAGCGGAGCATAGAAGAGATTGAGCAGTCTGCCCGTGGTCGCGAACAGGTTGAACAACGTCAACCCGGTGGCGACGCGTTTTGTCCGGACGCCGGCGAGGCGCGCCGCACCTGATGCCATCTGCAGCGCCTGTGCGAACATGTACAGGACGGCGGCGACGATGAGGTAGAGGTCTGGGAAGTGCCGGAATATCTCCACCGCGGCGCCTTACGCCGACTGCGCTAGCGCGTCGCCGTCAAACGCCTCATCGACTGGACCGACCACGGTCATCGCGAATCTGCCCGATCCGAACATCGAGGCGGCCAGCGCATCGACGTCTGATTTCGTCACCGCATCGATCCGCTCGGCGACTTCGACAGCCGGCACGTTGCGGCCGACGTTGAGTTCCGTGCGCCCGAGGCGCAGCATCCTCGTGCTCGTGCTCTCCAGCGAAAGCAGCATCCCGCCTTTGAGATGTTCCTTCGCGCGAGCCACCTCAAGTTCGCTGACGCCGCCGACCGCGATCTGCCCAAGTTCGGAGCGGATCAGGCGCACGACTTCCGCCGCGTTCTGCGGTCGCGCCGCCGCAGCCACGGCAAATGTGCCGCCGGGCCGATATGCGTTATGCATCGAGTACACGCTGTACACGAGGCCGCGTTTCTCACGTATCTCCTGAAAAAGACGCGACGCCATGCCGCCGCCGAGTATCGCGTCCAGGATCGATATCGTATACCGTCGCTCGTCGGAAACCGCCATGCCTTCGACGCCGATGAGGACGTAGGTCTGCTCGCAGTCCTTGCGCTGGACCACGCGCACGGGGAAGAACTCCGGCCTCGAAACGTCCTTCGGCGACAGACCCCCGAGCATCTGTCCGAGCAGGCGCTCTGCCTGCATGGCGAATTCGTCGTGATCGACATTGCCAGCCGCGGTCAGCACGACCGCGTCGGGCGAATAGCGCGTGCTCATGTAGGAACGGATGAGATCCGGCGTCACGCTCGACACGGTCGATGCGTACCCGATGATCGGTTCGCCGAGCGGGCTTCCGGACCACGCGGACTTCAAGAACAGGTCTTGGTTGATCTCATCGGGCGAATCGTCGTACATGCGGATCTCTTCAAGGATGACTTGCTGCTCCTTGCGCAGTTCCGCCGGATCGAAGTTGGAGTGCATGAACATGTCGGCGAGCACATCGAGCGCGAGCGGACCGTGCTCATCGACGACGCGCGCATGGTAGCACGTGGCCTCTTTGTCGGTGAACGCGTTGAGATTTCCGCCGATCGAATCCATCAACTCGGCGATCTGGCGCGCGCTGTGCATGGGCGTGCCTTTGAAAAGCATGTGCTCGATGACGTGGGAAATACCGCGCACACCTGACTCTTCGTGGGCCGATCCGATCCCGACCCAAAGTCCGAGGCTGATGCTGCGCACGTGCGCGATGCGTTCGGTGATCACGCGGATCCCGTTGCGCAGCGTGGATTTGCGATACGTGTCGTTTAGTTCCGCCATGCTCGATTTCGTCGCTTCAGATCCGCGGCCCACGCCGCATCGATGTACGCCCGCGAAGGTTGTCGGCCACGGCGAACCGCGATCGAAAACACCGTGCGATCGGTTGGTACGGCTAGGTCGCCTGCGACCGTCGCACCTTGCGGCACCGGTTGCGGCACCACCGCCCATACGTCGACTTCGCCGACGCTCGGCGCAGCGGCGAGCGCCGTCGCTGCCATCCCGCGTGCGTCCGTCTCGAATACGTCTGGGGTCACGGGCGCATGCAGTCCGCGGCCGGATAACATGATGCCGGCGACGGTCGCCGGCGGCACGTTCAAAACGCGGACCTTTTCAATCGGCTCGGGATACGAGTTCTGTAAGAGCCGGGCGCCGATGAGTTCGGCTACAGGAGCATCGTTCCCCTCGGCTCGGGCTCGCGCGATCGAAGCGATTGCCGCCTGGCTCGGGAGGGCCGGTCCGGCGTTCGTGCCTTCACCGAGAACCGAGCGGAACAGCGCAAGGCCGGCGCCGTGCACCACGCGATACCGCGGCAACGCGAACGCATCCGCCATGGCGCGCGGTCCGATGCGGCCGGGCTGGGTCGTAAATGCGGCACCGACTCCGGCATGCGCGAGCGCGGCTTCGACACTCGCATCATAACGGCCGGCCGGATATGCGAAATCCGTGACCGGCATCTTTGTCCACGTTTGCAGCGTGTCGATCGAGTCGCCGATCTCCGCCGCGCGAGCCGCGGCGGAGAGCAGGGTCAGGTCAGCATGATGAACCGTGTGCGCGCCGAGCTCCATGCCCTGCGCATACAAACTCTGCACTTGCGCGACCGAGACGTGCCCTGGCTTTCCGACTTCGGCGGTCGCTATGAAGAACGTCCCCACGGCGCCATTTTCGATGAGCAGCGGCGCCGCGATCGTCGAAGCGTCGACGTAGCCATCGTCAAAGGTCAGCGCGACTTCGCACGGAGCGAGTTCGCCGTCGCGCGCATCGTGGATCAATCGCGACGCGAGCACGAGCGTACAGCCCCGGCGGCGCAGCCACCGCAACTGTTGCGCGAACTCTTGCGGAGAGACTGTGAGCGCGCGAGCGTACGGTCCGGGCGGCGCGCTCGCTGCGACATGGTGATACATGAACGCAGCGGCTACCGCCCCGACGAAGATCCGCATCGCGCCGGCGCGTCAGTACGAGCGCGCGAAAAACGCGCGGACCGGCGCCGGACAACCGCAGTATGCACAGACCGATCCCGGCTCCGCAGCGCCTGCGATGACGCGCGACACGGCGCTCGTCTCCGCTTTGATATCCAGCTCGCACTCGGTGCGCGCGCACCACAGCGATTCGACGAAGCCCGTCTGCGCCACAAGCCCGTCGACGAACGACTTCCGATCGTGCGCGACCACGGTCCGGCGTTCGCGTTCTGCAAGGGCGCGCGCATACAGCGAGCGTTGGATGTCAGCGAGGATTTCGCTGACGCGCGCGGCGAGCTGCTCGCGCGGCACCGCCACCTTCTCAAGCGTATCGCGGCGCGCGAGCGTCACCTGGCCGGCTGCGATATCGCGTGGGCCGATCTCGGCGCGCAGCGGCACGCCGCGCATCTCCCACTCGTTGAACTTCCAGGGCGCGGTCTGCTCCGGTCGGTCGTCCACATGCGTCCGCGCAACGCCTTGAAGCAGTGCTGCGATTTCGCGGGCGGCGACGGCCACCGTATCGTCGCCTTTTTTCGGAATGGGGACGACGACGACTTGATGCGGTGCGATCGCCGGCGGCAACACGAGCCCGCGGTCGTCGCCGTGCACCATGATCACGCCGCCCAATATGCGCCACGACACGCCCCACGACGTGGTCCAGACATGCTTGATCTGTTCGTCGGTATCGGTGAACTTGATATCGTACGCTTTCGCGAAGTGCTGGCCGAGTTCGTGCGACGTGCCGGCCTGAAGTGCTTTGCCGTCGGGCATGAGCGCTTCGATGGCGAACGTCGCTGCGGCGCCCGCGAATTTCTCGTGCTCGCTCTTACGCCCGGTGATGACCGGTAGGCACAATATATCCTCTGCCACGGAACGGTAGATCTCGAGCATTTGCTGTACTTCTTCAGACGCTTCGGCCTGCGTCGCGTGCGCGGTATGCCCTTCTTGCCATAAGAATTCCAGGGTCCGCAGAAACGGCCGCGTGGCTTTCTCCCAGCGCACGACGTTCGCCCACTGATTGATCAAGACGGGAAGATCCCGGTGCGATTGGATCCAGCGCGCGTACATCATGCCGACGATCACTTCCGAAGTCGGCCGGATGGCGAGCCGTTCGGTGAGTTTTTCACCGCCGCCCTCGGTCACCCAGGCGACCTCCGGCGCAAAACCCTCGACGTGCTCGGCTTCGCGCGCGAGCAAGCTCTCCGGTATGAACAGCGGGAAATACGCGTTCTGATGTCCGGTGGCTTTGAAGCGGCGGTCGAACTCCTCGCGGATCAGATCCCAGATCGCGAAACCGTACGGGCGGAGCACGATGCAGCCGCGCACGGGTGCGTAGTCCACGAGCTGCGCGCGCAGGCAGACCTGCGTATACCAATCCGAAAGGTCCGCGCCCTTCGGTGGAATGCTCTTCATCTCTCGCTTGGCTGCGTCGTCAGGCATGCGCGTTCAATTCCGGCGGCCTAGTGAAAAACCTTGGTCACGTATGGAAGAGCGCGACATGCACGGATTCCCCGGGCACATCGCGAGGGAAATACCATTGACCGCCGAGCTGATATGTCGCTGTCAAGAAATGCGCCACGCGCAATTGCGGGTCCACCTGAAATGGTTGATACTCGATGTACCAGATGCGCGCGCGTCCGCGTAGCGCGTCAATAGTGGCCGTCACGTCGTCAGGAGAGAGCAGCCCGCCATACGTTCGGCCCGCCAGCAGATCCGTACGATCGATGACGCGGATCGGCGTGCCCCGTACGAAGACGAAGACGTCGGAGGCGGACGCGTTGGATCGCAGCACGCTCGCCACGGCCGGCCAGTCCGCCGTGTAGTTGGACGGAATCACGGAGTACGCGAGCGCTTGCGCTGCGAGCGCGGCGCCGGCGGCGGCAAGCCCGACCCGCGTCCACGCACGATCGGATCGCAGTACATCGGCAACGGCCACGCCGACCCACGCGCACAATCCATACGCAGCGATCAGATAGTAGCGATCCAAGTACAATGCTTTGTGCTCAAGCACGCTTGCGATCACCGTCAACACGGCGGGCAACGCTATAAATGGAAGCATCGTTGAGCCGGCGCGCCGCAACGTCACGGCAAACGCACCGGCGGCTGCGAGCCAGACGATCGCGGCCACCACGTACAGCAGGGTTCCTTGCGCAAACGGTGCGATAGTCGCTTGCGCCGCCAGCACCGCGATCGATGTGGGAACATCGCCCAATTGCTGCGCGAATGCCAATCCGCCGCGCGGTGTCTGATGCTCGAACGTCGCGAGCTGCGGCAGCCACGCGGTAATCGCCACCGCGGCGCCGGCGAGCCCCCGAATAAATGCGTCACGCCGCGCGACGATCAGAAATATCAGTTGAGCTGCGATGACGAAAAAGCCGAGATACAGCAGCCAGATGCTCAACAAGAGACAGGCCGACCACCCGATCCAGGCCCAGCGGCGGGCGCCGATCCCGATGTCGTCACGCTGTATCGCGATCGATAGCAAGAGAAACGAGGCCAAAACCACGGCGTCAAACGGTGCATACATGCGGATCATGCCGTCGTAGAAGATGAACGACGGCATCAGCGCGGCAGCGGCGCCCGCGGCAATGGCGGCGGCTGGATCCATCTTCCAGACGAGCAACAGACGCATGAGCAGCCAGACGGAGAGCGTACCGAACGCAGCCATCGCGACGCGCACGGCGACATCCGGCGCGTGAAGCGCGAGAAACAGTTTGAGGAGGACGGTGAAGCCAGGTGGATGGACGTCCGCGTGATAGAGGTACGCTAAGGCATCGCTCAACTTCTCGCCGGCGAGCTGGAGCGAAAGCCCTTCATCGACGTGGAGCGGTCGCGCGATCGCCTCGTACACGCGTAAGGCCGCGGCCACAGCGAGGACCGCGGCCATGCCGCGACTAGAAAACCAGAACTTGCTCAACGATAGCCAGGATAACGCTCGGCGATGACCTTTTCTATCTCCTCACGCAGACCGTCAAGAAGTTCGGCCTCGGGCAAGGACCGCACTTTCACGCCGTCGCGATAGATAAGCCCCATCCCCTTGCCGCCGGCGATACCCACGTCCGCCATGGAAGCCTCGCCCGGCCCGTTGACCGCGCAGCCCATGACAGCGACCTTCACAGGCGCGCGGTATTCCGCCGTGACTTTTTCTACCATATCGGCGAGTTTGAGAATATCGACTTGCACGCGCCCGCACGACGGACACGCGGTGATCTCCGCGCCGCGCTCGCGCAGGCCGAGCGATTTCAAAATCTCCCAGCAGACCGGAACCTCTTCGATGGGGTCGGCGGCAAGCGACACGCGGATGGTGTCGCCGATGCCCTCGGCGAGCAGGATGCCCAATCCGACGCTGCTCTTCACGGTGCCGGTGCGCAGCGTGCCTGCCTCGGTGATGCCGAGATGGAGCGGATAATCGCACTCCGTCGCAAGCATCCGATAGGCGAGCACGGTCGAGCGGACGTCGTGTGCCTTCAGCGAGACGACGGTGTCGAAGAAGTCGAGCTCTTCGAGAATGCGGATGTGTCGGCGCGCGGATTCCACCATGCCGGCCGGCGTGCGCCCGAGCGTCTGCACGATATCGGGGGCGAGCGAACCCATGTTCACGCCGATGCGGATCGGCATGGACTGCGCCTTCGCCGCCCGCACGACCTCGCGGACTTTCTGCGCATCGCGGATGTTGCCCGGGTTCAGCCGCAGCTTATCCCAGCCGGCGTCGATGGCCGCGAGGGCGAAGCGATGATCGAAATGGATGTCGGCGACGAGCGGCACGGTCGCTCCGGACTTTATCTTCTTGCACGCGGCAGCCGCTTTCTGATCCGGCACGGAGACGCGGACGATCTCGCACCCCGCTGCGGCGAGCTGTTCGACTTGGTCGAGCGTCGCGGCCCAATCATCGGTCTTGGTCGTGGTCATGGATTGCACGCTGACCGGCGCACCGCCGCCGATAGCGACTCGTCCGACATTCACGCGGCGCGAAGCACGTCTGGGTGCGATCGGCGCTTGTGCCTCGCGATCGCGTACGCCGGTCCACTGTGGGACCTGGTCGAGGGTCACAAGCCGCCCTTTCCTGAGACCCATTGGGCGATGTCGTGGTACGTGACCACGATGAAGAGCACCATGATCAACGCGAACCCGGTCAGGTGGACGAGCCCTTCCTTTTCGGGATCGACGGGTCGTCCGCGCGCGCCTTCGACTAATAGAAACGCCAACCGTCCGCCGTCGAGCGCCGGGATCGGCAAGAGGTTGAACAGCGCGAGCACCACCGAAAGCTCGCCTGCGATCGTGAGCACGTACAGCGCGCCCGACTGCTCCGCTTGAATCACGATTCGAGCGACACCGACCGTTCCGTGGATAGCGGACGAGTCGTGGCGCTGTATCGCACTCACAATCGAAGTCACTTCGAGATTGACAAAATCTCCGACATTGGTAAAACCATAAAGAAGAGCCACGAACGCTGACCCTTGGACGAGCGTGGGTCTCGGGATAAATCCGAATAGCCCAACCGTCGTGCCGTTGGGCAACGTGGTCGAATCCGTTGTGAGCCGGTAGTGAAATATCGCATGTCCGCGACGCACATCGATCGTGACTGGTTTCCGGACTTCACGGTGGATCGAATCGACAAGCTGGTCGCCGCTCTTCACGGGCTGGCCGTTGAACGCAACGATCTCGTCCCCCGGCACAAGCCCTGCACGCGCCGCAGGCATTCCGGGCAATAGTGAATCGATGATGTTGGTTCGTCCTGTCGGCACGCCAAACGTGAAGCCGACGAAAGCGAATATCAGCACGGCCAGTATCAGGTTGAACACCGGCCCCGCTAAGATGATGATGAATCGCTGCCAGAGCTTCTTGTGTTGGAAATTGCCGGGATCGGCAGTGCCGTCGTCGGCGGTATCCTCGCCCGTCATCTTGCAATAGCCGCCTAATGGCAGCGCGTTGATGCTGTACGCCGTGTCGCCGCGGGTGATGGATACAAGCCGAGGACCGAAGCCGACCGCGAACTCTTCGACTCGAACGCCGAAACGCTTGGCGAAGACGAAGTGCCCGAACTCGTGGAACACGACGAGGACCGCAAGCATGAGGAGAAAGATCGCGACCTGCCAGATGACCGCTGGGTCGAAGGCGAGGAGCAGCGTGACCGTGGACAGGGTTGCGATCACTATTTTTCCCGTGCGCTAATGCGCGGCTGCGAGTATTGCGGCGTGAGCGTGCGCACGCGCCCAATGGTCCGCTTCTGCCACCGCTTCTTCTGAAACGGCTCGGCTTTCGTGGGCCTCGAGCGCGCCGGCGACCAGCGCTGCGATGTCGGTGAGTTGGATTTTCCCCGCGAGGTATGCCCGTCCTGCCTCTTCGTTCGCGGCCGACAGCACGGCCGGATACGTGCCGCCGCGCGCGAGGGCGTCATATGCGAGCCGAAGGCACGGAAATCGCTCATCGTCGACCGGTTCAAATGCGAGTGCCGTCGCACGGCCGCCAAGTCCGATCGCGCGTCGAGTCGGCTGCTCGCCCGGGCCAGACGGCAGACGTTCCGGATAGGCGAGCGCGTAGCCGATCGGCAGCCGCATATCCGGCGACGCCAGCTGCGATTTGACGCTTCCGTCACGGAAGAGCACAAACGCATGCAGGACGCTCTCGCGGTGGATGACCACTTCAATCTGCTTCCCCGTCAGTCCGAAGAGCCTGCTCGCTTCGATGACTTCGAGCCCCTTGTTCATGAGCGTCGCAGAGTCTATCGAGTTCTTCGCGCCCATCACCCACGTCGGGTGACGCATCGCTTGCGCCGGCGTCGCCTTTCGCATCTCGTCGAACGAGCTCTCCCAAAACGGACCGCCGCTCGCCGTGAGGACGATGCCGGCGACGTCGCCGGATCGCTCACCTTGCATGCACTGAAAAACCGCGCTGTGTTCTGAGTCGACCGGAAGAATGCGCGCGCCCGCGCTCACGGCATCGGCGATAAGGAGATCGCCGGCTGCGACGATGATCTCTTTGTTCGATAGCGCGACGTCCACGCCGGCGCGCGCCGCCGCGAAGACAGCGCGCCACGCCGCCATGCCGTCCGTCGCGGCTAGTAGCCGGTCGGCACCGCTTTCGACCGCGCAGACGCGCAGTCCATCGGAGCCCCAGACGATTCGCGGTTCGTAGTCGAGGGCGGCGGAAAGCGGCTCGACGTATTCACGCTTTCCCACTGAGACGACTGATGGGCGGAACGCGTTCGCCTGAACGGCCAAAGCCTCGACGCTCGAGTTCGCGGCGAGCGCGCAGACGCGAAACCGGTCGCCGTGCGCGGCGATCACGTCCAGCGCTTGGCGGCCGATGGATCCGGTGGACCCCAGCACCGCGATCGAGCGCACGACTCTTCTTCTCTATAGCCGCCCGGCAGCGCCGAGCACGGTGTACGCGATGAAGCCCGCCACGAGATAGGAATCAAAGCGGTCGAGCACCCCGCCGTGCCCGGGCATGATCTCGCCGGAATCCTTGACGTGAGCGTTGCGCTTCAACGCGGATTCGACGAGATCGCCGACGACGGCCGCACACGAAACGGAGAATCCGAATACGAGGCCTAGCCACCACGGCACCGCGATCTGCGGCGCGAATCCCAATAGCGTGGCCGCGCCCGTCGCCACGATGCACGCTGCGATCGCGCCCTCCCATGTCTTGCGGGGCGAGAGGTGCGGAGCAAGCGGCGTGCGTCCGATGCGCAATCCGACGACCATTCCGACGATGTCGGTGAGCGCGACGACGACGATCGTCCAGATCGTGATCGCGATCCCGTGAGCCACGGAACCGCTCTTGTCGAGCAGCAAGAAGTACGACAGCGGTTTTCCGAGATACAGCGCGGCGAACGCCGTGCGGCTCGATCGCTCGAAGAACGTCGCTGTGCCGTGCCGGAACGCCGAGAGCATGGAACCGAGGACGATAAAACCGACGAGACCGGATTCGAAACGCTGCAGCTGGCCGAGCAGCGGCAGGACCACGTAGGCGAGACTGCCGCACAGCGAGACCGGAAGCGAGAAGTCGCCGCCAGCGCGCCGCGCGAGGTTGCGCAACTCGATTATCCCAAACGTCGCGATGACTGCGAGGATGAGCGCGAGCGCGGGAGGATAGAAAACGGACCCGATCCCTGCCGCCGCGACGAGCGCGCCATTGAGCAAGCGCCGCCCGCTCAAAGCCGCGCCAAAACCGGCGACGGGCACGACTGTGGCGGCTGGCCCGGCGCTCACACCTCCATGATCTCCTTTTCTTTGCCTTGCACGAGGGCGTCGACGTCGCCGATGAAGCGATCGGTCAACTTCTGGACCTGGTCGTTCGCGCGGCGGAACTCGTCTTCGCTGACTTTGCTGTCCTTGTGCATGGTCTTGAGGTGATCGTGACCGTCGCGCCGGATGTTGCGGATCGCGACCCGGCCTTCTTCTGCACGTTTGTGCACGATCTTCACGAGATCTTTGCGGCGTTCTTCGTTCAGTGCGGGAATACCGAGCCGGACGACGTTGCCGTCGACATTCGGCGTGATGCCCAGGTCCGATTTCTCGATGGCTTTGCGCACGTCGCCGATCAGCGACTTGTCGTGCGGCTGCACGAGGAGGCTGCGCGCGTCAGGAACGCTGATGTTCGCGATGTGTTTGAGCGGCATCTCGCTGCCGTACGCCTCGATCATGATGTGATCGAGGAGCGCCGCATTCGCCCGCCCGGTGCGGATCGAAGTGAACTCGGCGCGCGCGTTTTCGACCGCCTTCTTCATGCGCTCTTCGAGGTCTTTATACAGTTGGGGCAACATCGGCTGGCGCCCTCCCGACGAATGTTCCGATCGGCTCTCCCCAAATCACGCGGCGGATGTTGCCGCTGCGCATGAGCTCGAATACGACGATCGGCAGGGAGTTATCCATGCAGAGCGTCAGAGCCGTGTTGTCCATCACTTCCAGTCCGAGCTTCAGCACTTCCAAATAGTCGAGCGTGCGGAAACGCACGGCGGCGGGATCCTTCTTGGGATCTGCGCTGTAAACGCCGTCGACTTGTGTGGCCTTCAGGATCGCTTCAGCGCCGATCTCGAGCGCACGCAGCGCGGCCGTGGTATCCGTGGTGAAATACGGGTTGCCAGTACCGCCTGCGAAGATGACGACACGGCCCTTCTCCAAGTGGCGGATCGCGCGCCGGCGGATGTACGGCTCGGCTACTTGGTGCATCGAGATCGCCGTCTGGACGCGCGTGGTGACGCCGCTGTTCTCGAGCGCGTCCTGCAGCGCGAGGCCGTTGATCACCGTGGCGAGCATTCCCATGTAGTCGGCCGTCGATCGATCCATCTCCGATCCGGCAGCGCGGCCGCGCCAGATATTGCCACCGCCGATGACGCATGCGACCTGGACGCCCGCCTGCGCCACTTCCTTTATCTGGCTCGCGATGAGATAGAGCTTCTCGGCGTCGATCTGCTCGCCGCCTTTCGCGGCGAATGCTTCGCCGCTGAGTTTCAGCAGAACGCGCCGGTAGATCGGTTTGTCCGATGCTCCGTTGTCTGCCATCTCTAATTGTCGCCGATGTCGAATCGAGCGAAGCGGCGCAACCGGATGTTCTCGCCAAGAACGCCGACCGCGCTCCGGATCAGATCGGCGATCGTCTTGCTTTCGTCGCGGACATACGGCTGGTCGAGCAGCACGGACTCCTCGTAGTATTTCTCGATCTTCGACCCGAGCTCGGCTTCCTTCGCCTGGCGCACGTCCGCCGGCACGTCCTCTCGCCTCACGTACAGCGGTCGCGCAGCGCAGATATGCACGGCGATGTCGTGTGCGAGACGCTGGAACTGATCGTTCTTCGCGACGAAGTCGGTCTCGCATGCGAGTTCGACGAGAACTCCCATGCGGCCGCCCTGATGGATGTAGTGCCCTATGATGCCCTCGCGGACTTCGCGGTCGGCCTTCTTCTCGGCGAGCTGCTGGCCGCGCTTGAGTAATAGCTCCGTTGCCTTCACCATGTCGCCGCCTGCTTCGGCGAGCGCACGCCGGCAATCCATAATCGGCGCTGTGGTCGCGTCGCGCAACCGCTTGATCTCTTGTGCGCTCGGCGCGTAGTCAACTGTCATCGAACTGATTCTCTCTTCATCGTATCCTTAATACGGAGGGCAAGCGCTGCTTGCCCTCCTGGTGCTTTCTCAAGCCGTCGCCGGACTCGGTTCCGGCACGACGGCGGGCGCGGGCGCGGGCGGAGCCGCCGCCGGTGTGACCGCGGCCTCTACGGGTTCGGCGCCGGATTCCGCTTCTGTCCGGCCCTCGATCACGGCGTCCGCGATCTTACCGGCCATCAGCTTGACGGCTCTGATCGCGTCGTCGTTGCCGGGAATCGCAAAGTCGATCTCATCCGGATCGCAGTTCGTATCCACGACGGCGATGATCGGGATCTTGAGCTTGCGGGCTTCCAGAACCGCGATGCGCTCTTTGCGCGGGTCGATGATGAACAATGCGTCAGGTAAGCGCGGCATGTCTTTGATACCGCCGAGGAAACGCTCCAATCGCTGCAGCTCGTCGTCGAGGCGGCTCACTTCTTTCTTCGGCAGGACGTCGAACGATCCCGTATCGCGCATGCGCTCGAGCTCCCGCAGGCGCGTGATGCGCTTTTGCATCGTCTGGAAATTGGTGAGCGTACCGCCAAGCCAGCGCTGAGTGACGTAGTACATCCCGCAGCGATCCGCTTCTTCTTTGATCGCATCTTGGGCTTGCTTCTTTGTGCCGACGAACAAGAAGATCTTGCCGCGTCGCGACATCTCTTTGACGGCGGAATAGACCTGGCGCAGTTTTACGACGGTCTTCTGGAGATCGATGATGTAGATCCCATTGCGCTCTTGGAAGATGTACTTCGCCATCTTCGGGTTCCAGCGGCGGGTCTGGTGGCCGAAATGGACGCCGGCTTCAAGCAGCTGCTTCATGGAGATGACGGATGCGGAGGCAGACAAAAGAGACCTACTTTCCAACCGGTCCTGGCGGACCGGCCACGTCTAAACGTTCGCTAGGACCGGAGACGGTCCTAAAGTTTGGCAGCAGGCCAAATTCATCGGCCTTTTGCCCACGGTAGTATAGCACAGCCGGCTTTCTCGCGCAAATGCGGGTCGCGAAGTATTGCGTGGCGCGAAGGGCACGCCAAACGTCGCTTGAAAGTCTGCGTGATGTTCCGCGACGCCTTTGGGTTGCGAACCGACCCTTTCCTCGACACCGCCGACCCTTCATTCTACTACGAGACCCTGGCCTGTGCTCACGGCAAACGGCGGCTGACCGACTGTCTGTCACAGGGTCAAGGGCTTGCGGTCGTCGTCGGCGCCATAGGAGCAGGCAAGACCGCATTACTCAATGCGGTGCAAGATGCACTGCTCGCTTCCGACCGCATCGTGGTCGCGTCGATCCTCGACCCCGCATTCAACGACGAATTCGAGCTGCTCGCAGCCATCTGCGGCGCATTCGGCTTTCCGGTTAGCGTCGCCGCCCCCGTCCGCACGGTAAAGGAAGAGTTAAAGCGCGAGCTCTTCGCGACGTCGGCCGGACCCGGACGGCAAGCAGTGCTTTTCGTCGACGAGGCACAGTTGCTCCAGCCGGCCGCTCTCGAGTGTCTCCGATCGCTGCTGAACTATCAATTGGACGACCGAAAACTGCTTTCGATCGTCATCGCCGGTCAGCCCGAACTTGGGATCAATCTGCAGGGTCAGCCCAATCTGAGCGATCGCATCGCGCTGCTCTTGCATCTCCAGCCGCTCACGGAAAGCGACGCGGCCGCGCTGTTGCATCATCGCCTGCGCAAGGCGGGGTACGCGCGACCGGATCCGCCCTTCGATCCAGAAGCGGCGACGATGCTCTGGAGACTCTCCGGAGGATTGCCGCGCCGTCTGACCTATCTCGCGCGCGAAAGTATGGAAGACGCTGCGCAATCCGGCCGCGATCGGGTCGCGCTCCGCGACGTCGAATCGGCCGATGCTCGCTCACTCGCGCACTTGCCATCGCAGCAAGCCGTGCGAGTGCCGGAACGGCGCGCCGAACAGGTGCAAGTCCCATCGCGACCTTGGTGGGCTTTCTGGCAGAAGGCGTCATGAGTTCTGGCGACGTGCCGATATCGGCTGACATGCTTCTGGTGCGCGCGCGGCAGCGACGCATTCAATCGGGTTCTCGCGAGACAGCGCTGCCGACCGATCGCGCGCAGGGCGATGCCGACGAACTTCTCATGGCCGATGAAGATGCGATACTCTACCCCGGGCCACAGGGAGCCGCAGCTCCTGATGCGCTCGGCGAGCGGCAGACGACGTCGTCAGCGAGTTTTACATTTCTGCGACCGCTAACCGGAGTAAGCCTGGCCGGCGTGGCATGGTCGGGTGCGATCGACCACGCAGTTCTGCAGGACGCCATCGGATGCGCGCCGGCCGTTCACGACGCACGATTCGCGGCGCTTCTGCAGAGCCTACCGGGTCGACCGCTTTCGGGGGCAGCGCGCGGCGAGCCGGCGCTCTGCGTGACCATGGCGCCAGCCGATCTCGCATTCCTCGAGAGGGCGCTTGAGCGAGCCGATGGCGGATCGCGCGAACGCCTCGCGTGCGCGGCGTTGCTTCCGGATTCGCTGTCGGATGCACCCTCGGCTGCGACTGCGGCGGCGGCGCACTCGCTAGCCGACTATCGTTCGGTGGCTTTGGTCGCGGCGTGGCGAAGCGTTATGGGGCTTGCGGCGTCAGCGGAGAGCGCGCGAGAGCTCGAGGCATCTGCAGCGCGGCTGCTTTCGACCATGCGCGCTTTTCTCGGGGAGACGTAAGGGTTCAGCCGACCGTGGCCGGCTCCCGGATGCCGTCGAGTTTGACGACCTGCGCGGCTCGCTCGCGGAGCACTTCCGAGCGGTGAACGGGAATGGAGCGCGGGGCCGTGATCCCCAATTTGACCTGATCGCCGCCGACGGCGACGATCGTTATCCGGATGTCATCCCCGATGACGATCTCTTGATTGAGCTTGCGGGTCAAAACAAGCATTGCGGCCACCGTACGAAGTCAGTGCCAAATGGGGGAATCAGCGGTTCCACCGGGGTTGAGGTCCATCCTCCGGCGACATTCCGGCTACCGGAATGCGACTACTCTGTTATGAGGCCCGCGGCAAGCCGGCCCAAGAGCGCCTCGACGATCTCGGCGCTCGATATGAAATAGCTGCCTTTGCGGACTTTCGCGCGCAACTCGTGCACGACGATATCGCGTTCTTCTGGCATGAGATTTAGGAAACGATGCAGCTCTTCATCCCGCTTCGTCGTCACGGCTGAAGGGCTCGCTGCTTTCGACGTCGTTCCAGTGGCGAGCCGGTCGCGCAAGTATGCGTCGACGGCGGCTTTGACCTGGCGCGCAGATATCTTCATGTTCGTGATACCATCGGCCGCGTAATGACGTTAGTGAAGGGAGGGCTCGTCACACACGGCCAAGTCCGTCCCGATTCTCACTTTCGCTGGTCTGTCGCACCGCGCACATCGTATGACTGTTGTGAATCTGGTCACGATGCGCGAGCGACGCGCTCACACCGCACACGAGGTAATCGATCTTCGATGAGAACCTTTCTCTGCACCGCCGCGGCCGTCGCGCTGCTCGCGATCACACAGCCGCTCGCCGCGGCGGCAGACGTGCCGCTTGCCGTCGGCAAACCCGCGCCGCCGATCTCGCTGTTGTCGGTGGGCGGCAAGCCCATCACGCTTGCGCAATTCAAGGGCCGGCCGCTGTACGTCAACTTCTTCGCGAGCTGGTGCGGGCCGTGTAAAATAGAACTCCCGTTTATCATCAAACAGTACCCGGCGTATAAGTCGCGCGTCACATTTCTCGGCATCGACGAGCTGGAGTCGCCTGCGCAAGTGAACGCCTTCACGAAGCAGATCGCCATCCCGTATCTGATCGCCCTCGACCCCGGTCCGGCCGGCAGTTCGTACGAGATCGAAAGCCTGCCGAAGAGCATCTTCATCGACAAGAACGGGATCGTCCGCGCGATCTGGCGCGGCTACATCACGCCGACGATCTTCCGGCAGAACATGGACGTGATCGCCGGCTCTCCGTGAACCTGGCGCTGGTCGTCTCCGAGTTCATCGATCGAGCGCGCTCGCTCTACGGATCGGAGCTCGCGGTGACCTGTGGGTCCGTGCAGCTCACATATCGCGCGCTCGCCGAACGGATCGACCGGCTCTCAGGTGGCCTTGCCGGCCTCGGCGTTAAACGCGGCGATGTCGTCGCCTACGTGTCTTTCAATTGCCATCGTTTGTTGGAAGGCTACTACGCGGTTCCGCAGATCGGCGCGGTGCTGTTGCCGATCAACATCAGGCTCAAGCCGCACGAAATCGAATACATCCTTGCTGACGCCGGCGCAAGCGTCGTGATCGTGGACCGAGCGCTGACGGCGCTCATCGCCCCGATCGCGAGCAGACTACCGGCGTTGCGGCGCGTCGTCCTAATGGGCGATGCGCCGGCCGATCCGGCACTCGACGGCGACGACTACGAGCAATTGCTTTCGAGCGCACCGCCGTCGTTCGCTCGCCCTGAGCTCCAGGAGTCGGACCTCGCCGAACTCTTCTACACGAGCGGCACGACGGCCCAACCAAAAGGGGTGATGCTGACCCAGCGGCAGCTCTATCTGCACGCCTTGCATTGCCTGATGAGCCTCTTCTTGGATGACACGACAGTGCTGCTGCACAGCATCCCTCTCTTTCACGTGAATGGTTGGGGCTCTCCGCATTTCATCACGCTTGTCGGTGGACGACACGTCATGCTCGCGCGATTCGATCCGGCTCAGGTTCTCGCAACTATCGAGCGCGAACGCGTGACGCTCATTTTTCTGGTGCCGACGATGGCGCACGCCCTTGCCTCGGACCCGTCCTGGCCGACACGCGACCTCCGGTCCTTGAAGCGAGTCATGCTCGGGGGCGCCGCCGCCTCGCCGAGCCTGCTCCGCGCACTGGATGAGCGGCTCCCGGATTGCCTCGTGACTTGCGGTTACGGCCTCTCGGAAACGTCGCCCGTCCTGACCATCGCGAACGTCAAGCGCGGCGGCGCCACAACGATCGATGGATCGCGCGCAGTGCGCTCAACCGCTGGCTTGCCTATACCAGGCGCAAGGATCGAGCTGATGGATGACGATGGCGCGCTGCTGCCGCACGACGGCGCGAGCACCGGGGAGATCGTTGTACGATCGAACTGGGTCATGGACGGCTACTGGCGGCAGCCGGAGGCTTCAGCCGGGGCGTTGGCGCACGGCTGGTTTCACACCGGCGACGTCGGTTCCATAGATGCAGACGGATACGTGCACATCGTCGATCGAAAAAAAGACATCATCATCACGGGCGGCGAGAACGTGCCGTCGATCGAGATCGAAAAAGCGATCTACGAACATGCAGCCGTCGCGGAGTGCGCGGTCATAGCGGCGCCCGATGAGCGGTGGGGTGAAATCCCGCTCGCCATCGTCTTCCTTAGACCGGATGCGCGCGCAGACGAAGCCGAGATAATCGAACATTGCAAGCGCGTTCTGGCGAACTTTAAAGTACCGCGGCGCGTCGTCTTCGCCGATGCACCGCTTCCGAAAGGCGGCACCGGCAAAATTCTCAAGCGCGAACTCCGCGACCGCTACCTCAAATCGCTCTGACCTCGATTGTCTGAAGGGGCCGATTTTATATCGGCCCTCGCTGAATTCGCCTCAACATCACCGGTCGATGTCTTCGCAGGAGGCTGTCAACGGCCGCGCAGCATGCCCGCGAGGACGCTCCTTCGCTCGCATCCAGCGAGGCGAAGTTCTCTCGGTTCACTTCGTCGCTCTCGCCATCCATGGCTCCGCTCCTCGTTCAACGCCTCGCTTGGCATGCCGCGTCGGCCGTTGACGTCGCATCCCCACGGCATCACCGGCGATGGCGAAAGCCGGGGCGTCTGAGGCGGCGAGAGCCGCCGAAGTCGAGCGGCGGAATTTGCCATCCCGATGCTCCGCCGCGTCCCCGGCGAAGACATCGACCGGTGATGCTGCGACGAGGATAGGACCGATCAGATCGGCCTATTCAGACAAGCTCTCAACCGGAGAGGCGACGGCGTAGAACGCGTTGCGGCAGCCACACGACAAGGACTATCGCTAAAGCGAGCCACCCGACTTCTCGCAGCGTGGACAGACTCGGCGTGCCCGCGATCAAGGCGCGGCAAGCGCTGACCGCATGATAGAGCGGCGTAGCCCACGCGACATACTGCGTCCACCGCGGTAGCCTGTCCAGCGGGAAGAACACGCCGGCGAACATCACAAGCGGCGTGACGAGCAGCGCGAAGTAATAGAAGAGATGTTCCGGCGTCTTGACGATGAACGCCACATAGAGCGCCGGAATCGCGAACAGCAAGCCGGTCAGCGCGAGGACCGGTAAACAGAGCAGTGCCAGCCACGAGTGCACGAGACCGAGCGCCGCGATCACCACGAGAAAGATCGCGCCGTACAGCGTCGCGCGAAACGCCTGCCAGAGATATTCGCCGGCGGCGATCTCTTCCGGTTCTACAGGTGCGGTGACCATGGATTCGTAGACGCCGTTTGTGGTCAGCCGCTCGTAGCCGCCCCACGCGGCGTCGAACGTCGCAGCGTTGACCGCGGTCAGTGCGAGCATTCCCGGCCCGAGGTACTGCAAGAGAGAGCCCTGTCCGCCGAAACTGAAGTAGGCGCCGAAGCCGTAGCCGAAGGCGACGAAGTACACCAGCGGCTCGATGATGTTGATCGTGATGCTCGACCAGGCAAAAGTTTTCCACGCGAGCAGATTGCGGTGAAACACGCGCCACGCGTTCGGACGAAGGAAAGCGAGCAGCGGATTCAATCCCGCAGCTCTCGTCCGGTGATGTTCAAGAACACATCTTCGAGCGTCGCAGGTCGGGCGACGTGCCGTTGCAGTTCGATACCGTGCACCGCGAGCGCGTGCAGAAGCGCGCCGTTGTCTCTGGTATAGAGGTAGTCGGTCTCGCCGAGCCGTTCGCGCCGGACGAGCAGGCTGCCGGCTGCGGCGGCAAGCGCCTCCCCATCCGCACCGCTGACTTCGAGCACATCGGGCGCCGCGTACGCGGCGATGAGTTCCGCCGGAGTGCCCAAAGCGAAGATGCGGCCTTCGTCCATGATCGCGATGCGATCGCACAGCCGAGCCGCCTCATCCATATAGTGCGTCGTCAGGACGATCGTGAGCCCGCTCCGTTTCAGCGCCGCGAGCGTCTCCCAGACGAGAAGTCGTGCCTGCGGGTCAAGGCCGGTCGTCGGTTCGTCGAGGATCAGCAGCTCAGGATCGGTCACAAGCGCCTTCGCGATGACCAACCTGCGCTGCATACCGCCGGATAGTTCTCGGACGCGGTCGCCGGTCCGGCCGGAAAGGTTGAGCAGCGCGAGCGCGCCATCAGCTTTTGCTCGGCTTCGGGACGCCGGGATATCGAAAAATGACGCATACGTCAGCAGATTTTCCAGCACGCTCAGTTCCGGATCGAGCGCGTTCGCCTGCGTCACGACGCCGAGCCTGCGTCTGATCTCCGCTGAATGCGAAGCGGCGTCGAGACCTACGACGCGCAATTTGCCGCTCGTGGCACCGATGCGGCAATAGACCATCTTCATAGTCGTGGTCTTGCCGGCGCCGTTGACGCCGAGGAATCCGAAACATTCCTGCCGGCGGATGTGGAAGTTTATTCCACGGACGGCGTGGACTGTGCCGTAGTCTTTCTTGAGCTCGGTCGCTTCGACGATCTCTTCGCCCGACATGACCGGCGCGGATTCGTCGCGCGGACTATAGCCGCCTTGGCTGGTCCGGCTCCGGAAGGAGAGGACACAAAAGCCGGGCAATCGGGCTCGGCGAAATCATTGTATCGACAAGGACCCGTTTCTTGATACGTCACCTCTTCCGATTGAACAAACAACCAAAACTGCCGCCGGCGTGTCCAAGCCGCACCATGCCCGGAGGCTGTTGATGCGCGCACCGTGCAGCGCAAACGCGCACGAAGTCCTCTCCGCCCCCGACAGGGCGCGATACGTCGCAGAGCATCTTCCCCCGGATCTCTTCCGCAGCGTCGTCGGACCCGACCAAGCCGAGGTCGCGCAGACCGCTTGGCGCATCTCTCCGGAGCCGTTCCCGCTCAAACCATCCACCGTTGCCGCATTCGAAGTCCTAGGCGCTGATCTTCTCGCCTTCTATCGCGCCGTCAACAAGCTGTATTTCCGCAGCGTGCGCCGGACAGCGCCGCCTTTCATAGCGGAGTATCTCGAGATGGGCAAGCCGGAACACATCGTCCGGCTGCAGCGGCAGAACCGCTTCAAGAATGACGTCCCCGGTGTTATCAGGCCGGATGTGATTCTCACGGACGACGGATTCATCGCAAGCGAGTTGGACTCGGTGCCTGGCGGTCTCGGCTTTGTCGGCGCGATGGGTGAGACGTATTGTCAGCTCGGCTTTGACCAGATCGGCGAGTTCGACGGAATCGTGCGCGGCTTCGTGCGCATGTTGAGCGCGCTGACGAACGGCAAGGAGAAGCCGGTCGTCGCGATCGCTATATCTCGCGAATCGCACGATTACCGCGGCGAGATGGAATGGCTTGCGGGGGCTATTACGCGCACGGGTCTGGCGGAAGCGGTCGCGGTCTCGCCCGATGAGGTGGTCTTCACCGAAGAGGCGCTCGTGGTGGACACGGCTGAGGGGCGCCGAAAAGTCGACGTGCTCTATCGCTTCTTCGAATTATTCGATCTGCTCAACATTCCCAAGCAAGAGCTCATGCTCTATTCGGCGCGACACAAGCGCGTCGCATTCACCGCACCGCCGAAGTCGTTTCTCGAAGAGAAGCTGCTCTTCGCGCTGTTCCACAATCCGGCTCTCGAAACGCTTTGGCGCAAGGAGCTCGGTTCAGAGGCGTTCGAGCGGCTGACGAAGATATTCCCGCAGACATGGATCCTCGATCCGCGACCGCTTCCGCCCCAAGCGGCGATCGCGGGATTGACCGCCGATGGCCGCCCGCTGCAGTCGTGGAGTCAATTGTACGGACTCTCAAAATCGGAAAGGCAATTCGTCGTCAAACCTTCCGGCTTCAGCGAGCTCGCCTGGGGCAGCCGGGGAGTGCACGTCGCGAACGATCTCACGCACGACGAATGGATGGCGGTCATCGACGGCGGTCTCGCGATCTTCGAGCGAACGCCGCACATCCTGCAGCGCTTCCACAAAGGCAAGCGCATCCAGGTCTCCTACTTGGACAATGCCTCAGGCGGCGTCCGGCCGATGGACGGCCGCGTCCGGCTATGCCCGTACTATTTCGTGGCCGGCGACGAAGCGCTGCTGTCCGGTGTACTCGCCACGATCGCGCCTGCGGACAAGCGCTTGATCCACGGCATGAGCGACGCCGTTATGACCACTGCTCGAGTGTCCGACGCGGGCTACTGATCAGTCGATCGCGTCGAGAACTCTGTCGATCTCGTCTGGGGTGTTGTAGCCGTGCGGTGCGATGCGCACGCCGGATTCCCTGACCGTGACCTGGACGCGCGCTTCGTCGACGCGGTGCTGCAAGTCAGTGACGCTCCGACTGCCGCGTCCGACGAGCACGATGCCCGAGCGCGTTCCTGGAGATAAGGAACTCAAGATCTCGTGGCCGGGCTCAGAGCAGCCGCGGATCAGGCGATCCGTCAGCGCGAGCACATGCGCTTCGATTTTTTCGAATCCCGCTGCGCCGAGTAGCCGCAGACTTTCGCCGAACGCGATCAGAGCCGGGTAGTTGATCGTTCCGCCTTCGAAACGGGCCGCGCCCTGCGCGAATTCCTGAGTGTAGTCCAAGAAGTTCATGGGGTCTTTGACCGATCGCCATGAAGCCGTCGCGGGCCGTAGTCGGTCACGGAGGTCGCGGCTCACGAAAACGACGCTCAAGCCCTGCGGAGAGAGCAGCCACTTCGCAACGCCGAAATAGCAAAGTCCCGCGCCGCATGCTCGCACGTCCAGCGGCAGTTGCCCAAAGCCCTGAATCGCGTCGATCGCGAAGATCACGCCGCGTTCGCGGCACCATGCGCCCAACGCCGCGAGATCGTGGCGATAGCCGTCGCCGAAACTGACGTACGAGACGGTGACCAGCCGCGTGCGGCTGGTCGCGAGACGCTCGAGCGTCTCCACGGTCAGACGCTCGGCCGGTGCGCGAACGAGCCTGACGTGCACGCCCTTGTCACGCAGGTTCAGCCACGGGTAGGCGTTCGCACCGAATTCGTTGTCGGTCAGAACTATTTCGTCGCCTGGCCGCCAGTCGATGCCGTTGGCGCCGAGGAGCGCGCCGTCCGACGTGGCGCGCATGAACGCTATCTCATCGGGGTCTGCGTTGATCGAGGCCGCGACGGCGGCGCGAACCTCTTCTTTACGGGCCTCGACGTCGAGGACGCCGTTGCAGCCGTCGGCCATCTGCGCGTCCATCGCGGCCATCATCGCGGCGTGCGCCGGCCGCGGCAACGGTCCGACCGCGGCATGATTGCAGTACGCCCATCGCTCGCAGACGGGGAACAGCGCACGGTCGAGCGGCGAAGTGGCAACCGTCACTTTGTCGGCGATTGTCAACGATCTGTGTTCTCCGTCACCGCCCGCATGCGCGTTTCCTAGTTCAATCGACTCGATGCGTTGAACAAGGGAGACCGCCGTACCTCCGATGCTCCGACGACCAGCACTGACCCTCTGCGCGGCGATCGCCGCGCTCACTTTGGCATTTACGCAAAACGCACCGGCGGCATCGATCCCGACGCTCTCGGAAGGCGAGCATGTTCTCGTCGCTGTGGAGCCGCTTCTCGCCTCCATGCAGATCGCGTATACGCTCGACGCTGGCCGCTTGGTCGTCGGCGACCACGCGTATATCGGGCCGATGGTGATCGACGACGGGATGCACTACGCAGAGCCGCGCGCGATCGCGAGCTTTCTCAACCTTTCACTTGTCTACGAAAACGGCGTGATGACATTCGCGCCTCCCGCTCCGCGCGCAGGCGCCGGCGGAACTGCGCCAAGCGCAGACGTCATCCAAAAGCTGCGAAACCGGCTCCTCGATCTGCTCAATGCGCACCGCGCGGCCGCCGGACTTCGACCCCTCGTGTTCGATAGCACGGCCGGCTCAGCGGCGGAAATGCAAGCCGAGGACATGGAAACCGCGGGGATCATGCGCCACACGGATAGTGAAGGGCGCAGTCCGTTTCAGCGCTTCAAGAGCGTTGGCGGCCACGCTTCGCTCTACGGCGAGAACGTCGCATACTACGGTCTCCAGATATCTGACGAGGAGAACCTCTGGATCGCGATCGACAAGCTTGACGTGATGATGATGGCCGAACAACCGCCCGACGACGGACATCGCCGTGCGATTCTCAATCCCGCGTTCCAGTCCGTCGGGTTCGGCGTGGCTTCAGGCGCGAACGGAACGTATCTCGCCGAGGATTTCTTCGCGCGCTGAGCCGCCTAGTGCAGGGACCAGCGCCACGACTGCCACTGCGGGATGATACCGCGCGACGGCGCGTATCCAGCCAGATCGTCCGTCACCATCCCGACACGGTCTCTGAAATAGAGCGGTAGGCCGGCCATGGCCTCCATCCGCATCCGTTCGATCTGCGCGTAAAGCACCTTGCGCTGCGTGCGATCGTTTATCACAAGACCTTCTTCCTCTAACGCATCGAGGCGCGGGTCGCAATAGCGGCTCTCGTTCGCGCCCGCCGGCGAGAAGTACGCGCAGCCGTCGTAGTTCAGCGCGCCCGGATCGTAGTTCACGCTGAAGCTATACGTCGCAAGATCGAAGTTCGCCGTCCTGATCGGCCCGGTCAAGTTGAATATCATGTCGTAAGGATAGTCTTTGATCGTCATGTCGGCGCCGACGCGCCGCAGATCGGCCTGGACGAGCGCGGCGAGCTGCGCGCCGGCGCCGTCGCCGGCAGTCACGACGAGCACCATCGTCAAGCGCGTGCCGGCGCGATAGCGGTAGCCGTCCGAACCGAGGCGCCAGCCCGCTTGATCGAGCAGCGCTGCGGCGCGCGCGGGATCGTGCGGATAGCGCGGCACGTCCTTCGTATACGCCCAGCTCCACTTCGGCAGCCATTCATCGGCCAGCGTGCCCGCGTCGTGCGTCACGTCGTGCAGAAGGCGCGCGCGATCCACTGCAAAAGCGATGGCGCGGCGCACGAGCACATCGTCGAGCGGCGAGCGCGACGTGTTCATATCGAGCTCGCTCAAACGAAGACTCGGCGAACGCACGGGGTGCATGCCGGCGACTGTGAGGAACTGCGGCAAGCGCTGCGGGCCCGCGTCCAAGTCGGCATCGATCTCGCCGGCGCGAAACCCGACGAGTTCGTTCTCCGTCGACGGCCGCGAGCTGAAGATGATCTGCCGCAGCGACGGCGCGCCACGCCAGTAGTGCGGATTGGCGGTAAACGTGACCGCGCCGCCGCGCACCCACGACTGTACGATGAACGGGCCGGTGCCGACCGGCTGGGCGCTATACGGCGCGTCGTTCATCTCCTTCAAGCCGGCGATCAAGTGCGCGGGCATGACGGCGATCGGGCCCTCTTGGATCGCGGCGAAAAAGCGCGATACGAACGGCGCGTACGGCTTCGCCAGGTGCACGACCACCGTATGCGCATCCGGTGCGTCGATCGTCACGACCTGGGTGTAGCCGTCGCGCTCTTGGACATTGTTGCGCGGATTCATCACTTGGCGCCACGATGCGATGACGTCTTCTGACGTGAACGGCGCTCCGTCCGACCACGTGATGCCGCGTCTGAGCTTGTAAGTGATGCGCAGGCCGTCGCGGCTCACGCCGCCGTTCTCGAGCGTTGGCACGCGCTCGCACAGGACGGCCACGATGTTCCCCTTGTCGTCCAACTGCACGAGGTATTCTAAGGTGTAACTCGCGAGCTGATAGACGAAGTCCGCGCCCGAAAGCATCGGATTGAGCGTCGTCGGATCGGAGATGTCGCTGATGCGCAACACGCCGGGTTGTGCGCGCGCTTGCGGCCCGACCCCGCTGGACAGGCGGCCGCAACCAGCGATGATCGACGCTGCCGCCGCGATCGCCAGGCCGATGACGTTATGTCCGCGCATGATGGGCATCTCCCTTTCCGCGCCGTCGCACGCAATTCTTGCGAGCAGGGTCCACCGTCCGCTTGACCCAACTGTGTCGCGGTCAAGGATCATTGCGAAAGGGCCTATTTCCATGCGGGAGATCAAGCGCGTCGGCGTGTGCGGTTGCGGGCTCATGGGGTCCGGCATCGCGCAAGTGGCAGCCATGTCCGGGCACGATGTCGTCATCCTCGAAGCAGTTCAGGCAGCGCTGGACAAAGGGATTGCGTCGATCGGTTCATCGCTTGCGAAATTCGCAGAGAAGAGCAAAACGCCCGATGGCCAGCCGTTCGACGCGAACCTTCGCGATGCGACGCTCGCGCGGATCAAGACCACGACGAACATCGCCGATCTCGCGCCGTGCGATCTTGTCATCGAAGCGATCGTCGAGAACATGGCGGTCAAGCGGGAGCTCTTCGCCAAGCTGGATTCGCTGCTAGCGCCGCACGCGATCATCTGCTCGAACACATCGAGCTTATGTGTGATCGAGATGGCCGCAGCGACCAAGCGCCCTGAGCAGATCGCCGGTCTGCACTTCTTCAATCCGGTCCCGATCATGAAACTCGTCGAAGTGGTCAAGACGATCGTGACGAGCCAAGAGACTATCGACACGCTCTACGCGTTCGCGAAGAAGTTGGGAAAGGCGCCCGTCCTCGCGCAAGACACGCCGGGATTTATCGTCAATCGGCTCCTCGTGCCGTATCTGCTGTACGCCATCCGCATGTACGAAGCCGGCCTCGCTTCGCGCGAAGACATCGACGAAAGCATGAAGCTCGGTTGCGGTTACCCGATGGGTCCGTTGACGCTGCTCGATTTTGTGGGCTTGGACACGACGTACTTCATCGCCGAGATCATGTTCGACGAGTTCAAAGATCCGCTGATGGCGCCGCCGCCCCTGTTGAAGCGCATGGTGCTCGCAGGACATCACGGCCGAAAGTCGGGGCGCGGCTTCTATGACTACTCCGCAGCCGCGAAGAAGTAGCTTGCGTGAGTCTGGATCTGTTCGGCGCGGATTGGCTGAACGCGTGGCAGCGAGAACTCAATGCCAACGTGGCGTACCGAGACGCGGCCGCCCAATGGGAATGGCCGTTGATCCTGTGCGCATGTGGTGAAGACGGTTCGCAAAAGGTCTGCGCGTATCTCGACCTGTGGCGCGGTGAGTGCCGCGAGGCGCGGCCGGCCATAGCGCAAGACGACGAGCGGGCGCGATTCAGCATCAGCGGATCGTTCGCGGTCTGGAAGCAGGTCTTGGATGGCCGGCTTGAGGTGGTCTCCGCGATCATGCTGCGCAGGCTTACGCTCGACAAGGGGAGCGTCTCAAGCCTGCTCGGGTATATCGGGGCGGCGAAAGCTCTCGTTGTGACCGCCGCGGCCTTAGACACAGCATATCCGGTTGGCACGTGAGGAGACAAAAGTGAGTTACGAGACCATCTTACTCGAGAAGAGCGATGGCGTGGCGACCGTCACGCTGAACCGGCCTAAGGCGCTCAACGCGCTCAACGAAGCGTGCTCTCAGAACTCGTCACGGTGATCGACGAGTTGGAAGCCGACGCAAGTGTGCGAGTCGTAATCGTCACGGGCAGCGGTGACAAAGCGTTCGCCGCCGGCGCCGATATCGGCGAACTAAGCCGGCTCGCCGATCGGGCTGCGGCAACTGCCAAGGCGCGCGCCGGACATCGCGTCACGGCGAAGATAGAACATTCGCGGTTGCCATTCATCATGGCGATCAACGGCTTCGCGCTTGGCGGCGGTCTCGAACTAGCGATGGCGGGCGATATGCGCATCGCCGCCTCCAGCGCGAAGTTAGGACAGCCGGAGGTGAACTTAGGGATCATCGCCGGCTTCGGCGGGTCGCAGCGGCTGCCAAGGCTTGTCGGTCAAGGAATGGCTTCCTATCTCTTGCTGTCCGGCGAGATGATCTCCGCCGACGAAGCCAAACAGGCAAATCTCGTCGAAAAAGTCGTGGCGGCGGATCAGTTGATGAGCGAAGTCAAGCGGATCGCAAACGTCATCGCAGCGAAAGCGCCGCTCGCGATCGCGGCGACAAAGCGCGCAATCCATAAGGGATTGAATCTCGACCTTCACGACGCGCTAAATCTCGAAGCGGAAGAGTTCGGCGCCGTCGCGATCACGGCCGATGCCCGCGAAGGCACCGCGGCCTTCTTGGAAAAGCGCGCCCCCCGCTTCACCGGAACGTAACGACACCTCGACGATTTGATCGATCGATCGGCAATCTCACTGAAGGGGCCGACTTTTTGAAGGGGCCGATTTTATATCGGCCTGCCTTTCGTTCGCTCCACTCGGATTTTGAAGGGGCCGACGCTGGTCGGCCCTCAAAAACTGGGCCCCTTCGATATCCGAACGAAGTTAGATCGTCAAAGGCGGGCGACGTCGCTGCGTGCTATCTGCACGAGCTGCTGCGACGCGCTTGAGCCATCGGCCCAGCCGAACGCCACCCAAGAGACGGCGGCAGCGACCGCGACGGCCACGAGCGGCGCGAGGCGGCCCAGCTTTGAATTTGCGACGACCGTGCCCGACAGAAAATCCCCTAACCGTTGCCGCCGGCTGGTCACGGTCGCAAGCGCGAAACCAATCGCGCAGAGATCGAGCGGTTTGATGAGGTTGCGGATCAGCGCGCGCCCGATTCCGATTCGTTTGCCGTCCCATCGCATGACGCCGAGCGCGACGAGAGCTTTGCCGAGCGTAGCTCCAAACAACCCTTCCGCGATGACGAAGTATAGGAGCACGGCCGAACCGATCGCGGGCCAGAGCACGGCATCGAGCGTCCAGGTAACCCCGCTGATGCGATTGTGCAGGGCAGTCGCCGCCGCGAAGATGCCGACCGCGATAAGAAAGCCAGCCCCGAAGATATCAAGGACGAGCGCCGTCAGGCGCCGCGCGATATAGACGCCGACGTCGCCGATCTCCGGCTTCGCGAGCGCTGGGGTCGGCGTGTTAGCCATGATCAGCGATGTCGGCCATGCGGCCGCGGCAGTCGGCGGCGACTCAGCGGCGGCAGCCGTCGGCGTCGAAGCTGCAGTATCGGGCCGATCCATCACCGCGCCGCAAGCCGTGCAGAATGCAGTGCGCTCGGCTTGGGCGGCGCCGCACTTACGGCAGGCCGGCATCAGAGCGCTTCGACGATGCCCGCGATGCCCTGGCCGCCGCCGATGCAGGCGCTCGCGACACCGAAGCGTTTCTTGCGGCGCCGCAGTTCGTGCAGCAGCGAATAGGTGATGCGGGCTCCGCTCGCACCGAGCGGGTGACCGAGCGCGATCGCTCCGCCGTTTGGATTCAGCCGTTCCATGTCAAGGTCCAACTCCTGGGCGCACGCCAAGACTTGCGGAGCGAACGCCTCGTTGATCTCTACCACATCCAACTGCTGGAGTTTCATCCGGGCACGCTCGAGCGCTTGCGGAATCGCGAACGCCGGGCCGATGCCCATGATGTCCGGATCCACGCCGACGACGCCCCATGCGACCAGTCGTCCTATCGGCGAAAGTCCGTCGCGCGCGGCCTGCTCCGCAGTGGTCAGGACCACCGCGGCCGCGCCGTCCGTTATGCCGCTCGCGTTACCCGGCGTCACGACACCGCCCTCGATGAAGCGCGCGGGCAGGCGTGCGAGCTGCTCCATGGTCACTTCCGGTCGCGGACCTTCATCGGCCGAGATGACGACGGGGCCTTTGCGGCCGGGCGTCTCGACCGGCACGATCTCCTCGGCGAAGAATCCGCTCTTCATCGCAGCGGCGGCGCCTGCTTGAGAACGCAGGCTGAACTCGTCGCTCGCGACCCGCGAGATCGAATATTGCCGCGCGAGGTTCTCCGCCGTGATGGCCATGGGCATGCCGTTGTAAGAGTCGGTGAGGCCCTCCCAGAGCGTGTCTTCGAACTTCGTCTGCTGGCCGAGCGCCAGGCCGGTGCGCGCGCCGCGGACGACGTGCGGAGCCTGACTCATATTCTCCATGCCGCCGGCAAGCACGTACGTGGCTTCGCCCAACAGCAGCTGTTGAGCGCCCGTCACGATGGCTTGCAGGCCCGAACCGCATAGGCGATTGAGCGTCAGAGCCGATGCGTCGCGGCGGCAGCCGGCTTTCAGGCCAACGTGCCGCGCCCCGTAGATCGCGTCGGCGCTGCTCTGGATCACGTTGCCGTAGATGACCTGGTCGATGCGCGCCGGATCGACTTTCGAACGCTCGAGAGCGCCTATAGCCGCGGCAACCCCGAGGTCGATCGCCGTGACATCGCGCAGCGCGCCGCAGAAGTTGCCGAATGGCGTGCGCGCGCCGTTTACGATCACGATGTCGGGTCTGTCCGATGAGGCCATGAGATGTTTCCCTTTGCCGCGATTGACGGCTGGTATGCGGCTACGCGCGCGCTACGGCGTCCGCTTCGATTTCGACGAGCAGCCGCGGGTCGATGAGCCGAACCACTTGGACCAGCGTCGACGCGGGCTTGATATGTGCGAATGATTCGCCGTGCGCGCGGCCGACCTGCTCGGCAAATGCGATATCCGTCACGAAGATGCGCGTTCGCACCACCTCGTTCATGCTCGCGCCGGCTTGCGCGAGCGCAGCGTCGATCTTCGCAAGGATCGCCTTGGCCTGCAGATACGGGTCGCCGCCCCCGATGATCTCACCGCGTTCGTCTACTGCTGTGGTCCCGGCTACGAAGATCTGATCGCCGACGCGCACGGCCCTAGAGTAGCCGACGGTCGACTCCCACGGCGCACCTGACGAGATGAGCTTGCGCTCACTCACGCGAGCGACGCGCAAACGAGGTCGCCGACCTCGCTCGTCTTCAGCCCGCTCGAAGCGTCGAGCGATGGGATGCGTTTGCTCGACAAGAGCTCCGCGATCGTTCTTTCGATCGCGGCGGCTGCGCGCTGTTCGCCGACATAGTCCAAGAGCATGCCGACGGCGGCGATGGCCGCGACGGGGCTGACCACGTTGCGGCCTTTGTATTTCGGAGCCGATCCATGGATCGGTTCGAAGAGTGAGACCTTGCCCGGGTGGATGTTACCAGACGCTGCGACGCCCATACCGCCTTGCAGCATCGCACCGAGATCCGTGATGATGTCGCCGAAGAGATTTGAAGTCACGATGACGTCAAACGTTTCAGGGTTTTTCACCATCCACATGCAGGCCGCGTCCACGTACGCGAACTCCCGCTCGATGTCCGCGTACTCCGCGCCCACTTCTTCCATCGTCCGGCGCCAGAGCTGCTGCACTTCGATCGCATTGGACTTGTCGACGAGCGTCAGCTTCTTCTTCCCGGCGCGGGCCCGCGCAAGTTCGAACGCATAGCGGATGGCCCGCTCCACGCCTTTGCGAGTGAAGATCTGATTCGCGATGACGACTTCGTCCGGCGTGCCCTTCTTGAAGTGGCCGCCGAGGCCGGTGTAAAGATCCTCGGTGTTCTCCCGCACGACCACCATGTCTATGTCGCGCGGCGTCTTGCCCTTGATCGGGCAGAGGTGTTCGGCATAGAGCTTTATCGGCCGCAGGTTGATGTAGAGATCAAGTCCGAAGCGCGTCGCCGCGATCACCCCGCGTTCCACCAATCCCGCCGGAAGTCGCGGATCGCCGATGGCTCCGAGATAGATCGCATCCATCGTTCTGAACTCGTCGAGCTGCCCGGGCGGCATGAACTCATGCGTGGCCAAGTAGTGGTCGGCGCCGAACGGATACATTTTCGTATGGTAGGTGAAATCAAAAAGGCTCGCCGCGCGTTCGAGAACCTTCAGAGCTTCATCGGTCACTTCCGGACCGACACCGTCACCTGGGATGACGGCGATCGTGTACGGTGCCGGCACGGGCTACTTCGATTTCTCGACGAGCCGCTTCTCGACGTAGCGAAGCAAGCCGCCCATTGCGATCAGATCCTGCATGAAGGGCGGCATCTGCGTGGCGGAATACGTCTTGCCCGTCGACTCGTTTGTGATCACGCCGTTTGCGGCGTCGACCGTGATGGTATCGCCATCCTTGATGCCGTCGACGCCCTCGACGCACTCGAATATCGGCAATCCGGTGTTGATGGCGTTGCGGTAGAATATCCGGGCGAATGACTTGGCGACGACGCCGGAGACACCCGCGCCCTTGAGCGCTACCGCCGCCACTTCGCGCGAAGACCCACAGCCGAAGTTTGTGTCGGCGACGATGAGATCGCCCGGCTTGACCTTCTTCACGAAGTTCACGTCGAGATCTTCGAGCGCGTGCTTGCCGAGCTCCACCGGATCGATCAAATTGCAGTAGCGGCCGGGGATGATCACGTCGGTGTCGACGTTCTTGCCGTACTTGTGGGCCGTGCCTTTGAGGATCATGCGGGCACCTTTGCCTGGAGTTCTTCCGGACCACAGATGTATCCAGCGACGGCCGTGGAGGCCGCCACGTATGGCCCCGTGAGATAGACCTCGCTCTTCACATGACCCATCCGGCCGCGGAAATTTCGATTCGTGGTGGATATGCACCGTTCGCCGTCCGCCAAGACGCCCATGTGCCCGCCGACGCATGGTCCGCACGTTGGCGTCGAAACGACGCAGCCCGCCTCGATGAACGTCTCGACCAGCCCCTCCTTGATGCACTGCATGTAAACTTTTTGACTGCCCGGGATCACGATGGCGCGGATCGACGGATGCACTTTGCGGCCCTTCAAGATCTCTGCAGCCTGACGCATATCCTCGATGCGGCCGTTCGTGCAGGTGCCGATCACGGCTTGCTGCACGGTGATGTCGTGCAGATCCGATGCGTTGCGCGTGTTGTCGGGCAGCCACGGGATGGCCACCTGCGGCTCGATCTTCGCGCAATCGATGACGACGGTCTGCGTGTACTCCGCATCCTTGTCGGCATGATAGATCGTATAGTTCTTCTTGCCGACCGCAGCGCAGTAGGCTTCCGTTGTGGCGTCGACGGGGAAAATGCCGTTCTTCGCACCGGCCTCGATGGACATGTTCGCCATCGTGAAGCGGCCGCTCATCGACAGATCTTTGAGCGCGGGTCCGGTGAATTCCAGCGCGGCATACGTGGCGCCGTCCACGCCGAGCTCGTTGATGGCTCGCAGGATCAGGTCTTTGCCGGAGACGTATTGGCGAAGTCCGTTCTCGAATACGATCTTGATGGAGTGCGGCACGCGCAGCCACATCTCGCCGGTGGCAAACGCCGCGGCGATGTCGGTGGAGCCGACGCCCGTCGCGAACGCGCCGATGCCGCCGTATGTCGTGGTGTGGCTGTCGCCGCCGATGATCGTCTCGCCGGGCCCGACCATGCCGTTCTCCGGCAGCACGACGTGTTCGATTCCGCCTCTGCCGACCTCGAAGTAGTTCTCGATCGCGTGCTCGGTCGCGAAATCGCGCATCATCTTCGATAGCGTCGCCGTCGCGATGTCTTTGTTCGGCGTGAAGTGACTCGGCACGAGCGCGATCTTGCTCCGGTCCCAGACCTTGTCGGCGCCCTTGATCTTCCTGAACTCCGTGATCGCGACCGCGGCGGAGAGCTCGTTCGCCATGACGAGGTCGAGTTCGATCGAGATGATGTCACCCGGGGCCACCGACGCCTTACCTGCGTGGGCCGCGAGGATCTTCTCCGTCATAGTCATCGGGCGCGCCATACCACAACCTCCGCTAGGAAGCCAAAGCGGTGCGCCCAAGTGCGCGCACTGCGGATCAATTCAGGGGAGTGGTCGAGTCGTTCTGCGCGCTTCGCGCCGGCGCCTTTAGCCTATTTACCTGCGAATGCCGAGACGTCGAAGTAGATGACATCTGTGGACTTGTCGCTTGCGCAGACGACGTCGAACTCGTCGTACCACTTCTCGCCGGCGGCGACGGTGGTCTGCGTCACGATGTTCCACGAACTGCCTTGCCCGCACGTCAGTCCCTTGATGTACGAGTATTCCAGGTCCAACCCCGCACTTGACGATGCGGCTTTGACGATCACGGCCTTCAGCATCGTCGAGCCGTTGCGGCCGCCCGAAGAATCCAAGAGGGCGGGGGTCGGCGTCGCCAGCGACTGCACCGGTTGCGTGAGGTCGATATCGGTGAGCACGCCAGAGTCGAAACCGTACACCCAGCGAACGCCTGCCAAATTTCCGTAGACGCGGTTGCCGTTGTCGGCCACCGTGACCGGCTGTCCGCGGAGCGACGTCACTTGGTCCACGGTCATGCCGAGCGAAACGCCGTACGGATCTTGCAGCGCCGACTTCTTCGTGCCGTTCGGACTCAAGGTCACGCTGAGCGCGCTATCGTTCGCGAAGACGATCGCCAGCACGGCGTGGCCGCCGTCCGTGTTCCACGTCCACATTTCGCCGACGTTCACCGGCACGACTTGCGATGGTCTGCCAAGTGACTTCGTCGCGTCCGCGCGTGTGTCGCCGAGCGTCACCCCGTCGAAAGAATTCACAAGAGGTGTCTGCGTTGCGACGGCGAGCGGGTTGGGCGTCGGTGCGCCCGGCAGCGCCGCCGGCGTGACGAACGGAAATGGGGTCGGCGAAGCAGCAGCAGCCGCAACGATCGGCGATCCGGTCGATGGCGCGGCCGCGGCGATCAAGAAGGTCAGGGCGAATACCGGCAGCATCCCGGAAAACCTCTCCTATAGAATAGACGCCGGCGCCGAAGCGCCCGTATATTCTAATGTATCGGATGGAAGGGCGAAGAGGGACAGCGGGGTGGAAAGCCTGGTGGATTATGCCGCGGGACGCTGCTCGAGGGGCACCAAGCGCCGCCTCATAGCCGCGGCGTAGACCACGCCGACTGCCAGAGCGCCTACCGCCAGCCACTGCACGTTCGGCGCTAGGCTGGCGAAATTGACGGCCAGCAAGGCCACGATCGTCACGACGCCTATCATGGGCAAGACCACGCGCGTGAGATCCGTCGCGGGCACGCCGGCGCGAAGGAAGTGCGTTGCGCAGGCGAGCCCGGTGATGATGAACGTCAGTCCGAGCACGAACGTCTCGGTATCGAGAACGTAGGTCCACTGCGCGTTGACGTTCGGCGCGAACCCTGTCAGCAGAGTGACGACCAGCACGCCGACGTTGATCGTCGCGATGCTGATGTGGGGCGTGCCGAACTGCGGATGGACGTCGGTCAGCACGCGCGGAAAAAGCCGATCGCGAGCCATCGAAAAGGCTATGCGCGAAAGGCCGAGCTGCGTGGTCCAAAGCGTGGCGCCCGTGGACAAGAGCACGACTGCGATCATGACATCCGTATAGAGGCCGCCGCCGAGCTGCCCGGCTATGTATGCGAGCGTATCCGACGAGTGATCCGAGAATGCGTGCAACGGCCCGATACGCATGAATGCGATCATGCAGAGCAGCGTCAGCGCCGTTGTCGCCACCAATCCGATGATGCCGCCCTTGCCGGGATCCTTGGCTGTGCCTTTGCCCTCCTCCGACGTGCAGCTCGAGACCTCCCAGCCGTCGATCACCCAGATCGCCGATACGGTTGCGCTCGCGAAGCCCGCTAGTCCGAGCGGCCCGAGCGTGAAGAGCGATGTGACAGGCGCGGCGCCGTGCGCGATGGGATGCGCGAATGCGATGCCGACGAACGCGAGCAACGCACCGATCTCGATCCAAAGGAAAAGACCAGACGCGTTGGCAGTGGGTTTGACGCCGCCGATCAACAGGATGCTCGCGCCGATCACCCACAGTCCGCCGGCCACCGCGACTGCGGCAGGCTGCTCGACAAGAGACGGACTCAGCAGATGGATCTGCGGATTGGACAGCAATTCGAGCGTGTATGTTCCGGCGGGCACGACCGCCGCGACCGCGCCGAAGAAATACGAGAGCACGACGATCCACGCCGAGAAGGCGCCGGCCGTGCGTCCGAACACGATGCGCGACCACGCATACGTGGAACCTGCATCAGGCTTGACGGCGCACAGTCGATGGAAGGCGAGTGCGATGAACGCGACCGGTATGGAAAGGAAGAGCAGCGCGAGCGGTGCGCCTGCGCCGGCTGCCGCGATCATGATGCCGAAGGTGGTAGCGATGGAGTAGGCGGGTGCCATGCTGGCCGAGGCAAGTATCGAAAGGTCGCCCAAGCCCAAGACTCGGGCGAGACCCCGTTGCGCCACTACCGAAATGCGCCCGCTACAAGGCGGGCGTTGCACGCGTTCACGACGTTACTATACACAAGGCGTGCCCCTCACGCAAGATTTTTTTCAGGCCGACGCCTCCGCCTTAATGTTTCCGGTCACTTTAACGCCTTCAGATCTGCGGATCGTTCAGCGTCGCCTGCGCGTCGATGCGGCCGGCGCCTTGGTGCGGGTCACCGATGTCGGCGGCGTGGTTGATGATCAGCTGACGCGCCGTGGCTGGCGTCAGCGGCTTGCCGTCGGCAAGCGCTTTGCTCTTCATCAGCGCCACCAGGCCCGCCACGTGCGGCGAAGCCTGCGAGGTCCCCGCGAAGAACGCCTCAGGCCCTGGCCCGCTAAACGCGGTATTCGAATAGAGATTGAAGATCCACTGAAGGTAGTCGCAATTGGCGAGGCTCTGCGAGCACGCGTTCACCTGCGCTTGCGTCGGCCCGCCGCCGGGAGCGACGACGGCCAGCTGCGGCCCGAAATTCGAAAAGCCCGTCACCACTTCAACCGCGCCGATCGGATTGTTCGGCGTCACGTCTTGCAGCACGGTAGCGCCGACGGCGATGACGCCTGGATCGGCCGCCGGGAAGTCGATCGTGTTTTTCCCGTCGTTGCCGGCCGCGGCGACGACCGACACGCCTTGGGCGAGCGCCGTCGCGACCGCGCTCTCTTCGTTCGGATCCGCCGTTGCAGAGCCAAGGCTCAAGTTGATGACGTTCGCGCTTTGCGGCGGCGAAATCGCCCAGAGAATCCCGTTCGCGATATCGCTCGCAAACGCGCTCGGGTTTTGACACGCTTGCGTCGGATGGCCGAAAACGCGTACGTCGATAAGGCCTACGTTGTAGCCGACACCGGCAACGTCGAAAGCGTTGTTCGTATC